>Ga0154020_10008881_pt1 | contig 11629 bp, 11 predicted proteins | sample Klosneuvirus_201_FD_109709 | JGI IMG/M metagenome (GOLD analysis project Ga0154020, IMG submission 109709) | Active sludge microbial communities from wastewater, Klosterneuburg, Austria - Klosneuvirus_20160825_MG | ecosystem: Engineered > WWTP > Aerobic digester > Activated sludge | place... | reverse complement strand
GCCCACGCGGCCCGCGACGTGGCCGAAGTGAAGGTGCGCCAGCCGCTGCCCTCGATGCAGTGCGTGGTGCCGGGAAATCCTGACGGTGCGGCTGAGCTCGCCGGGTTGCTGGCTGCCGAGCTCAACGTCAAGCAGGTGGAGTTTGTCGGCTCGACAGACGGACTGGTCGCCTTGGAGGCCAAGGCAAACTTCCGCTCGCTGGGCAAGAAGTTCGGGAAGGAAACGCCGCTGGTGGCTGAGGCCGTGGTGGCGCTGGGACCGGACGCATTGCGGCAATTGGCGGGCGGCGTGGCGATTTCGATACCGGTATCGGGAATCGACCGCTTGATCGACCCCGAGGACGTCGCCATCATCCGGCGCGCGTCGGGCGCCGCCATTGTTCAGGAAGATGCCGGGTACGGCGTGGCGCTCGATGCGACGGTCACGCCGGAGCTCCGGGCCGAAGGATTGGCACGCGAGGTCATCAGTAGGGTACAGCGGCTGCGAAAGGAAGCACGTCTGGACGTCAGCGACCGCATCGTGCTGGCGGTTGGCGGCGACGAAGAACTGCAGGCGGCGGTACAGGCGCATCGTGACCGGATCGCCGAGGAGGTGCTGGCGGTTCGTCTGCTCGTTGGTGAGGAAGCGGGAACGCCCTTTGGTCAGTCGGCCGATGGCGATACGTGGACCGCGACACAGGTGGTGGACGTTGAAGGACGTTCCGTGCCGCTCGCGCTCAGAAAGGAAGGGACGTGATGGCGAGTTCGAATGCGGCACCCAAAGACGCCAAGAAGCCGAAGCCGATGCCCAAGAAGCAGCTCGCGCACTTCGAGAAGCGGCTGCTGGAGGAACGCAAGCGGGTGATCAAGGAACTCGGTCATCACGGCGACACGTTCGGCCCCAACGGCGAAGCCGATGGCGACACCAGCGCCTACTCGTTTCACATGGCCGATCAGGGAACCGACGCGATGGAACGCGAAAAGGCGTTTCTCTTTGCGTCGCAAGAGGGCCGGTTCCTCTGGCACATCGACCAGGCGCTGCGTCGGTTGTACAAGTCACCCGAGACGTTCGGCAAGTGCCATCAGTGCGGAAACGACATCGCCTTTGAGCGACTCGATGCGCTGCCGCATGCGCGCTTCTGCATTGCGTGCAAGCAGCGTGAGGAAGACGCAAAAAAGGCGTGACGTGAAGGCGCTCATTGCATGGCCGGTGCTCATCGTCGTGGTGTTGACCGATCTGGTGACGAAGTTGGTGGCGGTGTCCCAGCTCCCACCCAACGGGTCGCCAGAGCCGGTCATCGGCAACGCCGTGCGTTTTGCGCTGGTGTACAATCCGGGGGCGGCCTTCGGGTTGTATCTCGGCAGTGCGTCGCGCTGGATCTTCATGGCGCTCACGGCGGGCGCCCTGGTCATTCTCTGGCGCCTGTACCAGCAGACGTCCGCCGCTGATCGCGTCCGCGCCTTGGCCATTGCACTCGTGGCCGCAGGCGCGGTCGGGAATCTCATCGATCGCATTCGCTCTGAGCTGGGCGTCGTGGATTTCATCGACGTAGGCTACGGAATACATCGCTGGCCGACGTTCAACGTGGCGGACATGGCTGTGAGCAGTGGCGCGTTCTTGCTGGCGTGGGTGTTGTGGGGTGAGGAGCAACCGGCGTCTGGTCAGGGTCCCGTACCGGCGGCGAACGATCCCGCGGACGCGTCGTGACGACGCGCCCATCGGACGCATCGGCGTCGCTCCCGATGCCGTATCCTGTCGCAGCCACCACGTGGCCATTCTGGGCCACGGTCGCGGTGGTCACGGCCGTCGACTTTGGGACGAAGCTGCTGGCCGTGGAGCACCTGTCTCCGCGGCACATTCCGCATCGGATCATCGGCGACTTTTTGCGCTTCACGCTGGCGTACAATCCGGGCGCGGCGTTCGGTATGCACCTGGGCCCGGCATCGCGATGGATCTTTGGCGTGTTGAGCCTCGTGATCGTGGCGGTGCTGCTGCGTGCCACGGCCGACCTGACGCGCATGTCGCGCCTGGCCGCGGTCGGCGTGCCCATCGTCATCGGCGGTGCGCTGGGCAATTTGCTCGACCGTATTCGGCAGCGTGACGGCGTGGTCGATTTTATCGACGTGGGCCTTGGCAACACGCGATTCTGGACATTCAACGTGGCGGATAGCGCAGTGACGATCGGTGCAGCTTGTCTGGTGCTGGCCCTCTGGCATCAGGAGCGCATGCAGGAACGCATGCAATCGGCGCCGGACGCGCTAAACCAGAAACCCACGTCGCGCGATCAGGCAGAACGCCGTCGCTCCACGTGAGCGCGTCATCCGGAGGCCTGCAAGGAACGGGAGCAGCAGGAGGCGGAGCTTCACCACTGCGCGTGAAGGCGGCGGATATTCGCGAGCTTGTGGTGGCAGAGACGGATGTCGGTGAGCGGTTGGACCTGATCATCGCGCGGGGCTGTGAACTGTCGCGCACGCAAGCGGCGACGCTGATCGCGAATGATCATGTTCGCGTGAATGGCAAATCGGAGCGAGCGTCCTATCGTGGTGTGCTCGATGACGCGCTGGTCGTCATGATTCCGCCGCCGCCGGGTCGCGATATCACGCCCGAGTCGATTCCGCTCGACATCGTCTACGAAGACGATGTGCTCGTGGTCGTGAACAAGGCGGCCGGCATGGTGGTGCATCCGGCCCCCGGCAACTGGACGGGCACCCTCGTCAATGCGCTGATGGGACGCGGCCAGCCGCTGGCCGCCGGCGGCGCGCCGGAGCGGGCGGGACTCGTGCACCGGCTCGACAAAGACACGTCGGGGTTGCTCATCGTCGCCAAGTCCGACACCGCGCATCGGGCGCTCAGCGCCGCACTTGCGGCGCGGCGCATCACGCGGCGGTATGCCGCGCTCTGCTGGGGCCATCTCAAAGCCGATGCCATCTCAGTGGACAAACCCGTGGGACGAGATCCGCGGGATCGCACACGGATGGCGGTTGTTGCCGACGGTCGAGCGGCGCGCACCGACTTTACGCGGCTCGCCCGATTCGAGTCCGGCGATCTGCTGCGGGCGCATCTGCATTCGGGACGCACGCACCAGATTCGTGTGCACCTCGCGGCAGTGGGGCATCCGGTGGTTGGTGACGATACCTATGGAGGTGGCGGCGGACGGAAACTCGCCGCGCTGCCACCGCGCCGTCATTTCCTCCACGCGGCGTGGCTGCGCTTTCGTCACCCGGTGACGGGAACGCTGCTCGATCTTCGTTCTCCGTTGCCGGACGACCTTCGGGTCTCGCTGGCAGCGCTCAGCGATATGCCCGAACTCGCCACGCACCCGGACCCGCTCGATGTCTTCGGCTTCTACAATGCCAGCGATCCCGTCCCCGAACCGACCCTCGACGAACCCGTCGCGGGAGGACTCGACGCGGATGGCGATGCCGACGGCAGCTTCGACGACGAGGAATAGCAACGCGTTCGAAGACGATGAGCTCGACGAGCGCACGCGACTGCTGGTGGTGACGGTCGGTGGGACGGAATACGGCATTCCCGTGGAGCAGGTGCGCGAAGTGGTCCGCGGCGATCGCGTGACGCAGGTGCCGGGTTCGCCGCCGATGGTCCGTGGCATCATCAATGTGCGCGGGGCCGTCGTTACAGTGCTGGAACTCTCCGTTTTGCTGGACACTCAGCGTGCCGTTACGTCCACGTCGGTCGTCCTGCTTGAGCACGGCGCCCGACTGATCGGGTTGGCCGTGGATGCGGTGCGCGATGTGCGCGTGCACGACGACTCGCAGGCCAACGCCGGCGACGAGGCGATGCATTCGACAGTCGCCACGCTCGACGCGGTCGCGCTGTGCGCGCCGCATCTGCTCTCTGGCGAGGAGATGGCACGGTGAACCGGACAGTTCTGATCTGCGACGACGCGATTTTCATGCGCACGATGGTGGGGGATATCCTCCAGCAGGCGGGCTTTGAAATCATCGGCGAGGCCGAGACGGGAGTGCAGGCGGTGGAGAAATACCGCCAGCTGCGTCCGGATCTGGTGACGATGGACATCGTGATGCCCGACATGGGCGGGATCGATGCGGTGCGGGAGATCACCAAGGGTGATCCGACCGCTCGCATTCTGATGTGCAGTGCGATGGGCCAGCAGGCGCTGGTCGTCGAAGCGATCCAGGCTGGCGCGAAAGACTTCGTCGTTAAACCGTTTCAGCCGAGCCGCGTGCTCGAAGCGGTCAACCGCGTGCTCGCGGCGTAAGCCGCGACGCGTCGAGCGGCCGGTCGGCCCATGGACCAGGCCAAATACGCTGAGCTCTTTCGCACCGAAGCACGCGAGCATCTCGCGGAGCTGGATGCGACACTGCTCACCTTTGAGCAGGACGGCGATTCCGCACGCGTCCCGGAGTACGTGGCGAGCCTGTTTCGCAACACGCACACGATCAAGGGCATGGCGGCGGCCATGGGGTATCGCGGCGCTGAGCGTATGGCGCACGCACTCGAGACACTGCTGGACGGCGCGCGCCGCGGACCGTTGCACGCGCGCGATGCACTGCTCGAGCTGTTGTTCGATGGCACCGATGCGCTGCGGCTCTGCGTCGATGACGCGGTGGCGGGGCGGGGCGAGTCGCTGCCGCCAGTCCTGATCCCCTTGTTGCAGCGTGTGAGTGCGTTCAGCCACGCGACCGACGATCAATCGGACAGCGCGCCCGACGCACCGCACCACGACGACGCACGTCACGCTCACGCTCACGCGACCGTGTCTGCTGGCGTTCCAGAGATCAGCCCTGGGGCGGAGCGTTCCGGTCGCGCCGAATCGGCGGCGGCACTCGTCGAACGGACCGTGGCGGTGCGCCTGACCGCCGACTGTCCGCTCAAAGGGGTGCGCGCCATGCTGGTGATGGCGCGACTCGAATCGATGGGCTCCATCAGTGCGGTGGTGCCCGCGCAGACGACGTGGCAGGACGATCGATTCGACGGTGCGTTTACCGTGCACGTGCACACCGCGAGCGAGGCGGAGGCCATTGAGCAGGCGGTGCGCGGCGCCGGGGATGTGGCACGTGTGGTCGTCGCCGCGCCGGCACCGCGCAGCGCCCGTGATGCGTCATCCGAGGCCCTGCGCACCGTGCGGGTGGACCGTCGCCGTCTCGATACGCTGCTCGAACTGGTGGGTGAACTGGTCATCAACCGCGATCGGTTGCTGCCGTTGGCAGAAGAGGCCGATACAAGTGCGGGGCGCCTGTTGTCGCGGGCGGCACATGATACCGCGCGACTGATCAGCGCGTTGCAGGACGAAGTCCTGCAGGCGCGGATGGTGCCGGTTGGTCACGTCTTCGATCGATTCCCGCGGCTGGTGCGGGATATCGCGCGCGATCTGGGCAAAGACGTGCAGTTTGTCACCGAAGGGCGCGAGATCGAATTGGACCGGTCGTTGCTGGACGCGATTGCCGATCCGCTGGTGCATCTGCTGCGCAACGCGCTCGACCATGGTATCGAAGATCCGTCAGTTCGGCGCACCGCGGGCAAGTCGCCGAGTGGTCAATTGGTCCTGCGCGCCGTGCGCGACCGCTCCACGGTGATTCTCCAGGTTGAAGACGACGGACGAGGCATCGATCGCGCGGCGATCCTGCGCCGTGCGAAACGCCAGGGACTGGTCGCCGAGTCCGTGATGGAACTCGACGATGATGCGCTGTTGCACGTGCTGGCCGCGGCGGGATTCTCGACCGCGCGTGCGGTGACCGCCATTTCGGGCCGCGGCGTGGGGGTGGATGTGGTCACCACCCGCGTGCGCGCGCTGGGCGGCACGCTGGAACTGGAGACGATCGAAGGGCAGGGCACCGTCTTCACGCTGCGACTGCCCGTGACGCTGGCCATCACGCGCGCGTTACTGGTGCGCGTGTCCGACGCCACATACGCGCTGCCCGCGGCCCATGTCGTGGAGGTGCTGGAGTACACGCCCGGCATGATCGTCACAGCAGCGGCCCGTGAGTCGATCACCTTGCGCGACGAAGTCATCCCGCTGCTGCATTTGCGCGAGCGATTCGGGCTGCCACGACGCCCCGACGACAGCTATGTCGCGGTGGTGGAATCGGGTGGACGACGCACGGCGCTGGCCGTCGACGCACTGCTGGCGCAACAGGACATCGTGGTCAAGCCGTTCGACGCCATGCGTGGCAGTGCACCATGGTTCAGCGGTGCGACCGTTCTCGGTGACGGGACGCCGGCTCTCATCGTCGATCTGGGCAGCCTTACGTGATCGAACGAACAGTCTCGACGCGCCGTTCCCGTCCCGCCGTACCGAGTGTGGAGTAACGATGCAAGCAATCCGATCGCTCAAGTCGATCCAGTTGGACGCGCTGCGGGAAACGGCGAATATCGGCGCAGGGCACGCCGCAACGGCGTTGTCGCAGATGACGGGCAACACGATCATGATCAAGGTGCCCAACATCAGCGTCGCCAGCATGGAAGATCTGCCGGCGCAGTTTGCCGCCGATGAAGAACCGGTGGCCGCGGTGCTCATGCACATGTTGGGTGATCTGAGCGGACGAACCCTGCTCGTATTTCCCCGTCCCACCGTGATGCGATTGGCGGAACTGATGCTGCGGCGTCCGCTGGGTTCCTCGCTGGCGCTGGGTGAACTCGAATCGTCCGCCATCAAGGAAGCGGGAAATATTCTGAGCGGGGCATACATGAATGCGCTCAGCGATTTCCTCGGCATGCTCCTGTTGCCGTCGCCGCCCACGTTGGTGATCGACATGTCGACAGCGGTGCTCACCAGTGCGTTCGGTGAGTTCTCGGCCGATCCGGATGCCATCATCTGCGTTGAAAGTGAATTCATGCTGACCGAGCTGCAGCACACGCTGCGCGGATTCTTCCTGTTGCTGCCCGATCCGGCGTCGCTGCAGGTGATGTTGCGCGCGCTGCGCCTGGCCTGAGCCGACTGATGGCGGTGGGACCCTCGCCCGCAGGCCACGCGACCGGTCGTGACGTCGCGCTCTTGCGCGCCATGATGGAACGCATCGATCCGCGCGATCCCGGCGGCTTCAACAATCTCGGCGTGCTGTATTTCAGCAAGGGATTGTACGCCGACGCGGTGGACGCGTTTCTGCGTGCGCTCACGCTGGATGCGCGCATGCGCACCGCGGCGCGCAATCTGGAGGTCGCAGCGTCAAAGCCCGGCGCGTGTGATGCGCGGCTGAACGCCATCGACGTCCGGCTCGCCGATTTCCCGCGCGATGTCAGCGCCCGCCGCGAACAGGCGCGTCTGCTCCGGCTGATCGGGCGGCACGACGAGGCCATTGCGCAACTGGACACACTGCTGGCCGATGATCCGGACGATGCGGTTGCATTGTTCGAACGCGGGCTGGTGGAACAGCGGGCGGGCGATCTGCGCCGCGCGCAGCGCTGGTTCGAACGCGCCGTCAACGTGGAGTTTGGTCATCCGGTGGCGCGGCTGCATCTCGCGGAGGTGTTGTACCAGCGCGGGCAGAACGAACAGGCGTTGGCGGTGCTCGATGCCGTCATTGCGCAGGACGACAGCATGGCCGATGCCCACCTGCTGCGCGGGTTTGTATTGGGCGACATGGGACGGCACGAGGCGGCCGTGGCGGCGACACAGCACGCGGCGTCGCTCAATCCGTCGCTCCAGTCGCTGCAGTCGAACCTGTCGTTGGAGCAGGCGGAGCCGGTGGCTGCGATGGGTCTCGATACGGTGCCCGAACGCGGCATGGCGCGTTATGGGCTTGGGCTCGCGTTTCGTCAGCGCGGCTACTTCGAGGAAGCACGCCGCGAGTTCGAACGCTCGAGAGCGCAGGGCGAGGATGCCATGCTTGCCCAGCACGCCATCGCCGAACTCGACCTGATTGCCGGCCAGTTTGCCGCAGCGCGGGAGTCGTACGATGCGTTGCTGCGCGCGCAGCCCGATCATCCGCGCTACTGGAATGAGTACGGCGTTGCGTTGCATCAGGGTGGCGACGTCGAAGGCGCGGCCGATGCGTATCGGAGCGCGTTGCGCTTTGATCCGCGTTATGCGCTGGCCTACAACAATCTCGGCGTCGCACTCGACGATCTCGGTGATGCCGACGGCGCGCGCGATGCGCTCGTCCGTGCCAGCGAGATCGATCCGACCCTGTCGCGCGCTGCACGGAATCTTGGCCTGTGGCATTTGCAGCGTGAAAACCCGCTCGCCGCCATGAAGGTGCTTCGTGACCTGGTGGCGTTTCACGAGGATGATGCCGACGCCTGGTACGCGCTGGGTCTTGCCTGTCACCGGCTTGGCTGGAATGACGAGGCGGAGGGCGCGTTCACGCGTGCCGTGCGCGAGCGTCCGACACACGCGGAAGCACGGTACGGACTCGCGGATGCGCTGCGCGCACGCGGCGATGGAGACGGTGCGCTGCGTGAGACGCAGCACGCGCTGACGCTGTCGTCGGTGCGGTCGGCGCCGCGTCTGTCGGTGGGCATTGCCGTGCAGCGCGAGTGTCCGGAAGCGTGCGGCGCGCTGGCGCTCCTGACGGTGCGCTCCGATGCGCCACTGTCGGGTGTAGCCGTGCACTCGGATGACGTAGCGCACCTGCTCCCCGACTGTGGGGCAACCCCGATCACGCTCGAGCCCGTTGATGTCGCCTGCACGGCGTGCGACGAGGCGGATGCCTTTGCCTCGCGCGGCGTGCACGGCGAAGCGCTGGAGCGCTACGTGCGGGCCAGACTCGCACTCGATGCGGCGCACGCGACGCCAGAGGGCGAAGGCTACGCGCTCTGGCGGCGGGCGGCCATCGGAGAAGTGCGGTCGCTCTGCGTGCTTGGACGCGGTGAGGAAGGGTTGTCCCTGATCAAACACGTTGGGGCACACGGCGCGCGTGATCCGGAGGTGCTCGCCCTGTACGCGTGCGCCGCCGCCGCTGCCTCGACGCGCGCGGTCGACGATACCGCACGGGCAGGCTTCGCCGCCGATTCGCGCGTGGCGATGTTGCGCGTGTTGCGCCTCGAGCCGCGCAGTGCGGCGTTGATGCATTTTGTCGGCGATGCTGCTGTGGCGCTGCGCGATGCCGGACTGGCGCTGGCGTGCTACCGGCGTGCGCTGGCACTCGATCCGACCCGGCCATCACCGCGCGTCGCCATTGCGCGTCTGCTGCGTGAACGGGGCGACCTCCTCGCGGCGCGACTGGAACTCGTGGCGGCTCTCGCGACCGCTCCGGGCTGGCGCGAGGCGGTGTTGGAGCTGTGCGAAGTGCACAAGGCGGCCGACCGGCCAGCCGAGGCACTGACGGTGCTCACTCGGCATCTCGCCAACGTGCCTGCCGATCTCGATGCGTTGGTGATGCTGGCCGAGACATTGCTGCGACTGTCGCGTGCGGATGATGCGCGCGTCGCGGTGCTGCGCGTGTTGCGACACGATCCGGCGCATCTGCACGCGTTGTGGCTGGAGGGACTGCTGCTGGTGCGGCAGGCCCGCGTCCGGGACGCGATGGATCGCTGGCGCGTGGTGGCGGCCAACGATCAGGATGCCCGCATGGCCGACGTCGCACGGTCTGCGATCGCGGACCTCGATGCCGGCGCACACGCATTCGCCGGTGTTGGTGCCGGCGTCGCCGACGATCGCAGCACGCCGGCCGCGGCGAGGATCGCATGAGTCTTGAAGGCCAACTGCGCGAACTCGGGCTGCCGGAAGTCCTGCAACTGCTCAGTCTGAGCCGGAAATCCGGCACCCTGCACGTGCGGGCCCCGCTGCAGGGTCGGGCCGCCTTTCTGCGCATCACACAGGGGGCGGTCGTCGACGCGATGCAGTGGAAGCCGCGCCCGGATGACGAGGCGATGCCGGCCGGACTGGCCACGTCGTCGGCGGCGTCACGACGCGTCGAGGCCTGCGCGCTGGATGTCCTCACCTGGCGCGATGGTGATTTCCGCTTCACGGCGGCAAATGGCGACGAGCCAGCTTCTCCGGTACGGATTGCAGCGGAAACGTTGCTGATGGAAGCGGCCCAGCGCGCCGAAGGCTGGGAACGCATTGCCGATCGAATCGCACATGCCCACGTGGTGCCGGCGTTCGTCGATGTGGAGCCCCAGCAACTGCCTTTGCTGCGCCTGGTCCCACAGGAATGGGAGATCCTCACCCGCGTCGATGGCAAGCGCGAGCTGACAGAACTGGCCGCGTTGTTGGGACGTGAGGTGCTGGATGTGGCGGGTATCGTGCACGGTCTGATTGGCGCCGGTTTGCTGACGCTTCGCGAAATCGAAACCGCACCGCGGCGCAATCCCACGCCGCCGGCCGGTGAATGCGCGCTCGTGGCTGCGAATGATCCGACCGACCACGATTCGGACGGGACGCACGATGACGCGCGTGACCTCTGGATCCCGGACGGTGACGACGAGTACCTGTCGGCCGATGAACTCGGCGGCGACAACTCGATCTTCGATCCGATCGAGGTCGGCGTGCAGCATGCGGATGGGATGCCACGTCGGCGAGGGACGCCGCTGGACGCGATGCAGGCGATTTCGCGCAGTGCGTTGCCGGAGCCGTATGCCGTTGCGCCGGTGCCTGCTGGCACGTCTCTCCATCGAGTGGAGGAGCGCTTCACGGCGCCGGGCTTCGAGGTTGCAACGATGTGCGCGCACGGTGACGATGCGGCCCGCCGTGGTGACTTTCCCCAGGCGCTGGAGTGTTGGAGTGCGGCCCTCCGGTCGGACCCGGCTCATGCGGACGCGGATCGTATTCGCGAAGCGATCGCACTGACTGCCCGACTGCACGCGTTACTGCATTCCGCAGCGCGTCACGCGTAACGAAAGTTCGACGAGGGACGGGCGCATGCCCATCGTGGACCACGCCACGAAGGTAATCACCTGCAAGTTGGTCTTCTACGGTCCGGCGCGATCGGGGAAGACCACCAATCTGACGTACCTCCATTCGGCGCTGCCGGGTACGCAGGTGGGTGAACTCACGTCGCTCGCGACGCGACGCGATCGGACCCTCTTTTTCGACTACCTGCCGGTCGATCTGGGCACGGTTGGCGCGTACCGCGTGCGCTTTCAACTGTACACCGTACCCGGCCAGCCCTACTACAAGGCGATTCGGCAACTGGTGCTGCAAGGGGCGGACGGTGTCGCGTTCATCGCCGACAGCCAGCGCCACCGGTGGGACGACAATCAGGAGAGTCTGCAGGACATGCACGCCAATCTCGCCGAACACGGTGTGGATGTGCGCGACCTGCCCGTCGTCATGCAGTACAACAAGCAGGATCTGCCGTCGTCGCTCGCCGCCACGGTGGCGGAATTGTCCGTGGCACTCAACTTTCGCGGCGTACCGGAGTTCGCGGCCGACGCACTGCATGGCGTCGGCGTGTTCGACACGCTGCGCTCGCTCGGGATGCGCGTGCTGCGCCGACTTGGCGCGGACGAAGGGACGTCGGCCGCCTCGCGTGCGCATGCTGCGCTTCGCACGCCGCATGTCGGCACGGCAACACTCGAGACGGCGGTCACGCGACCGCATGGGGTGCGCGCGGTCGCTGTGCCCGCGCCGTCCGAATTGGCCATCGCTGGAGTGGGCGGGTGAGCACGATGCTCGACGGCGGCTACCGCTTTGAGACGTTCGTCATCGGCGCCTCAAACCGATTGGCCGCGTCGGCGGCACGCGCGGTCGCGGACGCGCCGGGCACGGCCTACAATCCGCTGTTTG
>Ga0154020_10008879_pt1 | contig 11631 bp, 10 predicted proteins | sample Klosneuvirus_201_FD_109709 | JGI IMG/M metagenome (GOLD analysis project Ga0154020, IMG submission 109709) | Active sludge microbial communities from wastewater, Klosterneuburg, Austria - Klosneuvirus_20160825_MG | ecosystem: Engineered > WWTP > Aerobic digester > Activated sludge | place... | reverse complement strand
TAACGGGCAGAGACGCGTGGAGCGAAGCGATCGCGCCCGAAGGCGGTTCACCCGCCGGTAACGGGCAGAGACGCGTCCACGCCGGATCCGACGTGGACGCCCTGACGCACGAGCGAGCGCTCAGTTCGGCGCTGCGGCCTCTTCGCCCTCGTCGTCGTCGTCGTTGTTCTCTTCGGGGAGGTCGGCGAGCTCCTCCTCCTCTTCCTCCTCCGCGTCCTTGGGCCGCTCCTTCTTGGGATAGGCGCCCGGCTTCGCGGCGATCTGCATCGACATATTTCGGCCTTCGAGCCGCGGCGGGTTCTCGATGACGACCTTGCCGCCGAGCTGCTCGAGCACGCGCTTGAGGACGTCTTCGCCGATGTTGATGTGGGCCAGCTCGCGGCCACGGAACATGATCGTGGCCTTGACCTTGTTGCCTTCGGACAAGAAGCGCTCGATGTGCCGGAGCTTGAAGTCGTAGTCGTGACGCTCGACCTTGGGCCGGAACTTGACCTCTTTGACCTCGACGACGATCTGGTTCTTCTTCTTCTTCTTCGCGGCCTGCTTTTGGTCGTACTTGTAGCGACCATAGTCGAGGATGCGGCACACCGGAGGCCGGCTCGTGGGAGCCACCTCGACGAGATTGAGGCCTTGTTCCTCGGCACGGCGAAGCGCGTCGCGCGTATCCATGACGCCGAGCTTGTTGCCATCAGCGTCGATCACGAGCACTTCGGGGACACGGATACGCCGGTCCACGCGTGGCTCTTTCGGTCTATCGTCGGGTCGATTTCGGTTCTGGTTCATTCGGAGCGTGACTGTTCTTTCTTCGTGCCCTGACCGGGCAGACGCGATTCATCGCTGATGCGGCGGACCAGCTCGGCGACCGGCTGCGTTCCGAGATCCTGGCCGCTCCGGAGCCGGAGCGATGCTCCGCCGGACTCGACCTCTTTGTCCCCGACCACCAGCGCGAAGGGGATCTTGTTCACCTGTGACTCCCGGATCTTGAAGCCCAGCTTTTCGTTTCGGCGATCCACCTCGGCCCGCACCCCGGCCTCAGTGAGGAGCGCGGCGATCTTCTCGGCGTGCTCGAGGGCGCGGTCGGTGACCGGTAAGACGATGGCCTGCACCGGCGCGAGCCACGCGGGGAAGGCCCCGCCGATGTGCTCGAGATACACGGCGTAGAAGCGCTCGAGGCTGCCCAAGATGGCGCGGTGGAGCATGACCGGCGTGTGCCGTTTGCTGTCGTGGCCCACGTATTCCAGGCCAAAGCGCGAGGGCATGGAGAAGTCGACCTGCAGCGTGCCGAGCTGCCAGGAGCGGCCCAGCGCGTCGTCGACGTGAAACTCCCACTTGGGGCCGTAGAACGCGCCCTCGCCCGGGGCCAGGGTGAAGGTGCGGCCCCGCTCGTTCAAGACGCGCGCGAGATCGCCCTCGGCCCGATCCCACAGCTCCTCGCTGCCCTGGCGCTTCTCGGGCCGGGTGGCCAGGCGGATGCGCACGTTGGAGAGCTCGAAGTCCCGGTAGACCTCATCGACCAAGTCGAGGAAGGCGCTCATCTCTGCGAACATCTGGTCTTCGGTGCAGAAGATGTGCGCGTCGTCCTGAGAGAAGGTCCGCACGCGGGTCAGCCCGTGCACGGCCTCGCCTTCGGCCCGATGCAGCCGTCCAAAATCCGCGACGCGCCAGGGAAGATCGCGCACGCTGTGCAGTGTCATCCCATAGAGCACGCAGTGGCCAGGGCAGTTCATGGGCTTGACCGCCCACTCTTTGCCGGCCGTCTCTTCGCTCTCCTCGGGCTTCTGATCGCCCTTGCCCGGAGTGGCGAAGTACATGTTGTGGGCGAAATTCTCGTAGTGGCCCGAGGTCTTCCACAGATCGGTGGAGTAGATCTGCGGGGTCACGACCTCTTGGTATCCGTAGCGGCGGTACAGGCCGCGCACGTACTGGATGAGGAGGTTGTAGACCGTCGCGCCCTTGGGGAAGAAGAAGGGGCTGGCCGGCGCCAGCGGGGAGAAGCCAAAGAGGCCGAGCTCCTTGCCGAGCTTGCGGTGATCGCGGGATTTGGCCAGCTCGAGGTGCTCAAAGTACTTCTTCTCCGCCTCCTTGTTCTGGAAGGCCACGCCGCGGATGCGCTGGAGCGCGTCCTTGGTCGCGTCGCCGCGCCAGTAGGAGCCGGCCGCGCTGAGCAGCTTGAAGGCGCCGATGCGCCCGGCCGAGGGCACGTGCGGGCCGCGGCACAGATCGACGAAGTCCCCATCTTTGTAGAGCGAGACCTCCTCGTCTTTGATCCACGACAGGATCTCCGGCTTGAAGCGCTGCCCGAGCTTGGCGAAGATCGCGCGGGCCTCGTCCTTGGGGACGACCGTGCGCACGAAGGCCAGATCCTCGGAGATGATCTTCTTCATCTCGGCCTCGATCTTCTCGAGATCCTCGGGCGAGAACGGCCGGCCGATGTCGAAGTCGTAGTAGAAGTCCTTGCTGTGATCCTGCGGCCCCATCGTCACTTGGGCGCCAGGAAACAGCCGGATCACCGCGGTCGCGAGCACGTGCTCGGTCGAGTGGCGAATGACCTCTTGGGCGATCGGATGGTCGCCCTTGAGGAGCTGGACCTTGCCCTCGTGGGGAATCGGCACCTGCAAGTCGAAGATCGCCTCGTCGAGCTGGGCGACGACGACCGCCTTGGCGAGGCCTGGACCGATGCTCTTGGCGAGATCAAAGAAGGTAGAGCCCGCCGGAACTTCCTTGAAGGAGCCGTCAGGAAGCGTGACCCGCATAAACGACAAAAAACCTCATTCGTGGCGACAGCGCCGAATCAGCGACATGTCTCGTTTTCCCACCGCAGGTCAAGCGTTCAGCTCAGGTCGGCGGCGGGTCAGGAAGGCCCAGGCTGGCGAGGTCGACCTCGAGCGGCTCGGCGTCCGGGGCCAGGTTCAGGTGAACATGGATGTCCCCCTCGGTCGGGAGCTCCACATGGACCGCGTACATTCCTTCGGGGACCCTGAGGAATCTCCCCTTGGACTCGAAGTCGTCGAGCTGGGTCCGGTGCGGGTGGAGGCGGACGCTGCCCAGCCGGGGCCCATCGGAGGCCTCGGGGGGACCGACATACACCAAGCCAGAGCTGACCTTGAGCCGCAGCTCGAGCGCGTCCGGCGGCGGGGCGCTGCCCTCGCTCACCCGGATCGTGCGGGCCCCGCCGACGGGAAACCAAGCGATGTCCCCGCGCGCCACCCGCTGGCGATCGGCGCGCGGCCGTCCACCTTTGACCAAGGCATCTGCAACGGCGAGCGGATCGAAGAAGCCGAGCATCATCCCTTCGAAGGCCAGGGAGGTCCCAGCGCCCACCGGCACCGCTGACTTTTCGGCGCGCTCGAGCACGTCGTCGATGGCCTCGGCGCGCAGCTCGATCATGTTGGTCTCATACTGCGGCTTGAGGGCGACCAGCTTCTTGCCGAAGGCCTCGAGCTCGGCGTCCTTTTTGTCCCGAGCGATCTCGATGACCAGCTCGGCGGCGTCTCGGCCCAGATCGCGCAGAGCCCGGGCGGCTTCCGGGACCCCGCGGAGGTAGTGCTCGATATGGGCGGGGATCAGCCGAAGATCGCCCGCGGCCTTGGCGTCGATCTTCAGCTTGGTGGGCTTCTTGGATCCGGTGGCGTCGCGCCGCTCCCGCTTCTCTCTGGCCTTTTTCCCCATGCGATTCTGTTCACTGGTGCCATGCCCGGGGCGCGCCCGCAAGCCGCGGTGCTGGTCAAAGGTCGGCGATCCGTACCCCCGAGAAGCGCGCGCCATAGCTGCACTGGCGCGCGGGATCGAAGACCGTGCGGATCCCGGTGACCGTCGGCGGATCGTTGGCCGAGGCCCGCGCGAACTGACCGCGCATCGAACCGTCCGCGGCGCTCGGCGCGGCGAAGATCGTCTCGAGGGTGCTGAAGCTCAGCTGGTTCAGCTCATAGTTACCGCCGTAGATCGTCTGGGCCGCGATGTCGTGGGCGGTGTGGATCCACATGCGATTGGCCAGGGTCGTGAGCTGAAAGCCCCAGGTGGCCTCGGTGGGATCGAGCGTACCGAGGAAGCAGCCGTTGCCGGGGTCGGTGACCTGGATGGTGATGCGGTAGATGCCGGAGAAGCTGGGCTCGAAGTCGGCATCGAAGCCTCCGCGTAGGCTGGCGACCAAGGGCTGGCCTTGGATGGTGCAGCTTTCGTGGGTCAAAAACAGCGCGGCGGCGGCGCGCTCGTAGTAGCCGGAGAGCCGCGCCACCTGGCAACCGCTCCGCTCGAGGTCTGGCGCGTGCAGATCCAGCATCCCGTCCGCCCCGATCGTGCCGACGTAGGCATACGGGACATCGCCGACCAGGATCGAGAGCCGCCCGTTGATCTCCCGCGCGAAGAGCCGCGTCTGATCGTTCAGGATGCTGAAGATGCCGGTGAAGGGATAAGCCGGCCGGGGCCCGAAGTCGGTGACCTCGATGTCGCTCGGTTCAAAGCCTGCGTCGGACCGAGCGTCGGGCGCTGGCGCGTCCAACACGCCGAAGTCCACTTTCTCTTGAGCATCCGGAAATGCCGGAGGGCGGCCCGCGCCTTCGCTGCACGCCGCGCACGCCAAGAACAGGATCGAGGCGGGGGAGCCGCGGCGCATCGACCAAGACTATCAGGCGAGCGGCGCGTCTGGCCAACCTTCCGGCGGGGGCCCCAGCCGGCAGACGCCGCGGATCGGGCAGCCGCGGCAGAGCAGGAGGTCCCGGCGGCGCGGACAGGAACCCGCGATCCCGAGATGGCAAAGGGCGAGATCATAGGCCAAGGGATCCTCCGGCCGCAGTCGGCGGAGGCGTGCCGTGATCTCCCGGGCCATCTCCAGGCCACCGCTCCGCCGGTCGGTCAGCCCGATATACCGGCCGATGCGCTCGATGTGGGTGTCGAGCGGGATCACCAGGGCGGATGGGGCGAATCGCCCAGGCTCGAGGCGGGTGAATGCCCCAGGGTCGACGCCGTCGGGACCCCGGACCATCCACCGCAGGTACAGGCAGGGCCGTTTGGAGGCTCCCTTTCCGTCCGCGCCGGGCAGGAGGAAGCGCAGACCAGGGCTCAGCCTCCGCCCGGGAACAGCCGCGCGGAGGCGAGCGGAGAAACGGGCGATCGCGGGGGCGTAGTCCGGATCAGCGGCGTCCACGCCGGATCCAAAGGCTGAGGCCAAGCTGCCTGCCTCGGTACGAACAGCCGCGATCGACGCGAGAAATCGAGGCAAATCCTCACCGTGCTGGAAGCGATAGACGAAGCCCGAGAGCCGCGCGCGCCGACGGACCTCGAGGACCCCCTCCGCGGGCGAGGGCCCCAAAGCCGCCAGCACCTCGCCGGCTTTGGTCAAGATCGAGGAGGCTCGACCGTAGGCGAGCGCCGAGACGACCAGGCCCGCGACCTCCTGATCGGCGGGATCCTCGTAGCGCCGCACCAAAGAGACAGGGTCGCGGGCCACCAAGGGCGCGGGATCCGTCGCCGCCAAGAAGCGATCCAGGATCTGGCGCAGCTCCGCGTCCGGCCGCGGCGCAAAGTGATGTTCTCGCCCTTTCATCTCCGGTCAGGACCTTGAGGTAGGCGAGGACAGCGGGATAGGATCTTCAGGCCCTTACGGGCGGAGACGAAATGCCCATTCGCGTGCTCGTGGTCGAGGATCAACCAAAGATCCTCAAAGCTCAAATCAAACTCCTGGAGACTTTTCCGGACATCGAGATCGTCGGCTCGGCGCTCTCCGGAGAGACGGCCCTCGAGGAGGTCGAGAAGACGCAGCCCGAGGTGATCCTGTGCGATCTCGGGCTCCCGCAGATGAGCGGGATCGACGTCACGCGCCAGGTGAAAGCCAAGTATCCGCACATTGAGATCCTGATCTTCACCATCTTCGACGAGGAGGAGAAGGTCATCGAGGCGATCACCGCCGGAGCGGCCGGCTACCTCCTCAAGGGAGCCCCGGTCGAGAAGATCGTCGAAGGCATCAAGGACGTCAAAGCGGGCGGCTCGGTGATCCAGCCGAACCTGGCCCGGGCGCTGCTCCGCATGATCGGCGTCAAGGTGCAGCAAGCCGGCGAGAGCGGTGCGCCCACCGAGTCGACCGGCTCGGCTCCCGAGGCCAAGTCGAGCGGCGCTTCGGTGCTCACCGACCGTGAGCTGGAGATCCTCCAGATCATCGCCAAGGGCTTGTCGAACAACGAGGCCGCCAAGGTCCTGGGCCTCTCCAAGGCGACCATCCGGACGCATCTGGAGCACATCTACGAGAAGCTGGATGTGACCAACCGGGTGGAGGCCGTCACGGAAGGAATTCGGCAGGGCATCATCAACATTTAAGGGAGAGCGCATGTTTCGTCGCGCGGCACTGGCATCGTTGGTTCTCTACTCAGCGGCGCCCGTGCTCGCGCAGCCTGTCCCTATCGAGCAACCAGCCGACGTTCGGCCGGAGCCACCGGTCGACGCCAAGGCCCTCCTCAAGGAGCTGGAGCAAGCGGGGAAGATCTACGGCGACGCCAAGCGGGCCCTCTCCCGTGGCCGCGCGGACGAGGCGCTCAAGGCCCTCAAGAAGTCGAGCGGGACGCTGCTCAGCGACCGCGAATCGCTGCTCAAGGGGGACGCTTTGTTGGCCCTCGGTCAGCGCCAGGCGGCCGAGGAGGCCTATAAGAGCGCCCACGACAACGCGGTGATCGACGCAGTGCGCCTGCGGGCCGCCCGCGGCCTGGCCAACGTCTATGCGCAGCTGCAAAACCGCGAGGAGCAGCTGAAGTCGCTGGAGGAGCTGCTCGAGGTGCGGAACATCCAGCGCCGCTCGCAGATCATGATGGAGCGCGCGGAGCTCCTCTCCAAGATGGGCCGCACCAAGGAGGCCTTGGACGCGGCGCAGCGGGTGGTCTCGGACTATCCCACCGCGCGCGTCGCCGAGAGCGCACGGGCCCTGCTCGAACGGCTCGGCAAAAAAGGAGGAGTGGAGGCCGGTTCGGGGCGCCTCGAGCTGGCGCGTATCCAGAACCTGATCAGAAACGGCGAGAGCAGCAAGGCCAAGGCGGCCCTCGATGAGCTGGAGAAGAAGTCGCCCGAGATGGTCGCCTCGATCGGGCTGACCCGCGCCGACCTGGCGGCCAAGGATCGCGACCGACCCGGGGAGATCGCGGCGCTCAAAGCGGTGCTGGCGCTGGACCCCGACAAGGAGACGACCCGCGAGTCCTTGGATCGCCTGGGCCGTACGTACATGGCGATCGATCAGAACGAAGACGCGATCGCCACCTTCGATCTCCTCAAGGAGAAGTTCCCGCACGCCAAGAAGACGGTGGAGGCCCAGTTCCTGGCGGCTTGGTTGCCCTACAATTCTGGGCAATACCTGGCGGCGGCCGATCGCTTCCTCAAGCTGGCCGCCGAATACAAGAAGTGGAAGCGGCGGCCCGAAGCGCTGTGGTTCGCGGGGTGGTCGGCCTATCTGGCGCGGGAGGACGCGCTGGCGCGGCGGGCCTTCGCTCAGATCCTCGAGGAGCACCCCCAGAGCGACATGGCCCTCTTTGCGCACTATTGGACGGGCCGGATCCGGGAGCGGGGGGGCCAGCCCGACGAGGCCCGCGCCAGCTACCGGAACGTCCTGCGCATCGCCCCCCTCTCCTACCAGGCGAGCTGGGCCGAAGCGCGCCTCGAGAAGCTCGGGGAGCGGGTCGCCATGGAGGCTCCCAAGGAGGAGCGCCCGGCGACGTTGGAGCAGACGCTCACTATGCTGGGCGCGCGCCGGCCCAAAGGCGTCGATCGCGGGATCGCCTTGGTGCGGGCCAAGGTGGAGGACGAGGCGGTCGAGGAGCTCGACGCAGCCTCCGACGCCCTGGCCGAGGTCAAGGACACGCGCGGGCGGGTGATGATCGCCGAGATGCTGGCGGCGCTGGGCGCGCACCACCAGGCCTTCCGCATGGCCAGCCGCCTCACGGCCGGCGGCGCCGACTTGGTCGCCGGCGAGCCCTACGCTTGGCGGGCGTGGCGGATGGCTTTTCCCAAGGCCTTCGAGGACGAGGTCCGACACGCGGCCGACGCCCACGGGATCGATCCCTTGCTGGTGCTCTCGATCATGCGCTCGGAGTCTCTGTTTCAGCCGGGCGCCAAGAGCTTGGTGGGCGCGCGCGGGTTGATGCAGCTCATGCCGACGACCGCCAAGCGGATCGGCCAGATCGCCGAGGGAGGCAAGCCGCACGCCTCCCGCTTCCTCGAGCCCGAGTCGAACATCTGGCTCGGCGCCTGGTACCTCAAGCAGCTCCTCGACCGCTATGACGGCCAGATCGCGCTGGCCGCGGGGGCCTACAACGCGGGGCCCGGCGCGATGGATCGCTGGGTCGAGAACGGCCGTAATATGGAGCTGGACGCCTTCATCGAGATGGTGAACTACCGCGAGACTCGGCAGTACATTCGACGCGTGCTGGAGACCTACCAGATCTATCGGCGCCTTGGCGCCTCCAAGGCCGCGGATCTGGCCTGGGTAGTGAGCGACGATGTCCCCAAGAAGGACGCGGTCGCCTTTTAGCCTATGCCGTTCACTTCGGCCTGTAGGGCATCTGTTTCTCTGTAGTCGCTGGCTGCGTGGGCATTCTGTCCGAGCTTGTCCGTGGGAGGACCAAGCGTCTGCTTGTTTCCCGGCGATTGCTGCAATTGCCCCTACGGCTCGATCAGCACCGGATCGCCGACCCGAACCCGCGCGAACAACCACTCGATCTCTTCATCGGTGACCGCGATGCAGCCGAGCGTCCAATCGACGCTAGAGCCGCCGCCGTGAATCCCGACGTCGCCGCCGAGCCGCGTGTTCTGGGGCGGCGGGCGCTTGTGAGCCACCGCTTGGCGGATCACCTCCGCTGTCTTGGCGTCGATCAGCTTGGCCTTCTGGCCGCGCTCGGCGTGGATCGGCATCGGATAGGAGAGGCCGAGGAAGCGGTGAAAGCGCGATTGCTCGAGCTTCCAGCCCACGTACAGCTCGCCCTCCGGAGTCTTCGAGTCGCCCTGACGCTGCTTGTCCCCCTCGGGGGCGCCGCCGAGCCCGACGCGAAAGCTACGCACCACCACCCCGTCCTCCTCGTACTCGAGCGTACGCTTGGCCTTCAGGATGTGGAGCCGCCGCTCGGGCCCGCCCGCGTGCGCCGACCGGGAGCGTGCCAGCAGCGCCGCGGTCAGCGAGAGCAAGAACGCTCGGCGTTCGATCATCGTTTCACCAACAAGCCGGCGCGGGCCAAAGCTTCCGTTGCGCCCACGACCCCGGCCGGGAGGATGATGAGCCCGAGCACCGGCACCAGCGCGGACAAAGACATCGGCAAGGCGATCCCGATCATCAGCGCCGGCGCTGCTCGCCACATCCTCCAGCGCTGACGATAAGCATGGCCCGTCGCGCTCAAGGCCGGGGCGATCGCCGAGGTCGCCAGCGCCAAGCCGATCAGGAGCGCATTCAGGATCGCAAAGCCGATCCCGACCACCGGCAAGAACGCCAAGACCGAGAGGAAGAGCGCGACGGGGGCGATGGTGAGGCTCCAGCCCAGCTCGACGAGGACCGCCCGTGCGAGCGGCAGGGGATCTTTGGCCGCGCCCTGCTCGTCCAAGATCGACTCGGCGATGGAGTCATAGAACGGCCCCGCGATCACGTTGACCGCGGAGATAAAGACCACGAGCAGCCCGAAGCCCGTCACGACGTAGGCCAGCGCCAATAGGACGTACCAACCCAGCCGAAGCTCACCCGACGCAGGCTGAGGGACCACGTAGCGAACGAGGTCGTCGACCCACACCACGGCGCCCGCGATGACCGCGCCATAGAGAAGCAGCGTCAACAAGATGGGCAACAGCGCGAGGCGGCGCAGCCGGCGCTCCGCGGTGATGCGGCCCAGCCCCCGCAGCACCGCCTGGACACCAGTGAAAACGCCCTTGAGGCCTCGAGTGCTCGGCGCGTCCATGCCCCGACGATAGCGCTGGCTTTTGGGCGAAGCTAACGTCAATCCTCACTTCTATGTCGCGTCCGATGACCGCAGGAGACGATTCGCTGGCGGCGCTCCTGGCCCGGCCCCTCGCGGGTACGAGCGTGGACGAGCTGTGTGAGCTGTTCCAAAAGGGGGCCAAGACGATCGACGCCTGGATGCTCGGGCTCGAGATCGAGCTGGTGCCGTTGACCATCCAGGGCCCCGAGTCGGTGGGCTACGAAGGCTTGCGGCCGGTGATCGAGACCTTGGGCAAGCTCCGGGACATGACCCCCGAGATCGACCCCACCGGCGCGCTGGTGGGGCTATCGGGGGGTGGGCATATCCTCTCGCTCGAGCCCGGTGGTCAGGTCGAGCTGGCGACAAAGCCTTATCGGCGCCTGCAGGAGCTCCGGCAGGCCGTCTGCGATCTGTCGGCCGATCTCGCCGCGGCCGCCGCCGAGCATGGCGTGCGCCTCCTGGCGATCGGACACCACCCCTATGCGGACCGCGACACCGTCCCGAAGATGCCCAAGGCCCGCTACGACCTGATGCGGGCCTACTTGCCTCGCCGGGGCAGTCGCGGCCTCGACATGATGCACCTCACCGGCAGCGTGCAGTGCGCGGTCGACTTCAGCGACGAGGACAACCTGAAGGCCAAGATCCGGACCGCGGCCCGGGTCTCCCCGTTCCTGTCGGCCTTGGTCTCGGCCTCGCCCTTTACGTTGGGCCAGCCCAACGGGATGAAGTCGATGCGCTACGAGATCTGGCGGGACGTGGACAACGTCCGGTCCGGGATCTGGCCGGAGATGCTGGACGCCGAGGGCCTGAGCTTTCGTCGCTATGTGGAGCGGGCGCTCCGAGTCCCCGCGATGCTCTTTCGGCGCGACGGACGCTATCTCATCGCCGATCCGGTGCCCTACTCCGAGCTGGCCAAGGCTGGCTTCGCGGGCACGCCGGTCACCGTTGCGGACTTCGTGGATCATTTGACCACCCTGTTCCCGGAGATCAGGATCAAGAGCTACATCGAGCTTCGGGGCGCCGACTGCGTGCTCCCCGAGATGGCCGTGGGGATCGCCGGCTTTTGGCGCGGCCTGCTCGATGTCCCCAGCGCCCGTCAGGCCGTGGATGAGCGGCTCTCCGCGCTCAACTACGAGGCGGTCAAGGAGCTGCAGGTCGACGTGGCCCGACGCGGTATGGCCGCCAGCAGCGTCAGTGGTCCGGTCGCCGAAATTGCAAGTTGGCTTGCACAGACCGCCTACCAGAGCCTGAAGGGCGGCGCGCCGGACTGCGCCGACTGCCTGCTCCCCTTGGTCGAGCAGGCCGCCAGCGGCCGTTCACCCGCCGACGAGATGCTGGAGCGCTACGCCAAGGAGGGCATCGTCAGCGCCCTTGAGCCGCTGGCGATCTCGCCCAAAGGCTCCGCGGGCTGCTGCTGAGGTCTACGACTTGCCCAGGAGACGCCCGAGGAGTCCGACCTTCGTCTTGGGCTTGGGCGCGGTGCCGAAGTCCTCCACCGAGGGCCGTGATTCCAGGCTCTTCTTGCGCGCCGCAGGGGTGTTGGCAGTCGGCAGCTCTACCCGCCGCTTGTGCCCCGACTTGGCCTCGCTGAGGGTGCAGGCCAAGACCGCGTCGAGGTCGAGCTCCAGCTCGAGCTCCACGGAGACCTGGCCTCGAGCCGCGCGCGGTAGACCGCTCAGGGCGACGGTGCCGAGCGGTC
>Ga0154020_10008876_pt1 | contig 11632 bp, 8 predicted proteins | sample Klosneuvirus_201_FD_109709 | JGI IMG/M metagenome (GOLD analysis project Ga0154020, IMG submission 109709) | Active sludge microbial communities from wastewater, Klosterneuburg, Austria - Klosneuvirus_20160825_MG | ecosystem: Engineered > WWTP > Aerobic digester > Activated sludge | place... | reverse complement strand
CACAAGTTGTCCGTTTCCGTTTGTTGAATGCTTCTTCAGAGCGGGTGTACAATGTAGGATTTCAAGGTAACTTATCTTTTCATCAGATCACATCAGATGGCGGATTATTGGATGCACCGGTGGCATTAACCCGTTTGCGACTAGCTCCGGGCGAGCGCGCAGAAATATTAATAGATTTCACAGGAAAAATGGGACAGACAATTAATTTGATGAGTTTTGCCTCAGAATTTCCCAATGCTATTTACGGTGCAACCCAGCCTGGAATGGGGCCTGGGCAAGTAATTCCGGGCTATACATCTAATGTTTTGAATGGGGCAAATTTTACATTAATGGCTTTTAATATTGTTGCGCAAACTGCTTCTCCGATAACTACAATACCTACAAGTCTCACTGTAAATGCACCTTGGTTAACTTCAAGCGCTACAGGTTTTAAAACATTAACATTCTCGCCTGTTAATATGGGGCCTACAGCCATTCAAGGACCATTCTTAATTAACGGTACAAGTTTTAATATGAATGTAGTGAATTACTCTATACCACTGAATAGTATTGAAGAATGGACACTTTTTAACCAATCGCCAATTGCTCATCCGTTTCATATTCACGATGTGCAGTTTTATATAACAGACATTAACGGACTGGCTCCGCCTCCAAATATGGCCGGAAGAAAAGATGTGGTACTGGTCCCGGCAGGACAAACAGTAAAATTCATTACCAAGTTCGAAACCTTTTGCGATTCTATGGCAATGTACATGTACCATTGCCACATGTTGCCTCATGAGGACGACGGTATGATGGGGCAATTTGTGGTGACTTGTCCTGATGATGTTAGTGTGAGTGAATTGAATTTGATGAATGAAGGATTAATGGTGTATCCTAATCCTACCGATAATATTATTACCATTAAGCAAATATCTCAGCTTCCTATTCATGAAGTGGCTTTGTATGATTGTGTGGGGAAATTGGTAATGTCTGAAATATACATGGAGCAGGGTGAGGTTAAATTGAATCTTTCGGAACAAACAAAGGGTATTTATATTTTGAAAGTCAAAACAAAAGACAATTATATATATAGAAAAATCAACATAAATTAACGCTTATGAAAATCTTAAATGTAATAGTATTGGCAGGTGTTTTGTTTATGCTTTCCTGCAGCCAGGGGCCTGAAAAAAAAGCAGAAGAGGTACCTCAGGTTGCAGCAGAAACTGTGGAAACGGAGCACCACCACGATGAAAATGCAGCCATTGAATTAAATAATGGTGCAAAATGGAAAGTAGCAGAGCACATGATGGCATTCTTACGCTTAATGGAAACGGATGTGAAGAATTTCTCAAAGGTTCAAAATCCTGTCATGAAGGACTACAACTCGCTGGGTGAAAATTTACAAAGAAATACTGATTCATTGACTTCGAATTGTACTATGACCGGAAAGGCCCATGACGAATTGCACAAGTGGTTATTGCCGTATCTGGATATGGTAGATGAATTAAATCAAACGAAAAACGGGCAAGAGGCTGCATCCGTATATGCAAAAATTGAAGTTGCCTATACTGAATTTAATAAATATTTCGAATGAGAAAGAAACTGATAATCGTAAGTACAGTAATTGTTGCAAGTTTATTGCTAAGTATGACACTGAAGCATTCAAGTGAAGTAAAACTTACCAGTGATGATTCAAAAGTGACAATGCGTGATACTGTTGCTCTAACTTTACTAAAATTCAAATGTTTCGTTTGTCATAATCCTGATATGAATGCTGTCAATAGAGTAGCTCCACCCATGTTCAAAGTAAGGGAGCATTATCTGGATAATGAAAAGACGACAAGTGCAGAATTTGTTCAAAATATCATTCGTTTTATAAATGATCCAAGTGAATCTAATTCTATTATGCCGGGTGCTGTGAGAAATTTTGGCTTAATGCCTAAAATGTCTTTAAACGAAGCGGATATTAGAAAAATCGCAGAATATTTATATGCTGTGGACGTATCTAGTGATAGCTGGTACGCAATGTGGGAAAAGACAAAAGACATATTAAAGGTAGACGAATCAAGGAAAACATATTCTGAGATGGGTTTGGATTATGCAATGACTACAAAGGCCGAGCTGGGTAAAAATTTGTTGAATGCCATTAAGCAAAAAGGAACAGAAAATGCTGTTGTTTTTTGTAATTCAAAAGCAATACCATTAACCGATAGTATGTCGGCAGTTTTAAACGCAAAAATAAAAAGAGTCTCTGATAAACCACGAAACGCCGGAAATCAGGCCAACAAAGAGGAGATGGCAGTGATTACAAAGTTTAAAAAGCAACTTGAGGATAAGGAAAAGTTAAATCCTATAGTTGTTGAAAATGAAAATAAATTTGTTGGTTACTATCCAATAGAGACAAATGGTATGTGTTTACAATGTCACGGTAATACTGAAAGCAACATTACAACTAAAACACTGCAAGCTATTCGTAAACTGTATCCGAAAGATAAAGCCATAGGATATGGTGAAAATCAATTAAGAGGAATTTGGGTGGTCAATATCTCCAAAATAAATCAAAATAAATAAAATTAGCATTCATTTAATTCGCTGAAGAATAGAATTGCAACTACAGTTTGATTGTTTTCAATCTTAAGCTATTACTTACTACCGAAACCGAACTCAAAGCCATTGCTGCACCGGCAATCATAGGATTTAGCATGAATCCATTAATAGGGTAGAGTAGTCCTGCTGCAAGAGGTATTCCGATAATATTATAAATAAAAGCCCAAAACAAATTCTGGCGGATGCCTTTCACTATTTTTTCAGATAGAACCAATGCTTTCGGTACCATTTGTAAATCTGAAGTCATAAGCGTAATTTTTGCTACATCCATGGCTATATCCGAACCTTTTGCCATGGCAATGCTCACATCAGCCTGAGCTAAGGCGTGACTGTCGTTGATACCATCGCCAACCATCGCAACTATTTTTCCTTTTTGCTGAAGTTTTTTAATGAAATCAGCCTTGTCAGACGGAAGAACTTCTGCCTGAAAATTGTGGATACCTATATTTTCTGCTACCGAAGCTGCCGTTTGCTGATTGTCTCCTGTTAGCATAAATACTTCTACGCCGCGGCTTTGTAGTTGTTGGATGGCATCTTTAGAACTAAGTTTTATTTTATCGGCAATTGCTATCACTGCCAATAAATTATTTCCGTTGGCGAAATAAACAATAGTGTTGGCATTTTTTTGCCATTGCTCAATTTGTGCTTGAATATCATTCGGAACATTTACTTTGTTTTCATCCATCAATCTTTTGTTACCAACAAAAAACAAATCATTTCCAGCAAATGCTTTTATGCCTTGTCCGGTTAAACTTTCAATTTGATTGATGGCAGTTAATGAGATCTCAGAATTCTGCAAATGGTTAACGACCGCATCTGCCAGTGGGTGTTCTGAACGAGTTTCAATAGTGTATAAAATGGATTTGTTTATTCCGGTGTTTTGGAAGGGTAACCAAAGGATGTTAGTCACGGCCGGTTTACCTTCGGTAATCGTTCCTGTTTTATCGAGCACAATGGCATTTACTCTATGAGCAGTCTCTAAGCTTTCAGCATCTTTTATTAAAATATTATTCTCAGCCCCTTTGCCAATACCTACCATGATGGCTGTTGGAGTTGCCAGGCCTAAGGCACACGGACAGGCAATTACCAAAACAGTTACTGAGTTCAATAAAGCGTAAGTAAATGCGTTTTCTCCGCCGAAAATAATCCAGACAATAAACGTAATAATGGCAATGATTAGTACTGAAGGAACAAATACTCTGGCGATTTTATCAACTAATTTTTGTACCGGAGCTTTGCTTCCCTGGGCTTCCTGTACCATTTTTATTATTTGAGAGAGCAAAGTGTCGCTGCCAACTTTTGCTGCCTTAAATTTAAAACTGCCTTTCTGATTAATGGTTCCTGCGAAGACTTTATTGCTAATTGTTTTTTCGGAAGGAAGTGGCTCGCCGTTAATCATGCTTTCATCAACGAATGAATTTCCTTCGGTGACAATACCATCTACAGCAATTTTTTCACCTGGCCTAACAATTACTATATCATTGACATGAATATCAGAAATAGAAACCTCCATTTCCTTTCCTGCAAAAATAATTTTTGCAGTTTTTGGTTTAAGTCCTATTAGTTTTTTAAGTGCACTGCTGGTATTTGATTTGGCTTTTTCCTCAAGTAATTTTCCGAGTGAAACAAAAACAATTATTACCGATGCTGCTTCAAAATAGACATGTGCGTGTAATCCTCGTTGATGCCAGTATTCCGGGTAAACTGTATTAAATACACTAAACAAGTAGGCTATACCTGTACTAAGCGCAACAAGCGTATCCATATTTGCGCTTTTATGTTTTAATTGTTTGTATGCATTGATGTAAAAATGCCTTCCGAAATAAAATACAACAGGTGCCGAGAGTATCATTGAAATCCAGGAACCATAAGGCATATCCATGAAAAACATGCCGATAACGAAAACCGGAAAGCAAAAAACGGCAGCCCAAATGGTTTTTGTTTTTAGTTCCAAATATTCTTTTTCCCTTGAACCGTCTTGCAGACTTTGTGCGTTCTCTTTTTCAGTAATTAAGTCGTAACCGATACTTCTCACAGCTTTCTGAATTCCATCTGTGTCGATAATTGAATTGTCCCATTCAACTAATGCAGATAAATTGGCAAAATTGACAGCCGCACTCATCACACCTTTGGTGCTTTTTAAAATCGTTTCAACGCTCACGGCACAAGATGCACAAGACATCTTCAGTACAGGAAACGATTGTTTATTAATGTTAGAATTCATGCGGGTTATTGATGTTCAAATTTAAGACAAGTTCTCCTAATTCACATTGACAGGAGTTACAAATTCCTTGATTACTCCCTTAAAAATGAAAATATATGGTTTAGAGGCCATCTTTAATTGCAAATACAATGAAATTTAACCAACTTTATTAAATAAACTAATTTCATGAGAAATCAATATTTGTCCTGCTTAGTCTTGTTATTACTAATTTGTTCCAAAGTATTCTCTCAGTTTCAAAATATACATGTGAGTGGTAGGCATATTTTAGGACCATGTAATGACACTTTAATTCTTAAAGGTGTTAACTATGCGCCATACAATTGGGGCTGGTCAAATACACAACTTAGATTGAACCAAATAGTATTAAGTGGTGCCAATTGTGTGCGTATGCCCTGGTATGTCACCACGCCCGACGGACCAACACCTCAAGCAACCTATAACAATCTGGTATTTCTGGATAGTGCCTTATCAAAATGTGTACAATACAAAATGATTCCAATTGTTGAACTACATGATCAAACCTGCTTAAATAATCCCGCTAATTTGATTACGTTGGCGAATTGGTTTATTCTGCCTGCAGTTAAAAATCTGATCAATAAGTATAAACATAGTATTATTATAAATATTGCGAATGAAGCGCTATGGGTTTCCTGGGCAAGCAATCCTACTGCTGCACAAGTTACATTTACTAATACATATAGCACTATTGTAAATACAATCCGTACCAACAGTATAACAGTGCCTGTAATGATTGATGGTCCTGAATGCGGAACTAATTTAGATGTGCTTGCCAATGTTGGTCAAGCGCTTGAAACAACTGATCCCTTAGGTAATTTAATTTTCAGCGCACATGCTTATTGGTATGCCTATGCCGGAAATGATTCATTACAAGGGTTAAATAAGATTAATTATGCTATTTCTAAGAACATTCCATTTGTTTTCGGAGAGGTTGCAAACATTCAGGATGCTACTACCATGTGTCAATACAACCTTAACTACAAACCATGGTTAAAAATAATGAATCAAAAGAAAATCGGATGGATGGCATGGAGTTGGGATAACGATGGTTGTCCTGCGCGGCAAATAACAACCAATGGCAATTACAGCAGTTTAACTACTTACGGTAGTGATATTGTGAATAATCCTGTGTATGGATTAAGTGTTGGTACTATAAAAAGTAAGTATCTTATGCTTGGCGGCTGCGGTGTATCTTCAGGAATAACTGAAACAAATGATGATGATAGTTTTGTGCTTTACCCTAATCCTGCCAATGATTATTTTGTTGTAAGCGGGAATGAAGTGGTAAGATCGATTGAAGTATACGATGTATTAGGAAACGCTTTGATACCAGAACTGAAGGCAGATAACAAGTATTCACTGTCAGGTTTTGCTACTGGTGTTCATATAGTTAAAATAAAATCCGCTAAACGAATAATTAATAAGCGACTGATAGTAGAAGCGAAATAACTTCTGTCTCATTAAACGATCTCATTAATATGAGAAACGCCGTTTTTCTTAAGCAATAACCAATGTGAATACAAAGCCTGATTCATTGAAGGTTTGTGATTATACTCAATTCCGAAATCATCAGCAGTTTGTTTGAGAATTTTTCTGATTTCCGGAAAATGTACGTGCGCCACTGTTGGAAACAAATGATGTACGGCATGGTAATTAATTCCTCCAAAGAAAAAAGCCACAAAAGGCATTCTGGTTCCGAAATCCATTGTTACGCGCATTTGATGCTCTGCCCAGGTGGTATCGATCTCGCCTTTTGAATTAGGTGTAGGGAAAATAGAGCTTTCGTATAAATGAGCCGGAAAAAGTGCTGCTGCTGCCGATAAACTCGCAACAACATGCATAAACAAAAATCCAAGAAGAACAATGTTCCAACTGCAACCTGATAAGACTAATGGGAGAATTAAAGCATAGGTAATGTAAACAATCTTCGATATAACGAATATCCTTACGTTAGCACTTGAGTGTTTCACTGTTTTGTGACCGATTTTGTAGGAAAAAAAATCAGTCCAGTCGCGTTTGAAAATAGCATTCAGTGTGTAAAAGCAATACAAAAATGGAACATAGATCTGTTGATATTTGAAAATAGGTTTGGCTTTTTCCATTGGCATGAAGGTGAGCATATTTGTTTGCTGAATATCCACATCGTGCTCAGGAACCATCGGATAAGGATGGTGAGAATATACATGCCTCATTTTCCACAAATATCCTGATGAGCCGATTAGATCGAAGCTGAAAGCCAGCAAGTGATTCACCCATCTTTTATCTGAAAAAGAACTATGCACACCTTCGTGACCCAAATTTAAAACGATGCAAATTTGTACAAAGCCCAATAAGGCAAAGGCCGCTAATAACTGTAGGTTATTGCCTTGAGCAAAAATAATTAAATAATAAAGGGTTAGAAAAGCCGTACAAAAAAACACGGCTTTAAACATACCAAAGGCATTAGTTTTTTTTGAAATTTTATTTGAAACAAAATAATCATTCACTTTTTGATTAACTGTATGAAAAAAGTCGCCTTTTTCGGGTTGCTTATATTTTACCTCCATTGTGTAAATGTAAGCTTATAATTAAAATATCTATGCATTATAAGCAAAATTATGGCAATGAATTGGAACAATTATGTTATTTTTAGCTGTTGATTTACTTAACTTATAACGACCAGCCTTCGGGTATCTATTTTAGTCAGGTTATTGACGTTATAAAGTATTTAAATACAATACAGAGTAAGGAAAAGGTAAGATTAATAGCGTTTATTTCTATCCGTCAGTTTTTTAAAAACAGAAATCAAATTAAGGAAAGGCTACCTGACAGTATTGTTTTGCCAATGGCTCCCGGAGCAAAAAGATGGAAGTGGAATATATTTCCATTGGGAATGTTAAAGACTTTAAATTCATCTGAAACCATCATGGCAAGAGGTCCTTTTGCAGCGGCGATGGCTTTAAGTCTGAAACAAAAAGGGAAAATCAAAAGAGTTGTATTTGATGCAAGGGGTGCATACAAAGCAGAGTTGAATGAGTATAATGTTGTGGATGACGAAATTCTTAAAAACCAGATAACAAATATTGAACAAGATGTTTTAAGAAGATGCGACGCCATACTTGCGGTTTCACACGCCCTTGTTGATTATTGGAAAACAGAGTATAAATTTATATCTGATAAACACGTGGTTATACCTTGTACATTAAGTAATGATTTTATATTTGATTTCCCAAAACCAAATGAACTTCTGCTTCACAAAAGAGAAGCCGGATTTAATGAAAAGGACATTGTTGTAGTTTATTCCGGATCAGCTGCAGGATGGCAATCCTTTTCTTTAGTTGAAAAGTTGCTAACGCAAATAATGGACAGCAACAGCAGAATTAAATTATTGTGGTTAACTAGTGATTTTAACAGGAATTCTGATTTTGTAAGAAAATTCAAAGACAGGATTGTAACCAATTGGTTAAAACCTGCTGACGTAAGAAAATATTTGTTGGCAGCAGATTATGGTATTTTGTATAGGGAAGAGTCGGTTACTAATAGGGTTGCTTCCCCTGTTAAATTTGCTGAATACCTGAGCTGCGGATTAAATATTCTAATTAGTAATAAACTGGGAGATTTCACGGAGTTTGTGAAAGAACATAATTGCGGGTTAATCGCCGGGGAAAATACTCAAATTGTTGAATTGACTTATGAGATTAAATCGCGTAACCACAAGTTGGCCATGCAGCATTTAGTAAAAGAAAATTATTCGGAGCAATATAAATCTTTATTAAGCTAGCAAATGAAAAAAGTTGCTTTAATAACCGACGGGATCTGGCCTTATGTAATGGGCGGAATGCAAAAGCATTCATATTACCTCTGTAAATATTTCGCAAAAGAGCAAATTCATGTTGATTTATTTCATTTTAATCAAAGCGATTTAGACATTAATGCATTAGATGTTTTTTCGCCGGAGGAAAAAAAATTCATTCATCCGGTAGTATTGGAGTTCCCGGATGTAGCAAAGGGTTTCGGGAATTATATCATTAACTCTTACCGTTATTCAATAATGGTTTATGATATTGTCAAAGATAAAATTAGCGACTACGATTTTATTTACACGAAAGGTTTTACAGGGTGGCACATTATACGCGAAAAGAAAAAAGGGCATATTACCTGGCCGCCTATTGGTGTTAAATTCCATGGTTATGAGATGTTCCAGAAAGCACCTGATATTAAATCTAAAATTTCACAATTATTCTTATTAAGAAAACCGGTTAAAGAAATTTCACGGGAGGCCGATGTTGTTTTTTCTTACGGAGGAAAAATAACCGAAATTATCAAAAGCATTGGGGTTAATCAGGACAGAATTATTGAAATACCTTCGGGTGTTGAGGAAAGCATTGTAGTGAATTCAATTCAGCCTACTACTCAAAAAATTAAGTTTGTTTATTTAGGCCGTTACGAAAGGCGGAAAGGAATAGAAGAGCTTAATAAAGCTTTAACAGGCTTTAATGGCAATGTCAATTTCGAGTGTCATTTTATTGGTGATATACCTGCTGAAAAGCAATTACGGTTATCGTTTATTAAATACCATGGTGAGGTAAGGGATAAATCGGTTTTAAATTCTTTACTCAGAGCTTGCGATGTTTTGGTTTGTCCAAGCTGGAGTGAGGGCATGCCCAATGTGATATTGGAAGCAATGGCTAATGGATTAACAGTACTTGCAACAGATGTTGGTGCTACGAATACATTAGTGAATGATTCAACAGGTTTTTTAATAAGTAATTCTTCGGTAAAAGAATTAAAGGCATCCCTTAATAAAATCAGCACTATTTCATCTTCTGAATTAGATAAGAAAAAACAAGCCGCATTGAACTTAATAAAATCAAAATTTACCTGGGAGCATTTGATCTGCGAATTGATCAACAAAATTAACGCGAAGCTTAAGGTTTAAGGCCGTGCAGCCAGTTGACTGCTTCCTCCATGTCGGCAACAACTTTGTATTGTCCTTTCGGGCGTTGAACTTTTAGGAAAAAATTAGCAATCATTCTATAAGCCAAATTATGTGCAATTACTGCCGATGCCAGGATAGGAGTGGAGTCTTCCAATTTAAGTGCGTTATTCCTGGCTTCTTTTGTAACTATTACATTTTCCCCGGCCTCAAAAATAAACAGCGACTTTTTTCCATCAGCAATTTTGTTAAAAGCATCTGCCATTTTTAGTTGAACAGGGACATCAAGTACAAGATTGTCATTGTAGAAAACATGGACAATACCATCTTCTCTCAAGCTAAGTGTAGCTTCAGGTAAAACTATTTGTCTAATAAATGTTGTAGTTGTTTTTGAATTCATAAATTAGGTTTGCAATACGCCAACATTATATTTTTTTGTTAATGGCGAATGGTTAGCCATTTCAATGCCCATGCTTATTACTTTTCTTGTTTCAATTGGATCGATAATGGCGTCTAACCATAATCTAGCGGCTGCATAATACGGCGTAGTTTGGGTATCGTAACGGTCTTTTGTTTTATTATACAATTCAGCTTCTTTCTCAGGAGTGATTTCTTCACCTTTTGCTTTTAAACTGGCAACCTCTATTTGTACCAATACTTTGGCTGCTTGTGCGCCGCCCATAACGGCTACTTGTGCAGTAGGCCATCCCACAATTAAACGTGGATCATATGCTTTACCGCACATGGCGTAATTGGCAGCGCCGTAACTGTTACCGATGATGATGGTAAATTTTGGCACAACTGAATTACTCATCGCATTTACTAACTTAGCTCCATCTTTAATAATCCCTCCATGCTCACTGCGTGAACCAACCATAAATCCTGTTGCATCTTGTAAAAACACTAACGGAATTTTTTTCTGATTGCAATTCATAATAAAACGGGCAGCTTTATCAGCACTATCGCTATAAATTACACCACCAAATTGCATTTCTCCTTTTTTGCTTTTCACAACTTTACGTTGGTTAGCAACAATACCAACTGCCCATCCATCAATTCGTGCATAGGCACAAATAATGCTTTGTCCATATAGTTCTTTGTATTCTTCAAACTCGCTATTGTCAACTAATCTTTCTATCACCTCATGCATGTCGTATTGTTTATCACGTGCATCAGGAATAATACCATAAATCTCCTTCGGATCTTTTTTAGGTAGGGCAGGAGTTTCACGGTTAAAGCCGGCTTTGTCATAATCGCCCACTTTACTCATAATATTCCTTATGCGTGTTAAACAATCGGCATCATCTTTACACTTATAATCAGTCACACCACTTATTTCACAATGTGTAGTGGCACCACCTAAAGTTTCATTGTCAATTGTTTCTCCAATGGCGGCTTTTACCAAATAACTTCCCGCTAAAAAAATGGAGCCCGTTTTATCTACAATCATGGCTTCATCACTCATAATTGGTAAATAAGCACCACCTGCTACACAACTTCCCATAACAGCTGCAATTTGTAAAATACCCATGCTACTCATTACAGCGTTGTTTCTAAAGATGCGTCCGAAGTGCTCTTTGTCAGGAAAGATCTCATCTTGTAACGGTAAGTAAACACCGGCACTGTCAACCAGATAAATAATTGGTAAACGGTTTTCCATCGCAATTTCCTGCGCACGTAAATTTTTCTTTCCGGTGATAGGGAACCAAGCTCCTGCTTTTACTGTAGCGTCGTTTGCAACAACAATACATTCTTTTCCACTCACATAACCAATCATTACAACAACACCACCTGCAGCACAGCCGCCATGGTCGGCATACATTTCGTAACCTGCAAAGGCACCAACTTCAGTTCTTGGTGTTCCTTTATCGAGTAAAAAATCAATT
>Ga0154020_10008875_pt1 | contig 11633 bp, 8 predicted proteins | sample Klosneuvirus_201_FD_109709 | JGI IMG/M metagenome (GOLD analysis project Ga0154020, IMG submission 109709) | Active sludge microbial communities from wastewater, Klosterneuburg, Austria - Klosneuvirus_20160825_MG | ecosystem: Engineered > WWTP > Aerobic digester > Activated sludge | place... | reverse complement strand
TCCTCTTGGAAAAGACTCGAAATTAACGGCTGTATTATTTTTGAATATCTCTCGAACCTCTTGAGGAGTGAGCTTTTGAGTCACACCGTCGAATCGTTTGAAAAAACCATCACCACAGATGTATGGTTTATCGCTTCCCTCCGGCACTCCTATACTGATCACTCCAGAGGAGTATTTTTCTATTGTCAGTGAGAGGCTTGGTTTACAGTTTCGACCAATATCAATAATTTGTGATTTAAGCTTATTGCTCAGTTCTTCTCCGACTACTTCTCCTTTATCATTCACTCCTAACAAGATGACTCCGCCTTTAGCATTAGCAAAACCAACAATATCTTGACTGATTTTGGGTGTGAACTTCTCTTTAAATTCAACGCTGAGGCCTTCGCCTTCCTGAAGAAGCAAGTCAATTGATTTCATAAATTCCTTCTTGGGTAGTCTACCTATTATTTAAAGGGTAGTCTACCTATTATTTAAAGGGTAGTCTACCTATTATTTAAAGGGTAGGTATAGGGGGCTTGGTAGCGATTGCAGTTTGGTCTGGAGAGGCGGTAACACCTGGATGCCCATATTGATACGTAAGAAATTGCGGTTTTATTCCCACTGTGAAATGAGAAGACGAAAATCTTGGAACGCTTGGGTTGAGTGCCTCGATTCCACAAGTGTTCTTGGATCTTTTGTTCGAACGGCAAAAAGATTTTTTTCTGGAAAAATTGTTATATACTGTCCACCCCAGCCTCGGGCAGAAAACAGTTCCGAGTTTGAAGGTGCGGGTGCCTGATCTAGCCAGAAAAGCAAGCCATAATTGAAATAATGCTGACTTCTAGAAATCAAGGTTTGCAGGGTGCTCGCATGAATTATAGATTTTCCCTCAAAAAAACCATTTCCAAGCAGAAGCGATCCAAGTTTCAATAAATCAGCGGTACTTAAAAAGAGACCGCCCGAGGTAATTTCGTGTCCAGTTTTATCTTTATTCCAACGGAAATCAGTTATCTCTAAAGGAGAAAAAATCGTCTCCTTTATAAACTCTTCTACACTTCTACCGGAGGATTGCGCGATAACAAGCTGTAGGAGAGAGACTCCAATGTTACTGTAAAGATATTGCGTGCCAGGACGGGCTATCAATGGCGTAGAGATTGCCGCTTGCACTACATTAGGTTGCAACCAGAATTTTGGTACAGTATTTACATCAGGCAAACCACTTGTGTGATTCATGATCATGCGAAGTGTGATTCTTGATTTTTCGCTGTGATTCAACCAATCAGGAATCCAATGACTCATAGATTGATCGAGAGATTTAATTTTTCTCTGATCGAGTAAAACTCCAATAGCTAGTGCACAGATGCTTTTCGTAAGTGATTGTACACTGCGAACTTGGTCTGGCTTATTAAAATAGTTGGAATAAATGATTTTTCCATTTTGAACAATGACCAAGCTATCTGATTCAGACTCAACAGCGCGTTGAGCGATCCTCTGCATGTGAGCGGCATTGTTCGCCAGAACAAGTTTTGGAACGAGGAAGGAAAAGACAATGAATAAAAAAATAGAATGCATTTAATCTCCGTTTACTTGGGAATAGGCCTACTCTATTTAGAGCCTTAATTCAAAATCTTTTATTGAAGTGGTCTAAGATCCAAGTGTTTTTGGAGCAAATCACTCAATCACTCACTCAACAAGTTTTAGCTTCCATAGTTAATTGAGTTATTTGAAATCCTAGAGCATTATAAATTTTTATCGCGGCTTTATTATCTGAAACTACATTTATTGCGATTTTATTGTAACCTCGCTTATTGAGGAAATCCTTTGCAAGTTCCGCAGATTTTTGACCCCAACCCTTTCGCTGATACTTTTCAAAAATATGAAAGTTCCAGCCGAAAATTGAATTTGATCCCTTCGGAAATTCGCTGAAATGAAAATAACCGATTTGCTCTGAGCCTATCATTATTGCTAAGAAGAATTGACCCAAAGTTGAGAATCCTTCGGGTGCAAAACGAAGATCAAAATCCTTCATTATCTGATCAATTGCCACAGCCAAAATCATATCTCTATAAAATGGAGAAGCGCGCGCATACATTGAGCAGCTCATTTCTCGAAAACTTTCAAACTGCTGACATGTCATTGTTGTCAGCCTGAGGTCGCTTGAAAAATCTGAATTATCAACAGAACTCATCGACATTCTTTTGGTAATTCGGAAACTCTTAAAATCTTTAGAGCGTCTTCTTTTGATATCAGTTTATATCTACGCGATATCCAAGGTTTGTCTTCAGCCTCAACTCCATTAAGATCGTAATAAAAATCACAGTCTTCATATACACCGCTAAAGACATCATTAGAATAGCAAATGAATCCACCGCCATCTTGAATGGTTAAATGCAGATGACAAGAAATTGGGTCTTTTATTGGAGGAGTCCATAATTCGAGTTTGAAATGCAGACGATCTGCAGGGTGACTCCAAATAGTTGTAGAAAGTGTCATTAAAAATACAAATAGAACTGTTTTCATAAGGTTCCTTCCGCCAGTATTACCTGGATCAAGTTAAGGGTCGCTAAGATCACTTAGCCTCTCAGCCGCTTCAATTTGCAGCTCCCCATTTAGTTGTTGTCACTATCTAAAGGATTACACAGAAATTTTCAATAGTTATTTTTCAAATTTGATAGATTTAAAACTCATGAAATAAAGAATTTTCTGATTTATTACTTTTGAAGGCCTTAAAGGCTATCCTATAAAGAGACAAACTTATTTTGTATTGCCTTGATTATTATTTGAATCTGTTTCACTAGTGGGGGATATAGTTTGAACTAAATAGATTCCAATAACACTTCCGTTTGAAGAAAGAATGGGCTTGGCGCAATAGTCAAATTTTACTTTTTTTCTTCTAGGGTTGTTTTCCAAAGACTTAAGCTGAGTTAATATTCTCTTTTCTTGTGCAGGAAAATCCTTATCCTTATAGTTTTTCTTTCTTAACTCTTGTAATTCTGTCTCTAATCTTTCTTTCTCTCTAAAGTTTTCACTATCGGGATCAATTTCTACTCCTAAGGTTGGGATAACCAGATTTTTACCACAGACTTTTTCTTTATTTTCTACAACTTTTTTAAGATCGGCATTGAGTTCTAAAAAATTAAGTTTTCCTAATTGCTTTCTACCATTGAAACTGAGTGAAGTGGTTGAGATTGGAATAAGCTGTTTGGTTTCTTGAGAATCAATAATATAGATGCTTGCACTTATATTCTTCCCATCTGCTTCACTAATTAATTTCTTAAGATTATCATCATTATTATTGATATCAATTTTTCCAAACTTTAGTACTGAAACTAAATCATTTCTCGATTTGCGTAATTGTTTTTCAGATAGAGACGGCGATCCAGATTTAGTTAAACTAGTTTCTAAGGTTTCTATTTTTTCACTTAGTAGCTTATCTGAATTATCCAAAGCAAAGGTTAATATTCCAAAGAAAAATATTAGAGGAACAACTACAATTTTTTTCATTTAAACTCCCTAATTTATCTATCGATAAAAAATCCTGATCCACATTAGAAAACGATTCAATTCATTTATAATCGTTGTACGGATTAAACTGATAATCAATAAAAAAATGATCTTGAATATGAATTGTAACTAGCTAGTTCAAAGGTAGAACTGATATTCATTTTATGAAGTCAAGTGTAATCACAGGGGCATTTGGGGATCCTGTGATTACACTATTTGAATTTGGTAAATTACTTTTGTTGAAACAGATCTTGACTGATCTCGCTCCAAAGTCGAGATAAGGAATGCCCCAGGGCATCCGAAATCTTTTCGGATAGAGATTTTTTAACTTTGTAACTCACTTGGATTAGGTCTTTTGTTTTTCTTTGATTGAGAAGATAATCATCACTGGTGCTGATGGAATCAATCAGACCAAGTTCTAAAGCTTGAAGACCATACCAGTATTCACCTGTAGCGACTTTATGTAAATCTAAACTTGGTCGAAACTGCATGATATGATTTTTAAAAAGAGTATGCGTTTCTTCTAATTGTGTTTTAAATTTGCTTTCCCCATCAGCTGTGATTTCACCAAAAATACTAACCGTTCGTTTGTACTCTCCAGCCGTGTACTCTTTGTAATCCACATCATTCTTTTTTAAAATTCGGTGAAAGTTTGGCACTTGTGCTACTACGCCAATGGAACCAACAATAGCAAAGGGAGCAGAAAGAATTTTATTGGCTACCACGGCCATCATATATCCACCCGAAGCTGCCACTTTATCCACACTCACAGTAAGCGGAATCCCGGCAGTACGCACTCTTTGAAGTTGTGAAGCACAAAATCCATATCCATGAACAACGCCTCCTGGGCTCTCAACTCTTACCAGCACCTCGTCAGCAGGTTTTGCAAGAGTGAGGATTGCGGTGATTTCTTCTCTTAAGTGGTCGCCAGCATGGGCTTTTACGTCTCCCTTAAAATCTAAAACATATAATTTGTTTCGAGATTCTTGTTCCCACTTTTTTTGATTTTCATCCCAAGTTTTTGATTCTTTTTTTAATTCCTTTTTATTTAAAATTTGGGACTTAATGCTTTGTTCAAGGGTATCGTAATGATCATTTAAATTTTCAATTTCTAATAGAGGTTTAAGGCGTTGCCCTTTCTGAACAATTAATAATATAAGTATGATTAATGCACCAATGGCTGCAATAATAACAAAAACCTTCAGTGCAAAGAGTGCGATAGCTGCTAAAAATTCCATAAAATAAATCTCCTTAACGATTCTATAACTTATATTTATTTTGTATCAAATAAATATAATAAATTTAATTTCTTAATAATCCATTTTTTAAAATACAGGTTTTATATTACTTGACTCCATCATCCATTTTTTTGGCGGAAGAGTGAAAGTAATTTTCGATACTTTCTCCCGTTATTTTTTCAACTTGTTTAAAGTAATAAAAAAGAAGTCCTAAGAGCATAATCATAGATGGTAGCGCAATACCTATAAATCCTCTTTGGTGCATTAAAGCGATCTGTTCATTGAGTGTATTTGCTTTTTGTTCATCATTAAGAGCTTCGCTGATGGGTAGGAAAGTTTTTCTCGCTATAATGAAGTTTAAAAGAGCCGATATAAAAAAACTTCCTGAGAGAAAGTGATTGCTATTAAGAATCAGTTTATTAAACTCAGTTTCTTTACTAGTCGCTTTTAGCTTTTCATCTAATTTATTAATATCAAAGACTTCGGGAGACATCATCATTTTACCAAAAAGGGGCTTATTTTTGAGACCAGAAATAAATACAAAAACTCCGATTAACAATGGAAAAAAAGCTTCTTTAATTGAAAACCAATTCCCTTCTAATCTTAGAAGACCAAAACTTCCTGTAACAATGACGTTGATGAGGCCAAATAGAGAGAGCATATTATGTTTTTTAGTTTGCCACCATTCAAAGGCACCATATAAAAGCGGGAAGGCAACAGCCACAAGAAGTTTGACTTCTGGGGTGAAGGGCAATGTTTTAGAATTTAGAATGTAAATAGGTATAGCTAAGCTAAAAGCCAAATTGCTAAGAAGATTTACTAAAGATTTTGTTTCGTGATTCAAAGGTCGCTCCTAACAAGATTGACGGATGTTTTAATAAAGTGAATCCTACTCTAGCATCAGAAAACCTTATATGCAAAAGTCATGTCAATGACTAATGACAGTAATTTATTTCCTTGTATCCAAGATTGACGCAGATCGGACATTTGACCTTGAAATAAGTTGGACGTTACACTGTTTCCATACAGATTCATTTCACTTAAGAATGCAGTTTGAAAAAGATCATTTTTGGAACTTTAGCTAGAGGGTGGGAGTTGTAAATTTAATTCTTTGGCTAAACTGAAACAAAAATGACAGCAACCAACAACGAAGAAAGTTGTACTATTCAATAGCCCAAATAGCTTTTAATAGGATCAAATGGCTTCTAATAGAAATTGGTTAGATCCATAGTGTAATGTTATCGGTTTGGAGAAATAACTAATGTTAAATATAAGATTTCTTTTACCCTCCTTGGTTTTAGTTGTTGTTATCGGTAAATCAACAAGCATATCAGCTGCACCCCATTTAACTAAGACGACTAAGAATACTTTGAGTACTAAGACATCAAATGAATCTAAGACATCGAAAGAATCCAAATCATCAGCTAAAACATCAAAATCACAAAGAACTCCAAAGTCTATCAAGACATCTAAGTCTTCAGGAGATTGGTTAGAATGGAAGTCTCAAGGAATGCTGCCGCATTGGTTGTTTGAAAAAGAGGCTACCTATAAGGGGGCGGCAAAATTAAAACCAATGGCAATAGTCAAAAAATTCGAAATTGAGGAGAAATTTGAAGATTGTACTTCGCAAATAATAAAAATTTGGGGACGATTTACAGATTTTCAGGGTTGGATGGCTTTGCAGGGAACTCAATGTTTGATTTCTCAATTAAAAGTTTCACCTCCTCAAAATAAAAATTTATACTCTCAGTGGTGGAATCATCTTTTAAAGCAAAATAGTTTTATGGGAATCGGCCCATGGAATGCAGAGGGTGCGAAAGTTTTCAATGAGTTTGCAATTGGTATTTGGAAAAACACTCAATTCTCTAAAGATTTTCGAACTGAAGTGGCCGAAATTTGGCGGCGATGGGTTGATAATTTAAATAAAAATGATCGACAGGATTTGTATAAACTTGTGGCAGAAAATTTGGAAGAGGAAGGGGAATCAGATTGGTCTAAAGCCCTTTTAGAGCGTGAAGGGCTCAATCTACTTTCATCAACTCCACTTAATGGCAGTAAAAAGATCGCTGAAAAATCAACGGACAAGTCTACTGATAAGGATAAAGTATCAGAAAAGTCATCGGAGTTTGTCGCTAAAAATGCAGAAGAAGATGAGGCCTACCAAGAATTTCAAGATGCCATAAAACAAAATCAATTAACAGGAGCGGCTGAGAAAGCAGTTCGGTATCTTGATAAGTTTCCCAACGGAACCAAAGCAAGTACAGTACAAGATAAACTTTTTCAAACTTATTTTACTTTTTGGGATTTATCCCAATCTGCTGATCAAAAGTATTCTGAGTATAAATCTCAAGTCGAACGTTGTTTAGAATCTTCCAAACTACTTCATTCTTCTCGATTAACTGAGTTTGCGAAACAAGCTCATCGAAGATCTGATTTTAAAGGGGCCTATTTGCTCGCTAAACAAGCATTGTTGATGGCTGAAAAATCAGTGGATGGAGCACAACTACTTTTTACTGCTGGCCGATCCGCTTACTTTATGGGCTTATATAGAGAATCCATAGAGTTTTTTGATCGTATGATTCAAAGACATGCAGGCTATATAGATATTGCCGAGGCTAAATTTCGAAGGGCACTGGCTTTGATTCGACTCAATGAGGATTATAAAGCAGAAGAGGCCTTAGCTGAGCTTTGGCAGGAACCTGAGAATAAAACTTATGGCTTATCAACATTGTATTGGTTAATTCGAATCAAACAAAAAAGAAAAGCCGATGTGAGTGATTTATTAAAAATCATGCAAGATCGATTTTTTTTAACTTATTACGGTCTTAAATTAAGTGCTGAAGCGAATAATCAAAAGCTGTCTCTTCCTAATGAGTCAGGGCCTGTTTCAATTCGTCAGAATTGGGTATGGACTCCGAAGGAGAAAGTGTTTTGGCAACGGGCTCAAGATTTAGCCAAAGCAGGTTGGTACACGGCGGCTCAAGGAGAGCTCAACAATATGTCTTTTAATTCTAATCCAGAACAAAAATTTTTATGGATTCAGCAACTGGTTCAGGCTTTTGCCTTTCCTCAGGCCTTGAGACTTTACAATGAATTGACTGATTTGGATCCGCGATGGAGAAAAGCAATTTATTTAAAAACGATTTTTCCAAAACCACTGGAACACGTGGTGATTCGCGAAGCTCAAAAAAACGAGCTGAATCCCATTTTAGTTTTTAGTTTAGTACGTCAAGAGAGTGCCTTTGGGCTTACTGCTACGAGCCGTTCTCAAGCGAAAGGATTAATGCAACTCATTCCAGCGACAGCCAATGAAGTGGCGCAGGAAATGAGGATTAAAAATTTTGATTCGGATCAAATGTATCACCCTGTGACTAATTTAAAGTTTGGTACTTATTATTTAGCAAAAGTCATTCGTCAGTTTGGTGGAAACGTTAGTGTTGGACTTGCAGCTTATAATGCTGGCCCTCAACGAGTTAAGAAATTTTTTGAAGCACGCCCAGAGGTCGAAAACTATTTAATTCTATCTCAAGAAGATCCCTGGTCTGATTTATGGTTAGAAGAACTACCTTGGCTTGAAACCAATTTTTATGTAAAATCTATTTTACGCAATAGAATATTGTATCAACTTTTAGATGTGGCAAGTTTTGATTTGCCGAATCCGGTATGGAAAGATTTGTTTCTAGGTACCAAAAAATTTTAATTCAGTTATAAGATCGATAAATAAGCGTGGCAGACAAAATCGCAATGTCATGAGCGGCTATCGCGACACCGGCTCATTAACCGGAGATTTTCCCTGTGCGACTATTGTTAGGTTCAACGAATTTCCTTACTCCATTATTTTTCAAAGGCTCCTAGATCTGGAGCACTACCATTATAAGGTAAGCCAATATTGGTGCCTTTATCAATCAGATCACTAATAGTCTTTAATTTTAAAAAACTACAGTTGGGTAATGAACCATCTGGTTGTCTAGGGCCGATTGCACAACTTGAATCCATGGATTCAAAGTCAGTGGTATCGACAGTCACAGATAGATTCCATGAGTTAAATGTGGATATGCCAATGGTAGAACCTAGATTTCCGAAGCTAATATTATTAGAGAATAAATTATGACCGGTAGTCATTGCATTCTCCCAGAATGAAAAATTGACTTTGTTATTCCAGGCCGTATTATTGTTAAGCTTAAGGGGTCTAGTTGCAGAATTTTCGTCAAATCCATTTTCAAAATTCCCCCAAGCTAAATTATTACGAATGATATGACCACCAGAGGTACTGGTTTTGCCAGCTCTTTGTCCACCTAATTTAAAACCATTTCCATTTCCATCCGGATAACGGATATGATTGGAGTCGTATCCATTATCCCATGACCAATTATTTTCGATTAAAAATATTCCACCCTCTAGATTGTCATTAGTATTGAATAAATCAATTCCATCATCGGAATTATTCCAGACACGATTTCCACGAAGTATATTTCCATTGCCAGTGGAGCCCACATCAATACCATCAGCATCGCCATTATCAATGTCCTTATTGCTATGTGAATCATTGTTTAATATTAAATTATCTGCGGGATTACCATACAATACAATTCCTGTTCCGGCCCAACTAGATTGATTACCATTATGGTGGACGTTATTGTTTTCGATAATATTATTGTTGGAGTTGTTGCCAATGTAAATAGCTCCACCATGAGGATTATTTTTAATTTCAATGCCTCTGATGTGCCAATATGAGGCGCCATTTAATAAAATCACCCAGGATGGTTCAGCGGTGATTGCATCGGCATTGATGATGGGAGCCTCTCCAGGGTAGGCCCATAATCTGTAGGGTTCCTCGCTTGTACCACTTTTACTAAAGGTAATTTGGGCTGATACATAATAACTTCCACCGCGAACATAGATCAAATCTCCGGCTTTGGCGATAAGGTATGCCTTTGTAATTGAAGCAAATGGGGCGATGATCGTTCCAGGGTTTGAATCTGAACCTGTTGGCGATAGATAGTAGGTCTTACCAGTTATAGGTATTGGAGATGGTGTTGGAGATGGTGTTGGAGACGGTGTTGGAGACGGTGTTGGAGACGGTGTTGGCGATGGCGTTGGCGTTGGCGTTGGCGATGGCGTTGGAGTATCTAAATTATTTACTGTGCTGGAGACTGTTGTAGGTTTATCAACAAAGGTTTTATTTGAGCAATTTTGAAATAACACTAAATTGATACCACTCAATAGAATTAGATTAGCGATAAAGGCTCGTCTCTTCAAAAAACTAGATATAAGTATAATCTTTGATCGTACTTGTTTATTTAAATCCATCGATCCCCACCAATCCAATATTACATTAAATTCTTTCTAAAATCGAGCGTTTGACTCAAGTTTGGAAAGGTAGTTTCTTGTTTAATTAAAATTCATAAGGGTGTTTCATTTTAATACGAATACGAATACGAATACGAATACGAATACGAATACGAATACGAATACGAATACGAATACGAATACGAATACGATAATGAAATTCAATTTCAAACTTGACTTATAATCGTGGTTTTGAATTTCATTTATAGATTAGTCCGAAATTAATGTTATTATTGAGCTTGCCGACACGTCACTGCAATAGCATTTTCATAAAATCATTTGCATAAGATCTTTTTCATGAAAGATACAATACTGGTTCATCCATGAACCGGAAAACCTAGAATTCGTAAGCGACTACGGCCCCATCCGGGGGCCTTCGTCTCGCATTCTGAGTCAGGCAGTGGCCTGAGATTCAAAGCTGTTCCAAATGATTATCACAAGAGAAAAAATTGCAGCTTGCTTATATGGTATCGGTGGCTTTGACGTGAATACTTTCTTGTTATAAAAATGAGAAGAAAGTCTATTCCTATATAGCTTCGCATAAGTAATTTCACATGTTAAGTTCAGTGGAGAATTTATAAAAATGACCTAGAATTCCTACAGGGCATGAATTCTATAGATGTTATTATTTTCCAGCTCTCCCTTAGTAGAGAAGCAAGTTTTTAAAGTCATAAAAACTGCATCTATCAATGGTTTTACAAGTTATTTGGTAAATTATATAGTGAGATCAACATGTGAACTTATTTATGAGCAACTATACAATCAATATAGAGTAGTCAGTTATTCTTTTGTTACAAAGTCGTAATCAAATTTAGGTTATGTTTTGTTAATTGCCTTCAAGTTACTTTAGAAATATGGATATTTATTCTGAATAGTAAGTATCTACTCTTCGAGTGAAGTATTTTAAAACTTTTTCTTGCTGTTTGGCAAAAATATATAAATAATTATTGACGGGTTTTTCAAGCTTCATATTGGCTCTACAAGCCACTTTAATTTTTATTTTACTTTTAAAGTTTAATTTATCAGTGAAAAACTTTAAGAAGCTTCTAATAGAAGTCTGAACAGGTTTTTTTTAGTGTGTTTGGTTCATCTCATTTTTCGTGATTTAAAAGTGGGTGTATAGTGCTTTTCATATTTAATTTTTATTAAACAAATAATTAAACGTAAAGGGAGAGAACCATGGAATTTATGACCGTCAAAGAAATTAATATTCAACTTATCCATCTGGTTAAAAATGAAAGAAAACTCACTCAAGAAATTTTAAACCATATTAATCTTTTTGAAAAGTGTGCGGGACACTTGAGTTTAGGTTACTCCTCAATGCACCAATATTTGACCCGCGAGCTTGGATACTCGGATGATCAAGCTTTCAGACGACTGAAAGCCGCTCGACTCCTCAATCATGTGCCAGAGGTGGCAGACAAACTCCGAACAGGTTCACTGAATCTCTCTCAAGCAGCTCAGGCGCAAAGAGCTTTTGAAATCGCTGAACGCGAAACGGGCAAGCCTGTGACAGTTGAGAGTAAGAAAAATATTCTCAATTCTTTAGCAAATGCCAATAAT
>Ga0154020_10008873_pt1 | contig 11633 bp, 11 predicted proteins | sample Klosneuvirus_201_FD_109709 | JGI IMG/M metagenome (GOLD analysis project Ga0154020, IMG submission 109709) | Active sludge microbial communities from wastewater, Klosterneuburg, Austria - Klosneuvirus_20160825_MG | ecosystem: Engineered > WWTP > Aerobic digester > Activated sludge | place... | reverse complement strand
TAGGAGAGGTAGAGTGCCGAAGTGACCACAAAAAATGTTCAACAATGCCGTTGCACCGGATTTGTCGGCGACGTTTACTCTCTAAATCTACCCACCGGCGGCAAACCGGTGAACTCTAACGTTGACGACTCCCGACCGATCATGCTGACGGTTGCTCTTGATGATCTCGCGTGATCGAATGTGATCGTGATCGTGCTGAAAACTGTTTGTTGTTGGCTCGGCCTTGTGCTACGCTGGGCGATGTTGACCGATGCGGCGGATTGGTCCCGCCGCTCGCCAACGAACAATGGATTCGACCGGAGCGGTATCGCGGTTAGCGTTCGCTTCGCTCATCAACATCAACTCCCCGCCCGGTCAATCCGGGCGTTCGTCGCATCAGGAGTGCAGCCATGAAAACCGCAATTTCGGTACTTGCTCTCGTCGTGGCCCTGATCGGCTTTCGTCTTGTCGCCAGTCCTCCACTTCGTCATTCGCCTGATCCATTACAACTCCGCAATTTGGACCGCTATGTGCGGATTACCGACCGACCATTTGAAATGCACGATTCAACGATCGTGTTTTGCCGACCACCGGGGGAGGTCGCACTGAATCCACACGAACCAGCACACCCTAAAACCGCTTTCTGTAATGTCTATGTGAATGATATGGCAAAGGATCCAATGGTATCGGGGAAAGGGATCTATCCCGAGGGATCAATTGTGATCAAATCAAAACTTGCGACGGTCGACAGCCAGAAACCTGAACTGTTCACGGTGATGCAGAAAATGGCAAACGGGTACGACGCCGATCGTGGCAACTGGAAATACACTGTCGTTGATGGAACGTCCTTTCGGCAGGTCGCTTCCGGGCGCATTGATTCATGCATTGAGTGTCACGAACAGTACAAGGAAACGGACTACATCACGCGTGAATACATCGTGGAAGAGCGACGAACAAAGCGATGAACGCGGAGTGGCCGACAGCGCGTTTTCAAATGGAAGATCAACCGCGGCCACCCGGTTATCGCAAACGTTCGTCATCAAAGGACATGATCGTGTCAGACGCTCTCGGCAACGTCCGTCCAGAATGGGTTCAGGCCGTGGATGCCGCATGGTACAACTGGCGATTTGTTCTTGCTGGTGTTTTGCCCATCGCAATTTTCTTCATTGCAGCTTTGCTTGAATTTCGCTGGTTGATTTCATTGCCGGATGCTTTGGCAGTGTGCGGGTTCTTCGCTTCGTGGGGAATTTACAATGTCACAGATGTAATGTGCGACACTGCGGTGACTGATGATGAATTTGGAATTGCAGCGTGTGATACCGGGCGCACGTTTGCACCATTTCTAACAGTTCCTCCATTGGCACTGATCTGCACATTGTTTGCCCTTCCGATAGGCGAACTTCAATTGCGTACATTCCAGGCATTCAGGCGTTGGTCGAGGAGCCCTCCGGTACGCAATGAAGAGATATGATATATGGGGTGGCCGTTGTCAATGGTCGAATATTCGATTTGCTAGCGGACACGGATGACGAACTAATACGGCTTTGACTTCGCGAATGCGTACTGATGGCGCGGAGTAACTTTCGGGGTTGAGCGTAGTTGGCGAGAGGCGATGAGAGTCCGTCAAGCCGAAGCTCAAGGCATTTGTTCAAGAAGCCCGGTGGTTGATGAGCGCCGGGTGCCGTATGGGAAAAGTAATTGCAGGAGGCTGCGTTTCGGCGATTTCGGTAGGTTCTTTCTGCCGGAAAGGACTTTCGCCGCAAGGCGAACGGTGAGCGGGAGGTTGCGTGGCGAAACAAAAAGCGGTGCCGTGATCTCCGATGACATGATTTCGAAGTGGAAACTCATCTGGTCGCAGGTCGCAGCGGGGCTGCGAAGTCCTTTCCGGCAGAAAGGATCTACCTCAGCGCATACGTTCCACCGGCACGATTCATCGCGTGTTTTGAAAAAGGCGGCCCCTGTTGTGGTCGATCTCCCGCCCGAACCATCGTCCGAAGCCCAGCACGAACACCTCTGTCCCAACTGCAGCCTCCCGCTGCACGGTGTGTCACGTACGAATCGGCCCGGCTGGTCTGATGTGATGAACGGTCCCCTTCACCCGGATTGGTACGACGATGCGTGATGCTTCCACGACAACGCAATCCTCATCTGCAACTCGCCCGAGCCCCCCCCCGCTTTCGCCGAGCCCCTTGATGCTGCGCGGCTCATGTCATCGAAACCATTTTGGCAACATCACGCCCCGTCTCTCGACGGCAAATCCGCACGATCCGCTGCCGTCCTTTCGACCGAAAATCCCGGCCACCACCCCACCAGTCGTGACACGGCAACACCTCGGGTGTATCATTTCGAGCATGTCGCTTTTTGAGTCGCATTGATTCCGCATTAAGCACCCCACACACGCGGCCCCACGAAGTGGAAAAATTCAACGCACGATCTATCCGTCCGGCTAATCGCCTGCCGCATAGATCGCAATTCGTTATTTTTAAGAGCACTGGGTGTCGTCATGCTCTATGCTGAAATCTTAAGCTGTATCGCCGTAGGATACGCATCCACATTCCTGATCCTCGCTCATACTGAGATCGTATACGTCGCCTCAAAGTACGGGCTAGTCCGACATCGTCTTCAACACTTTCATCACTGTGGTGCTTTTCTCAAACATATTTATGCACCAATCATCTTTCTTCACTTCCTGATTCATCGTTCATTCTGGCTTGAATTCAGGCTGCCTCAGATGCAATCCTGCGACAGCGACCGAGCAGCATTCCTGCCTGCAGTTCAACAAATCGGACTCGTTGGCGGGCTGGTTATCTGGAGCGACGAGATGGCTTCTGTTTCCTTCATGCGTCGGCCATTGACCGATGATCAGCTTTCGATTGTTGGCTCATTTACTCCGCTGGTTGATCTGAATCTGTCGCACACCCTGGTAACTGATGCGGGATTGCAGCACATGTGCCATCTTCACAAACTACAGAACGTTGATGTGACAAACACATCAGTTACGGATGCCGGTGTTGAAAGTCTTCGCAGCATCGCGCCAAGTGTACTTGTGATCCGATAAAAAATAACAATCCATCGGGATAGGGATCCGGATTGCTCCGAAGGTCGTCCCACACCACCCGGCGTGCGGGTTCGCACCGGGCGGTCCATTTCCTTGCGGTGAGCTTCTGCCAGATTGTGAACAGACTCACCAGCCCGTGTTCCGCGAGGCGGCGTTGAGATGGGGTCTGTGTCACAGACCCTGTGAGTGACAGAGCTTTATCACGGCCTGACTCGAAGACATCGCCCACGGGCCATTGTTGCTGATTCCATGAGGTACCACTTCATCCTCACGGGATACCGAGTTTCCGGTCGTCTACCGTGGATTCTTTGCCGTTCTCGAATGGGAAGAACCTTCTGAATTGTGTCAACTGCAATCCAGAGTGAAGTTCAGGTTCGAATGCCCCAAAAACCGGCAAACCGCACCTCCGGCAACGCTTTGCCCCTGAGGTGCGGTTTCAGTGAATTTGGATTCAGCCTGATTCGCCTACATCGTTCCCATCTGGTCGCCAAATGTCCGCCATTCCATTGTGGAAGGGTCGGCCACCTTGCGGTAACCCAGACTCATCACGACTTCCAGCACTTCGCTCCATGTTGGAAACGGTCGACCGCTCTTGCGTTTGTAGTCGTCCATGGCCCGCATGAATTCAATTTCGTTGTCGGAGTAGTCGCGTTCGCAGGTCGTCGGGTCAATCTGCCGACGACGATCCAATCGACGGCGATCGATGATTTCGCGTCGCTCGGCAATTGCGGCTTCCGTCGCAGTTTGTTCCGCTTCCGGTTTTGCCGTTTCCCGGACCTTGCCGTGCGAAACCGGAGGCTTGCTATTAGAGGAGAGTCGGCGGCGACCAGATCGGCGGCGGTCGGTGACGAGAACATCGGAGAAATCGGACATAACTAAACACCCTCTTCACGTTCTGGGGAAGAAACGAGACCCTTCACGACTCTGCCGGTCACGGCTTAGACGCGAGAGCATTTAACCGGGCGCGTTGAGAAACCTGGAGCCAGCTCCGCCAGCTCAATCCCTTGAATGACAGCAACGCCTCAATGTTCCGGCTGCGAAGTATTCCCCGCAGATCGCAGACAGGGGGAAATAAATCGATTACTGAGGCATGTTCATTCAAAGAAACATTAGCGGTCGTGGAAGAAAGCCGGTGGTAACGATTACGCTACTTGTGATATCCCAGCGACGCCATGACATCGTACATCTCTTCAAACGTAATGAAGCGGCGATGATGGGCGAGCTTGTAATCGTCCACGGCATTCGCGAATTCAGCGACTTCGGGCCGGGCAGAGCGATCTCCGTCACGAAACTGACGGCGTTCGGACGTTGACACAGCCCCGTTCGGGTCACGCTGACGACGCTCGACAAAAACATTGGCACGTTCTTCAGTGGCGGTTGGTTGGATCATGGTTGGTCTCACCCTTGATTCGGCAGTGCGAGGCTGGTTAGAGACTCGCTGATATTGAACCTGCTTAACCATTGGTTGAGTTTCAGAGGGCTGCAAACAACTTTCGAATCCTCGCAGGAGATTCGACCACAGCCAGCTGCATTCCGGGCCAATTGCAGGAGTTTCTCCGAACAGTTGGATTGCGCGGCTTTCGGGTTTTCCCCCTGGAGTCTGTTGCATTCAGACTTCATGCCGTTGAAATACGCGGATTCGGACACATGGCGCACTGGCAGGACTTAAGGATTCAGGGAACGGTGAGACTTCATGACGAACATTTGCGTATTGGGTGCTGGCGCGATGGGAACGGCTTGTGCCTGGGTTCTTGCCGGAAACTCAGATGTTTCCGTTCGGCTGTGGGCCAGGAATGAAACGTTCGCCCGGCACATTCATGAGACGCGTGAAAACAGTCGCCTGCTGCCTCACGTCAAACTTCCCGTTTCCATCCAGGTGACAGCGGACGCCCGACAGGCGCTGCACGGCGCATCGGTGGTCATTGTCTGCGTCCCAACGCGAGGGTTGCGAAATGCGATGCAACAGCTCTCGCCGCTGATCCCCGACCAGGCGTTGCTGGTGAGTGTCGTCAAGGGAATCGAAAACAATACGCTGCTGCGGCCGAGTCAGATCATTCAGGAAATTGCGGGATCGCGGCCCGTGGTCGTGCTTGGCGGGCCCTGCCATGCCGAAGAAATTACAGCTCGTAAACCTGCAAGTATCGTCGCTGCGTGTGAGTCGCTCGGTCCGGCGGAACAAATCCAAACACTGCTCTCGACGGACTTTCTGCGAGTCTACGCAAACGCCGATCAACTGGGCGTCGAATTGGCGGGCGCTCTCAAGAACGTCATCGCGATCGCGGCGGGGATTTGTGACGGCCTCAAGTTCGGCGACAACGGCAAAGCGGCTCTGCTCACGCGTGGACTGGCCGAAATGGTCCGCTTCGGAACGGCGCTGGGAGCACACACCGAAACATTCTTCGGCCTGGCTGGCCTTGGCGATTTGGTGGCCACCTGCAACAGCCAGCACAGCCGCAATCGATTTGTCGGCGAAGGACTCGGACGAGGACAAACACTTGCGGAAATCCAGGATTCCATGGCAGCCGTGGCGGAAGGTATCTTCACCGCCCGCAGTGTGTGGCATCTGGCCCGCGAACGTGACATTGACATGCCGATCGCCGAACAAGTCTACCGCGTCCTCTTCGAGGGCAAAAACCCGCGTGAGGCCACAGACGAACTCATGCAGCGACCGCTCAAAGCGGAATGAAAAGCTGAAGTCTGAATCTTTGAAGCTAACGACGAACTCGACCAACCCGTGACGAGAGTCAGGCAGATGCTGCGTCAAAGTGCCTACCAGCGAAATGCCAAGTCACGCAGGTCTGAATTCATCGGAACCTCACATGTGACAGCCTCATCATCATTGTCAACCATGCAATGTGCCATGTTCAACAACCGTCGGCGGACGTTGCGGGTTCGGGTATCTTTCGTTCGATTCAAGCACAGCGGGTTCGCCTTGCGGCGAAAGTACAGCCCGGCAGGCTGTACCTACAGTAGGTCCAACTTGCCGAGCCTCCTCCTGTCTTTTGGCTGACCCTGCCGTTTGCCAGCCACGGGAAGTAGTTGGCGCTGCAATCCTCGTGAATTCCTGTCGTGAAGAGTGAAACCTGAATGCAAGATCGAAATTGACCGCAACGGTGGATATTGCGTCCATAATCATCGACACTCCCGTTGTATTCCTGACCGCATCCCGACACGGCAATACCCCCTGACTTTTCGCACGGAGTTTTCATCCATGTTGTTTCGACACTTTTTGGTCACAGCCTTACTTATGAGCGTTTTCACTCTTGAACCCGCCCAGTCACAGGACAAATATCGCGTCTATCTGGGGACGTATACCGGCAAGGACAGCAAAGGGATCTACCAGTGCGAATTCAATGTGAAAGTCGGATCACTATCAGAAGCGACACTGGCGGGGGAGACAAGCAGTCCAACATTTTTGGCGTTTCATCCCAACCGAAAATTTCTGTATGCGGTCAATGAAAGCGAAGCGAAGATTAGCGCGTTTGCAATCGACGGCGCGACGGGCAAGCTGACGTTTCTCAACTCGCAACCATCACAGGGCGGAGCACCGTGCCATCTTGTCGTGGACGCGGCCGGCAAGAATGTGTTGGCTGCGAATTACACTGGTGGAAGCTGCATTTGCATTCCTCTCGAAGCTGACGGCAGGCTCAGCGATTCCTCGTCGTTTCAACAGCATCAGGGTCCAAAGAAGAACGGGCATTCGATTAATCTCGACGCGGCCAACAAGTTCGCCCTCTGCTGCGACCTCGGTCTGGACAAGGTGATCATTTATTCCTTCGACTCCAACAAGGGAACGCTGACGCCGCACAGCGAGTTTGACACGCCGAAGGGAGCCGGTCCCCGTCATTTCACGTGGTATCCCGATGGCAAAACGGCCTACATCAACGGCGAGTCCGACATGACGGTTATCGCCTGTGATTACGACGCGGCCAAAGGCATGCTGACTCAGAAACAAGTGCTTTCCACGTTGCCCGCGAATGTGGAGCGCAAGGGCGGCAGCACTGCGGAGACTGTCGTGCATCCATCCGGCAAGTTTGTCTACGTTTCCAACCGCGACCCGTACAACTCGATCGCGATTTTTTCGGTTGATCCGAAGACTCACGAACTGACATCTGTCGGCCATCAAAGCATGGGCGTCAGCACTCCACGCAACTTCGCTATCGAGCCGACGGGTCAGTACATGCTGGTTGCGAATCAGTCAGCGAACAACGTGATCGTGTTTCTCATCAATCAGGCCACCGGAGAATTGACGCCAACTGACGCAAGGGTGGAAGTGGGCAGTCCGGTCTGCGTCAGGTTTATGAAGATCAAATGAGGGATGCCTGCGGAATCGCCTTATCACCGCCCGCCAACGGAATCCGCCGAAGGATCTGACTTTAATCCCACAGTGTTCACTGCAAGCACGCGGTAGACATGCTTCGTGTCAGATTCCGTCTTTGCGTCTGTGAAACGCATCGGCACGAGTGGTTGCGTTGGCGTGTCGCTGTATTGCAGGTTCTGGAAGATCGGACGGCCGAATGGATTCTTGCCCTGTTCCGGCAGGTTAGCGAGGAACTTTCCATCACGCTCGATGGTGAAACTCGCCAGCCCGCTTTCGAGATCGGCTGCGGCGTCCCATGTCAGTTCGTTACCGTGAAGACGCAAATTTGTCGGCGCGGGCGGCGGCGTGGTGTCGGTCAGAGCGGTGTCTTTGACGTACTGCATCCAGGCTCTTGCGACAGCTTCGTTCGGCAACCACGCAGCCTTTAAGGGATCATCCGCATACATGGTAGCCGGGACGGCATCGAATCCGGCGAGCGGAGCAAGCCACGCAGGATCAGTCGGCATCGGCTGCAAAGGATCGCCGCTGACTTTCGGCAGCCGAGCACTCAGACAGGCGTCGAGCCACGGGATGGCGAAGTAGCGCTGATTGCCGCATTCGTGGGCCGTCAACGGATCGACAGCCACGCCGATCAGGCCACCTTTAGATCGCACTTCGGAGAAGAAGGCTTCGTTCGCTGGCCAAACTCCGGCAAAGCGACCGTCTTTCTCGGTGACACCTTCCTTTGTGCCGAGGTTGCACATTACTGGCACTCGCAGCGCTGCGTCCGGCAATGTGTGAGCTTTGATGGTCGCACGTTCCGGATTTGGTTTCAGCAGCGGTACGCCCGAGCGGAGCCATGCGGCGGCGACTCGATCCGGATGCAGCAACACCATTCCACCCGCCCAGTGCCCGCCACCACTGTGTCCCCAAAGAACCCACGGCACGCTGGCAAGTTCCGGGTGGCCGGATTTCTCGCCGAGATCGCCAAGTCCCTTTTGAAACGCGGCGCTCGACCCGTTCCGCGGATCGCACCACAACTGACAATCGGCCATGTCCGGCTGCTCGTACGACGGAGCCAGCAAGGCGCAGTCGTGTTTCTTCGCCAGTGCCTGCCAGTGCAGGTCGTAAGCTCCCGTCAGCCCCGACTTACACGATCCCTCACCGCAACCATGCTGATGCACAATCACCCCCCGCAGCAACTTCACGTCGCCGGGAATCCAGATCGTGTAGTTGACTGGAAAGCTGAGGCCCTCCGTCTGAGTCGAGGCCTCGTAACGCACGCGGTAGTACGGCGGATCAGCCGCCGGAAAAACATCATACGGCTGCTGCTGAGCGAACACCGCGATCGGCACCACAATCAATACCGCCACGACGCGGCACACATCAAAGATCGTTCGAGAATTCATGACGGTACTCCTGATATACTTCACGCGGTCAGGAATGAGGCTGTCAATCCTCGTTCCAGGGCTCCAGCCTTGGAACGCACTGCACTGGAGGCTCCTGCCTCCAGTGAGAATCTCGGGAGGCAGGAGCCTCCGGAGCAGCGTATTCCGAGGCTGGAGCCTCGGAACAAGGACATTAAATCGGACCGCGTGAAGTGTAATAAAGCCTCGGGAGCAGTGTAAGTTCTGTGTAACCTCCACGCCAACGGCGTGAGTGTCATGCTTTCAGAGACAGTCCCCACAGGACGTTGAGCAATTCCTCCCTTGACATCGTCCGACCGGCACTCGAAACTCTGCCGCTTTCTCGACCGGATCCTGGGCAGGTTCGGGGTCGCTGTGTGAGTTGGACAGCGCCAGTTTATGCAAAATCTCCGTGTTTTTCCGCCTTTTTGAGGTGTATTTCGCTGCGTGTTCTCTCCAAATTGGCGTTATCCAATTAGTATTCAAGAAATAACACATCGAAATTGAATCGAAAACTCAACACACATGCGCATTCGATTCAGGTGGGCAGTAAACGGCGGCATTGGTGGGCCGGATATTACGATAACGGGATTTTGTCTGGCCTTTCAGTTGATCAATGCGGTCTTTTTGCGTGAATTGGGTCGCACCGTAGCTCACAATCCAATGTCTGTAAACCAGCGTCGTTCCGGAGGAAAACGGAGTGTGCTGCGATCTCGAACCGGATGAACTTTTCTACTGCGGACCGGCAACCTGTCTGGCTGAGAAAACGCGGATTAATGAATACTTCTGCACAACACGATCGCCAATTTGTGCTGCTGACCGGTAGTACCGGACTCGTTGGCGGCTTGATGCTTGCCAAATTGCTGAGCTGTGGCATTCCGGTTGCCGTCCTGGTGAGAGGGAATCGCCGGCAATCAGCCTCTGAGCGGGTGGAATCGCTGATGCGACACCTCGAGACGCGATTTAACCGCCTGTTCGTGCGCCCCGTGGTACTCTCCGGGGATCTGTGTGCATCCGTTTTAGGGCTCTCGGAGCAGGATCAGCGATGGATCACGGCGAACTGCGGCAGCGTGGTTCATTCGGCCGCAAGTCTGTCGTTTCGTCCGGCGAATGAGCACCCCGATCACGAGCCTTATCGAACGAACCTTGAAGGGACGCGTCAACTTCTGGAATTAACGACACGAGCCCAAATTACAGAGTGGCATTTTGTCTCGACAGCCTATGTTTCCGGACTGCGTACTGGCCGGATTCTCGAATCGGAATGCGGCGTCGGGCAAGAATTTGCCAACGACTACGAACGCAGCAAGGCGTTGTCCGAGGATCTGTTGCGACAATCAGGCGCGCTGCGGTCGCTGACGGTCTACAGGCCTTCGATTGTGATTGATCTGCATCCCACGGCCAGCATTAAGTCGGACCAGTCGATCAACACGGCGTTTTCGATGTTTCAAGCGCTGAGCCAGCGATTTGGCGTACCCGATCGCGGCGAATGGACCCGTTTGCTGGGCTTTTCTGGTGACGAACGAAAGAACATCGTAACCGTTGATTGGGTGGCGAACATGATCGTGGAGATTTATCGGCGGCGGGCGCTGCACGGTGAAACGTATCACCTGACCAGCCCAAACGGGACATCGGCGACGGAACTGGACGATAGTTTTCGGGCGGCTGTCGAACGCAGCGGCTTAAAGTTTCCCGCTCGACGCATGGAAGCAATGGCGGAACTTGAAGGACAGGCCGCTCCATTCGTCGAGGCTTTCAAACCATACTTTCGCGATGATCCGCAGTTTGATCGGACTCATGTCACTCGGGCGATGCAGGTTTGCGATGCGATGGATGTGCCTGTCCTGACGGTCGAAATTTTGCGAGATTTCTGTCTGCGGCAAAGCAAACCAGTTCTTCCGAATCAGCCAGTTCCCGTTCAAAAGTCACCATGGCAATTATTCGTCGAAGAATCTCAGACGCGAGCGGCCTACCCGGTAAATTCAATTCGGGGCGGTGTGCCGACGAGCGAACATGCCGACACTGGCAGGAGTCCAATGGTTGTGGAACTTTCCGGTCCCGGTGGCGGTCAGTGGCTTGTCGAAAATCAGACGGACGGGACCGTGGTTCGCTGTGCCAATGGCGGAAAGGCTGCCGTTCGCTGGATTGCCGCTGCTGAAACGTTGGATCGACTTGTCGATGGCGTAATCTCCGTGCGGGACGCTCTGGAGTCCGGAATCCTGCTCATTGAATTCGATCGCGAGACCTCGGGACAAGGGCCGCCGATCGATTCTGGAGTTTCCCTTTGGATCGAAAGATTTGGTCGTCTGATTGCTGCGGTCCAGCGTCACGGCGTCGCTTGTCGCAGACAATCATCGGAGGCCGTTCATGTTGGTTGATGCGAACTCACCGATTGTTATCGTTGGTATGGCCTGTCGGGTGCCCGGTGCCGACAGTGTCAATGAATTTGCTGACCTGTTATACGCCGGACGCACGGGGTATTGCGAGTTGCCGTCAAATCGGTGCGATCGTTCGCTCTACTTCGATCCGCTGAAAGGTAAGGTCGGAAAGTCTTATACGACGATTGGTGGCACGGTCCCCGAAAGACCACTCGATCGCGAATTGTGCCCTTTGTCTTCAGACACCGAAGCGTTGTTTGATACCACGCATCGGCAGTTCGCCGAGGTTGCGGCCGCTGCGTGGCGAAACGCCGAACTTGTCCCCTGGGACAACCGTTTGAGAAGAACGGGAGTTTATGTCGGACATTCGGGAGGAACCAAGTCCGGCGGCGCGTTGAGTCTCGGGACACAGATCGAGGAAGCGTTATCTTTCATCGAGGAGATTGAGGTCTTTCGTCAGTTGCCGAAAACGGTGCAAAGAGAAATCGTCGCGGAAGTCACCAAAGCGATTCGAC
>Ga0154020_10008872_pt1 | contig 11634 bp, 14 predicted proteins | sample Klosneuvirus_201_FD_109709 | JGI IMG/M metagenome (GOLD analysis project Ga0154020, IMG submission 109709) | Active sludge microbial communities from wastewater, Klosterneuburg, Austria - Klosneuvirus_20160825_MG | ecosystem: Engineered > WWTP > Aerobic digester > Activated sludge | place... | reverse complement strand
ATGAACCAGAAATAGACATTGAAGGAAAGCCAAAACAAAAATTTTGGTATATAATATGCCAAAAACAAAAATAGACAAAACGCCAGCCACTAACAGGGGTTTTGCAAAAGCTGGGCTTCAGTACTAAATTGAACATTTGGAATTCTAATGAACATTGTGCTAAATTTGAACATTCGTACTTCTAATCCCAGCCTTCGCAAAGCCCCAAAACGTTATGCTTCACCCTATTAGACGACATTAAAAAAAATGACTGATATAAAAACAAAATATTTATTCTTTACTGGAAAAGGCGGAGTTGGAAAAACATCTCTTGCCTGTGCAACAGCAGTTGAAATGGCCGATGCAGGAAAAGTAGTTCTTCTTGTAAGCACCGACCCAGCCTCAAACTTAAAAGACGTATTAGAAAGTCAAGTTGATGAACAGATAAAACCAGTAAAAGGTATTGACCGCCTTTTTGCAATCAATATTGATCCTGAAAATTCAGCAGAAGAATATCGTAATAGAGTAACTCGACCTTTAGAGGGAATATCTTCAAAGGAAGAAATAAAGAAAATACGAGAAGACCTTTCAGGTGCTTGCACTACTGAGATTGCTTCTTTTGATGAGTTTTCTCGTTTTGTGTCAGGAGAAACTGAAGGAACTAAATTTGATGTAATCATTTTCGACACAGCACCAACAGGGCACACCTTGCGACTGCTTGAACTACCTGCTGCTTGGTCAAGTTTCACAGATGAAAATCCTGATGGTGCGTCTTGTTTGGGTCCAACTTCTGCTTTAAAAAGTGGAAAAGAAAGATATCATACCGTAGTAAACAGACTAAGAGATGCATCATTAACCAGTTTTTATATCGTTGCAAGGTCAGACAAAGCATCACTTAAAGAAGCTTCGAGAACCAGCAATGAATTGAAAGAACTTGGGATGAGCAATCAACTATTATACATCAACGGTGTTTTCGAAGCAATAGACAAAAACGACTTGCTTGCTCAAAAAATTGAAGCAATGGGCAACGAGCAACTCAATTCTATTCCTGACAATTTAAAAACCTTGCCATTAAAGACTTTTCCTCTTTTACCTTACAATGTGTTGGGAATTGTAAAACTACGTTCACTATTTAACGCTGAACTTCAAAAATCCATTTCAGATAATAATCTACTGAAATCAGAAACGTCCGTTCAGGTATTAAAGGGATTAGACCAACTCGTTGATGAACTTTGCGCAAATCAACAATATGGACTTATTATGACAATGGGCAAAGGTGGCGTGGGCAAGACAATTGCCGCTTCTGTCATTGCTGTTTTACTGGCAAAAAAAGGCTTTGAAGTTCTGCTAACAACCACTGACCCCGCTGCACATATACAAGATTTTATTGAACAGTTAGGCGAGCTCCCAGCTACATTAACGGTGGAACGCATTGACCCTAAAGTAGAAACACAGCGATACACAGAAAAAATATTAGAACATAAAGGACAAGGACAATCCGTAGAAGCTAAAAAGCTGATTCTTGAAGATTTAAAATCACCTTGCACAGAAGAAGTAGCCGTTTTCCATGCATTTTCCAAAGCCATTAGTATGGCAAAAAGAAAATTTGTGATAATGGACACAGCCCCCACCGGTCATACACTCTTGTTGTTAGATACTGCTGGAAGTTATCATCGTGATATTATGAGAAACAATATAAATGCCGGTAGACTTCGAACCCCGTATATGTCTTTGCAAGACCAAACACTATCAAAAATAATTTTGGTGTCCTTACCAGAGACAACTCCAATGAGAGAAGCAGGTGCCTTACAAGACGATTTAAAAAGAGCCGGCATAAACCCCTATGCTTGGTTAATAAACCAAAGTCTTTCTATGCTTGACAGAATTTCAGACCCTTTGCTTCGAAGTCGGGCAAGTGCGGAAACAAAAGTTATTGAAACCATAAAATCAAACTATTCTGAAAGGACATTTGGTATTCCATTCATTGCCGAAAAAAAACTACTTCCTGCACTTTTAGACCAAAGCCTTAATTCAATAACCGTTTGAAATGAAGAAAGAAGGGCGAAGGCATAACAGTGTATTGCCTCAATTGGCGGTGACGTGCGAAATTGGAACTGAGTGCTCTAATCAAACTTTTGTGCAAGTTGACAATGAAATGCTCCGAAATCGCCAACTGCTGCAACACGCAAACCGTTGTGCGTAATAATAATAGATGATGATACATAATACACCGAAATTATCAGAAGAAGTTTTACAAAGTTTGCATTCAGGGAAACTTAGAGATTTGCCAATCTTAATAAATTATCCTGGCTTTAATGAATGTTTCGTTGCTTTGCATCCATTTTTAAAAATAAAGACAGAAAATAATGAGCATTTAAATTTTGAGTCAAATAAAAGACCAGACAAATTTGAAATCGTTGCCAATTATAATCCCCTTACATGGCAAGATGTAATAACATTAACTGGAATAAAAGATATTAGTAGTTTAGATAGGGCATTGGCATTTCTCCATAGAGCTTATTCGTATGTGGAAAGAACTGAATATTATAAACTAATCAGACTTTTGGTAAAAGAGAGATTAGATATTCTTCCTGCTGAAGTTGATGATATTCCTAAAATAATTGAAAATAAGCTGTTGTATTTTATAAAGTCACTTGGTTATAATGAAGTTTTAGTTTATCCTAATTTTTTTAGTTATAAAGAATTAGTTAATATTGATAAACTAATATCAAATCAAATTGTACTTCCATGTCAACCAAGAGTCGAAACACCAGACTCAAAAGTATTAATTGCGACAGATTTTGACCAAAGGTTTACATATATTTTAAGTGAAAAAGATATTTTACAAAATTTTATAGAGTCAGTAAACTTAGAAGGATTTTTTTGTAATAAAAAAACTCCTGAATCTTGGAGTTACAAAATTATTCAAGGTGAAGAAAAGTTAGATTGGTCCGAAGATATGGAAAATTATTATAAAAATAAAATATGATTTTACAATACTACGCACAACATGGGATTAATGCAAGCAGAGCAATTCATTTTTTATTCCAGAAAATGTTGTAAATTTGGCTTAAGGTTTTTGCCTTTGTCAGTTATCGAAAATGCTCTGCCTGCATTAATCATAAATAATTTAGCGGTCATTGTAAAAAACGACACAATAGAAACAAATGATAAAAACATTTATAAATGAAAATAATTTTTAGACCTATGAAAGCAGCCGACTGGACAAACGTTGCTGAAATTTATAGACAAGGTATTGAAACGGGAAACGCAACCTTTCAGCAGGAAATACCAACTTGGGACGATTGGAACAACGGACATATTAAGTCTTGCAGAATTGTTGCAGAAATCGACAATGAAATTGTTGGTTGGGCGGCTTTAACCGCAGTTTCTGGACGATGTGTTTATGCTGGTGTTGCGGAAGTTAGTGTTTATATATCTAACAAATATCGTGGACAAAAAATAGGAACTAAATTACTGGATAAATTAATTGCTGAAAGTGAAAACGAAAGACATTGGACATTACAGGCAGGAATATTTCCTGAAAACATTGCAAGTTTAAAAATTCACGAAGAACTAGGATTTAGAAAAATAGGGCATAGAGAAAAAATAGGTAAGATGAATGGAATTTGGCGAGACACCGTATTACTAGAACGCAGAAGTAAAGTAATTGGTATCGATTAAAAAACAACAAACCGCCAACAGCGGCTTGGCAAAAGGCGGGCTGACGTGCTTCGTTGAAACAATTGTGGTTATACAAACAATTGTGCTTCGTATGGAACTTTTGTGCTGAAAATCCCGCCGTTCGCCAAGCCTCAAAACGTTTTAGGCAACCCTAACCGCTCCGATTGAACAGTGTGCTAACATTAAACGACATCACAATAATGACAACATCAAAATAAAAAACTAAAATAATCATGGAACAAGAAAAATTAAATTTAAAAGATGGCGACTCCTGTAATGTTGTTGGAGGAACTCACAAAGGAAAGTCAGGAACAATAAGGGATATAAACACGAGTAAAACTGGCAATATCACTATCACAGTTGTTCAACAGAACGGAGAAAGATTTAAAACTTTGGGAAGAAATGTAGAAGTTCAGAAAAAAATAAAATAATCATAAAAACATGGTATCAAGAAAAGAACATTGGGAAAAAGTTTACTCAACTAAAGAACCCCACGAGCTAAGTTGGACACAAGAGTTACCAAAAACATCTTTGGACTTTGTGCATAGTTTTAATTTGTCAAAGACCGCCAGCATCATTGACATTGGAGGAGGCGACAGCAAACTTGTTGACTATCTTTTAGATGAAGGATTTGAAAATATTTCGGTGCTTGACATTTCATCCAACGCAATTGAAAGAGCCAAACAACGACTGGGCAGCAAAGCCACCAAAGTCAATTGGATTGTAAGTGATGTAACCGAGTTTCATCCTTTCACTTCTTACGACTGCTGGCATGACAGAGCAACGTTTCATTTCCTCACAAGTTCAGACGACATGAATACTTATCTCTCAACTGCACGACAAGCCGTAAATGGTTTTATGATAATCGGAACTTTCAGCGACAAAGGACCGAAGAAATGTTCAATGCTCGATGTGCACCAATACAAAGAAGAAGAGTTGCAGCAGCAACTACAAGATGGTTTTGAAAAAGTGAAGTGTGTAACTGAAGACCACACAACTCCATTCAAAACAACACAGAATTTTTTGTTTTGTAGTTTCAAACGAACAGACCTGCATGATTGAAACGACGCAATTTCGGACGAACTGAAAGGCAGCCGATAACAAGGGATTTGCGATAACGGAGGTTCCGTGCTTCACAGTCACATTTGTGCAAGGTGAAAGTTCATTATCCCAAATGAAGTTTAGTGCTAAAACTCCGCGCCATCGCAAACCCCCAAAACTTTACTTACAATGGTTGGACAACACACCATAACATTAAAACTGACGAATAAATATGAAAGCAACAATTACGTCAATAGAACTAAAAGGACCGCTTAAGTTTTTTGCTTTATCAGCAAATGCACTAAATATTATTAACCAACTTAAAGCGACCAACTTTAAAGACTTTAAAAAAAGAGGTATTTGGACTAAACATTATACCATGACTCTGTGGAATAATGAAAGTGAACTAAAAGAATTTGCAAAAAGCGGTGCACATTTAGAAGCAATGAAAAAAAGCAAACAAATTGCCAAAGAAATAAGAACAATTACCATAGATACTGATACTCTCCCATCTTGGGATGAAGCAAAAAAACTATTAGAGAATGCAAAAGTTTTTACATTCTAGTTCTACAAGTTATATTATAAAATGCTGTTTGGTGTAGGACTTGAAAGCCCATTAGTTAATCGCACTACAGCAAGTAACAGGGTGTTGCCAAAAGCGGTGCTAAAGGAATACTATTAAACTTTTTACTATATTTGAACTATGGTATTTCTATCGAGGTTCGGTGCTAAAAATTCCCGTCTTTGGCAATACCCAATACGTTAGCGGTCAGGCTAACGCAGAATCGAGAATCAAATAAAATTAAAAAAATGAAATTAAATAATTTAATAATCCTATTTTTCTTTTCGTTAATAGTTTCAGCACAAGAAAACGCATCATTAGTACTTAATAAATATTTTCAAGCTATTGGAGGAATAAATTCAATTAACCGAGTACAAAGTATCTACTCATTTGCTAATTGTATTGGACCAAACGGAAAATATGAAACCGAAATCCAATCCGCAAAAGATAATAAAACAATTTTTAGACAAATAAAAGAAAACAAACCTGACTATATTGGTATTGTAAACGGTGATAATTATTGGACAAAAGGTATTGAAATAGAAATATCTAACAAGAATTCAGCTTTTGTATGGCGTTCGCATGAACTTCAATGGATTGCTACTCATTTAACTGAAAGATTTCGTGATGCAAAATTTATTAGGAATGAGGATTTCGAAGGAAAACAAGCTGTAAAGATTTCTGTTATTGATGAATTGGACAAAACTGCATATTTGTATTTTGAAAAAAATACTAATCTATTACTTGGGTTAACTATTTTTAATCCATTTGAAGAAAATCAAGATACGATTCGATTATCAATAAACGATTGGAAAAAAGTGGGTAAATTATTACTTCCCTCAAAAGTAACATTTAGTGATAAACAAGGGGATTTTATTTTGAACTTTCACACCATAAAAATAAATCAGATTAACCAAGAGAATTTTAACATCCCAAAGAAAATTATTGCTATAAAAAAATTATTAGAATTACACGAGCTGCAAAGAAACGCACATTTCAACCGTGATGCCAAATTATTGACATCCATTATGGCAGATAATTTTACCGAAGTGCGTAACGGTAAAATAAATACACCAAAGAAGGAAGATCTTTTCAAGCGATTTCAAGGTTACTTTGATTCAGTAACATTCATTGAATGGGATGATATACAACCACCTATCATCAAAATTTCAGATGATGCAACATTAGCCCAAATATTTGTACAAAAAAGAGTAAAATTAAAGACCAATGAAAACCAAGTTGAATCAACAATATATGCATGGACGGCTACTTTCAAAAAAAATCTAAATAATTGGGTTATGACAAGTATAACATCTACCGAAAATAAATAGAAATAATTCGAGTATAAAAGGAAGATTAATAATTAAATTATCTTAATAAAAAGCACGAACCATTTACAGTGGTTTCATGAAATGGCGGTTAATGTTTAGGCAGGAAACCGATTTTCCAGTGGAAAATCATATATTAGCCGAAACAAAATTAATCATGAAGTCAGCCACTTCATGAAGCCACAGGACGTTAGTCAGAATTTGAAAGTAAAGACGGCCGATTTCTATATAGTTCCTCCTATGTTTTATTTAACCAATCCTGACGAAAAATATTTTACTCCATTATTATGGAATGTTTGTTTCATAATTATTATCTTTGCATAAAAACAATATGGCAAGACCATTTGAGTTTGACAAAGAGGTTGTTCTAGATAAGGCAATGCTTTTATTCTGGGACAGAGGCTATTTTGATACTTCATTTCAAGACATTGTACAGCATTTGGAACTAAATCGTTCAAGCATTTACAATAGTTTTACTGACAAGCGAACCCTATTTATTGAATCCCTCAGACACTACATTAACAAAGAATCCATATCACTATTGCAGAACCTGTCAAAACTCCCGCCAGAACAAAACAGCATCAAAAAAATACTAGAACAGGTGGTTTCAGCAAACTTTACCAATAAAAACCCAAAAGGATGCTTGGTGGTAAATACAGCTATTGAAATTGCCAATCATGACAAAGACATAAAACAAATCATTGCAAATAATGCGAAGGAAGTTATTGCAGCTTTTACAGAATTTATTAAAGCAGGGCAAAAACTAGGGAATATTAATACCAAAATAGAAGCAGACGCATTGGCAATTGCGCTTTTTCATCAAATAACAGCGTTGAGAGTAACAGGTAAAGTAATTACAAACAAGTCTTTCTTCAGTAGTACTATAAATACATTCATTCAATTATTCAACAAAACATAAAATAACCATGGCAACAAAAGGACAAAGCATTTCAAATACCAAAACAGGAGAAAAGATAACCTGGGTACAAACAGCAAAAGACACCAATGGGGAAAAATTAGTTTTTGATTTTTCTGTTGCACCTAAGGGAAAACTACCCGTTGTGCATTTTCACCCTAACCAAACGGAAACATTTGAAATCAAATCAGGAGCATTTTGCATTAAAATTGGAAAGGAAATAAAACAATTAAAAGCAGGAGAAAAAATCACTATTGACAAAGGAGTTTCACATCAATGGTGGAACCCTTCTGATTCACAAACCGCAGAAATGGCGGTAACCTTTAAACCTGCATTAAATACGGAGACTTTTTTAGAACAGTTTTTTGGATTGGGAAATGACAACAAAACAAAAGCGGACGGCACACCTGCGTTTCTACAAATTATGGCAATGGCAAATGAATATGAAATTTATGTAGCTGGGCCTCCATTGCCTATCCAAAAAGTCATGGGATTTGTATTGGGCGGACTAGCGAGAATTATGGGATACAAAAAATTCTACAAGCAATACAGTCAAAGTTAATCAGGACAGAAAAACTGCTGCTAACACTTGGTTTGCGTTAGCGGGCTGACATCTAATAAATGATCATTATTTTTCTTAATTTTAACCTCGCTCGGCAAACGAGTTGACAGCTCCAATAGCTCGTCAACACAAACCAAGAAACCGCTATAGCTAACTTAAAGACCGAAATAAAAACTAATAGAAATGAAAATTAACTCAGTAAAAATAGTCTTACTAATTTTTGCATCAAGTAACTTCCTTTTTTGCAATGGACAATTTAAATCTGAACACAAACAGACTGAATCAAAAACGCTTGAAATAGGCAAGACAACTTCTGAACTTGATAATCAAATTTGGAAAATATTTCAAGACTCAAAAGGAAAATATTGGTTTGGTAGCAACGGAAAAGGTATCTATTATTTAGACGGAAACAATTTGAAACTTTTTACATCAATAGATGGTTTAGTTAACAATTCAATCCGTGGTATTCAAGAAGATATTAACGGAAATATATACATTGAAACACCCGAAGGAATTAACAAGTTTGACGGAAAGCAATTCACTACGTTAAAGGCAATAAAATCATCTAATAACCAATGGAAACTGAATCCTTCTGACTTGTGGTTTGGTTACAATGCAGACGACTTATATCGTTTTGATGGAGATTCTCTTTTTGAATTAAAATTACCTCAACAAGACTTAAAAAAAGCATTTGGAATAGACCCAGAAGGAGTACCTTTTAAAGGACACAACAATACCCCTTATGCAGTTTTCGGAATTAACAAAGACAAACGTGGCTATATTTGGTTTGGAACTGCTACTGCTGGTGCTTTTCGATACGATGGCAATTCATTTTTATGGTTTGGAGAAAAGGAACTTTCAACTCTTCCAGACGGACGAGTTCCTGGTGTTCGTTCAATGATTCAAGATAAGAACGGTTATTTTTGGTTAAGTAATTTTTATAGTAAATACAAAATTAACCCAGCCTTTCCAAATGGTTATGAAAAGCTAAAAGCAATTGATTCACCCATAGAGAATACCAAAGATAAAATACTTTATTTCAACGGTGGAATAGCAGATGAAGATGGTAATTTATGGATGACTACTTACGGTGCTGGTGTTTGGAAATATGACGGTAAAACGCTCACCAACCTTGAAGTAAAAAAGGGCACAGAAAATGTTTTGTTAGTATCTGTCTACCAAGATAATAACGGAACAATTTGGCTTGGAACTGACAATGACGGAGTTTACAAACAAAATGGAGATACTTTTGAAAAGTATTCAATAAAAAGATAATAAGCAGCCGTTAACAGGCGTTTGGCTCAATGGCGGGTGACGTTGTTAATTGAACATTCTATCTTGCATCAACTTTTGTGCTAAACTGAATATTTGTGCTTCTAATTACGCTTCTTCTCAAAGCCCCAAAACGTTAGCGGTCAACCTAAAAAACGACAATTTTTATTGACTTTAGACAAAAAAATTATGGACAGAATTGAACAGATTAAATACATTGCCAACCAACTTATAGGACAAGGGAATTTAAAATTAGTTGACTCTGCTTTTTCAGCGGACTATGTGGCCCATGCTGGCGAAAAGACTCACAATGGACAAAAATTTATTAAACAATTTACTAAACAACTTCGGACAGCTTTGCCAGACATAAAAATTGTGAAAATTGAAATTTTATCAAATACTGATAATGTATTGACATGGCAAAGAACATTTAGTGGGTCTCATATGGCCGAATTAAGAGGAATACCTGCTTCAAATAAAAAAATTAAATGGTATGAAATAGTTGTTTCTCGTTTTGACAATGACAGAATAGTTGAAGAATGGGTTGCTTCAGATTTGGCTTTTCAAATGATGCTGAAACAAAAATAAAAATCCGAACCGCTAACACAAGATACCAGTAATGCAGGCGGACATCAAAGCATTTGCAAATTTCAAGGCCGCTCCGTGAAGGTTATTTTCAATTTGCAGATGTCCAAAAAGCAGTTAGCTTTGTTAAAAGTTTTTCGGTAGACAAGTGCCATGAGCCGCACTACTGGTAGCTCGAAAACGTTAGCATCAATTAGGCTGAAATGATTGATCGTAAGGTGAAGTAGTCCAAAAAAAAGCCAACTTTGAAAGGATACAATTCAGAATATATTTAGATAATAATTGACAGAGATGAGTTTATTCAATAGAACATATTACACGATCAGGACAGAACCCAAGCGAATCAACCACAATTTTTTTTAATGTCATTTCAATCTAACAATTTCTCAAATCTATATTGGATAAATAGATCTCACAGATAAATAATGGTTTCTTCCAAATGCATCAATTTGTAATCGGCTAGAAGACTTATTACCAAAGCAATACAAAACAGTAAATTTGTAGAACAATAGAGGTTACTTGGATATTCCTACACAATATTATACATTTGGTTCACGTTTGGAGCTTTGACAAATTAAATAAAAATGAACAAATTCATTTTGTATGTCTTGCTGATTTTACCAATTTACTGTGAGGCACAGGATTATGGAATAAAAATCATTTATAACCTATCAACCCATACTAATTATAATCCAGAAGTTACAGAAGATGGACCAATTCAATGGGATATTTTACCTGGTATAGGAATAGAAGTTTTTTACGAATGGAGAACATATAAAAATCTTATGATTAATAGTGCATTTGGCTATCAACAAAAAGGATATAAAGAAATTGCACAAACAGGAATTATTGGCCCGGGAGGCACACCCATAAGCAATAATATTTTAAGCAATCGGATAAATGTTTTAGCACTATCTACTGATATTGCATACGATCTGATATTGAATGAGAACATTTTTTTATCTCCATATTTGGGAATTGAATTAAATGCCAACAATTCACGAAGCCTGGAATCTGAGATGGTATGGCCAATATATGAATCTTATCCAGTTAAAAACTATCAAGATAACTGGAAAAAGATTTATTTTAACTATTTAATTGGTGCCAGATGTAAATTTAAAAATATTATATCTATAGAGGCCGGATTTAGCAGAAGTTTCACCCCAGTAATGAAATTAGATGACCTAATTATTAAAGATTGGATATGGACATTAAAATTAGGTATTGGAATAAAAGAATTAGTAAAGAAAGATAACAACTGATACTAAAACATCTTAACATGTTAAGTGGGTACAAACCTACCACCTACGTTTATGCAAACTGTTATCGCCGATTAAAGGATCATGCAAACTACAAAAAAGAAAACACTATTACTTATACTATTAATTGTAATAGTCGCTTTATCCATAATAAGTAGAATTCAAATAAGTGGGTGGATTTTAGCTCTTGGTTGGTGGATACTTATTTTGGTTCCAATATTTTATTTGATGGTTTACTCAATTTATCTTCTAAAAATTATAGAAATAAAAAAGAATCATATTAATTTGATTTACCTATCCCATTTATCCTATTTATTATTACTAATCTTCGAATATGATCTAGGAGACGGACCTATTCATGTTGTTTTGTTTGATTTTATTAATATATATAGTTCCTCTTCTGCAAATTGGTTTTATAAAGTAGCGTCAGGGCATTTGAGAGATAT
>Ga0154020_10008871_pt1 | contig 11635 bp, 10 predicted proteins | sample Klosneuvirus_201_FD_109709 | JGI IMG/M metagenome (GOLD analysis project Ga0154020, IMG submission 109709) | Active sludge microbial communities from wastewater, Klosterneuburg, Austria - Klosneuvirus_20160825_MG | ecosystem: Engineered > WWTP > Aerobic digester > Activated sludge | place... | reverse complement strand
GGTGCGCCTGGTGCGCAGCACGGCCGAGATGGACCGCGTGCAGCCCGGCGACGTGCTCGTCACCGACATGACCGACCCGAACTGGGAACCGGTGATGAAACGTGCCAGTGCCATCGTCACCAACCGCGGCGGCCGCACCTGCCACGCGGCCATCATCGCGCGTGAACTCGGCATCCCGGCCGTCGTGGGCTGCGGCCATGCCACCGAGAAGCTGCACGAGGACGCACTCGTCACCGTGTCCTGCGCCGAGGGCGACACCGGCTACATCTACGACGGCCTGCTGGAAACCGAGATCAGCGACGTGGTGCGCGGTGAGATGCCCTACTGCCCGATCAAGATCATGATGAACGTCGGCAACCCGCAACTGGCCTTCGACTTCGCGCAGATGCCCAACAGCGGTGTCGGCCTGGCGCGGCTGGAATTCATCATCAACAACAACATCGGGGTGCACCCGAAGGCCATCCTCGACTACCCGAACATCGACGCCGACCTGAAGAAGGCGGTGGAATCGGTGGCCCGCGGGCACGCCAGCCCGCGCGCCTTCTACGTCGACAAGCTGGCCGAGGGCATCGCCACCATCGCCGCGGCCTTCTGGCCCAAGAGCGTGATCGTGCGGCTGTCGGATTTCAAGAGCAACGAGTACCGCAAGCTCATCGGCGGCACCCGCTACGAGCCCGACGAAGAGAACCCGATGCTGGGCTTCCGCGGCGCCAGCCGCTACATCAGCGGCGACTTCAGCGACGCCTTCGCGATGGAGTGCGAAGCGCTCAGGCGTGTGCGCAGCGACATGGGCCTCTCCAATGTCGAGATCATGGTGCCCTTCGTGCGCACCGTGAAGCAGGCCGCCACGGTCAAGCAGATGCTGGCCGAGCGTGGCCTGCAGCGCGGCGCCGACGGCGGCAAGGACGGCCTGCGCCTGATCATGATGTGCGAGGTGCCCAGCAACGCCATCCTGGCCGAGCAGTTCCTCGAGCACTTCGACGGCATGTCCATCGGCAGCAACGACCTGACGCAGCTGACGCTGGGCCTGGACCGCGACAGCGGCATCGAGCAGCTGGCCGGTGATTTCGACGAGCGCGACCCGGCCGTCAAGGCGCTGATCTCGCGCGCCATCGCGGCCTGCCGGGCCACCGGCAAGTACGTCGGCATCTGCGGTCAGGGCCCGAGCGACCACCCCGACTTCGCCGACTGGCTGGCGCAGGAAGGTATCGTCTCGATCTCGCTGAACCCCGACACCGTGATCGACACCTGGCAGCGCCTGGCGGCGCGCTGAAGGCCCGCCGCGGCGTCGCCCGCGCGGCACCGCGGCCGGGTTTGCCCGGCTATCGATAACCCGTCCGGCGCCCGGCGCCGCCGGGGCTTGCACGACAATCGCCGCCATGAGCGACACGCCGAGACAAAGGCTCTGGCGAGGCACCTCGTGGCTGACCGGGGCGCTGCTGCTGGCCTGGTTGCTGGTGAGCGTGCTGGGCCCCTGGTTTGCACGCGACCTGAACGCGTGGCAGTGGTTCGGCTTTCCGCTCGGCTACTGGGTGGCCGGCCAGGGCGCGCTGCTGGCCTACCTGCTGATCATCGTGATCTACATCGTGCGCATGGAGCGCATCGAGGCCCGCTACCAGCGCGAGACCGAGGCGCGCGCCGGTGATGCCGTGGCCGCAGCGCCCCCCACTGCGCCGTCGTGATAGGCCGCCGCTACGCGCTCTTCCTGCTGGGCTTCGCCACGCTGCTGGGCGTGATGGCCTCGGCAGAGCATGCCGGACTGCCGCACAGCTGGATCGGGGCCACCTTTCTGCTGGTGACGGTGGGCGCCTACGCCTGCATCGGCTTCCTGTGCCGCACCGCCGACGAGGCCGAGTACTTCGTCGCCGGTCGGCGCGTGCCGGCGATGTACAACGGCCTGGCCTCGGCGGCCGACTGGATGTCGGCGGCGTCCTTCATCGGCACTGCCGGCGTGCTCTACCTGCGCGGCTTTGCGGGCCTGGCCTACATCCTGGGCTGGACCGGCGGCTACGTCCTGCTGGCCGTGCTGCTGGCGCCCTACCTGCGGCGCTTCGGCCAGTACACGGTGCCCGACTTCCTGGGTGCGCGTTATGGCGGCGTGCTGCCGCGCTCCATCGGCGCGTTGTCGGCGGTGGCGGTGTCGTTCGTCTACCTGGTGGTGCAGATCTACGGCGTCGGCCTCATCACCTCGCACCTCACCGGCTTCAGCTTCGAGCTCGGCATCTTCGTGGGCCTGGGCGGCGTGCTCGTGTGCTCGTTCCTGGGTGGCATGCGTGCCGTCACCTGGACGCAGGTGGCGCAGTACCTCGTGCTCATCGTCGCCTACCTGGTGCCGCTGACCTGGCTGTCGGTCAAGCAGACGGGCAACCCGCTGGCCGCGCTGTCCTACGGCGTGCAGCTCGCGCAGAACGCCGCGCGTGAACGCCAGCTGGTGCAGGACCCGGCCGAGATCGACGTCGCCCAGCGCCAGCGTGCGCTGGCCGAGGACGCGGCGCGCAAGCTGCAGGACGTGCGCGCCGCGATGGCGCAGGACGCCCAGGCCCAGACCCGCCGCATCGCCGCGCTGAAGCAGGCCGATGCCCCCCTGCTGCAGGTGCAGCGCGCCGAACGCGAGTTCGTGCAGCGGCCACGCACCGAGGACGATGCCCGCGCGCGCTACGAGCGCGATCGCGACAGCGCGCTGGCGCGGGCCGCGCCGCTGGCCGGCATGCCGCCGCAGACGCTGCCTTTCGCCACCGGTGACCCGGCCGGCGATCCAACGGCGCGCGAGCGCTACCAGGCCGAGCGCGTGAACTTCATTGCGCTGCTGCTGTGCCTGATGATGGGCACGGCGGCGCTGCCCCACCTGTTGACGCGCTACTACACGACGCCGTCCGCGGCGCAGGCGCGCCGCTCGGTGGCCTGGTCGCTGTTCTTCATCATGCTGCTCTACCTGGCCGCGCCCACGCTGGCCGCACTGGTCAAGTTCGAGGTCCTGCACCACGTCGTCGGGTTGCCTTTTGATCAGCTGCCGCAGTGGGTGAGCCGCTGGTCCAAGCTCGACCCCAACCTGCTGTCGGTGCGCGACCTCAACGGCGACGGCCTGCTGCAGCTGGGCGAACTGGCCATCGGCGGCGACATCGTGGTGCTCGCCGCACCCGAGATCGGCGGCCTGCCCTACTGGGTGACCTGCCTGGTGGCCGCCGGCGGCCTGGCCGCGGCGCTGTCCACCGCCGACGGGCTGCTGCTGACGATCGCCAACTCGCTGTCGCACGACCTCTACTTCCGCCTCGTCAGCCCGGGCGCCGCGGCGGTGTCGCGCGTCATCGCGTCGAAGATGCTGGTGATGGTGGTGGCGCTGCTGGCCGCGCTGATCGCGGCGCTGAAACTCACCGACATCCTGCAGTTCGTCTCGGCCGCGTTTTCGCTGGCCGCGGCGGCCTTCTTCCCGGCGCTGGTGCTGGGCATCTTCTGGCGCCGTGCCAACCGCGCCGGTGCGGTGGCCGGCATGCTGACGGGCCTGGCCGTGTGCGGCTGGTACATGGCGACCAATCTCGGGCTGCTGCGCCGCCTCTTCGGCATCACGCGGCCGCTGGCCGAATGCCAGTGGTTCGGCATCGAGCCCATCGCCGCCGCGGTGTTCGCGGTGCCGGCAGGCGCTGCCGTGATGGTGGCCGTGAGCCTGCTGACGCGCGCGCCCGACGCCGCGCAGCTGGCGCTCGTCGACCGCATGCGCGTGCCGGCGCCCGACGAGCGTTGACGCCCGCTGCACGTCCGGCTGCGCCCGGGTGGTCGCCCTGGGCGGATCGTCATGGCCCCGGGTGCTATACTCGCCGGCTTTCCTTGCCGCACCCGTCATGTCGACGCATCGGGGCGGCTTCCACCCCCGAGCCATGCCGCCACGCACCCCGTGGGCCGCGCACCGGCCGGAATCCACAAGGAGTATTCATGCGTCACTACGAGATCGTTCTGCTGATCCATCCGGATCAAAGCGAACAGGTTCCGGCCATGCTGGAACGCTACAAGACCCTGGTCACCGCCGGCGGCGGCAAGGTCCATCGCGTGGAAGACTGGGGCCGGCGCCAGCTGGCCTACATGATCCAGAAGCTGGTCAAGGCGCACTACCTGTGCCTGAACATCGAGTGCGGCAACGAGACGCTGACCGAACTCGAGACCGGCTTCCGCTTCAACGACGCCGTGTTGCGCCACCTGACGGTGCGCCGCGACAAGGCCGAGACGAACCCTTCGATCATGATGAAGGCCGTCGAGCGCGAGGAAGCCCGCAAGGAACGCCAGGAGGCCACGGCCTGACACGGCCTGCGGCGTCCGCCACCGGCGGCCCTGCGCTGCAGCCCGGCATGAACCGGCTGCTGCTCTCGGCCCGACTGGTGGAAAGGGCGGCGCTGCGTTACACGCCCGCCGGTCTGCCGGCCCTGGACTTGAGCCTGAAGCACGAGTCCCTGGTCAGCGAAGACGGCCAGCCCCGCCAGGTCTCGATGGAGATGAAGGCGGTGGCGATAGGGGCGGTGACGAAGGGCCTGCTGGCTGCCGAACTGGGTTCGATGGCGCTCTACACGGGCTTCGTCACCAGCGCACGCAACGGACGCGGTTTGCTGTTCCACATCACCTCGGTCGAGCCTCTACAGGATTCAGGCTCCCCCGATCCGGATCAACAGAATTGAAATCAATCGGAGCTGACTATGCCCCCGCCACGTGGTAAAGGTCGTTTTTCCAAGGACAAGCGCCCCAAGCGCAACAACCAGTCGCTGCTGTTCCGCCGCAAGCGTTTCTGCCGCTTCACCGTCGCCAAGGTCGAGGAGATCGACTACAAGGAAATCGACGTGCTGCGCGATTTTGTCGGCGAGAACGGCAAGATCACGCCCGCCCGCCTGACCGGCACGCGTGCCTACTACCAGCGTCAGCTGACCACCGCCATCAAGCGTGCGCGCTTCCTGGCGCTGCTGCCGTACTCCGACCAGCACAAGGTCTGAGGAGCACCCCATGCAGATCATTCTTCTGGACAAGGTCGCCAAGCTCGGCAACCTCGGTGACGTCGTCAACGTCAAGCCGGGTTATGCCCGCAACTACCTGATCCCGACCAAGCTGGCGCGCCGCGCCACCGAAGCCGCGATCAAGGAATTCGAGGGCCGCCGCGCCGAACTCGAGAAGGTCGCCGCTGCCAAGCTGGCCGCCGCGCAGTCCCTGGGCGAGCAGCTCTCGGGCAAGACGGTGCGCATCGCGCAGAAGGCCGGCGTCGACGGCCGCCTGTTCGGCAGCGTCACCAACCAGGACATCGCCGAAGCCCTGAGCAAGATGGGCCTGGCCGTCGTCAAGAGCCAGGTGCGCCTGCCCAACGGCCCGCTGAAGACCGTGGGTGAGCACCCGGTCTCGGTGTCGCCGCACGGCGACGTGGTGGCCGAGGTCACCGTGCACGTGGTGCCGCAGGTCGACTGACCCGCAACACCCGCGCAGAGCAGAAGGCCGGCACCCGCCGGCCTTCTGCATTTGCGGCGACCGAAGTTGTCCCGTGCTGATCACGCCATTCCCACAGGCTTGTCCACACCCGCCCTGAAGCTTCGGCCCTACCATCGTCCTCGACCATGAGCACGCTCTTCGACCCCCGCCATTCCGCCCCGCCACGTGACGACGAGGTGGCCCGCCTGCGTGTGCCGCCGCACTCGGTGGAAGCCGAGCAGAGCGTGCTCGGCGGCCTGCTGCTCGACAACCTGGCCTGGGACCGCGCCGGCGACCTGCTCACCGACAGCGACTTCTACCGCCACGAGCATCGGCTGATCTACGCCGCCATCGGCGCGCTCGTCACGCAGAGCAAGCCGGCCGACGTCATCACCGTCTTCGAGCAGTTGCAGGGCCTGGGCAAGGCGCAGGACGTCGGCGGCCTGGCCTACCTGAACGCGCTGGCGCAGAGCGTGCCCAGTGCGGCCAACATGCGCCGCTATGCCGAGATCGTTCGTGAGCGCAGCATCCTGCGCAAGCTGATCGCTGCCAGCGACGACATCGCCACCAGCGCCTTCAACCCGGCCGGCCGTGCCGTCAGCACCGTGCTCGACGAGGCCGAGAGCAAGATCTTCCAGATCGGCGAGGAAGGCGCGCGCCAGAAGCAGGGCTTCCAGGGCATCGGCCCGCTGGTGGTACAGCTCATCGACCGGGTGCAGGAACTGCACGACAACGGTGCCGAGGAAGTGACCGGTGTGCGCACCGGCTTCTACGACCTCGACCGCATGACCGCCGGCCTGCAGAAGGGCGACCTCATCGTGCTGGCGGCGCGGCCGTCGATGGGCAAGACGGCGTTTGCGCTGAACATCGCCGAACACGTGGCGGTGCAGGAAGGCCTGCCGGTGCTGGTGTTCTCGATGGAAATGGGCGCCTCGCAGCTGGCGCTGCGTCTCGTCGGCAGCCTGGGCCGCATCAACCAGCAGAACCTGCGCACCGGCCGGCTGGACAGCGGCGAGTGGGAACGCCTGACGGATGCCGTCGAACGCCTGGGCCAGGTGCAGCTGCTGATCGACGAGACCGTGGGCCTGACGAGCAGCGAGCTGCGCGCGCGTGCGCGCCGCATGGCACGCCAGTTCGGCACGCTGGGCCTCATCGTCATCGACTACCTGCAGCTGATGAGCGGCAGCAGCGGCAGCGACGAGAACCGCGCCACCGAACTGGGCGAGATCAGCCGCGGCCTGAAGGCGCTCGCCAAGGAACTGCAGTGCCCGGTGATCGCGCTGTCGCAGCTGAACCGCAGCGTCGAGAGCCGCAACGACAAACATCCGATGATGAGCGACCTGCGCGAATCGGGCGCCATCGAGCAGGACGCCGACATCATCATGTTCATCTACCGCGACGACTACTACAACAAGGACAGCAAGGAGCCGGGCGTCGCCGAGATCATCATCGCCAAGCAGCGCAACGGCCCCGTCGGCGAGGTCAAGCTGACCTTCATCAAGCCGCTGACGCGCTTCGACAACCTGGCACCCGGCGGCAGCGGCGAATACTGAAGCACCGCGTGCGCCGCGGTGGGGCACGACCCGAGGTACTTGCGCGCTGGTAGAGTACTGTATACATTTACAGTATGCATTCCAGGCCCCAGCCACCTGCCGCCACGTTGATGTTCGTACCCCGGCTCGCTGGCGACGCGCCGCTGAAGGGCCGAGGCACGGCCTGGGCCATCGAACACCGGTTCGACGAACGCGCGCGCAGCGATTTCGACGACGGCTGGGGCACCTTGCAGCAGGCCGCACTGGCCGAGCGGGCCGGGCCGGCGACGCAGGTGCTGGAAGAGAACGTGCGCGGCATCCTGTCGGGCAACGATTCACCCGACATCGGCTTCGACCTCTCGATCAACCCCTACCGCGGCTGCGAACACGGCTGCGTCTACTGCTACGCGCGCCCCACGCACAGCTACCTGAACCTGTCGCCCGGCCTGGACTTCGAGACGCGCATCGTCGCCAAGGTCAATGCTGCCGAACGCCTGCGCGAGGCCTTGTCGGCGCGCGGCTACACGCCCGGCCAGCTGAACATCGGCTCGGTCACCGACGCCTACCAGCCCGCCGAACGGCGGCTGCGCATCACGCGCTCGGTGATCGAGGTGCTGGCCGAAGCCAGACATCCGTTCTCCATCATCACCAAGAGCAGCGGCGTCGAGCGCGACCTCGACCTCATCGCCCCGATGGCGGCGCAGCGCATGGCCGCCGTCTACGTCTCGATCACCACGCTGGACGCCGCACTGGCGCGCACGCTGGAGCCGCGCGCCGCCTCGCCGCAGCGGCGGCTGCGCACCATCGAGACGCTGGCGCGCGCCGGCATACCGGTGGGCGTGAGCGTGTCGCCGGTGATCCCCTTCCTGAACGAGCCCGAAGTCGAACGCATCCTGCAGGCCGCGCGCAACGCCGGGGCCGGCACCGCCTTCAGCATCGTGCTGCGCCTGCCCTGGGAGGTGAACCCGCTGTTCCAGCAATGGCTGCAGCAGCACGTGCCCGAACGTGCCTCGCGCATCATGGCCCGCGTGCGCGAGATGCGCGGCGGCAAGGACAACGACAGCCGCTTCGGCACGCGCATGACGGGGCAGGGGCCCTGGGCCGAGCTGCTGCGCCAGCGCGTGCGCAAGGCCTGCGCCCGTCTGGGGCTGAACTCGCAGCGCGTGGATTTCGACTTCTCGCGTTTCCGTGCACCGCCCGCGAACGCGGGTCAGGGCCAGCTCTTCTGACGCAAGCTCATGCGGCCGCGCTGGCCGCAGGCTGTACGGCGGCCGAGGCCGGTTCGGCCAAGGCGGGCGAAGTGCCACCCGCGGTGGCCGGCGGCGAGGCGTCGGCCGGTGTGGCGCCGCGCAGCTGCAGGCCTCCAGGTGAACGCCCCGTGCGCTGGAGACCGGCGATGTGGCCACCGCTGCGCGCGCAGCGCCGCAGCAAAGCTGCTGCGCGTTCACCCAGCGCCGCGGCGTCGGGCACCGCCGCGGCGTGTCGGCGAGCCAGCAGGCCGGCCATCTCCAGCAGCTTGGCATTCAGCGTCTTCTCGCCCTGGTCCAGCAGCAGCGCGACGGCCGCAGCCGGTTCGCCCTGCATCGCGCGTTCCATCGCCTGTTCGGTGAGCGCCAGCAGCCGGGCCTGGCAAGCGCGGATCACCGTCGTCGCCAGTTCGGCACGCTGAGCCGAGGCCAGCAGCACTTCGCCGACAGCCTTGCTGACGCAGAAGCGCATGGCGGTGCATTCGAGTAGCGCTTCATGCTCGGCGGCCGGCTGCACTGGGGTGGGCACACGCGACCACAGGCCCAGCACCAGGTTGGCGGCCTCGAGATCGAAGTCATCGTTCTTCACCTGCGCCGCCAGCTCGCGCAATGCGGGCAAGGCGGCCTCGGGCTGGCTTCCCATCAGCACGCTCAAGGTTTCGGCGATCTGCTCCAGCCGGCCCAGCCGTTGGCCTTCGTCGGGCCGGCGTTCGCGGTGGCGTCGCAGCTGTTCACGCGCCGCAGCGACACCCGTGGCGTCGCCACGGTCGAAGCGCAGCACCGCCAGCAGCAGCAGCGTCAACGCGTCGAAGAGCTTGGACTGCACACCCATGCCCAGCGTGCGCTCCAGCCACTTCGTCGCCTCGTCGCCCTGGCCCTGGTAATAGGCCAGCGCGCCGGCATGTTGGGCGCGCAGCAGGCAGCCGGGCGTCAGCTCGGCGGCGTTGCGGTACTCGGCCAGCGCGCCGTCGAAGTCGCACTGCTCCACGAGCAGACGGCCCATGAGGTCGTGGGCATCGGCCGAAGCGCTGTCCTGCGCCAGCGCGGCCGTCACGGTCTTGCGCGCCGTGCCGTTGTCGCCCAGCGCCAGCTGCGCACGGGCCAGGCCGAGCCGCGCCCAGGTGGCCTCGGGGAACTGCTGCACCAGGCGCTCGAACAGCTTGCCGGCGTCGGCCGGCCGCTCCATGGTCAGCAGCAGCTCGGCCGCGAGCCGGCCGCAGTAGACCCAGTAGGGCGCCTTGTCCTGGAAACGCTTGACGGCGCGCACCAGCGCGGCGTCGTTCTCGCCGGCGTCCAGCGCGCGCAGCACGTCGACCAGTTCGCGCTTCCTGGTGCGTGCCTCCAGCAGGCGCGCGCCGAGTGCGGCCGCGGTGTAGGGGCGCACCAGGATGCCGTCCAGCGCCGACTCGGCCGCCTCCACCACCTGGATGTAGCTGGCCTGCGCGGTGACCATCAGGAACACCGTGCTGTGCGGCAGCAGCTTCTCGCGGCGCAGTTCGTCGAGCAGGTCCTGCCCGGAAACGTCCGAGCCCTCGAACTCGCGGTTGCACAGCACGATGTCGAAGCGCTCGCGTTCCAGGATCAGCCGCGCGTCCTTGACGCGGCTGGCCTGCGTCACGTGGCCGACGCCGGTGTCGCGCAGCTGGGCCGCGGCCACGCTGCGCAGCAGCGGGTTGCTCTCGACGAGCAGCGCACGCGCAAGGTGGATGTCGCGGTCGATCATGTCCGGGGCCCGGGGTGGAATCTCCCCGGACTATCGGCGCCGCCGCTGCGGAACTTGAACCGGACCTACTTGAAGAGGTCCTTGACCTTGTCGGTCCAGCTCTTCGAGTTCGGCGAATGGCGGTCGCCGCTCTTCTTGAAGCTCTCGTCGAGGTCTTTCAGCAGCTTGCGCTGGTGCTCGGTGAGCTTCACCGGGGTCTCGACGCTGACATGGCAGTACAGGTCGCCCGGGTAGCTGCTGCGCAGGCCCTTGATGCCCTTGCCGCGCAGGCGGAAGGTCTTGCCGTGCTGCGTGCCCTCGGGCAGCTCGATCTCGGCCTTGTTGCCCAAAGTGGGCACCTCTATCGTGCCGCCGAGCGCCGCGGTGGTCAGGCCGACGGGCACGGTGCAGTGCAGGTCGTCGCCGTCGCGTTCGAAGATCTCGTGCTGCTTGACGCGGATCTCGATGTAGAGGTCACCCGCCGGGCCGCCGTTGGTGCCCGGCTCGCCGTTGCCCGCGCTGCGGATGCGCATGCCTTCGTTGATGCCGGCGGGGATCTTCACCTCCAGCGTCTTCTGCTTCTTGATCTTGCCGGCGCCGCTGCAGGTGGTGCAGGGCTCGGGGATGATCTTGCCGTTGCCGTGGCAATGCGGGCAGGTCTGCTGGATGCTGAAGAAACCCTGGCGCATGTGCACCGTGCCGGCGCCGTTGCAGGTGGTGCAGGTCTTGGCGCTGGTGCCGGGTTTGGCGCCACTGCCTTTGCAGGTGTCGCAGGTTTCCCAGCTGGGCACGCGGATCTGTGTGTCCTTGCCGAAGGCGGCTTCCTCGAGCGTGATCTCCATCGCGTAGCTCAGGTCGCTGCCGCGGTAGACCTGCGAGCCGCCGCCGCCACGCCGTGCGCCACCGGCGCCGCCGCCGAAGATGTCGCCGAAGATGTCGCCGAAGGCCTCGGCAAAACCGCCGAAGCCTTCCGGGCCGGCACCACCACGGCCGCCCATGTTGGGGTCGACGCCGGCGTGGCCGTACTGGTCGTAGGCCGCGCGCTTGGCCGGGTCGGAGAGCATCTCGTAGGCCTCCTTGGCCTCCTTGAACTTCTCTTCGGATTTCTTCGCCTCGTCGCCCTGGTGGCGGTCGGGGTGGTGTTTGCCCGCCAGGCGCCGGTAGGCCTTCTTGATGTCGTCGTCACTGGCGTTCTTGGGCACGCCCAGGACGTCGTAGAAATCGCGCTTTGCCATGAAAACTCTCAGCTGCCAACAAAACAAACCGCCGCGTGGAGGGTCAGGGCAGGCCTGGCACCTCGGACGCGGCGAAACAGGGCGTCGGGCCCGCAGGCCCGACGCCTGATCACTTGCGGACTTCCTTGAAGTCGGCGTCGACCACGTTGTCGTCAGCGGCAGGCTTGGCCTTGGGCGCTTCGGCCGCCGCTTCCGGGCCGGCGTCGGTACCCGCGGCACCGGCGGCGGCCTGGGTCTCGGCGTAGACCTTCTCGCCCAGCTTCTGGCTGGCCGTCATCAGGGCTTCGGTCTTGGCCTCGATGGTGGCCTTGTCGTCGCCCTTCATGGCTTCGTCCAGTTCCTTCAGCGCAGCCTCGATCTTTTCCTTCTCGCCGGCGTCGAGCTTGTCGCCGTATTCGGTGAGCGACTTCTTGACCGAGTGCACCATCGCGTCGCCCTGGTTCTTGGCCTGGACGACCTCGACCTTCTTCTTGTCCTCGGCCGCGT
>Ga0154020_10008870_pt1 | contig 11636 bp, 16 predicted proteins | sample Klosneuvirus_201_FD_109709 | JGI IMG/M metagenome (GOLD analysis project Ga0154020, IMG submission 109709) | Active sludge microbial communities from wastewater, Klosterneuburg, Austria - Klosneuvirus_20160825_MG | ecosystem: Engineered > WWTP > Aerobic digester > Activated sludge | place... | reverse complement strand
CAACCACGCAAATATTCATGATAAGATTGTCCCACGTTCTGATATGTCGTGTGCCCAAGTGGAGACAGTTCAGTATCAGCAGGCGAGATTATTGATATCTCATTTCGATTGATGTTTCGATGTGTTATAATAGGTGGAGACAGTTCAGTATAAGAATGTGAACTTTACGGTCTGGGACGTTGGCTCGAGAGACAAGATGCGTCCTCTGTGGCGCCACTACTATCAGAACACCCAAGCGGTCATCTTCGTTGTCGTACGGCTCCTCTTCACCCCTCTTCCTCCTCCCTCTTTTCCCGCCCTCTTCTTCCTCCCCCTCCTTCTTCCCTCTTCTTCTTCCTTCTCTTCCTCCTTCTCTTCCTCTTTCTTCCTCTCGAAACAAAGTTGAATTTGAATTTCTGATAATTTCAGGATTCAAATGATAAAGAGCGTGTGGAGGAGGCGGGGATGGAGATGGCGCGAATGATTGCCGAGGACGAACTCCGCGACGCTGCCTTTCTCATCATCGCAAACAAGCAGGACCTCCCCAAGGCTATGTCGGTCGAAGAGGCACTTAACCCCTCTTCTCACTATCATCTTACTATCGTTATTTATACAACTTTTCATTTCTTTTCTAAAACAATTATTGTTATATATTTATAGATCACGGAGAAGATGAAGCTGAACCTCCATCTGAGGGGCAGGCCGTGGTATATCCAGTCCACCTGCGCGACTAGTGGAGATGGTATTTCGATATGATCTCATTTGGATTTCGTTTCCATCGAGTGATTATCTTCATCTGTTATTTATCACATTAGGATTGTATGAGGGATTGGATTGGCTCCAGCAGACACTGGCGGTGCGCGAAACTAAGGGAAGCCTTGCTGAGTGGGTCGGCTCTTTCTTTACTTCGTCTTCCGCTTCCACCTCTTCATCTTCCTCCACTTCCTCCACTACTCCTGCGACTCCTCCTCCTCCTCCCCCTGTCGTCCCTGTCGAGAAGACTAAGATATCTGATCCCACCAAGGTACAATATCCTCGCGCTGGTTGTCCCCAGGAGCTGTTTTCATCCCTTTTTCTCATCCACTAGGCCGAGGAAGGGAGCGACACGTCGGGGCGTGGCTTCGACTCCGAGACGTGGAACATCCAGTCTCTGCGCCCTTACCTCCCCTCCGATGTCGACGTTACCATTTACCGATCGGACAGCTTGAAAGAGTTCTCTAATGATGCGGAGCTCTTGAAGGCCTTCACAGAGCTCGACGAGGAGAAGAACGAGACGAAGGTCATCTACAAGAACTGGAACCACCTCTGGTTACTCCGTCTCATCTGGATCCATCTTGCCACCGCCTACCGCGATGGAACGAGAAGGTTTCCTTTCAGTTTTTGTGAGCGGTTTCACAGATCGAGACTCTTATGATCACTCATTAGGGGAGGCCAGGTGAAGGTTCTCATCGAGCGCGTCCAGGCCTTTTTTCAGAAGGCGCCGAAGACCTTCAAGATGCCATTCCACTTTACAATCTTGTACTTTTGGATCCAACTAGTCGACTATTGCTTGCGATTGAGCGAGGTGGAGGACCACGACAAGGAGGTCTACGCCGACCTCCTCAAGTTCTGGAAGGCCCACCCCTGGCTCCTGAATGATCAGCTCTTCACCCAGTGCGAATCATATACACAATTCTTCTCCTCGCTATTGAGTTTGTTTGTTGGTTGATCTTTGTGGGTTGATTAGGTATTATTCGAAGAAGGTGATTTTGCACACACCCGATTCGATGAAGGAGTTCATGCTGCCTGACCTCAAGCCATTGCCGTCCATTGTTGCCTTCAAGAAGAAAGAGGCGAACACCTTGTAGAGCTACTCATATGGTCATATTCTGTACCCCAATAAATATGAAATGGTTTGCACTGTCAGCAGTCTGAATCATCCGGAGATCATACTCCGACAGTGGAAGGCCGCTGAGCACCGTGAACCAGCTCTGTCCTTGTCAGACGATTATTAACCTGGCAGACGCATGAACGACGACCGCGTGCCCTCCACTAACTTGGACTACATTCACATCGATACCGATGCAGAGCATGCGATCGTTCCTGAAGAACTGCACTGGAGGGCCAGGTCTTTCTCCGTTTTGTTGATCGAGCGGCTCAGCGCAGCAGCCTGGGCCAGCCTCGCAGTCATTTCCAACATAATATAGCAGAAATACAATGCCTCACTGCGTCCAGTGCCGTGCGTCCTGCCTTGCCTTTCTTTGCGTTCTCCGTTGACGCCCTCGTTGACTTCAAGCCTTCTCTCTAGGCCGCTACTTCCAGATCGGTGGCCACTCGTATTCGAGGTGCAAAGAGTGCCGCCATAATCCCACCACAATTGTTGTGCAGCAGCCGACGTACAATCCGCCGCCGCAGACCGTGACGCAGACGAGCTATGTGACCAGCGTACCCGACCTCTTCTTTACCCTCCTTGCCCTCGCCACCCCACTCTCTTTGCGATTTTGAATTCTATCATTAATTTATTTATTGGAGATGTTGATCTGGTTTTCAAGGACTCTCCTTCGCGTATATTTCCATTTCCGCCGTCGAGAAAGAATCGTCGCTTGCTCTCGTTGTTTGTTGACCGGTTCTTTTTTTTATTCTTTTCTATCGCGGAAACGAAGGGAAAATATCTGACACTATTAATATTTGATAATTTATTGATTTCATGGGCGGCTTTGGCGGTGGTGGAGCGTTATGCCCGTTTTCGTATCGATGCTGTTTTTTTTCTCTCTAAGTCCTCTCTTCTTGTAGTCTCCTGCCTTTGCCCCGACCACGACCGTCGTGCCGCTCGGTGGCGCTCCCATGACTACCTACACAACTGCTGCTCCTATGGCGTACGCCTTCGCGGCTCTCCCTGTGACGTTCTTGTGGTCGATTTTCTCTGTCGACCACCGTTCTTGCACCGTGTTCACATTGTCCCGATTAATTTCTTTTTGTCTCAGTTCCCCTGTCACGACTACGACGGCTTATGGTCCCTATGGCACCACTACCTACGTCTCACAACCGCCGCCTCCCGTCATGTACGCGCCGCAGCCCGCCGTCACCTACGTTCAGCCCCAGCCCGCCGTTACCTACGTCCAGCCTCAGCCGGTGCTCCTACATCTCTCTCTTCCGTTTTCTTATTATTTGTTGATGATATATCTATTCATTTTCCTATTAAATTGATGGCAGATGTTGATATCTCCTTTTTGCTCTAGTCCTACACGACGACAACTTACGCTCCCGCCCCTTACTATTAGATACCGCGTGTATCCTCTTCACTGTGACTGGAGAATACTCACTTAATCTTATCCTTCTTATGTTTCTTATTTTGTGTAATTTCCAATGCATTCAAATGAGTGATTTTCCTCCTTGACCAAGGCGACGGCGGATTGTAAGGGTGTCGTTCAGTTGAGTTGCCGCAGTAGGAACCAGTGTGATGATATTGGGCCAGTATCTGGCTTAGTAGAGTTGGAGAAGCTTTCTCTATCACCTAAACCGTTAGATGAGTCTCGGAATGATCTTCACATGCCACGATCAGCGCTCGATCAACATTGATACCGACTCAGCCGCCTCTTCGCCTCTTCGAAGTGCTGTCCGGCCTGTCCCTGGTTATTCTGTTCACCTCGTCCCCGGTGCCCACTCCTCGTACACTTGAGATATATAAAAGTTATTTATTTCTTATTAATAGTTAGTTTAACTGAATTCTTCGATGTTCTCCTTTCGAGGCGTTTCTTAGTGAAGATGAACGCCTCGAGTCTTTTTCCGCCTCCGCCCTTTCTCGACTCCCCCTGCTTCCCCATTCCCTCTAGATCGACAATTTAACACTAAATTTATATATTGATTTATTTGGGCGGCAAAGACGCCCTGGTGGAGCGGTTCATCGCTCTCGGAAGTCCTCGAGGCTTTACCGGTAATTGAGACGCTTCCTCTTTGCTTTCGTCGAACCCGCCATCCTACCCTTCCTCTTCTCGCTTTCCTTCGACTTTCTGTCGATGTCATATTGATTATATTATACACTATTTCAAGTATATTTTAATAAACGTATTATTTTCTTTTGCTCCTTTCTCTCTATTCTCGATCTTCTCTTGTTTTCATTTCGGGGTCTCGAGGAATCCAATCCATCTCCGCAGTTTGATGTTTATATTCATATTTGTAGAATGTCAAAGCGAGCGCGCTCGGAGGACGTGGTCGTGGTGGTGGCGGTGGAGAAGAAGGGTCCGTTCCCTTTTCTGGACCTGACAAGTGATGTCATTGAGAACGAGGTCATTCCCCACCTCGACCTTTCCACCACCTTCTCCCTCTCTCTCACCAATAAGTACTTTCGACAAATCAAACAAGACGTTAATACTCTCCTACGAATCAAGAAACCGCAATTCAACTTTACCGGCGGCTATGGCGCTGTGTTGCTCATCAAGGACACAATCGAGCGCGGGTATCATGACCTCCTCGTCGAGATGCTTTCTCTCCTCGTGAGGGTATTCCGCTCTATCACTACGGAGACTTTTGATGGTCTCATCGAAGCTTGCATTCGCTTCGATCGCTTACCATTTATGAAATTGTTGGAAGAGGGGACACAGCGCACGGCGACCCGCGACTCGACTCTCTTCCTATGCGCGGTCCGAAGTGGCAAGGTGGCCGTTTTCGAGGAGCTTGACCGCATGATTGGGCCGCAATACAGTGGCATCGATTTCGAGAACTTATTCGAACCCGCATTTGCGACTGGTGATATGGAAATGATTGAGTTCATTTATAAGAATCGCGGTCGAATTGTTGAGGACTTTGTTGGCAACGAGCCCTTTGTCCCAAGAGGCGCTGCCCGAACAGGTTCGTTCTCTTCTCCCCGCCTCTCACCGCCTTTCCAATTCTCTTTTCTTAGAAAATTCGATATTTAGGGAATCTGAAAATGATTGATTGGGTGAGGACCAAGTTCGAGGAATGCGAGGTGCCGGAAGATACCCTTCGCGAGGTCTTTGCTGATATGATGAGCGAAGCAGTCAACGCACCCAATGCCCTTGAGGTTGTCAAATATATATTCGAAACTTCACAAACGGTTGCTTGGAATCTTGTTGATGAAGCTGCCTCTGCGGGGAAATTTGACGTGGTGGAATGGGCGATTGCGAATGGAAGCCGCTATCGCTTGCCTCGAATCATTCGCAAGGCACTCGAGGTCGGTCACATAGATTTCGTCGAAAAGTTCCTCCAAAAGTACCCTGAGACCGAGGGTGTGTCGATCGATACCTACTTAAATTACACCTATTTGCGATTTGCCATGAACTCGATGAATAAGGAAACTATCGAGTACGCGCTCAACAAGTGGAACCTTAGCCTAGACACCAACGACGCCAACCTCTGGAATGTCTTTTTGCAAAATTACCGGGCGACCAAAGCGGACAATGAGCTTTGGCAATGGCTCTGCTCCAAGGGGATGAAGTTTAACCTCCTCGAATTCGAAATGCAGATTGGACAGTCGCTCCTCTTTACGGTGCCGGACGACGTCTTCATTGAGCCGCCTACGCTCGACTTTCTCTATGAGCTCGGCTATCATCCGGAGCGTCGTGACGTCAATGGGATCATCACGAACGCAAGCCAAGGCGGTCTTCGTTGGATTCTCGATCGCTTTCCAAGCTTCTTTGAAGAAGCCGACGTGTTGGCTGCGGCGCGCGTCGGGCGCCTCAACATGTTCCGCTCGCTCATTGACCACCTCAAGCCTGGCGTGACCGTCATCCAAGACTGCATCGTTGACCTCCTCCAACGAGGTCACGTCAACCTCCTCAATTATCTACTGGATCAAAGAAGCGAGGTCTTCTCCGGTATTTACTCGATGGATAACTTTGAGTTCCCTCTGACGCGATTCCATTCGACGCGGGGCATTCCCCTTCTCAATGGTGTCAAGTGGCTCGTCAACAACCATTTCAAGTTTGGTGGCTCGTTGTATGCGGAGGCCTTGTTCGCTTACACGGATTTGGGATACTTTGAATGGCTCGTTGAGCTGAAGGTCTCAATTCCTGACAACTTTTCCTTCTACTTGGCGCGGTCGCCTTTCTACGATGATATAATGCGCGCAAGGATCCTCGCTGTGCTCGAGCCTCTGCTCCAGAAGTGATTTTGAAATCACGAATATTATGAATTGTTGAAATAAAAATTTAGTTGGATCTATCAAAGAGTCTATGCGAAGTTTTAAAGGTAAGTGGAAGCGAGGTCAATGACCTCGAGTGACTCAGCAAACGCCTTGACGTCAATTGCCTTAGCTGAGATGAACTTGATGCTCCTCTGGCTCTGCGGCATCATCTGGAACGAGTTGTCGCTAAAGAAGCCCTCGAAGTTGCTCTGGAGGCAAACGAAAGGCGTGAGATTGTCCGTAGAGACCTCAATGGCCGTCTCGGTGCCTTCCTCCTTCTTCTCAGAAGACAAGACCTTGGCAGTGACCTTGGCCTTAGGGAAAGTGATCTCCTTGAACTTAGCCAAGAAGTGAATTGCTTCATCCAAACGCTGCCCCTAAGGAAAACAACATCAACAGAACGATCATAATTGAAATTGAGTGCATCGAAACGAGTACGAGACCGTTCTCGATGGAGATAATCTTGGCGGTGAGGAAGAGCTGACTGCGCTTCGATGCGGTGATGGCGTCATTAGGGAGTGACCAGAGCTTCTTGGACTCGCCACTGAGCAGAGAGAAATCGAGAGCAAACGATTGGATCACTCGCTGCTCGGCGATGCTCCACAGATCGACCTGCGCCTTTCCTGCTACCTCCGTAGAGAGCTCTGATGTGAGCCACAACTCGGACGTCACTGGAGCATCTTCAATCTTGACACCTACAACAGGGAAGCATTTAATGTATAACTTGTCGAAAGGGATGGGAGGGGAAAGACCTTCTTTCAGGGGGTCCTCGTGGAAAGAGAGAAGAAGAGGCTCAAAGGCGCGCTTGGCAAAATATTGGAGCATCTTCCAGCGCCCGTCATACTCCAAGCTCGACCACGATGCGCCCTACATCGCAAAGAATATAAGAAAAATGTAGGAGGAGTAGAAGGGATGGAAGAGAGAATGGAGGGATGAAAGTACAGGCCAAATATCATTGAGTTGCCAATAGATGGCTCCCATGCAGTAGGGTTTCAGACGCCTCCAGTGCTATATAGCAACATTATATCGTCTCAAAAATTATCACTTTGATAAATTTCAAGATCGGGAGAGAGGCTGGGAGGCACCTCAATCGCGGTCTTGATAGAGAGACCTTGGAGGATCTGCGAGACAATGAGGAAGAGGTCGAAGGTCTTTGGAAAACGGAAGTGGCGGAAAACATGCTCGATGATTTGCAAATTTCCTAAACCATTTTACGAAATAATTATCACTTATCAATAGAGCACAACCATATCATTTCATTGACGGAATGAGTTGGAGCAGAGAAAGGAAGGGTCCACTTCTTTACTCTTCCTCATCCATCTCCTCCTCCAACTCATCCTCATCCTCCTCCTCCTTCTCCTTCTCCTTCTCTTTCTTTTTCTCTTTCACCGCCCTCTTCTCTCCTTCTATAGAATACCTTTAGCAGGGCTGCGCTGACGGAATTCCATCTCGGGAGAGCTGAGGTTCCAGTCTTCGGGCTTAGAGAAGACCGAGGCAAGAGTGAACTTGGAGGGGAAGGACTGGAAACCAAACTCGGAGGAGAAACGCGGCTACACGAAGAAGATGAAGAAGAAGGGAGATGGGGAGGAGAAGAAGGAGGAGAAGAAGGAGGAGAAGAAGGAGGATAAGAAGAGGAGAAGAACTAGAATGATGATGGAGAAGGGTACCTTGATCTCAAAGTACTTCTGGAAGCCTTGGCCTCCATGCCACACACCCCAGTAGTGAATGTCACCGCGATCATGCTAGGACAAAACCATTATGACTTAAAAGAGAGAAGAGTAGAACAGATGTGTGTAGATAAAAAAGAAGAAGAGTTAGATCGACAAGATCTCCAACGATGTAGAAAGTAGTAAGGCACCACAGCGGGATTGCCCCATTCGTCAATGCCATTGGAGGGCGAGCTCGGCCAGAATGGAAGTGAGTCGGAAGGGGCGAGCTTATGATGACCTCCCACCGCCTTTTGCACAGCAGGGTAGATCGTTTCTAATGGTCACAAAAGAATGTTGACATTGCCATCTTCAAAGAGCATACGTAGCATGACGAATCTTGCGAGGAGATACGATAGAAAGGGGACCCAAGAAATGATAGATATCAAACGAAAGACAGCAGCAATCGACCAATTACCAATGAAAAGTTTGCGATAGTCGACGATCAAGGGCTCCTTGCCACGGCTCTTGGCGGCATCACTCTTCAGCCAATCATTGAAGAGCGCCTCTTCATTCTCGTTGTTACCGCAGATGAGCAACATGCTCGGATGCTCTTGCAGTCGTGACACCTATATCGACATACAACCATTAGCACCTAAAACCGAAAAGAGACAACGCGATATAGTGATAAAAAACTGGACCTGGTATTCGACTTCTTGGCGAACGTTGTCGAGGAAGGAGGCATCGGCAGGATAGAGAGAGCAGGCAAACATGAGGTCATGCCAAATGAGGAGGCCGAGCTCATCGCACAAACCGTAGAACTCATCGCTCTCGTATTCACCACCTAGAGGACGAGAAGAAGGAAAAGGGAGGAGAAAAGAGAGGATTAAAAGTAATCAAGATGAGCGACAGCCCTTGCTACCGATGCACAGCGAGGACAAAGATCAAGGAGGAGGAGGGAGGAGGGAGCTGCAGAAGAGGGATTTCGAACCTCCCCAAATACGAATGGTGTTCATATTGGCGACCTGAGCGCTTTTGAGGAGGGACCTTAGGCGCTCCTTGTCGACACGAGAAGCGAAACAATCCGGAGGAATCCAATTCGCTCCCAAAGAATACACTGATCGGCCATTGATCCTAAGGGAGTACGAATAGAATGAAGAGAAAGAATTAGGGAAAGGAGGAGGAGGAGGAGGGGGAGGAGGAGGACAGTTAGGGGAGGAGGAGGGATGGACTGATGGAGGTACTTGAAATAGAAGCTCTCAGCTTTGCTGTTCGCCTCCTTGCCGTCCTTCTCGCGGATGAGCTCGACGGTACGAACACCAAATCGTTTGACAACCGTCGGAAGAGCACCGACATTCATAGGATGAAACTCAATCTCATAGAGTGCCTGAGGGCCTTGCTTGTTCGGATACCAAAGGGAAGGATTGTCGATAGTGAAGGAGAAGGAGTGACTGTGGCCGTCGACCTTCTTCAAAGCGATCTTACTCTTCTCCTTTCCCACCAACCCCAAACTCGCCTATCGAAAAACCAAATCTTGATAAAAAAACTTCCAATATAAATAACATAAGAAGATTCTATGGTAATACCTCGAGGGCAAAGTCATGAGGAATGACACCATGAGTGTGAAGCTCAACAAAGACCTCCGCCTTGGGAGTCTTCTCCTTGAGCTGAGACGGCTCAAATTTCTATCATAAAAAAAACGATTTCCATATATACATTCTTGAAAAAGCTGATCGTCTCAGAAAGGAATGGAGTCTACCTGACGCAGGACAAGGCGGGAGATGCGAAAGTCAAAGAAGACGAGGCGTAACGGTTTATCGAGGCCCATCGTCGGAAACGCCGGTCCCCAATCCCTACAACAGAAACAAAATAAAACTGAAATCACATATTCATCCATATAAACAAATGATAAGTAAATCGATTGGATGTAATGAAAGCGGACCAACCAAAGGAGCAAGCGCGCTTGCGGATGAAGTTCCAATGCTTCTCGCCGTTGACATAATGCATGGCTGGGATGTCATAGTCGACTTGGGCCCATTTGGCATCGCTGTATTCCACAGGCGACTTCACCTCCACAACAATCTCATTGTCACCTGAACAAAATAAAAAACGATTAATTCAAAAAGAAAGCGAAATATATCAAAGTGGAAAGGGAGGGAGGGTGGACCATCCTTGAGGAGGGCGAGGTCGACGGGAAAGGTGAAGGGTTTGAATTGGCTGTCCGTCTCTCCCACGAACTCGCCATTAACAAATACCTTCGCTATACAAATGTATACATAAGCGTTAATATTTCAAAGCGAGGAAAAGCAAAATCGAAATCGTTTGGAGGGCGAGAGGAGCCGGCGAACAGATGGTGTCGACGCCGTCGAGGACGAGCTGTGCCTTGGAGAAGCGCTGACGAGCCTCTTTGGGGACCGTGAACGTCTTGGACCATCGCCAATCACACTTTGCTAGTTTGAATATAAATATTGATTATTAATAGCGCAATTTGATAATTTGTATCGATGACTGGACCGGATTTCACTGAAACAGAAAGGGGTTGCCGAGGTCGACGCTAATGAAAATCATACCCGAGGCCTAATCCTCAAAATAATAAAAGAGCAAATATTCTTAATCAATAATTAACAAAAAGATAATGCTAGAATTTGAATCTATTCGAACTTCAAGAAGAGGGAAAGGGAGGTCGAGCGGAGGCGGTCACGTCATTGACGAGGCGATTTGGAGGGCGCCGCACCGATCCAGCGCTGCTTCATCTCTTCTCCATACATATATGGGTCACCAGTAAGCTTAGCAGCAAGGAGATCCATCTGGATGCTGCCGGGGACGGTCGCAGGGAGGGCCCCAAGGGCGGCAGCGGTGAGGTTGTCGGGCAAAGGGCCGCGCTGGTACGACACTCGCCAATCGCTTCCACTGAGCTCAATCACTTCCATAATTGATAAAAGTAACTAAGGCTAAATCACGCCTAAATGTGAATATCACCAGGCAAACAAAAGCGATCGAAGACAAAGCGGAAAGGAGTTGTCGTTTTTCTGTTAGGCTTTGAATTTTTAGTTATTCTGATCATTGTTCCATTGATTCGCGGCGCCATTGTCTCGACAAAGTATCCCGATCGTTCAGCGAATGCTTCTGTCGAGCTTCGGGAGGAACCAATGGGACTCAGAGTGGGTGGAGTGGGACGAATGTGCGCCGCCTCCTTTCCCTGCCTCCTCCAATTTAACTCCTGGCGATTGATTAATATTTATTATTCATTATAACATATATCTGTTATATTTATTGTATCTCATTTGATTTGGAGCAGACACTGACCCGGATCCGACGATCGAGCTCGGCCTGCTCGATGGCCTCAACCTCGACATCATCGAGTACGAACCTTCCCTCCCCTCCCCTCCTCCTCCTCCTCCTCCTCATCCTCATCCTCAAAAACTACCAATGATATGTGTAATATTTTGATTTAGGCATATATTGCTAATAATGGACGTGGAGACGGTGGTGCGGTTGAGTACGACGAGCAAAGGGTGGCTGAGGGCGACAACGAGCGATCGCATTTGGCACAAGAAGCTCCGCCTCGACCTCGACTACCCTGCCGACTATCGTCCCTCTGATAGTACATCCTTTGGCCACCTTGTTCGCATGTATTTATATTGCTGCAAACGTCTCCCTCTTTAAAATCCGTCTCAATCTCATTTCCATTGATTGGAAGTTTCTGTTAGGGATGCTCTTTGATGAGTACAGGCTGTGCAAGGCCTTCGAGGAGCGCCTTAAGAGTGGAGAGATCTTCACCACTGAAGACTTCATAACCGTCGACGATGGTGAGGCCGTCATTGAGAGCGTCAGTGGCCTCGGCTCTGGACTCATCATCAAGAAGCAGGTCCTTTCCTTCCTTCCTCTTT
>Ga0154020_10008869_pt1 | contig 11636 bp, 16 predicted proteins | sample Klosneuvirus_201_FD_109709 | JGI IMG/M metagenome (GOLD analysis project Ga0154020, IMG submission 109709) | Active sludge microbial communities from wastewater, Klosterneuburg, Austria - Klosneuvirus_20160825_MG | ecosystem: Engineered > WWTP > Aerobic digester > Activated sludge | place... | reverse complement strand
CCTACACCTACACCTACACCTACACCTACACCTACACCGACACCTACACCTACTCCAACTCCGACTCCAACTCCGACTCCTACACCAACTCCTACCCCCACCCCTACCCCTACACCTTCTTCTTCTCCTTCTCCGACCCCGACCCCTACTCCTACGCCTACTCCTACGCCTACTCCTACGCCTACTCCTACTCCGACTCCCACACCTACTCCTACTCCGACACCTCCTCCTACTCCCTCTGCTACTCCTTCTCCAGGTGCTATCCCTTCTCCCTCGCCTACTCCGACTCCTTCTCCTACTCCTACTCCCACTCCTACTCCAACTCCCACTCCTACTCCCACTCCTACTCCCACTCCTACCCCCACTCCGACTCCCACCCCTACTCCGACTCCCACCCCTACTCCCACACCTCCACCTACTCCTGCCAGTGCATGCGATGGAGAACCTGCGAATGTAAATTTTATTTGCGTCAATTCGACCTGGGTGTGGACTTCCTTGACCGATGTCGAGTTGTCTTCAAGTACGATCTATCTCCAATTATCCCCATTTTCATGGTTGCATCCCATTGAACTCTCAATCTTCTGCAGACTTGAGCGTTACTAATACCTCGACAACGGTAATCGTCGCTCCTCTAGTAACCGTCTCCTCAGACCTCGTTGTGACTGACTCTCGGGTGATCGTCGAGGGCAACCTATCTGTGCCTCTTCTTTCAATACGCTCGTTCATGTATTTATGATCATTATTGCCAATCTTAGATGGAAACGAGCGCTTCATTGACGATTGGAGCGGTAACATCTTCGGGACCTGCTCTCAACGTGTCCGGTTGTGTGGCCTTCTCAGGGCGCCTCGACCTCGACTATGCCAAGTTTGGAGTTGCTGGCGTCAATTCCTACAATCTCCCAGTCGCCTCTTATTCCTGCAGCTCAGGTTCGACGATTTTCCAAATGATCCTTGATCTTTTTTTGCTGACCCTTTTCATGGTTAGGCAACTTCTCGTCAATTAATGTCATCAACCTCGACCCCTGTGTGGACTACTCGGTTTCGCAACAATGGCAGCCTACGATCTTACAAATGGCGGTCAGCATCGATCAAACTCGATGCACTTCGCAGTCCCTCAGGCTCTCCTCCACTCTCCTTTTCCTATTCGCTACGTTTTTGGTGATGGTGGGCGCCGAGTGAAAATGCGTAGACCTGTAAAGAATCTGGTGAAATCCTACACCCCAGAATTTTATTGTACAACATTGAATACAGCCTGAGATTCCCAATTCATCGTCGCTGCTTATCAGTATAGTTAGTCCTTCCGATGAACCACATTGGACGACGAAGTTGCTCTGGGTTTGGCAGCGAGGCGCTTGTACAGCTCGGCAAAAGCCGCAGATACCTGCTCGTCGGACTTCGCTGAGGTGAAGAATAGGGGCGCGCCAAGGTCGAGCGCGAGATTCAGCGCTAACGAGCAATACTCTCATGAAGTTTTGATCAGCAAACTCACGGGATAGCATACCTTCGTCATTCGGAACCTGGAAGTCGTCCAAGTCGGCCTTGGTGGCGATGAAGACCATCGGAACGGCCCTGAGCTCGTCCCTGGACATATCACGCACCCTCATCAGTTCTTCTATTTTGTTTTGTAATTCATCGAATGATTCTCTGTCGTTGATGGCGTAGCATAAGAGGTAGCCGCTCGCATAGTTAAGGCAGAGGAGTCTCATCGTCTCGAACGTTTTGCTTTGGGAAAGGATGAAGTTGACGCGGAAGCTCTCGCCTTCGATTCGCACCATCTTCGCCTAAAGTCGATGGATAGATATCATTGTAGCGCACTCTTAAACCAATTGTACTCTCAAGATCCAGAGGAGGGAAGCCCCTGGGAAGAGGAAACTACTCGACAACACATTAGGGAACCCCTGTTCACCGCCCTCTCACGCGCTTCGAAAGGTTTAAAAGGCTTTATCGCTGCCATTCATCATATCCACCAAGAGCAAGAATACCTTTGAACAGGGAGAAGGCACAACAGAGAAGGAGAAAAGGGATTGGAAGGAGAGGGAGGAGGAGGAGTACCGGAGTGTCCTCGAGGCGGCCAGATGGATTCTCGCCGAACCACCCTTTCACCTCGCGCCTCACCAGCGCCTACAAACCGATATAATAATGTCAATTCTATCTTTTTTATAATAAAAAATCTTCAATCGGGCTTCACTAGTGGCTTCAATGCTGCTGAGATGATGAGATCGCTGGGGCATATAAATCGAGGTTTCCTCGAGCTCGACGAATACGGGAACGAAGTGTCCACGGATAGGTCGATAGGGAAACAGAATTGAAAGAAATCAGAGAATCAAACGACCGAAATATTGTGCGCTACGACAATAAATTGATAGAAATGGCGAATGTGTACCTTGCGGCCAACGCCGTCGCGTCCGAGTAGGATCACCGAGCGGTCAGAGCCACGATGCGAGCTGCTCGCCCCCATCACTATTTCGTTCCTAGGGGCCTTTCTTTTCCCGAAATGACGATGGTAAATATATATTAGTAGAGATATTCCGTGGCGACGGAGATGCTATGAGGACAGTAGCGAGGACGTTCAACTGTCGCAAAGTGAACAACAATAGCCAATTAATTAGAAGGCTTTTCTAATGAAGGCAAGAATAATAACACGGAACTTATGCAAGAAGAGCAGTCGGCCTTCAGATTCCTACTTCTGCAAATTCTTGCTCTCGTCCCATATGGAGCCATCGCCGTGCTTCCACGCCGTGATGAGCTTATAGATCTCGCGAAACTGCTTGGCCTGGAAACGATTTCCCTTCCTCTTGGAACGGCCGATGTTGAGTCGGTACATGAGCTTGCCACTGAAGGTGCACTCCATCTTGAGCATCCATGCACACAACTACTCAAATAGTCAGGAAGGAACCACAACAAGAGAAATACTCAGAGAAGAGACCTCGACGGAGGGATATGTCATGAGGAGGTGGGGGAAGAGCTTCATCTTGAAGACTTCCTTGGGGAAGTGTGTCTCAAGAGCCTCAAGAATCTTCATGCGAAGGAAGAAGAGCGAAGATCGAATAGTCGCCGAAGGATGGTCCGAGAAGGTCACCTGTGAAAAGAAAGTAAATTGTGGCTGAGGTCCAACCCCAATCAAGATCGAGTATGCCTTCTCGTTGGTATCGCCGAAAGTCGAGAAGAGCCCAAAGAAGAGGCGAATGAGGACCATAGCGACGCGGATCCGCGAGCCTTTAGGGAGAGCCGCTTCAAGTTGGAGGATCACTATAAAAATGGCAATGATCAAAGAGTAGCGATCACATAACAAAAGGAAGCTGAGAGAAAGTGCACCTGAGAAGTTGCCAACGAGCTCTTTGATTACCTCGATTTCCATGAACTTCTTGAGCCAATGCGTGGATCGGATTTCAAACCCTTTCTCCGAATCGAAATGAAGAGACAACTCAGACAACGCCTTATTCCCTTCTACTTTTCTCATTGCGGAGAGAGCCTCGTTTGCCGATATGATATATGGGGTTGCATGGAGATAAGGAAGGAATCTCGTCGCGGCATAAGCATCTCGATAGACGTGCGACATGCGGTGCTCGACCGCAAAATCGAAGACGCGCGGATGGTAAGGATGGCGGCCCAGAAGAGACTTGCCAAGATTGTCGCAGAGGGAATAAGCGGCATACAAAATCGTCGGAACCATTCGATAGTGAAATCGAGAGCTGAGGAACTCGAACACGTCCACTGCCTTTTCTATTTTGTGAGGATCCCGCGATGCCCGCAGCGACATTTGCAGTCCCATGGCAAATTCCTTGTCACTTAGAGGCCAGTATACCTTGCCATCGGGTTGAGACAATCTGTCGTATATGTACTTCATGGAGTCGATATTGTAGTAGTAAATAGCGGAGATGTACGGCGCGTGAGTCATATGAAACTCCTTGGCTTTGAGAAGAGTTTGATAAACGGAGAACTTCTTCACACTCATACTCTCAAAGTCGACCCTGAAGGCACTCTCGGAGCACTTTAGCGGGTTCTTTCGAAACTCAGCACGCACCAATTCGTAATACTCCATGATCGTTGCATCGTCCTTCAACGACAAGATCTCGTTGCAAAGGTCGATGATGAACGGCAATTTCTCGAGGGGGCGATGAGTATACATCTCGCCAGTGACTGCGTTCGAATGGATGTGATTGAGATACGTTTTGAATAGCCACGAGATAAACTCTTTGTTCTGCGATCGGATAGAATATGTCAGGATCTCAGCAGGCAGCGGCTGGTGGCGGCTAATGAATGGTAAGAGGCTCTCGAGGAGATCCTTTTGCGCAGTCTCCGATGCGAACTTTCCGAAAGCGAATGGCAAGTTATAGGATGGTACGGTCCAAATGTTCTTCTCGCACATCCCCGAAAAGAGGGAGAAAACCTTTGGAAAAGAGGCTTTCAACGCGGCAGTCGCTTGCTCGGTGAAGAAGTACTTTGACAACAGACCAAAGTTTCCCGATGTGAACGCGCCCTCAAAGAAGGGATCTATCGAAGTGCCCAGGGGAAACAAATCCGATTCAATAATCCAAGCAAGCACATTGAGATCGTCATGGCCGCCGCAAGCCTTGAGGTACTCCCTCTCCTCCCAGTAGTATAAAGGCCTCGCTACCACTACAGTGGCGCTCAGATTCGGGGCTCCCTTCGATTGGGGTTCTGAATTATTCGAATTATTGTGGTATTGAATAAGGCGGAGCTCCTTCCTCTTTGCAATGTAGAAGGCGAGGAGGGCTGGCGATGCGAGAGCGAGGTTGGCACGAGCCGAGACGTCGAGGTAGTCGAAGAAGAGGACCCTCCGCATGTCGGGATCCAATCTCTCGATCCAATCTGACAAAAAGGGGGTATTAAGGGCATGAAGGTGATTAGCGCCGTCGATCGAGCGTAGGATCATATCATATCATGATAGAATAAATGCCTCGCTAGTTCCTAGCTCGATCGACCGCAGCTCGACTTTTTAGAGAAAAAAGAAAGAAGTAGTGATATGAGTTTTTAGAGAAAAAAGAAAGAAGTAGTGATATGAGCATAAACATGAAGAAAACGAACACAATATTATTAATTATTAAACGAGAGGGAGGGTTAGGACACTGCGGGCGCGGGGAAATGGCGTCAAGCATAAATGAAGAGACACAACTTCTTGGCGTTGCCACACATGTGTCATGTGAGTTGTCACTTGTGTGCCCGCAGATCGAGACACTAGTCGCTCATTATAATAGAAATAAATTAAGGAGTGACGAGAAAATAGAAAGCACCTGCCATGACACGGCTGTGGCGGCCTAACGTGAGGAACGAAAAGAGTGAATGAACAACAAGCCATCCCGAGGACGACCTCGCGACGACTTACCGGTACTTGAGAGACATCGGGCATCGCTCATTCTCTTTCCGAGACGTGAACGCTATTGGGACATGCCGCGTGCTGTGATACTGTCGGCAATCGTAGTGTGCGTGTTGCTGGGCCTAGGTTTCGCCGCGGCGTCGTCGATGGAGTACACCAAGGCGCTCTCCACCGTCCTCGCTGCCGACTCGCCCAGCCGCCACTGGGCCGACACCGCCTTCCTGATGATCCACGAGCCGATCAGGGCCGACCTCGTCCGCCTGAATGCTGCCCTCCAAGAGCCCTACTTCACTGGAACCTCTGATTGGAAGGTAAGACTTAATGCTCTTAATAGAAAACGGGGGCGAGTTCACTTCGTTCATGAACGAGTGCTGACGTCCCCCTGTTCCCTCGTCTGATTTTGGCCCTAATTCCTCAGTTCCTCCTCATTTGTTGGCTCAGTGTTGTATTTACTGCATTTATGGTCTTGGTGTTGGGCTTCGTGTGACCCCTCCCTTCCTGCAGGTCTCGACCTTCTTCGATTGGTTCGACGAGTTCGCCAACATTGTCCATCTCCACCACGACGCTGAGGAGGTCCCTCGACGATCCTTCTATTAATTGCTGTTGCAATGAATGATATTTGAACAATGAATGATATTTGAATGATATTTGAATGAGTTGGACATAATGCGATATTTTGTGAAGGAATACTTTTTCCCGGCGATCAACGCAAAGAAGGCGATCAACAAGAAGCACAGCGAGGAGCACGTCGAGCTCGTCAAGGTGGGCTCTGTCTTGCCTTGAATGCCTCGAGATGCATCTTTCTATATATATAATATATAATACTATTTGCTTTAGCTTTTGGAGGACATTCCCGCGATGCGTGGTTCCTTCAAGAGCGCCAAGACAGCAGAGGAGAAGGGCGCCCTCGGTCCTTTCCTTTCCCTCCTCCGAGCTGCGTCGATTGTTGCTGAATCCATTCATAATCATCTTATTTGGATATAGCGAAGAAGCTTCGTGTTTCGGCAGCTTCCCTTTCCAAGTTCTTGAACGATCACATGGATCTCGAGGAGAAGTACTGCGCAACTTACTCTCCGTTCTCTCCCGCCTTGTTCAATCATGGCTTTGTGTTATTAGGGAGTTGGTAGCGGAGCTGAAGTCGGAGCGGTGGACGGAGGAAGAGTTCACTGCCCTCGCCACCAAGCAGGGCAAGTCCGTGTGTACCTCTCTATGTAGCCATCTTCCATTCCATTGCGATATCATGTCGTTGACCTGGGGACCTCTCTAGCTCCTCTTAAGGCTCGCAAGGTCGTGGGTGGTTTCATCTACCATATGCGCGTGTGGGGTGGCCAGTCAGCGGTCGATTACTTCCAGCGCAAGATGCCTACGCCCATCAAGTTCCTTATGAACACCATCTTTACCGTGCGCTTCTTATTCTCGCGCTCTTTGTTTTATCGTTATGTGATCGTCTCGAAATTAGGGAGATTACACTTACGACCACGTTGCCCAGATTGAGTCTATTGTGGTATGTCTCTTCTCTTTTATCAATATCACCATTTCATTGTGTATTTTTTAATGATTCTGATACCTTAGACTGGTAAGCGCAAGCCCTCGATGAAGGACATTGGTCTCATGGCTGCCGTCACCCTCGTCGTCCTCTTTCTCACCGCTCGCGTCATGGGTTTCCGCGCCCTCCGCTACCTTTTCGTCCTCTTGGTCGCGCTTTACTTTGGAGGCAATTACATTGTCAAAATCTTGCCGCCTGCCGTGTTCGATGTGCTCCTGTCCTTCTTGCCTGCTTTCGAGGGCTTCATGGAGATCATGCTCGACATTGTCTAAGGTAAACCCAATAAACAAGTGCTAGTGTATCGGAGGATTAAATACTGCTTCCATCCGTCGGTTACAAGGTCTCTAGATATCAGATTGCATCATAAGAAACGAATCAATGCTTCCGCTGAAGACGGCGCTTTATGACGGCGCCCCAACCGAGATGTCGCGAGGGCACCAATTTTGGTGACTGGCCATCCATCGGACGATAGGTGGCGTGGAGCTTCCGCCATTCCTCCTCAATGTTCCCCTCCTCGCCGACGACATTACTATGTTGTGCCAACGAAGGAGGGGGAAGCTTCCCCTCGACAGGGTCACACCACCACGAGAGTCTATCTGACTGACCACCGCGTGCGAAGGAGACGGTATGGTTTTTCGCCTCGAGCCTATACAATCCATGATCAAAAGGGGAGCATAGCAGGCGCCATGAATGAGCAGCGGAGCGCACCCTTCTTCAAACGTGTTGATGGAGGAGTCAGCAAAGATATATGTGCGGAAAGTCGAGGCGTTGAGGCTGCCAATGACAAAGTTGCTGGACGTGTTGAACAGCATCGTATCCTGGGCGCGATTTGTGCGGTCCTCGAACTCGGACTTGTAGGTAGGAGTGATAAACATTTGAACTATATGAAACGTAATGAGATGAGAAAAGCTGGATCGGGCATGACGGGAATGAGTACGGAAGCCTTGGTTGACGGACGTGAACTGCGAGATAATCAGCGGGTCAGTCGTTCCCTGTGTCAGAGTCGCCACGCTCAATGGATAAGCCACGATGGTGGTCGACACGGGCTCACCCGATGTGCCCTCCTCGGATTGGATCTTGGTGGACTCGGTATAATACGTCGTCGCATTCACGTATTGGTTCGAGTGGCCAGCAGTAGTATTGAGAGGGGCTGCAGTCATGTCGTAACGTTGCCAGTTGAACGAGTCCACTTGAGCCTCCACCGTGACCGTCTCACTTCCTTTGGACGTCTTCACAATGGAGAGGATTTGATATTTTAGCGACAAGGACGTGCTAATGTCGCCGCGGATATTGCCCGAGGGATCCGTAGTGATGTTCTGGACGACGATGGGGACGAAGGAGCGATGCGTCAGAGTGTTTTGAACGATGCCTCCGCCAGTCTAATGATATTCGCATCAAGATAACAAAAAAGAATATCAGAATGGGATTGAAGAAAATCAGAACCTGAGATGAACTCTTGTCGAGAAAGAGGAAGAGGTTAGCGGTGATTCCCCAACAACATGACGCATTCACCGCTGCTATGTCGATCAAATGTGCGGCTACAAGAAAAGTTAAAATCAGAATGACAATCAATACACAGATGAGCGTACAATTGGAGCTGAGAAGGGGTGCGAAAGGGGTGAGGTCGAGGCGTGTCGGTTGTAGTTGGAGCGTGCGGACGGAGGGGAGAGGGCGCCAGAGATAAGGATCAATGCCACCCGTAAAGATCCATGGGAATGTCGGATACAAGGCTGCTGGGATATCGTCCACTGTCACCAAAATCTGCCAAGATGAAAACATCAATCTAAGACCTGTTGAAGTGGTCATGGAGGTGAGACTTCGATACGTGGCGCAGTGAGGTATTGGCACAGGTGCCGAGGAGTCCCGCCAAGTCATTGGGAGCGCAAGTGTAATAAAACTCATCGTCCGCTCCGTTCTCCGCGACAACCTCGAGGTAGACGCGACGAATGTTGGAAGGGAGGAGGAGTGGCGTGGAGGCAATGACAGGGAGGACCAGGTCTGGCAGCTCCACGGGAACATACTTCGAAGAGCAATAGATATCGACCTATAAAGTATCACAACAATAAAAACGAGAATAGCAAGATATATGCAAGGCGCAAAAGGACCTGAGCGGCCATATAGTTAGTTCCGTTGTAGATGGAGTTCACTCCTGTGCCCAATGCTGCCGTTCCATTCTGGCTCGAGGAGAGTACTGACATGAACCTGTAAACGATCCACTGTAAGATGGATTGAACGGATCCAGAGAAGAAGACAGCAAGGATGAACCTCGTCACATCGACCTCGACGCGCCAGCTAGGAGCGACGCTGTACTGCGGCTCGGCGGTTGTGCCGCGATAGATGGTCACTCCGCTCAGCGCGATGGAATCAGCACGATCATATTGGCGACCTCGGGAAACCTAATGGAGTTGAAACTCATTCGAAAGCACAACAAGCGGAGAAGAACCATCCCGGAATATTTCCCCGAGCAATTAAATAAGGTTACACTATTGTTATGGTAACGATAAATGATGGAATCATAAGAGCCAAAACTGGATGAGGGCGTGACAGGGATCATCGAGCTCGACGATTTCTCGGGCCGAGCCCACCAAGAACATCTCAGCTCCTCCATTGATACTCCGATCATAAAAATTCACAAAAAATATTCCCTAAAAATAAATTCCTCGTCAAAATAGACAGTGAGAGCCAGTGACGTACCCAGCCAAACACGGTAAGGGTGGCGCGAAGAGGGCTCGAGCGAGGAGGACAGAGCGGTCGAGGTTGAGCATAGGCAAAGGTCACTGGCGCCATCGACGTAAAGGACGAATTGAACAAGAATACGGTCGTCTTGGAGGCGATAGAAGAGTTGGGAGACGGCATGCCAGGATAAGGGGCGGCCGTGTTGTTGGAGCCAAGAGAAGGAAGAGGAGCGGCGAGGGCAAGATCGGCGCTGAGGAGCAGCGCCACGACGACTCCCACGGTGACCAGGGCTTTCATTATCTTTCAAATAAGATCCGCCTGCGCTTGATGGAGATTACAACTAACGGGAAGAGGAATACTGAGCACGTCTCCAGGTTCCACACCGGCCGGCCTATTAATAAACGTCTCAAATGTGGACGGATGTGTCAGACAACCGTGAATGATCATGAAATCTAGAGCTTGATTGCTGTCACATGAATTGATTTTGCATATTTCCAATTGGAACTTATTCTTATATAAATCTTATTTCGTTGATATTTATTTTTTTGTCCCTGTTTGCTGAGCGGCCGGCTTCCCATCCTGTATAATGGCTGCCGTCGAGAAGCCGTGTGGTGGTCGGGTCCGCCTGTCCCCTTCTTTCTGTTGTTGTTGTCTGAATTTTGGTATATCTGCGAGAGAAATAATTTCCTTTGAAGTGACGCGAAGGGGGCGGTCCTGGTTGTGTTTATAATGTTGCCCCCAGGACTCTTTGTGAACCGGCAGTGGATCCGAAAAGGGCTTTTGTCTGCAGGGGCTCTGGAATTTCGAAATGATTTTATTTGAACAAAATGATTTACTGTGATATTGAATATACATTGGGTGAGAATTTCAATGGAACCGATTCTGGCCACGGGAGTGACTCGGTCAGTGCTCGATTACTCTCTGTAGGAGGAGCTCGAACTCCCTTCGACAAGGTTCGCACAGATTTGAGGCCATTTATTTGCGCTCTTCGCTTGAGCTTGTCGCATCCTTGTTATGGACGCACAGCAGATGACTGATAGATAATCAACATGGACTTGAGGGAAGCATGATGAATTATTGATTGAGCTTGCTGTCTGTAGTCTCGGCTGGGCCATGTCCTTTTCATGATCGCGATAGTGAGTTTCTCGTGCTGGCCTTCTCCAGCGGAGGCGCAACTCAATGCAACGGAGGCAACGGCTCTCTCCGAACTGTGCAATTCGACGAAACTCTGGAGCAACTGCAGTGATGCGATGAATGCATGCATTACCCCCGCGGCCTGGCCTGGCATCACCTGTAATGGAGCGAAGAATGCAATCAATAACATGTGCGAATCCGGGAGAATTGGCGACCACGTCCATTATCATTTTACTATTTCACAGATCTCGATTTGGCCAATCTTCGGCTGGCGGAGCTCTTCCTCCATCGATTGGCAACCTTTCTCAGCTCAGGCATCTGTGCGATACATGTAGACCATCGCTTCTTCACGATCTATTCACGGAATTGTATTACTCGTAGGGACTTATCTATGAATAATATCGTCGGCTCTTTGCCACCCCAGCTCGCCAAGCTCACTCAATTACAATATCTGTGCGCAAAATGCTGAGTGTTGGTGGGATTGCCCTCATTGGAAATACTTCTCAGGGACTTCTATTCAAACTCTCTTACTGGCACAATCCCAGCCCAACTAGGAACCCTCAATTTTCTACAACGATTGTAAGTCTCCCTTCATCGATGGATGCTCGTCCAATTCGCCAATTGTTGTGCCCTAGCTCTTGGGCAACCATAGCAGGTTTGTAGATCCTGACTGCCATATCATGATAGGGATCTTTCCTCGAATCAATTGACTGGTCCAATCCCCGCATCCCTGGGCAACCTAACTCAGTTGCAAATCCTGTACGTTGCGTGAATTGGACAAATCCATGCACAGTTTTCATCCCGCTCCTTATTCAAATAGCTATCTCGACACGAATTATCTCAACGGAACGATCCCACCTCAGCTCGGCAAACTCACTCAGTTGCTGCAGATGTACGTCAGCCATCGAGCCACCCTCAAATTCGTTAATCACAACAATTGAT
>Ga0154020_10008868_pt1 | contig 11636 bp, 10 predicted proteins | sample Klosneuvirus_201_FD_109709 | JGI IMG/M metagenome (GOLD analysis project Ga0154020, IMG submission 109709) | Active sludge microbial communities from wastewater, Klosterneuburg, Austria - Klosneuvirus_20160825_MG | ecosystem: Engineered > WWTP > Aerobic digester > Activated sludge | place... | reverse complement strand
TCGGGCTGGATTTCCGCATCGAAGGCGACGACGCTGTCTGGTCCTTCGACGACGTGCTCGGCTTGGGCGAGCACGGTGTGCTGTTCCGCTTCCTGGTGGAGCTGCAACTGGGCACGCTGCTTTCGTTGCATCGCGACCTGCTGGGGCCCGCGCTGGTGCCCCGTCAGGCCGCGGTGTGCTACACCGCGTCGAATCGCAGTTCACAGCGCGCTTGGCCGAAGGCCGCCGGACAGCCGAGCAACGCCTCGTAGAGCTGAGACTGATGCGGCGCGGCGTAGCACACCGCGGCCTGACGGGGCACCAGCGCAGGCCCCAGCAGGTCGCGGTGCAGCGACAGCAGGGTGCCCAGTTGCAGCTCCACCAGGAAGCGGAACAGCACACCGTGCTCGCCCAAGCCGAGCACGTCGTCGAAGGACCAGACAGCGTCGTCGCCTTCGATGCGGAAATCCAGCCCGATCAGCGGCGATGCCAGCGCCCGATAGCGCAAGGCGAAGTCGATGGCCTCGCGCGAACTGGGGCTCGACAGCAGCGCATAGCCGTAGAGACCGAAGTGGGTGATGCGCATGCGCAGGCCGGCGCGCAGGGCCGCCCCCGGCCTGCACGCCAGCCGGGCCGCGCGGCGGTGCACCAGCAGGAGCTGGCGTGCGGTGAGCCTCGTCTGCGCGCGCTGCAGGGCGGCCTCGGTCAGCCCGCTGCCGCGCAGCAGCGCCGCCGGCTGCACGCCGTCGGCCGACAGCACATGCACCAGCACCGCCAGCTTGTCGGGCCGGTGCACGGGCAGATCGGGTTCGGGTACAGGCATGGTCGTCGAAGGCCTCGCAGGCCCGCCCAGGGTGCCCGAACCCAAGCGGTGAGGCCATCGGGCATGTCCGGATTTCACATGTCCCATCCCTGCCGCCATGCCCGCTTCGAACCTCGCCAGCCCGCGCCGGCTTGCCCACAATCGGTGCGCGCACATCCGCAACGAACGGCCGCGCGAGTCAGGAGACACATCCCCGTGGGCGAGACCATCGACGCCGTGCGGCTGAACTTCAACCCGCAGGCCCAGCTCGGACTGAACCTGGTGCTGGCGCTGGTGATGTTCGGCATTGCGCTGGACCTGAAGCTGCAGGACTTCAAGGCTGCGCTGCGCACGCCCCGGGCATTGGCCATCGGCCTGGTCAGCCATCACCTGCTGTTCCCGGCGTTCACCTTCGCCCTGATCCAGATCGTGCGGCCCATGCCATCGATCGCCCTGGGCATGCTGCTGGTGTCGGCCTGCCCGGCAGGTCACATCTCGAACTTCTTCACCCACCGTGCAGGTGGCAATGCCGCGCTGTCGGTGTCGATCAGCACCTTGTCGACGCTGGGCGCGATCTTCATGACGCCGCTGAACGTGGCCTTCTGGGGATCGATGGACGCCCAGACGGCGGCGCTGCTGCGCAGTTTCTCGCTCGACCCGGTGCAGATGCTGCTCGACGTGGCCATGTTGCTGGGCATACCGCTGGCTGCCGGGCTCGCCATCTCGCACCGCTGGCCCGCTCTGGCACACCGGGTGCACCGGCCGATGCGCACGTTTTCGCTGGTCGTCTTCGTGGCCTTCGTGCTGGGCGCGCTGGCGATGAACTGGGGCACGTTCATGTCCTGGGGCCGCTACGTCGTGGTGGTGGTGCTGGTGCACAACGCCCTGGCGCTGGCCGGCGGCTACGCCTTCGCGCGCCTGGTGCGCCTGCCCGAGCGCGACCGCCGGGCGGTGTCGTTCGAGACCGGCATCCAGAATTCCGGGCTTGGCCTGGTGCTGGTGTTCAATTTCTTCGGCGGCCTGGGCGGCATGGCCATCGTCACCGCCTGGTGGGGCATCTGGCACATCGTGGCCGGGCTGGCGTTGTCGACCTTCTGGATGCGTCGCCCGCCACCGGTCGATGCGCCTGCGGCCGGCAACCCGGCGGACGCGACTCGATGACGATCACCGCCGCTGCAGCATCCGCGAACGCTCCCCGGCGCGTGATGGTCACGGGGGCCGGCGGCTACCTCGGGCGACAGGTGGTGGCAGCGCTGGACGCGGCACAACGCACCAGCCCGGTGGCGGTGTCCTGCGTACTGGCACTCGATGTCCGCGCCATGCCCGCCGCGCAACGCCTGCCCGGCGTGCACTATGCCAGCGCCGACATCCGCGACCCGGCTCTGGCCGAGCAGATGCACGCCTTCGGCATCGACACCGTGGTGCACCTGGCCGCCATCGTCACCCCGGGGCGCGACTCCGACCGTGCGTTCGAATACCAGGTCGATGTGGAAGGCACGCGCAACGTGCTCGCGGCCTGCCTGTCGGCACAGGTGCAGCACTTGGTGGTGTCGTCCTCCGGGGCCGCGTATGGCTATCACGCCGACAACCCGCCCTGGCTGACCGAGGACCACCCGCTGCGCGGCAACGAGGAGTTTGCCTACGCCTGGCACAAGCGGCTGGTGGAAGAGATGCTCGCCGAACACCGCCACAGCGCGCCGCAGCTGCACCAGACGGTGCTGCGCATTGGCACCATCCTCGGCCGCTCGGTGAACAACCAGATCACCGCGTTGTTCCTCAAGCCCCGCCCGCTGGCCATCGCAGGAGCCGACAGCCCCTTCGTCTTCATCTGGGACGAGGACGTCGTGGCGATCATCGTTCAGGCGGTGCTGCAGCGCCGCGACGGCGTCTACAACGTGGCCGGCGACGGTGCGCTCACCATCCACCAGATCGCCTCCCGCATGGGCAAGCGCTGCCGCGTGCTGCCGGCGGCGCTGCTGCAGGCGGCACTGTGGGTCGGGCGATGGCTCGGCCTCACCGCCTACGGCCCCGAGCAACTGCGCTTCCTGCGCTACCGTCCGGTTCTGGACAACCGGCGGCTGAAGCAGCAGTTCGGCTACACACCGGCCTTCACGTCGACCGAAGCGTTCGACCGCTGGTGGGCCGCGCGTCGCGCCGGCGATCCGAAGCCGGCCCCCTGACCCACGCTGGCCCGACCCCATGCCCCGTCTGCTCGCCCTGCCCGCACTCCTGGCCACTGGCCTGGCCACTGCCGCCACGGTGACAGTGACCGACCGCGCCACCGGGCGGCCCCTGCCCACCGCGATGGTGCGCGAAGCACCGGCGCAGCGTGCAGCAGCCGACACCTCCGACGGGGGTTACCCTGCAACGGGCCGGGCGCACGGCGTGGACGTGGACATCACGCGCTACACGGATGCTGGTGGACAGGCCACCTGGGCGGCACGGGCGCAAGCGGTCAAGTTGCTGGTGCGCAAGCCAGGCTATCGCGATGCCGAAGTGGCCGTGCCAGCCGGCACGTCGACGGTGGCCATGGCGCTGGAGCCCGAAGCCGACCCGCTGCGCCTGGCCGATAGCCTGCCGGCCCACGTGTGGCTGGGTGCGCTGGATCTGGGCGACGTGGCACGCAAGCGCCACTTCCAGCTGCAATGCGGCTTCTGCCACCAGCAGGGCAACGCGGCCACCCGACGCGAGCGCAGCGCCGACGAGTGGCAGGCCGTGATCGGCCGCATGGTGCGCTACGGCGCGCGGCTGTCGAGCGACGACCAGAAGCGTTTGCCTTCGCTGCTGGCCCAGGGCTGGCGCACGTTGCGCGAACATCCCGAGCGGCTGGCGCAGCCGGCACCCTGGGACGCCGCGCTCGCGGGCACCACCGTCACCGAATGGCCGATCGGCGACGCCATGTCGCAGCAACACGACCAGCTGCTGGCGCGCAACGGCCGCGTCTACGTCGCCGACAACATCCAGGACCGGCTCTGGGAGATCGACCCGGCCACGAATCAGGTCACCGTGCACAAGATCCCGCACCGGCCGGGCGACGAGCCCGGGGGACTGATCGCCGCACGGCTGAAGGACTTCCCGCGCCACGACAGCACCTCGAACGCGCACTCGCTGGTGCAGTCCGCACGCGACGGGCACATCTTCATCACGCCTTCGGCGCAGCGCCGGCTGGTCGAGTTCGACCCGCAGACCGGTCGCTTCACGCTGCACGAGATGGAGGCGGGCTTCTATCCGCACACCATCCGCATGGACGCACAGGACCGTGTGTGGTTCACGCTGGCGCTGTCCAACCAGGTGGCGATGTTCGATCGCGCCAGCCGCCGCTTCACGCTCTACGACCTTCCGGCGCGCGGCCTGCGCGAGCGCCTCACGGTGGCACTGATCCGCCCGCTGTTCAAGCTGATGAGCTGGGGCGTGCCGTTGGCCAACTGGCTGCCGGTGGACCGCATGGCCACGGGTACCCCGCTACCCTACGGCATCGAAGTCACGCCTGACGGCCGCGTGTGGTTCGCCCGGCTGCACACCGACGAGATCGGATGGATCGACCCGGGCACAGGCCAGGTGACGATGGTGAAGACGCCCTTCGCGGGCCCGCGCCGGCTTCGCGCCGACGCCCAGGGCAACCTGTGGATCGCAGCCTTCCCGGAATCGGCCATCGTGCGCTACGAGCCCCGGTCCGGCGCGTTCACGCGCCATGAACTCCCGGTCGACCCCAAGGGCAGCGAGACACCCTACGCACTGAACGTCGACCGTGCGCGCGGAGTCGTGTGGGTCACCGGCAACCAGTCGGACAGCCTCTACGGGTTGGACATCGCCAGCGGCGCGTGGCGACGCGTGCCTTTGCCGCGGCGGGTGGCCTTCACCCGCGACATCGAGATCGCCGCCGACGGCACGCTCTACACCTCCACGTCCAGCTTCCCGAGCTGGCACGTCGAAGACGGGCAACCCACCCTGATCCGCGTGCAATCGCCCTGGGCACGCTAGGCGCGAGCGGCATCGGCCCGCGCCAACGTCCGCGACCCGGGGTCCGCCATGCTGCTGCGATACCGCTGGTTCTTCCTGTCGTGCCTGGCCGCGTTCACCGGCGGCCACCTGCTGAACTACGCGGTGGTCATCTATGCGCAGGAAGCAATCGGCTCGGACTGGCTGTCGGGCGTCGGCTATGGGCTGTGCTTCGGCCCGCCGCTGCTTCTGGGCTGGTTGGCCGGCGTGCTGTGCGACCGCCACGCGCCGGGCCGGTTGATCCATGCCGCTCAGGCGGGCTTCATGCTCGCGGCGTTGCTGCTGTGGGCAGCGCACAGCCTGGCAGGCAGTGCTTCGGCTCGCGTGGTTTTGCTGCTGGCCGCCGCGCTGACCATCGGTGTGGCCTGGTCCTTTGCATCGCCCGCGCGCATGGCTGCGCTGGGCCAGGTGGTGGCCCCCGGCGACCTGCAGGCCGCGTCGGTCGCCTTCAACCTGCTGGTGATGCTGGGCTTCGGCCTGGCGCCGGTGGTGATCGCCCTGCTGCGCCGCAGCTGGCAATGGGCCGGTGTGTTCGGCGGCGCCGCTGTGCTGGCGGCGTTGGCGTCTGTGCTGCTGCTGGCGGTGCCCACCCGTGCCAGCGGCCGAGCGCATGCGCCGGTGCGCGACGAACTGCGCGAAGGCCTGGCAGCGGTGCGCGAGCGGCCGCTGTTGGCGCAGCTCATGCTGTGCGCCATGGCCGGCTACCTGGCCATGGGGCCGATGGCGGTGCTGCTGCCCAAGCTGGCACTGGCTCGGCTGGGGTTGACCGAAATGCAGCGCGGCGCGTTCCTCGGCGCGTTGGCCCTGGCGCTGATCGGCGGCGGCGTGCTGGCCATGGTGCTGGCCCGCCGGGTGCGGCATGGGCCGGTCATCCTGGGTGGAAGTGCCGCGGCCGGGCTCGCGCTGACCGCCCTCGGCGCGGCGCACTCGGCCGGCATCGCCGTGGCACTGCTGGTCGGTGTGGGCCTGGCCGGCGGCTGTGCGCTATCACTCATCGTCGCCGGCATCCAGGCCCAGGCACCACCAGCGCTGCGCGGTCGGATCGTCAGCATGTACACCGTCACCTCGCAGGTCGTGCCGGCGGCTTCGGGCGTGTTGGCCGGTGCGTGGGTCCACGCCTGGGGCGTCGGCGTGGCCCTGCACCTGTGTGGCGGCGCGCTGGTGCTGCTGATGATGCTGGCGGTCTGGCGCATGCGGGCGCTGCGCATCCACACCGGATGACGTGGCTTGCGCCCCGGCGCGGCACGGGCTTGCGGACAGCTCAGGGCGGCCATCCTGCGGGCGGGCTACCATTGCGCGTCGCCGCACGAAGCCCGTTCACAGTGTGCTCGCTCGGCCTGGCCGATCCGCACGAGCAAGGTTTCCCGTGACCCTATTGATCATCGCCGAGCTGCTGGCACTGGGCCTGGTGGCCGGCTTCCTGGCCGGTCTGCTGGGCATCGGCGGCGGCATGCTGCTGGTGCCGTTCCTCACCATCATCCTCAGCCAGCTCGGCGTGGCCGCGGGCCTGGCGGTGAAGATGGCGATCGCCACCTCCATGGCCACCATCTTGTTCACGTCGCTGTCGAGCGTGCGCGCCCACCATGCGCACGGCGCCGTGCGCTGGCCGCTGGTGCGGGGCATGGCGCCGGGCATCGTCGCCGGTGGTCTGGCTGCGGGTGCGGGCGTGTTTGCACTCGTCAAGGGCCAGGCGTTGGCGCTGGTGTTCGCGCTGTTCGTTGGTTTCTCGGCCACCCAGATGCTGCTCGACCGCAGGCCAGCGCCGTCGCGCCAGATGCCGGGCCTGGCGGGGCAGGCCGCGGTGGGCGGCGGCATCGGCTTCCTGTCGGGCCTGGTGGGCGCCGGCGGCGGGTTCGTCTCGGTCCCCTTCATGGCCTGGTGCAACGTGCCCATCCACCAGGCGGTGGCCACCAGCGCGGCGCTGGGATTTCCCATCGCGTTGGCCAACACCACGGGCTACATCATCGGCGGCTGGGGCTATGCCGGCACCCCGCCGGGCAGCTTTGGCTTCCTGTACCTGCCCGCGCTGGTGGTGATCGCCAGCGCCAGCATGCTCATGGCACCGCGCGGCGCGCGCACCGCCCACGCGATGAACGTGCGACAGCTCAAGCGGGTGTTCGCGGTGCTGCTGTTCGGCCTGGCGGCCTACATGGGCAGCAAGGGCCTGGGCTGGGTGTAGCGCGCCCGCGTCAAGCGCCGGCTGAAACAGCGGCGCGCTTGGGCCTGGGCGCCTTGGCCGGTGCGCGCCGGCGTGGGGCCGGCTTCGGTTGGGTGGCTGCACGCGCCTGCAGCGCGAGCTCACGCACGCGAGCGATGTCCGCATCGCTGAACACACCGTTCACTCCCGAAATGGCCGCCAGACGCATGCCGTGCTTCAGCCCCAATTGGTAGATCTCGCGCACCTTCTCCCACTCGATCTGGCGGCCCACGGTGTAGTTCTCGAAGCGTCCTTCGAGCGCCAGCACGATGGTCTCGGCCAGGCAGGCATACGCCACATTCCGGGGCAGGCCGATGTTCTTCATTTGCACGTCGCCGGGCAGCAGGATCTCGCCCGACTCGATCACCAGCACGTCGGGTCGCTTGGCCACCTCCTCGGCCGGCAGGTCGAGTGGGCGTGCCACGTCGGTGATCACGCAGCCGGGCTTGACCTTCATGATGTCGAGCACCTTCTTGCCCGCGCCCGACGTGGCGGTGACGATCATGTCCATCTCGCCGATACGGGTGTCGGCACGTGCCGACAACACCACCTTGGCATCGGGCGTCTCGCGCAGGATCGACTCCTTCAGCGCCAGCAGCTTGGCCGCCTCGGGCGAGACCAGGGTGACCTCATGCGCCGCGCGCACCAGCAGCCGCGCGCAGGCCGCACCGATGCTGCCAGTGGCCCCCACCACCATGGCCTTGAACGCCACGCGTTCCTTGCCCTGCGGCCGCGGCAGCAGGTTCATGCGCAGCAGCGCATCGTGAGCGGCCCACAGCGCACCTGATGCGCTGTAGCTGTTGCCGGTGGTGATAGGCAGCGGTGCGCGCTTGGCCACCGTCAGGCCGGCATCACCCACCACCTTGGTGAAGGCGCCCAAGCCCATGATCTGCGCGCCCAGGCGCTTGGCCATTCGGGCCGCGTCGAGCAGCCGGCGATAGGTGAACTCCGGGCTGTGGGCCATGATCTCACGCGGCGTGCCGCCCACGCTGATCAGCCAACCTTCGGCCCGCACGCCGGTGGGCGACTGGATGCCGCTGACATGCGAATAGACGAACGGCGGCGCGTAGGCCAGCACCTTCTCCAACGTGTCCATCATCAGCGGCGGCGACACGCGCGAGAGCATCTCGATGGGCTTGACGGTCTTGAAGTACTCCTGCGACAGCGGATGGATCACGAAGGCGAAGCGGTTGGTGCGCTGGTAGCCGTTGGGGTAGAGGATGCGCGGCTGCATCTCGAGCTCGGAGATGATCTGCAGGTAGTCGTCCTCCAGAAGCTCGCCGGGGGGCTTGCCGGTGGCCGCGAGGATCATCGCGTCGAGCAGGGCCGCACCGATGGCCTGGCCCTCGAGGTGCGGCGCGCCATCGATCACCATGTGCACGCCCTTGTCGCGCAACTGGGCCAGGCGGGCATCGTTGACAGTGGCGGTGACCACCGTCTTGCCGGCCAGTTCTTCCAGGCCCAGGGTGTCGAGCTCGTGCACCGGCGCCACCAGCACCGTGGCCTTCTGGATGGCCTTGCGCAGCACATGGCGCGACCACTGCGACAGCAGCGGCGCCGGCAGCAGCCGCGGCGGCGCCCAGTCGGCCACATGGTGCGCACCGCTGGCGTACAGCCCCAGCGCATCCAGCGAGGTGAGCAGCTTGGGCACGCCCAGTTGCCACAGCGGATCCGCGAACTGCAGGTTTTCGGTGTACTCGGCCATCGTGGCCGCGAGCTTGTAATGCGCCAGTCCCGAGTGGAATACCACCAGCGCGTTGTCGAAGTAGTGCCCCAGGGCATGCTGCGCGTGGCGCAGCGACCACTCCTCGAAAATCTCGCCCAGGCGGTCGCCGGTGGTCAGCGGCGCATGCCGCACCTGGGCGCGCAGCTTGTCGAGCCCGGTCGCGGCCGCGCGGGCACCGCCCAGGGCCTGGTGCTCGGCCGGCAACCCCAGGGCCAGCACATCGGCACGGCTGTCCCACTGTCGCAGCACCTTGCCCGCCCGCGCGAGGCTGCCCTGCGTGCCCACGCGCCGCACGGTCATGCGCTGGCCCATGAATCGGGTGGTGAACTCGAAGTCTTGTTTGCTCGAACCCAGGCTGACGCCGACGACCTGCTTCATAGAATCCCCTGCATGCTGCCGCCGCTGGCAGCTTCACGTCACATGTTGGAGTAAGCCGATGATCCCTCCGTTGATCGCCGACATGGCCCGCACGCACGGCCTGCCCCCGCTCAAGCGCGCTGTGGGCTGGATGACACGCCTGCTGCCCATACCGCAGCCCACCATGTTCACCGGGGCCGGGGCCAGCGCCCGCCTGGGGCAGGCGATCGGCGACTTCCACCACCAGCGGGTGATGGTGGTCACCGATGCCTCGGTGGCGCAGCTCGGCCTGCTCGAGCCGCTGCTGGGTGCATTGGGAGAGGCGGGCGTGGCCACCACCGTGTTCGACCGGGTGACGCCCGACGCACCGATCGCGCTGATCGATGAAGGCGTGGTCCACTATCGGCGCGAGGGTTGCGACGCGCTGGTGGCCGTGGGCGGGGGCTCGGTGATGGATGCGGCCAAGGTGATCGGGCTGTGCGTCACCAACGGCAAGCCGCCGCGGGCACTGGCGGGCTACTTCCGAGGCTTGCACGCACCCCCGCCGCTGTATGCCGTGCCCACCACGGCCGGTACGGGCTCGGAAGTCACCGTGGCCGCGGTGATCTCCGACCCCGACGAAGGCCGCAAGTATGTGGTGGCCGATACCCGCATCGTGCCGCGCATGGCCGCGCTCGATCCGCTGTTGATGCAGGGCCTGCCCCGCCACATCACCGCCGCCACTGGCATGGATGCGCTCACCCATGCGGTCGAGGCCTACATCGGCGACTGGGGCACCGAGCACACCAACCGCCTGGCGCTGGCCGCCGTGCGCATGATCTACCAGAACCTGCCGCGCGCCTGCGACGAAGGGCTCGATCTCCATGCCCGCGAGCAGATGGCGCTGGCGTCGATGTATGCGGGCCAGGCCTTCACGCGGGCCAACGTGGGCAACGTGCATGCGCTGGCACACCAGCTGGGCGGGCGCTACCACACGCCGCACGGCCTGGCCAACGCCATCCTGCTGCCGCCGGTGCTGCGCTGGTGCGCCGCCAGCGTCACCGACCGCCTGGCCACCCTCGCGCTGCGTGCCGGCGTGGCCACCGAGAACGAGCCGGTCGAACAGCGGGCACAGGCGTTCGTGGAGTCGGTCGACGCGCTCAACCGGCGCGTGGGCATCCCTCGCACCCTGGCCGATCTGCGCGAGGCGGACATCCCGGACTTGGCCCGTGCCGCCTGCCGCGAGGCCGATGCCAACTACCCCGTGCCGCGGGTGATGTCGCAAGCCGATGCCGAGGCGATCTTGCGCGAGGTGCTGCCGATCGCGGCCCAGTCTGCCCGCAAGCGCCGTTCGGCAGCCGCGTCGCCATCCAAGCCATCGGTCAAGCCTGCACGGGTGCGCAAGCCGCGCAACGCGGCGCCCTCGGCGTAGCGTTACAGGCCGAGCAGCAGTGCCGCGCCTTCGCTGATGCGCGAGCGGTCCCAGGGCGGGTCGAACACCATGTTCACCGTGGCCTGGGCCACCTGAGGCAATGCAAGCAGGCGTTCGCACACGTCATCGGCAATGGCGTCGCCCATGCCGCAGCCCGGCGCGGTGAGCGTCATGTCGACTTCGACCGTGCTGCGGTCGTCGGCCTCGGGAGTGAAGCGCACGTCGTAGACCAGACCGAGCTCGACAATGTTCACCGGGATCTCGGGGTCGTAACACTGGCGCAGCGTGTCCCACACCTGGGCCTGCAGGTCGCCGCCCTCGTTGGTGGCCACCCGGGTCAGGGCGACGGGTACCGGCTTGCCGATGGCATCGGCATCCGCGCCCGGCAACCGAACGAGCTGACCCTCGACATACAGCGTGAACGACGCGCCCAGCGCCTGCGTGATTTCGGCGCGGGTGCCGGCGGGCAACTCGTGCCGCGTGCCGTGCGGCACGCGCTCGACAACCGCAGCGCGGGCGAAGACGACCGCTTCGCGGGGCGGGGTCATCGCGCAGGCTCCGGCACGACAACCTGCGCTGTCGGTGGCTGCATCGAAGCCGCCTCGGGGGCGTCGCCTTCGGCCAACGCATGTGCCAGCGCGTGCCAGGCCAGCAACGCGCACTTGATGCGGTTGGGCGATCGCCGCACGCCGGCCAGGCTTACCAGCTTGCCCAGCGTGCGCTCTTCCGGCTCGCGCTGGCCGGTGAGCACGGCGCGAAAGTGCTCGTGCAGCGCCTGCGCATGCTCGACGCTCTGGCCAGCGACGGCCTCGCTCATCATCGAAGCCGAGGCAATGCAGATGGCGCAGCCCTGGCCGTGGTAGCGCAGGTCCTCGATGCGCCCGTCGTGCACGCGCAACTGCAGCGTGAGATCGTCGCCGCACTGCGGGCTGTGGCCGTGCGACTGGTGCGTGGGTCGCTCGAGCGCGCCCCAGTGGCGCGGTGCGCGCTTGTGCTCGAGCACCAGCTCGCGGTACAGATCGGACAGCGGCGCGTCGGCGGTATTCATCGCAGCAACTCCAGCGCCTGCGCCACGGCCTCGACCAGCGCCACCACGTCGTCGGCGGTGTTGTACAGCGCGAACGAGGCCCGCGTGGTCGGCCCCAGGCCCAGGTGATCGTGCAGC
>Ga0154020_10008867_pt1 | contig 11637 bp, 6 predicted proteins | sample Klosneuvirus_201_FD_109709 | JGI IMG/M metagenome (GOLD analysis project Ga0154020, IMG submission 109709) | Active sludge microbial communities from wastewater, Klosterneuburg, Austria - Klosneuvirus_20160825_MG | ecosystem: Engineered > WWTP > Aerobic digester > Activated sludge | place... | reverse complement strand
GGCCGTGCGAGTCGGTCACGCCCTCGTGGCGATTGCGACCCATCGGGCAGCCACCGAGAGGGTGCACCGTGATCACGCGGTCGAACAGCTCCGACATCGGATCGACCTCGAAGCTGGCACCGAGCTCCGTCGCAACCTCGCGCGCGGCGTCGACGAGGTTGTCGAAGTAGGCCGCGGAGCGACGCTTGGCCCAATCGAGCTGGAGCCGATCGCCATCGAGCGAGAAGCGGCCATCGGGCACATCGCGTCCCATGCCGAGCATCGGCATCGATCGCGCGCTGAGCGCCATCGGACCGAGGAAGTCGGCGAGCTCGTTCGAGAGATCCGTGTCGAGATCGCGACCGAGCATCTTCGACAGGACACGCCGCGCGAGTCGCCAGCCGCGCCCGATCCAGCCCGGCGTGTTGAGGCCTTCGAGCATCCACGCGAGCTGCGTCGGGATTCCGGAATCCTCGAGGTAGAAGCCGCGTCCATCGCGTGCATCGTTCGTGTCGACCGCGTCGGCGTGGCGCAGCGCGTGCGTGATCGGTGGACCGACCGACGAGTCGATCGTCTCCTTGCACCGGAGGGCGACCGACAGCATGTCTCCGTTGCCCGAGACGCGTGTTCCGAGGTGCTCGCGCGAGAGTGCCGGGAATGCACCGGCATTCTTGAGCAGGAGATACGTCGTGCCGAAACTACCCGCGGCGAGAACGAGTCGATCGCACGTGATCGTCGTCGGGACGAGTTGGCCCGTATCGAAGGGCCGCCCCGCGCGAGCTGCGGGATCGTGCACCACGTAGTCGACCTCGTAGCCTCCCGCGGGGCGCGGGCGAAACGCGCGGACCTCGGCGGACGTGCGGATCGTCGCGGACATTCGCTCGGCGCGCGAGAGATACGTGAGGTCGAGCGTGTTCTTCGCGCCGACGTTGCATCCGAGCGAGCACTCGCCGCACAACGTGCACGTGCGTCGTTCGACGCCGTAGCGATTCGGAACGTCCTCGGTAAACAGAGTTCCCGTCGTCGGTTTCGCGGCGCCGTTGGAGAACGTGATCGCGAGAGGCAAAGGCTGGACGGTGCACGCGTGTGATCGATCGGCGACGCGCTGCGCGGCGGCGCGGAATGCGCGGATCTTCTCGTTCTGGTCGTATGGGGCACCCGCGGGATAGCGGCGCGGCGCTAGGATCGCCTCGACGTTCGCGTAGTGCTCGTCGAGATCCGCGCGGCCGATCGGCCAATGTTCGTATTCGCCGCTCGCGAGATCTTCGTGAACGAACCAGCGTTCGTCCTTGCGCAACAGAACGTTGCCGTAGACCAGCGATCCTCCGCCGAGCCCACTCGCGACCATCGCGCCGACGTGGCGAAAGAACCAGACGTTGAATAGTCCGTAGAGACCCGCGCTCGGATCCCAGAAGTTCCTGGCGAACTGATGCGGTGCGCGCGGGAACGAACCCGGCGGATGCGCGGACCCGCGCTCGAGCACGCACACGCGAAGGCCACGCTCGGCGAGGCGATACGCCGATACCGACCCGCCGAAACCCGACCCGATCACGATAGCGTCGAAGTGCTCCACCATGCGCGCCACCCGACTCTACGCCGACGATCCGCGGCTCGCGCGATTTCACGCGGGCATCTACTGGGAGGCGTTCGCCGCGCAGCACGAACCGCTCGCCGTCTGGCAGCGCGCACTTCGCGGCGAGCTCGCGTACGAGCTGCGCGTGCGGATCGTCGACGACGATGCGGGCATCTGTTACGAGCGATACCCGGCGAGCAACGTCGGCTTCGTGACGTACATGGTCGTCGCGCCGCACGCGAGAGGGCAGGGCATCGGCGAGCGCCTCTTGCGCGACGCGGTCACCGAGCTGCACGACGAGGGCGTGTCGCTCGTGCTCGGCGAGGTCAACGATCCGCGGCTGCGCGGCAACTGGGAGCGCTTGCGTCGATTCCAGCGCTGGGGAGCGCGGGTCGTGGAGGGCCAGTACGTCCAACCCGCGCTCGCGGATCACCTCGAGAGAGATCGCGGTCTCTTACTGATCGCGCTCGCAGGCGCGCAGGCACTGCCGGCGACCATCGACGGTGTGCGCGTGCGCTCGTTCCTTCGCGAGCTGTACGAGATCTGTGAGGGCAACGATGTCGACCCTTCGGTCGCTTTCGCCGACGAGGCGCGGCTGGTAAGCCTGAACGATGACGACCCGTAGCGAATCAGACAGCATGGGCTCGATCGAGGTGGAGGACGAGCGGTACTGGGGCGCGCAGACGCAGCGCTCGCTGCAGAACTTTCGTATCGGTACGGAGCGCATGCCGCGCGAGATCATCGCGGCGCTCGCGACGATCAAGAAAGCGTCCGCGATCGTGAACGAGAAGCTCGGCCTGCTCGATGCCGATCACACGAAGGGAATCGTCGCGGCCGCGGATGAAGTGATCGGGGGCAAGTTCGACGACGAATTTCCGCTCGTCGTGTGGCAGACCGGCTCGGGCACGCAGACGAACATGAACGTCAACGAGGTGATCGCGGGTCGTGCGAACGAGCTCGCGGGAAAGCCGCGCGGCGGCAAATCACCCGTGCATCCGAACGATCACGTCAACATGTCCCAGAGCTCGAACGACGTGTTTCCGACGGCGATGCATATCGCGATCGTGGCGCGCATCGAAGCGCATCTGTTGCCGCGCGTGAAGCAGCTGCGCGACACGCTCGAGGCGAAAGCCGAAGCGTTCAAGGACATCGTCAAGATCGGCCGTACGCACCTGCAGGACGCGACGCCGCTCACGCTGGGCCAGGAGATCGGCGGTTGGGTCGCACAGATCGAGCACGGCGTCGCCGCGATTCGCGCGCTTCTCCCCCAAGTGCTCGAGCTCGCGCTCGGTGGAACCGCCGTCGGCACCGGCCTCAACACGCATCCCGAGTACGCGGTGCGTGTCGCGTCGGAGATCGCGCTGCTCACACGCCGTCCGTTCGTGACCGCGCCGAACAAGTTCGCAGCTCTCGCGAGTCACGATGCGCTCGTCGGTATTCACGGTGCGATCAAGACGCTCGCGACGAGCCTGATGAAGATCGCGAACGACGTGCGCTGGCTCGCGAGTGGACCGCGCAGCGGCCTCGGCGAGCTACGCATTCCCGAGAACGAGCCCGGCAGCTCGATCATGCCGGGCAAGGTGAATCCGACGCAGGCCGAAGCGATGACAATGGTGTGCTGCCAAGTCATGGGCAACGACGTCGCGATCTCGATCGGCGGCGCGAGCGGCAACTTCGAGCTCAACGTGTACAAGCCGATGATCGCGAACGCGGCGCTGCAATCGATTCGCCTTCTCGGCGATGCGTGCGCGTCGTTCGAGGAGCACTGCGCGCGTGGCATCGAGCCCGATCGCGCGGAGATCAAGCGCAAGGTCGATCAGTCGCTGATGCTCGTCACCGCGCTCGCACCGCACATCGGCTACGACAAAGCGGCGAAGATCGCGAAGCAAGCGCACGCCGATGGCACCACGCTCCGCGAGGCCGCAGTCGCGCTCGGCTATGTCACCACCGAGCAGTTCGAGCAGTGGGTCAAGCCCGAGGACATGGTCGGCCCGAAGGCCTGAGATCGTCGCTCAGTCGCGGTTCGCGTCGGCGACGAAGCGCTGGATCATGCCGCCGGTGCGGAGGCGCTCCAGCTCGATCTTCTCGAACGCGAGGATCGCTGCTTCGCGCGACGGAAACTTCTCGAGCGTCGTGCTGCGCGTGATCAAGGTCTTGTCCTTCACTGCGAGCGACTTGATCCCGTTGCCGTCATAGATCCGGAAGATGGGACCGAGCTTGTGAGGCTCCCAGGAATCCGTAGGCGTGTTCCTCGGTCCTCCGATGATCCACATCAAGCGTTGTGCCTCGGCGGGAGTTGCGGCCTTGAAGAACACGAGTTGCTGCACTTCGGCCTGACCCCGCGACGAATAGTACTTGGCTTCGTGCCACAGGACCGATCTGCCGTAGCGCTGTAGCGCGAGCCACCCGTGTTTCCCGGGCCAGAACAGCTGGCGCTCGTCGCAGGCGTCGGATTGCATGAGGTGTGCGAGCTCGTCGAGCGAGAAGTGCACGGTGGTTTTCGCGAGATCGTCGCCCTTCCAGTAGTGGGACTGCCCGTCCTCGTCGAGGAGCCACGCTTCGCAGGTAGCCGTGTTGCGGAGCATCACCTTGCTCGGCCGCGCACCGGCGCGCTCGCTCACGAGCTCCGCGATCTCCTCGTCACTGACAGACCTGAAGGTCTTCGGGTTCGCGAGCTTCTTCGCGACGAGGTCGCCGGTCTTCGTTGCCTTCCCCGAGAGCCACGCTTCGATCCCTCTTCGCACCTCGCCGCTCTTGCCGAGCTCGTCGTCGAAGTCGGTGAACGCGTAGGTGTTCTCGGGCCGCTTCTTCGGAGGCGTGATCGCCAGGAAACGTTTCCACCACCGCTCGGTGCGTGCGCGATCGCGGATCTCGAACGCCGAGCGGGCGCCGGAGCCGATGATGAACCACGCATCGATATCGCTCGCGTCGTGGGGTGCGCGGCCTTCCCAGTCCTCGACGAGCTGGATGATCTCTCGCGGTCGAGAGATCTTGCGTGACCACACGAACTCGTGGCTCTCGAGGTCACCGTGAAGGATCGAGATGTACTCGCGCACGAGGCTCGGTGGCGAGGTCTTCAATCGCGTTCGAAGGCGTTCGTGCAGGAACGGCGTCCAATCCATCGCGAGGTAGAACCGACGCTCGTGGGGATCGGCGACGAACTTGTCGAGCGTCTCCTCCACCTCGTCCTTGTCGCGGGTGATTCGCTGCTGGAGCTTGCCCGCCTCCGTCATCACTTCGGTGTAGATCAGCTCGCCTGCGTTCGACCACCAGCGCCACAACCCGCACTTCACGTTCTGCTCGCGGATCGTCGGTCCATCGACCCAGCCCGAGCTACTTCCGTCCGGAGACGCGACGCTTCCCGTCGAGAACCAACGCGCGGTCTCGGGAACATTCGCCGGGCGCTTCGGGACGAGCACGCCCTCTGCATCTCGTTGGCGGCCCTCCTTGTCGTAGAAGCGAATCGTCACGTTGGTACGTCCCGTGGCGTCGCCGATGAACTCCGCGCGGACCGTCACGTTGCCGCCTTGCCGGAGGTTGGGCTCGTCGGTCGGTTTGTCCGTGCCGAAGAAGGTCGAGTCGCGCAGGATGCCGCGCTCCCAGCGCGCTTCCGATGCGAGCGATCCGTCGGGGTGAAAGCGACGGTTGATGCCGTGCACGTCGTGATCGACATACGGCGTTTCTCCGCGCTTCGAGCCATCCGCGCGCCACGCCTTCCACACACCCTGTCGACAGCCGAGCTCGTCGGAATCGCCTAGCTCCCAACTCTGGTCGGCCGCGTTCCAGATCGCGCCCTGGATGATGGCCGGTGGCGCACCCGCATGCAGCGGTGAGATCGCCGACCAAGGCTTTGCACTCGCGCGCGTTGGTTTGTTGCTTGCGGTCTTGGTGGGCTTCTTCGCGACGATGTCGCCGGCCTTCGTCGGAGTCTTCGACGCAGCCTTCGTCGGAGTCTTCGACGCAGCCTTCATCGGGGTCTTCGACGCAGCCTTCGTCGGGGCCTTCGATGCGTTCGAGCCTGCGAGCAACGACGCGGTGTCGTGGGCAAGCTCTCGCGGCGTCTGCAGCGACATCCCGAGCTTCTCGTCCCTCACGAGACCCTTTCCGTTCGCGAACAGGATCCGTGGGATGAGCTTGGTGAGATCCGTGATCGGCGTCGTGTTGGTCTCGGCGCGCCACGCACCTTTGGACGCACGAGGCCGATCGAGCACACCGACAAGCCAGAGCACGGATCCCGGACGCACCGTCACCAAGAACAGGCGGCCACCGGTGGCGAGCGGAGCGAGCGCGGCGTGCGTGCTCGCATACGAGGCGGTCGGCCAGACGTCACCGACGCCGAGTCCCTTCGCTTCTTTCTCGAACACTGCCTTGCTGACGATCGCGAGGACATCGTGCATCGTACGCGCCAGCATGCCAGATCTTCGACATCGACTTCGTCCGCTGCTGCATTCGGGCATTTCGTTCAAGGTCTCGGGTGCGATCGACGAGATCGTTGCGAGCGGCGATCCCGATCTGATCGATTGGGCGCTCGGCCCGACCTCGATCGACAAGCTCGGCGAGAACAAACACCGGCGCTGGAAGTACGGCAACGCGTGCGCACCGGATCATCCATCGCTCGGCGTGGCCAGCCTTCTCCGACTCGCGAACGCGGGGACATCGAAGCGCTGCATCGCGCTCCGCGATCAGCTCTCGTCGCTGTGCATGGAGGCTGACGAGTACAGCAGCGAGTACCTCGATCTCGCACCGATCCGAGGCGCGACGGGAATCGGTACGCTGCGGGTGTACGGGTACGAGCTCGACTCGCGTTGGGAGTGGCGAGCAGAGGCGGTGCCGCGCGAGGTGCTGAACCTCGACGCGCTGTTCACGCTGACCGGGCTCGAGCACCTGATCATCGCGAACACGAAGGGCATCACCACCGAGATCCTCGACGGCATCGCCGGCCTCCCCGCGTTGCGACGGCTCGAGCTCTCGGCGACCGACGTCGTAGATCTCTCGCCGCTGGTGTCGTCGAAGAAGCTCGAGTCCCTGTATGTCGCGGCATCACCGGTGCTCGCGAAGATCGATGCGCTGCCACGGACGCTGCGCAGGCTCCACCTCGAGGATCTGTCCGCGCTCACCTCGGTGGACGGCCTCGCGAAGTTGCCGGCGCTCGAGGATCTCTACGTCGGTGGCGTGCCGCTCACCGCGCTCCCCACGCTCGCGAACAAGAAGACCAAGGTTCGCTTCGAGCCGACCCGCTCACCGCGCTCCGACTTCGACCCGCCCCCCGATTTGTAGTGCGAGGTTCGTCGCGGTCACCTTGCGGATCAGCACGTCGACCTTCACGGGGCGAAATCCGTCGAAGGTGACCACGAGCTGATCGAGTCCGTCGAAGTGCAAGCGATCCGCGGTGAGCACGACGGGACCGAGGCGCAGGTCCTTGACCGTCGTATCGACGCTGCCGATCGCACCCTTGAGCGTGCCCGGGCCACGATCGTTGATGCCGCCCGTCACCTTGAGATCCACCATGCCGGGCTGATCGTCGCCGCCGAACATGATCAGACCTCCACCGACTTCGAGCGATCGCGGCGCGAGCAGCGAGAGCGCGAGATCGAGTCCTTCGAGCGAGAGCGACTTGAGGATCTGCTTGCCGTTGTCTGACTTCGCCGACGGCTTGCCCGTGGCCGCGGTGCGAAAATCGGAGAGCGAGCGCACGGGCACGTAGCCGAGCGCGGCGTTGTTCGATGCTTCCTCGTCGAGATTCCACCGCACGAGGTCACGCGCGGAGCCGACGATCGGCACCTTCCACTGCAGCGCGAGCGTGGTCTTTTCGTGCTCGATATCGAGGAATGTCCCCTCGAGCCAATCGAGGCTCTCTTCGAGTGCGCGGAAGTTCAGCCGGCCCTCTTGGATCGGAACCTTCAGCTTCTGATCGAGCGTGCGCTTTCCGATGACGGGCAGATCGAGGACGACCTTGATCGTGACGTAGATGCGTCCCGACAGACTGTCGAGAAATCGCAGCTTGTCCTGCCGCAGCTCTTTCGGCTCCGACGGTGGTGGAGCAGGGCGTTCGCCGCCGCGACCGAACGGCCCGCGTAGCGACAGCTTCATGTCCGAGAGCTCGGCCATCGGCGACACGATCTCGAGTCCCTGCTCCGCGCGCGTGAGCATCACGTCGTTCGGGAGCTCGATGTTGCTCACGGTGATGTCGAAGCGTCCGTTGTCGTCGCGCAGCCACGCGCCACCGACCGACGTGCGATCCGCGGTCCAGCGCAGCATGTCGAGTCGACCGGCGAGGTTCTCGAAGTTGCACTGCTCGGCTCCATACGCGACTGCGCCGGCCCGCCCCTCGATGCGCTTGGTCTCCGCGCGAGGAAACGTCAGCCGCCGACCACCATCGTCCTGCGTGAATGCAAACCGTTGGACGCTGACATCGGTCTCGACGTGAATAGCCACGGCGAGACTATAGATCTACGGCTGGACGTAGCCCACGTACTGGAGGTCGATCCAGTCGAGCGATGCCGGGACATCGCCGTTGGTCATGATCTCGACTTTGTACTGGAAGTACTTGCGCGCGTCGGCCATTGGCGTTTCGCCGTTGATCACGGGGAGCCATGTTTCGGCCTCGCAATCCGCCTCCGCTTCGCACGTACGCACGCTGACGATCGGATCCGCTTTCGCTTGCCGCATGCTCCACGAGAGCGCACCGAACCGAGCGGCGTCGATCTCGCGCACCGTCGAGGTGTACGTCCCCAGCGTCTCGAACGGCGCGCGGCCACCGGTGTACGTCGTCGTGACGCTGATCCATTGCAGCGTCCCGATCATCGCGTCGACGAGCGCGTCACCGGCGATGAAGTTGAACGTGGCGCCCGAGCGATCGATGGGAATCGCGTCGTGCTCCATGTAGTCACCAACTCCGCTCAGCGATGCCGCGGCGACGAGCGTGATGTTCGCGCCGCTCGGCGGATCGAGCACCACCGACACCTGCGTCTGCAGCGGATGCGTGAGCGAGAACGATGCGTCGATCGCGAGCGTCGTGACTGCCGTTGGCAACGTGGGAGAGACGCTGCGAGTGATCGTCATGCCGTCCGTGATGTCGACGTAAGGCTCGCTCGAGCTACTCGCGAAGCGCGCCGTTCGTCCCGCGACCGGACGCAGGTGGTCCCGCGGAAACCCACCGCCGGCGAACTGCGGCCCGCTGTCGACGGTGAACGAGAACCGCGCCGATGGTCCGCCGGTCTTGAGCGCGTCGATCACCAGATCGTGCCACCCCGGCTCGAGCGACATCATGGGTGTCGTCGTGGCCTGCGCAGTTCCGACATACGCGTTCGCGACCTGCGCGCCATCGATCCACAGACGATGGCCCTGGCTCGTATCGAGCTTGAACCGATAGTCGCCGGCGGTATCGATCAGAAACTGCGCGGTCCATCGCAACGTGTACGCGCCGTTGCCCACACCCGATGCATACGGCACCGTCGTGAACTGCAGCGCATCGAGCTTGTCGACGAGTCCGGTCAGCGAGTGCAGCGCGACGAACGCCTCGTCGAAGCCGTCGACGATCGCTCCGTCGAGCCCGTCGACGCGCGCGCGCACGATGTCGTGGGGCACCGAGCGCATCCCGCCGGCCCCCGGAGGGCGATATCGTAACTCCCACTCGAGGAACATCGCTGAATCCGCGAATGCGCCGCGGAATCGATGCCAACCCGGAGTGGACACGGTGTACGCGAGCACCTCCGCAGTCGTGCCCACGCTCGCGAGACGCTCGAATGCACCACCGGGCGCCGCGATATCGAGGAAGCCGATGTCGTTCGCGCGAAACTCGAGCTGATAGGCCCCGGCCGTGTCGAGGAAGATCTCGCCCTCGACGAGCACGGTGATGTCATCGGCGGCCGTGAATCCGAGTAGCGGCGGCACGCCATCACCGAGATCGATGGTCACGCCGCGCAACACGCCAACACCGGTCGGCGTCAGCTGCGCGAGCTGCTCGAACGTCGTCGTGTCGATGCTAGTCGCGAGCTGATTGCCCGCGATTCCCGTCGCGCGAACACCGCTGACGAAATATGGAACCGGGCCCACGAACCCGCCGGCCTCGACGATCGTGCCATCGAGTGCACCGCCCTCGAACTGCGCGGCCGTGTCATCGCGCAGCGCTCGCATCTCCGTCGGGAAGCCACAGATGTTCGTGAGCAGATCGCACTCTTGCCCCTCCGGACACTCCTGGCTCGCAGAGCACGGCGCTCCAAATGGCGGATCGGGGGAATAACAGCCCGCCAGAAAAAGGCCGGACCAAAGCACGAGTGTTGACGCCCGCACGGAGATCCATCCTACTCGCTGAAAGCGACCTGATGTAATCGAATCAGCTTGACTCATCGGACCATAGAAACGACGTTCGCGTCGCCCATGTCCGTCGAGCGGCTAGGCCGGTTCGAGCTGGTTTCCCATCTCGCATCCGGCGGGATGGCGAAGGTGTTTTTGGCACGTGTGGCGGGCCTGGCGGGCTTCGAGCGCCACGTGGTCCTCAAGACCCTGCGCAAAGAGGACATCCCCGACGAGTCGTATGTGGGCATGTTTCTCGACGAGGCACGCCTGGCTGCCTTGCTCCACCACCAGCACGTCGCGCAGGTCTACGACGTCGGCTGTACGTCCGATGGCACCTACTTCCTCGCCATGGAGTACGTGCACGGCAAGACCGTCCGCTCCGTGCTCGAGACGGTCGACGATCGCCGCCTCTGGATGCCGCTCGAGTTCGGCCTGTCCGTCGTCTCGGCCGCCGCCGCCGGACTCCACCACGCGCACGAGCGCTGTCGCTCCGACGGCACGCCGCTCCACATCGTTCACCGCGATGTCTCGCCCTCGAACGTCCTCGTGTCGTACGACGGCTCGATCAAGCTGATCGATTTCGGCATCGCCAAAGCCACCGCGCGCGTCACCCAAACCCGCACCGGCTTCATCAAAGGCAAAGCCGGCTACATGGCCCCCGAGCAAGCGCGCGGCTATGCCGTCGATCGCCGCTCGGACGTCTTCTCGCTCGGCGTGCTGGCCTACGAGCTCACCACGCAACACCGCGCCTTCGACGCACCGAGCGAATTCGAGCGCGTCGAAAAAATCGTGCACGGCGACATCGTCCCACCCTCGCACTGGGTCCCCGATTATCCGCCCGAGCTCGAGTCCATCATCGTCACCGCGCTCGCCCTCGATCCCGACGATCGCTACCAATCCGCCGACGAGATGCGCTCGGCGATCGAAGCCTGCGCGAAGTCCGAGAACCTCATCCTCGGCAGCGCCCCGATCGCGCGCCTCCTCTCGATGCTCTACGGCGCTCCCCTCGAGCCCTGGATCGCCCCTCCGGCCAACGTCGCCAAAGGCAGCGGCTCGCACGACTCCCTCGTCTTCGTCCCCGACATCCCGCACGCCGTCGACGAATCCGCGGATATCACCAAGCCCCTCGATCGCGATCTCACCGAAGCCGAAGCGGTCGTCGACGAGCTCGCCGCGCGCCACGCTGTCAACGCGCGCCACGTCGCCGCCCGCGAGGCCGCGCTCGCCGAGCGTGACGCCGTCAACACGATGTCGTTCCGCAACCAGCTCCCGCGCGCTGGCACGATCAAGCCCACACCACGCGCGCCGATCTCCGAGCCCTCCGCACCGCAGATCGTGATCTCGCAAGAGCCCTCGTCCGCGCCACGCGATCCCCTCTCCGCCCGCGCCACTTCGCCCAGCTCGGCATCGCCGCGCTCGCAGACGGATGCGTCGCCGCGCTCGCAGACAGCCGCGTCGTCGTCGTCGCTGCAGACAGACGCGTCGCCGTCGTCGCTGCAGACAGACGCGTCGCCGTCGTCGCTGCAGACATACGCGTCGCCGTCGTCGTCGTCGTCGTTGCCGTTGCGGAAGGCGTCGCCATCGCAGCCATCGCCAATTCCGTCGGTGTCGCGTTCGATGCCCACTGTGTCACCGTCAGCTTCGCGCTCGATGCCCGCTGTGTCACCGTCGGCTTCGCGCTCGATGCCGGCTGTCTCGCCTTCGGCCGCGCCGATCTCGCGCTCGATGCCGGCTGTCTCGCCTTCGGCCGCGCCGATCTCGCGCTCGATGCCGGCTGTCTCGCCTTC
>Ga0154020_10008864_pt1 | contig 11639 bp, 9 predicted proteins | sample Klosneuvirus_201_FD_109709 | JGI IMG/M metagenome (GOLD analysis project Ga0154020, IMG submission 109709) | Active sludge microbial communities from wastewater, Klosterneuburg, Austria - Klosneuvirus_20160825_MG | ecosystem: Engineered > WWTP > Aerobic digester > Activated sludge | place... | reverse complement strand
TACGCCACCACCGAAGAATTGCAGCGCGCCATCACCTTCCTCGGCTTCGAGGTCGAGGGCGTGCAGACAACCGGTCTGCCGCCGCTCGAAAACGTCGTGGTCGGCGAGATCAAGACCCGCGCCAAGCACCCGAACGCCGACAAGCTTTCCGTGTGCACGGTCGACGTCGGTCCCGCCCACGGCGGCGTGCGCACCATCGTGTGCGGCGCGCCCAACTGCGACGCGGGCCACCGCGTGCCCGTGGCCCTGCCCGGCGCCGTCCTGCCGGGTGATTTCAAGATCAAGCAGTCCAAGATTCGCGGCCAGCAGTCCGACGGCATGATGTGCGCCGCCGATGAACTCGGCCTGAGCGGCGATCACGCCGGTCTCCTGCTCCTCGCGCCGGATGCCCCGATCGGAGAGGCGCTCAACAAAGTGATGCCGGACGGTGACACCGTGTTCGACATCGAGGTCACGCCCAACCGCCCCGACGCGCTCTGCCACCTCGGCATGGCCCGCGAACTCGCGGCCTGGCTGCGGGCAGAGCTCCAGTTTCCCGCCATCAAGTATGACGGCAAGGCCGGTGCCGCTGCGCGCCCGGACATCCTGAAGGGCATCCGCGTCGATGCGCCCGAGGACTGCCCGCTCTACGTCGGCATCGCCGTGGCCGGCGTGAAAGTCGGCCCCAGCCCCGCGTGGATGCAGGAACGTCTGCTCGCCGTCGGCCTGTGCCCCATCAACAATCTCGTCGACGTGGGCAACTACGTCATGCTCGAGTTCGGCCAGCCGCTGCACGTCTTTGACGCGAAGAAGATTGCCGGCCGGCAGCTCGTCGTCCGCCGCGCCACCGACGGCGAGAAACTCGTGACGCTCGACGAGAAGGAGCGCACCCTCAACAGCCGCATGCTCGTCATCGCCGACGAGGGCCGGCCGCTCGTCATCGCCGGCCTCATGGGCGGGCACGACGCGGGCGTGGACGCCACCACGACCGACATCATCCTCGAGGCGGCGTGTTTCCGCCCGCAATCCATCCGCTGGACCTCCCGGCGACTCGGCCTCACCTCCGATTCCGCCTACCGGTTTGAGCGCGGCGTGGACCCGCACGGCACGGTGGCGGCGGCGCGCCGCGCCATTGACCTGATTCTGGAGACCGCCGGCGGCACCGTCGCCGGCCCGGTGATGACAGCGGGCGGCGGCCGCCCGTGGTCGCGCGAGATTTTGGTCACGCCCAATTACATCCGCGCCAAACTTGGCTTCGATGTCACCGATGACGAGATGCGCGACACCCTGATCGGTCTCGCGCTGCCTATCACGGCGGAGCAGGAGACCGCCGGCGGCCTGGAGTGGACCGTGTCCATCCCGAGCCACCGCCGCGACCTCGACCGGCCCATCGACCTCGTGGAGGAAGTGCTGCGCATTTACGGCACCGACCGCGTCCCGTCGGCCCTCTGTGCCGGGCCGGCGCTCGTCGATGGCGACGACGATCCCATCGCCCGCTTCAACCGACAGGTGACCGACTATCTGGTCGGCCAGCATTTCCACGAGGTGGTCAACTACACGCTGCGCTCGCAGACCGAGCTGGCCACCTGGGTCTCCGCCGCCGCGGCCAAGGAGCTGGCGCTCGCCAATCCGTTTGTGGACGACCAGTCCCACCTGCGCCCGACGCTGATCATGGGCATCCTCGAGTCACTCAAGCTCAACCAGTCGCGCGGCGTCCCGGCGGCGCGCCTCTTTGAGACGGGGCGCGTGTTCATGGAGCTGAATGGCACCGTGCAGGAGTGCGTGGCCGCAGGCTTTGTGCTTTGTCACAACCCGAAGGATCGCGCCTGGCTAGGCCGGTCCGAGCCGGATTTCTACGCGGTGAAGCGCCATATCGAGATTCTCGCCCGCGCGGCCGGCCTTGATTTGGCGGCGCAGCCGCTGGTGCCCGTGCGCGGAGCCTACTGGGGTTGGCAGGAGGGCCAGTCGGCCGCCGCCGGGGAAATGCAGGACGGTTGGACCGCCCGGTTCGGCCTGCTGAATCTCGCCATGGTCCGCGCCGCCGGCCTCGAGGGCAAGGTCTGGGCCGGCACGCTGGCCTTGCTGCCGCAGAAACTCACTACGGCGGTCGGCCACCCGCGCTACCGCCCCTTCAGCCTTTTCCCCGCGGCCCTGCGCGACCTCGCGCTCGTGGTGGATGCTGATCGCCCGGCTGACGAGGCGCGGGCGCAGTTGCTCCAAGCCGCGAGGGCGGCGACCGCCGGGACAGCCTTCGCGGTCGAGGCGGTCACCGTGTTCGATGTCTATTCGGGCAAGGGTTTGCCGGAGGGGAAGAAGAGTCTGGCGTTTGCGCTCTCCTTCCGTTCGGCGGAGCGCACCCTGACGGACGACGAGGTCAACACGGCCTTTGGAAAAATCCAGCAGGCCATCGCGGCCGATGGCACGATGAGTGTTCGGACTTGAGGCCGGTGGCGGTGGTCTGTGACCGCCGTTTCCGTTTCCTCAGGTCGCGAAGCGCTCCAGAAAAGCGCGCACATCCGACGGCACGGTCTTGGGCAGGTTGGGCACGATCAGCCGGAAGAGATGGCGCACCTCGCTGGCCTGGGTGGGCGTCAGCTTGGCCTTGGCGTCGGCCAGTGGGGTGATCTGCAGGCCGGGAGTCTGGGCGCTGCCGCGGAGACAGTAGCCGCAGGCCAGCAGCTCGAAATAGTGGATCACCTTGCCGCTTTCATCACGCCAGATGCTGAGCCTGGTCTCGTCCTCGCCCGCATACTGCTCTTTTTTCAGGCCCGCCACGTCCTGGGTCACGCTCTTGGCGTCGACGGGACTTAGTCCGGAACCGATGGCGACCGGTTCCACCAGTTGCCGAAAGGCCTTCTGGGTCTGGTTGTCGGGAAAGATGGCCGCCACCCCGAGTGTCGCGTGCTGCGGACCGGACCAGAAATGGGCGATCGTGCCGTCGATCTCAAAAATCCGGTGATCAAGTTCCAGTTTGAGACGGCAGTTCTCGCCCTTCTCGCCCATCGCCGCCGGGTGCAGGCGCATGCTGAGGCCACCCGCCGACATGTTGACCAGTTGCCCGCCCCAGTCCATGGCGCGCCGGTCGTCGGCCTTGAGGACGTTGCCGTTGCCATCGCGGCCGACCAGGGTGACTTTGGCTTTCAGGGGGAACTTGGCCCCGACCGGATACCGGGTGGCGCCGCGCTTGTCGCTGAGACCGCCCGCTGTCTTGAAATTGAGGATCTTTTTGAAGAGCAGCATGGGCGATCATTAGGCGGGTTGCCCCGGAGGTTCAAGCCTGCTTGCGGCGTGTGTCACGGGCGCTTTTGCCGGTTGCCAAGCTGCGCATCCGCCGCCTGCTTGGGCGTAGTCCGCCCTTGGCATGAACACCCCGCCCGACCTCAACCTCGACTACGTGGCCAACCTCGCCCGCCTCGCCCTCACCGAAGGCGAGAAGCGCGACTACGCCCGGCAATTGGGCGAGATACTGCACTACGTCGAGAAGCTCCGACAGGTGGACGTCGCCGGCGTCGAGCCCATGGCGCACGCCTCCCCGGTTTTCAATGTCTGGGCGGCCGACATCCCCGTGCCAAGCCTGCCCGTCGAGGCGGCGCTGCGCAACGCGCCGGCGCAGCGGCATGACGCCATCGTGGTGCCGAAAGTCGTGGAGTAGCCGATGGCCGCCGCAATCATCCATCAACCCGCCACCCGCCTGGCGGCGCGGCTCGCCGCCGGGGAACTCTCCGCGGTGGAGTTGTTGCAGGCGTGTCTTGCGCGCACCCGGGCCGTTGATGGCCGCGTGCAGGCGTTCAATTCCTACGACGAGGCCGCCGCGCTAGCCGCCGCCCGCGAGTCCGATGCCCGCCGCGCCGCCGGGCAAGCGAGGGGACCGATCGACGGTCTCCCGGTCGGCCTGAAAGACGTCATCGCCGTCGAGGGCCAGCCGCTCACCTGCTCGAGCAGGATGCTTGCGGACTTCGTGTCGCCCTACGACGCCACTGTCACCGCGAAGCTCAAGGCGGCGGGCGCAATTCCTTTCGGCCGGTTGAACATGGATGAGTTCGCCATGGGCTCCTCGACGGAGAATTCGGCGTTCCGGCCGACTGCCAACCCGTGGGATTTGACGCGAGTGCCGGGCGGCAGTTCCGGAGGCTCGGCCGCCGCCGTCGCCGCGGGCGAATTGCCGCTCACCCTGGGCTCCGACACCGGCGGCTCCATCCGCCAGCCGGCGGCGCTGTGCGGCATCGTCGGGCTCAAGCCCACCTACGGCCTCGTGTCGCGCTACGGCCTCGCGGCCTATGCCTCCTCCCTCGACCAGATCGGCCCGCTGGCCCGCACGGTGGAGGATGCGGCCCTGCTGCTCGGGGTCATCGCCGGCCACGATCCACGCGACTCGACCTCGTTCCCGGCGGAGGTGCCGGATTATCGCGCGGCACTGGCGGCGAAGAAAGGCCCGTGGCGGATCGGGGTGCCGAAGGAGTTTTTTGGCACCGGCCTCGATCCGGAGATCGGCGCGGCCGTGCAGCGGACGATCGAGTATTATCGCGCGCAGGGCTGTGCCATCAAGGAGGTCTCGCTGCCCCTCGCGGCGGAGTATGCCATCGCGACCTATTACCTCATCGCGACGGCCGAGGCCTCGTCGAACCTGGCCCGATACGATGGCATCCGCTACGGCCACCGGTCCGCGGCGGCGAAGGACGCCATCGACATCTACGCCCGGTCGCGCGCCGAGGGTTTCGGCCCCGAGGTGAAACGCCGCATCATCCTCGGCACGCACGTGCTCAGCAGCGGCTACTACGACGCCTATTACCTGCGTTCCCAGAAGGTCCGCACCCTCATCCGCAACGAGTTTGCCACCGTCCTGCGCGAGTGCGATGCGTTGCTGTCGCCGACCTCGCCGGTGCCGGCCTTCAAGCTGGGCGAGAAGTCTGCCGATCCGCTGGCCATGTATCTGACCGACATCTACACGATCAGCGTCAACCTCGCCGGCCTGCCGGGCATCTCGATCCCCTGCGGTTTCACCGGCGGCGGGCTGCCCATCGGCCTGCAGCTCATCGGCCGACCCTTCGCCGAGGCCGACCTGCTGGCCATCGCCCACGCCTACGAGCAAGGCCACGATTGGCATGCCAAGCATCCCGAACTTTGAGACACAGAGCACACGGAGATGACACGGAGGGCACCGAGCCATGAACAATGAAATCAATCTTCTGACGGAAGCCGTCATAGGGGCGGCGATTGAAGTTCACAAGGAATTGGGGCCGGGCTTGCTCGAGTCGGCCTACCAACGGGCACTGGCGTATGAACTTGGCCAGAGGGGAATCCCGTTTGAGCAACAGAAGCTTTGCCCCGTTCAATACAAGGACTTGATCGTCGATGATGCCTACCGCCTGGATTTTTTGGTGAAAGGCTTGGTGGTGGAGCTCAAGGCCGTTGATGCCTTGCTGGCGGTGCACGACGCCCAGGTGCTGACTTATCTTAGGTTTACCGGTTGCCACATCGGACTGCTGATGAATTTTCGTTCCACCAGCCTGACCAAGGGGCTGCGTCGTCTGGCTCTGTGATCTCCGGGTCTTCTCCTTCCTCCTCTGTGTCCCACTCCTCATCCAACTACGAAGCAGTCATCGGCCTGGAGGTCCACGTGCAGCTCAAGACAGCGTCGAAGATGTTCACGCGCGTCGCCGCCGGCTATGGCGAGCCGCCCAACACACTGACCGACCCCGTGGTGCTCGCCCTGCCCGGCGCGCTGCCGGTGCTGAACAAGGCGGCGCTCGACCAGGTCATCAAGGCCGGGCTCATCCTCGGCTGCGCCATCGCCCCGGTCTGCAAGTGGGACCGCAAAAACTACTTCTACCCAGACTCCCCGAAGAACTACCAGCTCTCGCAATACGACCAGCCCATCTGCGTCGGCGGTGCGGTCGAGATCGAGCTGCCCGGCCCGGCCCGCAACCTCATGGGCGAGCACCGGAAAATCCCGCTGACGCGCATCCACCTCGAGGAGGATGTCGGCAAGCTCACCCACGGCCCACAGGACACGCTGGTGGACTACAACCGCGCCGGCACGCCGCTGATGGAGATCGTCTCCGAACCCGCGCTGGCGAGCGCCGAGGAAGCCTACGCCTTCCTGACCGCACTCCGCATCGCCCTGACGCACGGCGGCATCTCCGACTGCGACATGGAGAAGGGCCAGCTGCGCTGCGACGCCAACATCTCCATCCGCCCCGTGGGCGAGACCAAGCTCGGCACCAAGGTCGAGTTGAAGAACCTCAACTCCATCTCCTTCGTCCGCGACGGCATCGCCCACGAGATCCGCAGGCAGATCGCCGTTGTCACGGCCGGCGGCACCCTCACGCAGGAGACGCGCGATTACGACGGCCAGGCCGGCACCTCGCAGTCGCTCCGCTCCAAGGAAATGGCGCACGACTACCGCTACTTCCCCGACCCCGACCTCATGCCCGTGCGGGTAGACGCGGCCTGGCTGGCGGCCCTCCGCGCCACGCTCCCCGAGCACCATTTCGACCGGCAGCGGCGGTGGCTGGCGGATTACCAGTTGCCCTACACGATCACCTCGGCGCTCGTGCCCGACCGCGCCCTGGCCGACTACTTCGAGGCCACCGCCCGGCTCGGCGCCGCCCCGCAGGTGGCCGCCAACTGGATCGCCAACGACCTACGGCGCGAGCTCGCCGCCTCCGGCCTCGATCTGGCCGACAGCAAGGTCCGGCCGGCGCACATCGCCGGGCTGGTGCAGCTCGTCGAGGCGGGCGTCATTTCCAGCAACATTGCCAAGGAGGTCTTCGCCGAAATGTTCGCCACTGGGGATCAGGCCGGGGTGATCGTCGAGCGCAAGGGCCTCAAACAATCCACCGACACCGGCGAACTGGAGGGGTGGGTGTCCGCCGCCATCGCCGCGAATCCGAAGGCCGTGGCCGAGTTCAAGTCGGGCAATGAGAAGGCCCTCAACGCCATCAAAGGCGCGGTGATGAAAGCCTCCGCCGGGAAAGCCAACCCCCAGCGCGTGGACGAGATCGCGCGAAAACTGATCGGCTAAAGTCCCATCCACGCCGGGTCAGATCGTCGGGCCGGCTCAGCCGGCGAAGCGTTGCATGAAGGCGCGGATGTCCTCGGGCACCGCCGGGGTGAGGTTGTCCAGGATCCAGCGGAAGAGCTGCCGGATCTCGTCGTGCGTGCCGCCGGAGGTCTCGAAGACCAGTTGGCCGGGCGGAGCACCGGTGGCATCCTTCGATTCCAGCACGTAGGGGGCGCCGGTGCCGGCGGCCGTGCCCCCCCGGCAGAAATAATCGAGCATACGGAGCTCAAAGCTGTGGAGCGGATCCACCGGCGAGTGGGCTAGGCGCACCGTGAGGATCGAGTCGGATTCCCCGAGAAAGACGCGTTTGAAGAACTGGGGATCGTCCTGCACAACTCGGTCGTAGGCCATCGGCTGCAGCGACTGGCCGATGACGACCGGCTGCAGCAACTGCAGGTAGGCCTGCTGCACCTCGAACTTGGGGAAGACCAACCCGAGGCCGAGGGCCCAGCCCTCCGGGCGGGACTCCAGATGGGCGATACGCGCCTCGATCTCCAGGCGGTGGTGCGCGAGCTGCAGCGTGAGGCTGAGGTGGTGTCCGGCCGGCAGGTCGGGCTTGGCCTTCACCAGCACCCCGGTGCCGGTGGCGGAGATATTCTGGATTTTCGCGGCATAGTCGCGCCCGCCGTAGCGCACGGTCGCCTGGAGCGGGTAGGCCGGCCCGGGCACATACCGCTGGGTGAGGCGTTTCTCCAACTGTTCGACAGTGGCTTTTTCAAATTTGAAAATGCGTTTGAACAAGAGCACGGCGCTAGGAAAGAGCAGCGGGCGGGTTGAGACAAGCTTTGGTGACGGCCTTGCGTCCCGTCGGCCCGTGGTTATGCTGGGGCCATGAATACTCCCCACACTCCTCCGCTCTCCCGTCGCCAGGCCTTGAAGATAATCGGAACCGGCGTGGCCGTCGCGGGCCTCGGGCTGGCCAGGGGTGGGGCGGCGGAGACCGCCGTGGCGGCCCCTGCCCTCGGTTGGGAACTGCCGCCGCTGGGCTATGCCTACGGCGCGCTCGAGCCGCACCTCGATGCGCGCACGATGGAGATCCACCACACCAAGCATCACCAGGCCTACATCAACAATGCCAAGGCGCTGTTACAGGACCACGCCGACCTGTTCGCTCGCGGGCCCGAGGCGCTGGTGCGCGACCTGGCCGGCGTGCCGGCCGCGATCCGCCCCGGCATCCGCAACAACGCCGGCGGCCACGTGAACCACAGTTTCTTCTGGAAAATCATCGCGCCGGCGGCCGGCGCGTCCACCCAGCAGCTGCCTGTCGCGATCGCGGCGACCTTTGGCTCGCTGGAGAATTTCAAGCAGCAGTTCGCGGACGCGGCGGCGAAGCGCTTTGGCAGCGGCTGGGCCTGGCTGAGCCTGAAGGGCGGCCAGCTCAGCGTGCACTCCACGGCGAACCAGGATTCGCCGCTGAGCGACGGGGCGCAGCCGATCATCGGCCTCGATGTCTGGGAGCACGCCTACTACCTGCACTACCAGAATCGCCGGGCCGACTACGTGAAGGCGTTCTGGCAGGTGCTGAACTGGACCCAGGCCGGGGCCAACTACGCGGCCGCGCTGAAGGGCTGATTTTTTAACGCGGAGGATGCAGAGGGCCGGAGACCAGAAAGTGCTTCAAACCCGGCAAATGCTCATTTCCTGTCATTCTGATCCCGCAGTCGCGGGAGAAGAATCCAGTGGTTCGCGCGTGATAGAGGACTCGTCGCACTGGTGCTTCGCTCCGCTCATACCAATCGCCCTTACCTTTTACGCTGTTGTCATCGCGAGGTGCGCGAAGCGCGCCGTGGTGATCCAGCTGGATTGCTTCGTCGCTTCGCTCCTCGCAATGACAGTGTATTTTCATCGGGCGATTGGTATCAGGATGAAAAATCAGAGTTGAAGACGTTTCGTCCGGATCAACGGCCGGATGTTTTCCTCCGTGTTCTCCGCGACCTCCGCGTTTAATTTTCGGAATGAATTTTTCCAATCATGGGTGCTAAAACCTTCACTGAGATCGGCGGTCCGGCGGCCCGCCGGCACCTTTTCCTGTGCACCGGGCCGGACTGTTGTTCGATCGCGGACGGGTTGAAGACCTGGGAGCATCTCAAGGCCTCGCTCAAGAAATGCCCGGAGCCGTTGCTGCGGACCAAGGCCGCGTGCCTGCGGATGTGTCACGCCGGGCCGTGGCTCGTCGTCTATCCCGAGGGCGTGTGGTATGCGCAGGTCACGCCCGAGCGTTTTGACCGCATCCGCCGTGAGCACCTCGAGGGCGGGGTGCCGGTGGCGGAGTGGGTGCGGGCGGTGAATCCGCTCGTTCGATAAAAAAGGCGCGGCCTGGGCCGCGCCGGGGGGACGGGATTTGGCCGGCCCTCAGAATCGCTCGGCCGGGATCGCCAGGATGGCGTGGCGCGCGTGCGCGGGCTGGCACCGGGGGCAGACGCCGAAAAACTCGACGACGTGGCTGACCTGGGTGTAGCCGCGCTCTTGCAGCACCTGCTCGATGCCGTTGACCGGCGCGCAGTCCACGGGTTCCGTGGCGCCGCAGGCCTTGCACACGATGTGGTAGGGGCGCGCCGCCTGGCCAAGCGTGAGTTCGTAGAGGCAGGTGCCGTTGTGCAGGTAGCTCCGGCGAACCATGCCGAGCTGCTCAAAGGCCGCCAGGCAGCGGTAGACAGTGACGAGATCGCACTGGCCGACCCCCGCTTCCTGATGAATGCGCTCGATGCTGACCGGGCCTGGGTGGCGTTGCAGCGCGTCGATGAGGGCGAGGCGCGGTTTCGTGATGCGCAATCCGGCGAGGCGGATCCGGGCCCGGGCTTCGTCCAAGGCGGATTCCGCCCGAACAGGGGTGGAGACGGTGGCCAAGGGATGGTTGGAATGGGTCGCAGCTATCATGGTGGGGATGACGCTTATTTGCATCAGGCCGGGGCCGATTGCGAGGGGAAGATGCCCGTCTGGGCACAAAACCCCAGCCGGCGCGCGCCCGGTCGAGGGCAGCCCCGGAGCGCGCGAGGACACGAGCCCGGAGTTGCGGCGGGTGGCAGGCTGTGCTAGCCATTGCCCACGACAATCATGCAAGACTTGGAATTTTCCGAAATCGTCGGGTTGATCTGCAAAGAGGACACCCGCTTTGACCGCAAGGCTTACAACTTCGTCCGGCAGGCGCTCGACCACACTGTCAAGGAAACCAAGCGGAAGCACCCCGAGCGCACCGGCAAGTCGCAGCATGTCACCGGGGCCGAGCTGCTCCAGGGCATCCGCGCCTACGCGCTCGACCAATACGGCCCGCTGACCAAGACCGTGCTCACCACCTGGGGCATCGGCCGCTGCGCCGACTTTGGCGACATCGTCTTCAATCTGATCGAATACAATGTATTCAGCAAAACCGAGAGCGACCGCCGCGAGGACTTCGCCGACCTCTACGATTTCGACGAGGCGTTTGTGCGGCCCTTCCAGCCTGCCGCAGCCCGGCGCCCGCGCGGTCATTCCGGCGCCGCCGGAGCGGCTCACCACGGCGAGGTCGCCGTGGCTCCAGAAACACAAATCACTTGGAGCGCGGGCGACCCCGCCCGCGAAACTCCACGGCGAGCCTGGGCGATGCCCTCCCTCTGCCTGCCCGATAGTTTCACTGTGGATTTGCAGTCCTCCCCAACTTTCCTTCTCTCTCCTCCCTCCTCATGCCCGCCAAGCAAAAGCCCACCCGCCCGCGCGATCTCGCCCTGTTGGAGAGTCTCTGGCGCGAGCCCGTCGAGCGCTACACCCTGCCCAACGGCCTCACCGTCCTGCTGCGCCCTGACACTGCCGCGCCCGTGGCCTCGGTGCAGGTGTGGGTGAAGACCGGCAGCATCCACGAGGGGGCCGCCCTCGGCGCCGGGCTCTCGCACTACCTCGAGCACCTGCTTTTCAAGGGCACGGCGCGCCGCGCTGGCCGCGAGATCTCCGCCACCGTCCAGGCCCACGGCGGCTACATCAACGCCTACACGACCTTCGACCGCACCGTCTACTATATCGAGCTGCCCGCCGCCCACACCGGGGTGGCCATCGATGTGCTCGCGGACCTGACCCTGCACTCGACCCTGCCCGCCGAGGAGGTCGCCAAGGAAAAGGATGTCATCCTCCGCGAGATCGACATGTGCCTCGACGACCCCGACCAGCGCCTCGCGCAGGCGATCTTCGAGACCGCCTACCGCACGCATCCCTACCGCCAGCCCATCATCGGCCACCGCGAGGTCTTTGCCGCCACCACGCGCGAGGAACTACTGGCCTACTACCGCGCCCGCTACGTGCCCAACAACTTCGTGGTGGTCATCGCGGGCGACTTCGACCCGGCGGCCACCCGTGCGGCCATCGCGGAGCATTTTGGCAAGGCGCCCCGCGTGCGCCTCGCGCCCGTGCTCGTGCCCGACGAGCCGGCGCAGTTGTCCCGCCGCGACCATCACCTCCACGAGGACGTGCAGGTGTCGCGCGCCGGCTTCGGCTGGCAAATCCCGGGGCTGGCGCATCCCGACGCCCCCGCGCTCGACCTGCTCGCGATGGTGCTGGGCCACGGCGACAGCTCGCTGCTCTGGCAGGCCATCCGCGAGCAGGCCCGGCTGGTGCACTCCATCGACGTCAT
>Ga0154020_10008862_pt1 | contig 11640 bp, 8 predicted proteins | sample Klosneuvirus_201_FD_109709 | JGI IMG/M metagenome (GOLD analysis project Ga0154020, IMG submission 109709) | Active sludge microbial communities from wastewater, Klosterneuburg, Austria - Klosneuvirus_20160825_MG | ecosystem: Engineered > WWTP > Aerobic digester > Activated sludge | place... | reverse complement strand
TATGCGAAATCACCTGGCGCGTGAAAAACCACGAAACACCGCGCCCTCCGCGCCGATACCCGGAGCATGGAACTTGGACACCAGTGGGGGCGAACCAGCTGCCGCGTAGCGGCTTCGTTCACCTGGGGCATGAGCAAACGAACCGCCCGATCTCGCGTCGACAACATCCGCGTCCGCGTCCTGCCCTGGCTGCGCCTACGTCTACGTGTGGAGGCAAGACGTCGACGCATGCCGGAGTCGGCCATCGTCCGGGTCGGGATCTGGTTGGTGCTGGAGGAGCTCGCCAGCGATCCCCGGGCGCCGGGCGATCAGGCCGGCTTCCCCCCCGGGCTGCAGGCGCGCGTACCGCGGCTCGCCGCGCCACGCCGCGCAGGCCAGCGGGGCCGACGGGGAGACGCCGCCCAGGAGGGGGAGTAGACCATGTCGAGGAAGAGGGCACAGCGAGAGCAGGCCGGCGCCAACGAGGCGGCACCAGCGAAAGACCGGACCGCCAACGCGGAGTCGCCCGCCGAGGCGGACCTCGAGGCCGACCTCTGGGTCGAGTCGATGCCGGCAGACGAGCCGCGACTCATGGCCGAGGCCATGCAAAGCGCGGGGATCAGCCCGGCGCGCCTCATCGCGGCGGCACACAGGCTTCGGGGCAACACCTTCGTCGACCAGATGATGCGTGAACGCCGCCAGCTGGCGCAGCCTCCGATGGATCGGACTCGCGGGGGAGCGCCATTGCCAGGCGACCGCACGATGAAGGAGACGCGCGAGACGGCGCCACCCGGAACCAGGGAGCCACCAGCGTCTCCCGCTGAAGGGCAGCGCGCTGGCGAGGCCCAGGATCAAGCCGAGCCGGGCAGCGCGGAAACCCCGGAGCGGGCTGGCGTGCCAGCCCCCCTGTCCAAAGGACCTGTTCGCGGCAACTGGGCCATCGAGAAGGCCGGCGGCGGGCCCAACTCGGGCGTTCATGTCGGCGACCGTGTCGTGGCGAGGCTGGAGTCGGACCAGAGCATGGAGGACGCGACCGTTCGAGTCGTCGGGGACCTGGGCACCATGGTCGCCCTCGCCACACGGAGGAGTGGCCACACCCTCGAGGTCGAGTTCATGGCGGCCTCGGTGGGTGGCTGCAACCTTCAGCTCCAGGTGGAGGCGGGCCAGGCGGGAGGCGCGGGCATCCTGGAGACGCCGTTCCAGGTCGTGGTCGAGATGGACCACCAGCAGTTCGTCAACCGGTGTGGTGCCGCGTTGTCCTACGCCCACATGGCGGACAAGCACATGCAGCAGGTCCTGGCCGCAATCGCGGGTGGCTACAAGCAGGCGTGGACGAACCACATCAGGGTCCTCAGCCATCAGTCCGAGTTCGAACGCATCTTGAGCGGCTTCATCCTCGGCGCGGCGATGGGATTTCTGCCAGGACTGCTCTCCGCAGGCCTGTCGCCCCCGCACTTCAAGATGATCGACGTCGCCGCAGGCGGCGAGTGGATCATCCCGAAGTTCAAGATGCTCGAGACCCTGGGGCTGTCTGCGCAGAAGACCTTCGGGCACCTGGCGTTTTCGCAGATGCTGCACCCCAACAAGAAACCCAAGGCCGGGTCGGCCACTGACCCGGACGCCTTCGAGGCGAACGGAACGGCGCTGCTCAACTCGCAGATGGAGCGGGCGTTCGCGCTGCTGCTGAGCTGGCAGGAGCGCGCGGGACAGCCGGGCTTTCACATGGCGTTCGACCCGCTGGAGGTCATGAAGGCGGCGCTCACCGTCAACGGCGAGGAGATGAGCGCGGCTTCGATCCCGGACGCGGCCGCGGTGGCTCGCGGGTTCGAGATGGGGATGTGGGACTCCTGGCTCGATCGCTATGGCGCCAAGCTCGTCTCCATGGGCACCAAGACGTCACCCCCCGTCGCCAACACCGAGGAGGCCATCCTCGGCGCGCCTCATGTCTACGGCTGGGCGGCGGCAGCGCCTGGCGACGTGACCGACGCCATCATCGACCGCTGCAACGAACTTGGTATAAGCAATGCTCACATCCGCGCCGCAATGGCACGAGCACACCACCGGGTGTCCGAGCAGGCGCAAGGGATCAACCAGAAGATTGGAGACATGATTGCGCGTGGGCGCGTTCGAATGTAGCGTCTTCATCCTCGCGGCTGTCGCCAGCTGTTCCAAAGGCGGTGGCAGACGCCCCGAGGAGCCGACGACGATTGCCACCGTGGGCCACGACGTCCGCGAGATCCTCCCCGTGGGGGGAAGGATCTACCTCGTCGAGCCCAAGGCGATCACGGAGCTCGTCGGCGGGAAACCGCGGGTCGTCGCGGAGGTCCCCGGCCTGGTGGTCGGAGCCGCGACGGAGGGCGACTCTCTGTACTGGTCGGAGGGCGAACCTTCAGAGATCCACCGGGTGCGCGCTGGAGGTGAGAGAACCACGATCAATGGTGGCGGGTGGATCGCCGTACGTGGCGTCACCCTGGTGCGAACCCTGCCCGAACTCACGCTGAGCGATCTGGACGGTGGAAACCCACGAGTCATCCCCGAGGTTCGACCCTTCGGGGCGATCGTGGTCGATGATGACTTCATTTACTGGAACAAGGTCGGCGCGTGGGTCCGGGTCAACCGGCGTGGTGGCGACGAAGGCCAACTCGTGGCGGGACCAAGTTCGTCCCCGCACTGTCCCGCGCGGATCGAAGGGCGCTTCCTCTACTGGATCTCGGCCCAAGGCGGAGGCCTCTACAGGGCGCCCCTCGAAGGTGAGGATGAAGCCGAACTCCTGGTGCCCAGGACGCGCTACTTCACCGCGCTCGGGGGAGTCCTGTACTGGGTCGACGGTGATCGTCAGGCTGTGTACCGATCAGCCCCGACCGGAACAGGATCGCCGACGGTCGTCGTGCGCGGCCGGCACAACATCGACATCATCGCAACCGATGGCAGGTCGCTCTACTGGATCGAGGACACCAGGCTGCTGTCGTTGCAGCTTCCCGCCGCCAGTTCACCAGCGAGGCCCGTGAACCCATGAGGCACAGCGGCAAAGACCCTATGGGCCGAATTCCTTCGCGTTCGCCCGCAACAAGCTCGCGGGTGCGACGATGTTTTGGGCAATGATGGAGGCAGCCAGATGAGAGCGCATTGGATTCCCCTGCTGGTCACCGGTGTCGCCTTGACGCCGCTGGAGGGACTCGCCGAGCCCATCGCAATCGAGTGCTACGGAGGGGCGCGACCCGAGGACGCTCCCGGCGTCGTGGATCCACTCCTGCGTGACCTCGCGAAGCGCGGGTACCTGGCTGGCCGTGCGCTGGTGACCCGCATCGAACAGGATGTATCCCGGAGCGGAGAGGCGCTCGATCGTGCCGGCGGCGACCGTATCGCCACCAGGGCGGAGGAAGGATTCGCGACGTTCCGCAAGGGCCACTTCGAGGATGCCGTCAGGATCTTGGAGGACGTTTGGACGACGGTGCTGGGCCGGTCCAGCACCGTCGCGGCCCGTCAGGAGCTTCGCGACGCTGAGATCAAGATCCTGCTCGGCTTGGCGCTCGCAAACCAGCGTCTCGACAACCAGGAAGCGTCCATCAAGTACATGGCGGAATTTCTCCGGTCCTTCCCTGATCGAGAGATCAGCCGCGCGCAGTACGGCCCGGAACCCGCCGACCTCGCCAAGAAGGTGCGCGCGGAGCTGGAGCGCACAGCACGCGGCGCTCTCCGCGTAGAGGTCGTCGACGATCCGGGTGGCGCCGTGGTGTTCATCAACGAACGCTTCGCCTCTGTCGGTAGCGCCGATCTCGACAGCCTGTACCCCGGGGTGTACCGCGTCATCGTGCGGGGCAAACTCAACGGGCGCGTGCACGAGGTCAACGTCGAGCCGGGGTCGAAGAAGCTGCTCCAGGTGCGTCTGTCAACCGAGGTTGCGCTACAGACGATCGGTAGCACGGCGGCCCTGATCTTTCCCGGTGAGGAAGAGCGGGCCACCGGGGAGGCCGCGGGTGCGGCGTCGGTCGGCTCGGCTCTCCGCGCGACCGAGGTCGCGGTGGTGGGCATCCGTGTCGTCAACGGACGGCGCACGTTGATCGGCGCGCTGGTCGCTGCCGACACCGGCCGGCCGATCCGCTCGGGCTCCTTGTCGATGGAGCCTGTCGCTCCTTCGTCAAAGCAGATCGCCGCGCTGGGCCGGTTCATCGCCAGCGGCGAAGCCGACCCCACCGTTCACGTTGGAGAGGGTGTGCCAGTGGTCGAGCGGGGAAGCCCCCAGGACGGCTACGAGCGCGTGCCGTGGTTCAGGGACACCTGGGGCTGGGTGCTCACGGGCACGGGCGTCGCCCTCGCCGGCGTTGGTGCTGGATTGCTGGTCTCCGCGGCTGGGTTGGAAGACGACGCAGGCTCGGAACCTGACGAGCTGAAACGGAACGACCTGCGTGATCGCGCGGACTCGCGACGAACCATCGGGGCCATCGTTGCGCCGGTTGGCGCGCTCGTGGTGGCCGCTGGGGCTATCAAGCTCGCGTGGCCGAACACTCGAAGCCGGGGCACCGAGGCCGCTCGCGTCGCGATTGGCCCGAACTGGATCGGTCTGGAAGGGAGCTTCTAGTCATGCGGAACCTACTCCTTGTGCTGTTGGTGGCGGCGCTCAGCTTGGCTGCGGGCTGCGGTGGCGGTGACTCCGAGGTCATCGAGTGCACCCCCACGACGATGTGCCTGAAGGGCGGTGTACCCGGCCGGTGCGCGGTCTCGCCCGCCTCCGCCAAGAGCTACTGCGCGTACCCGGACCCAGTCTGCCCAAGTGGCGAACGTTGGGGGCTCTTTGCTGGCGAAGGCCTCGCCGACATCTGCCTCGGTGCAGCAGACGGCGGCATGCTCGACAGCAGCGCCAGCGGCCTGAGCTTCGACCGGACGTCGCATGACTTCGGCTCGGTCGCTCCCGCTGCGGTTTCGACAGCCCAGCTTCTCACCTTGACCAACAATGGGAGTGCGTCGAGCGGCGCCGTCGCAGTCACGCTCGGCGGGGGCGGCAGCGCCGCGTTCACGACGATGGAGGACGGCTGCGCGGGCAACGACCTCGCTGCGGGGGCGAGCTGTAGCTTGAGGGTCCAGTTTCGACCTACAGCAGCCGGCTTGGCGCAGGCCACGTTGACCGCGTCGGCGGGAGGACAGAGCGCGCCGGTCGAGTTACGCGGCACCGGGGCCGCCGTCGCGATGCTGGGCATCATGCCCACCGTCCAGGACTTCGGAATGGTGGTGACCAGCATGAGCAGCGGCGAGATCACGTTCACAGTCACCAACCGTGGCGACATGACGAGCGGCAATCTGACGGCCTCGGTGACAGGCATCGACGCCGCCGCGTTCGCGGTCACCTCGGACACGTGCTCGTCGAACCCGCTTGTGTCGGCGGCGAGCTGCGCGGTCAAGCTTCGCTTCTCCCCCACCGCCGCTGGGGCGAAGGCGGGGACCCTGACGGTCAGCTCGACACCAGGCGGCATGGTCACCGTCGCGCTCTCGGGCACCGCAGTGGCCGCAGGCGCGCTCTCGGTTGACCGCACGACCAACCCATTCGGCAGCCTCGCGATCGGGACCACCTCGGCCGTGGCCATGTTCACGTTCACCAACACTGGCGCGACACCCAGCGGCACGCTCGGCACCGCCCTGAGCGACACCACGAACTACGCGATCGCGAGCAACACTTGCATCGGCACGCTTGCCGCTAGCGCGACATGCGTCATTCGCGTCACCTTCAACCCGACGACCGTTGGCAGCAAGTTGGCCAGCCTCACGCTTTCGGCGACTCCAGGCGGCAACGCGATCGTGTCCCTGACGGGCACCGGGACGGCGCTGCTGCGTGTGGTGAAGACCGGGAACGGCGGCGGGCAGGTCACGTCGAACCCTGCTGGAATCGACTGCGGCGTCACCTGCCAGTTCGACTCTGCGTTCGCATCCGTGGTCATCAGCGCGAGCCCGTCCCCCTCGTCCACGTTTCAAGGTTGGGCGGGCGGCGGCTGCACGGGGATGGGCAATTGCACCGTGACGATGGACGCAGCCAAGACCGTGATGGCCGCCTTCAACGACAGCGCGGCGCCCACAGTGCTCTCCACGAGCCCCGCCGCTGGCGCCGTCAACGGCCAACCCGGCTCCGTCATCTCGGTGACCTTCTCCGAGGAACTCGACGCGACCAGCGTGAACGCGAGCAGCTTCCAGGTTCGTCGGGGTACGTCGTCGATCGCGGGGACGATCTCCGTCAGCGGCGCAACAGTCTCGTTCCGTGCCACCGACCCTCTCCCCCTCCTCGGCCTGATCTCGGGATCGATCGCCACGACCGTCCGCGACCTTGCCGGGAACTCACTGGCGGCCCCCTTCAGCTGGAGCTTCCGGGTTCGCGACGGTGTGTGGGGCGTACCCGTTCTTTTGGATAGCGCAGCCGGGCGCGTGGGCGGCGCCAGCGTCGCCAGCAATGTTCGAGGAGACGCCGTCGCAGTCTGGTTTCAGTCGGACGGCGCGCGAGACAACATCTGGGCGGCCACGCGTGCGCGAGGGGCAACCTGGTCAGCGGCAGTCCTGGTTGAAGGCGACGATGGCGACGCCAACCTGCCCTCGGTCGCGATGGACCCGGCTGGCAACGCAGTTGCGGTTTGGAGACAAACTGAGGGGCCACGGATCAACGTACGGGCGAGCCGCTTCTCGGCGGGAGGGACATGGGGGGCTGCCACGACCATCGAGACCGTCGACGTGGACGCGTATGCTCCAGCCGTCGGAATGGACGCGGCCGGAAACGCGACTGCCGCGTGGATCGTCATCGACGCGTCCACCGGAGATGTCTACGCCAACCGATACTCTCCGGGTTCGGGTTGGGGAACAGCCGTGTCAGTGGACGCCGGCGCGGGAAAGGCGTCCAGCACGGCGGCGCTGTCGGTCAACACTGCGGGCATCGCGCTGGTGTCTTTCGTGCAGTTCGATGGCCTACGGAACAACCTCTACGTCAGCCGATTCATCCCGGGTGCTGGATGGGAGACAGGTGTCCAGGCGGAAGTCGAGGACTCGATGGCTGCCCTCGGCTTCCCTTCGGCCAATATCACCAACGGCGGAGCTGAGTTCGTGACGTGGATCCATGGCTCCAACGCCATCTGGTGGAATCGATCGGTGAACAGGGCCTGGCAGACGGCTGCACCGGTCGGAACCGGAGATCTGCTCCATCGAAGCTGCGCTGACGAGAGCGGTGACCTGATCATCGCGTGGCGGGAGACGTCCAACGTGAACGTTCGCCGCTACGCCGCCGGGTCGGCACTGGGTACCGTCCAGGTGCTCGGCGCCGGGGACCCGCCGCGAGTCAAGTGCGACGGAGATGGCAACGCCATGCTCACCACCAGCAACGGCGCAGACCTGGTGAGCTATCGCTTCAGCGCTTCCGCGGGCACATGGGGACCAGCGGTGCCAGCCGATAGCCTCCCGACCGCGGTGACAGGAACCTCACAGGAATCGCTATCCATTGATGGAACGGGCGCCGCGACCACCGTGTGGGTCCAGACAGACGTGAACCAGAACCTCTACGTCAACCGCTTCGAGTAGCACATACAGCAGGCCCATTCCGCCGCCCGGCCGCCACGCGCGTTGACGCTGGTTCGGCGCCCGACTAAGCTGCCAACCTCATGAATCGTCCAGGTGATGCGGACATCGACCGCTTGGTCGAGGTGATCGCCACACGGGTGCGCGATCGCCTCGGCTCCGGCGCGGCCTCGGCACCGCCCGGCGGCCTGCCGGCCTCGGGTCCGGCACGTCTCCAGGTCCTCAAGGAGACCCCGTGTCACGATGACTCCGGGGTCGAGGTCGGCTGCGAGGAGTGCGGCATGTGCACCCTGCGCCGGCCCTGGTCGGTGCGCGCCATCGAGGACGCCGGCGCGGTCCGTGTCGCGGCGGCGGCGGGTGTCGGCGAGGTCCCGGCCGACATGGCCCGCCTCATCGATCACACCCTGCTCAAGGCCGACGCCACCCGCGAGGACGTGCGCAAGCTGTGTGAAGAGGCGCGCAAGCACCACTTCGCCTCGGTCTGCATCAACACCACCTGGGTCCCGTTCTGTCGCGCCATGCTGGCCGGATCGGGCGTCATGGTGTGCACCGTGGTCGGCTTCCCGCTGGGCGCCATGTCGCCCAACGCCAAGGCCTTCGAGGCCCGCGAGGCGGTCCGCGCGGGCGCCGACGAGGTCGACATGGTGCTCAACATCGGGGCGCTCAAGTCGAAGGACTACAACCTGGTGTTCGAGGACATCTGCAAGGTCGTGCAGGCGTCGAAACCCGCGCATGTGAAGGTCATCCTGGAGACCGGGGCGCTCGACAACGAACAGAAGGTCATCGCCATCTCGCTGTCCAAGCTGGCCGGCGCGCACTTCGTCAAGACCTCGACCGGGTTCGGTCCCGGCGGCGCCACCGTCGACGACATCGCGCTGATGCGGCGCCTGGTCGGCACCGAGATGGGCGTCAAGGCCTCGGGCGGGGTGCGCACCCGCGAGGACGCCGAGAACATGGCGCGCGCAGGGGCCAGCCGCATCGGCGCCAGCGCGTCGGTCGCCATCGTCAGCGCCGCGCCGGGCAGCAAGAGCGCACCGGCGCCGTCGGCCACGCCGGCCGCGCGCAGCTTCGGCAAGGCGCTGCCAGTGCGCGGCGGCAAGCCATCCGGCGCCAGCGCGCCCGGCGGCGCGCCCGCCAAGCCCAAGGGCGGCTACTGATGCAGACCCAGCGCGTCATCCTCATCGTGCTCGATGGCTGCGGCTGCGGCGCCACCCAGGACGCCGGCAAATACCACGACGAGGGCTCCAACACGCTGGGGCACTGCGCCCACGCCGTCGGCGGGCTGTCGCTGCCCGCGCTGGCCGAAGCCGGCCTCGGCAACCTGACCAGCATCGAGGGCGTCGCCCCGGTCGCGCACGCCCACGGCGCCTTCGGCAAGATGGCCGAGGCCTCGTGCGGCAAGGACACCCAGACCGGCCACTGGGAGATGGCCGGGCTGCGCATCGACGACGCCTTCACCACGTTCTCGACCGGGTTTCCGCCCGAGATCATCGACGCCTTCCGCAAGGCCACCGGGCGCGGCGTGCTCGGCAACAAGGCCGCCTCGGGCACCGTCATCCTCGACGAGCTGGCGCCGAAACACCTCGAGACCGGCGACTTCATCGTCTACACCAGCGCCGACTCGGTGTTCCAGATCGCCGCGCACGAGGACAAGGTCCCGCTCGAGGAGCTCTACGCAGCCGGCCACGCCGCGCGCAAGATCCTGGATCCCTACCGCGTCGGTCGCGTCATCCTGCGCCCGTTCGTGGGCGAGGCCGGCAAGTGGAAGCGCACCTACAACCGGCGTGACTTCGCGATGCCGCCGCCGGCGCCGACCGTGCTGGATCACCTCAAGAACGCCGGCCACGAGGTCGTCGCGGTGGGCAAGATCGACGACATCTTCGCCGGGCGCGGCGTCACCCGGGCCATCCACACCGAGGGCAACGCCGACGGCCTCGCGCACACGCTCAAGCTGCTCGGCGAGGTCGACCGCGGCCTGGTCTTCGTCAACCTGGTCGACTTCGACATGCTGTACGGCCATCGCCGCGATCCCGTGGGCTATGCGGGCGCGCTGCGCGAGTTCGACACCTGGCTGCCACGCCTGCGCAGCGCGCTGGGCCCGGGCGACATCGCCATCCTGAGCTCCGACCACGGCAACGACCCCTGCGCGCCGGGCACCGACCACACCCGCGAGCATGTGCCGCTGCTGGCCTTCGGGCCGTCACGCGCCGAGGGCGCCGACCTCGGCGTGCGCAAGACCTTCGCCGACATCGGGGCCACCGTGGCCGACGCCTTCGGGGTCACCGCGCCGCCGCACGGCGAGTCCTTCTTCTCGCGGATAGCGCCTTAACCATGCGCGCGCAGGAGCTGATCGCGCGCAAGCGCGATGGTGGCGAGCTCGCGCCCGCGGAGCTGCGCGCGCTGGTCGCCGGCATCACCGACGGCAGCGTGCCCGACTACCAGGCCGCGGCCTTCCTGATGGCGGTGTTCTTCCGTGGCATGACCCCGACCGAGCTGGCGGCGTGGGCCGACGCCATGCTGCGCTCGGGCGACGTGCTGGATCTGTCGGCCATCGCCGCGCGCAAGGTCGACAAGCACTCGACCGGCGGCGTGGGCGACAAGATCTCGCTGCCGCTGGCGCCCGCGGTGGCCGCGTGCGGGGTCGCGGTGCCCATGGTGTCGGGGCGCGGCCTCGGCCACACCGGCGGCACGCTGGACAAGCTGGAGGCCATCCCCGGCTTCTCGGTCAACCTGCCGGTGGAGCGCTTCCGCGCCCAGGTCGCCGAGCTCGGCGTGTGCATGATCGGCCAGACCGAGCGCATCGCGCCCGCCGATCGCAAGCTGTATGCGCTGCGCGACGTCACCGCGACGGTGGAGTCGATCCCGCTGATCGCGTCGAGCATCATGTCCAAGAAGCTGGCCGAGGGCATCGACGCCCTGGTGCTGGATCAGAAGGTCGGCGCCGGCGCCTTCATGAAGCGCATCGAGGACGCGCGCGCGCTGGCGCGCACCATCATCGGCATCGGGCGCGCCGCCGGCAAGCGCGTGACCGCGCTGATCACCGCGATGGATCAGCCCATCGGGCGCGCGGTCGGCAACGCCAGCGAGGTCGAGGAGTCGATCGAGACCCTGCGTGGTGGCGGGCCGGCCGACACCCGCGAGCTGACGGTGGCGCTGGGCGCCGAGATGCTGGTGCTGGGCGGCGCGGCCGCGGACAGCGCGGCCGGGCGCGCGCGCATCGAGGCGGTGCTCGATGGCGGGCAGGCGCTGGAGCGCTTCGCGAAGATGATCGCGGCGCAGGGCGGCGACGCCCGCGTGTGCGAGGACACCGGGCGGCTGCCCCAGGCACGCACGCGGCGCGAGGTGGTCGCGCACAGCACCGGCGTGATCGAGGAGATCAACGCCGAGGCGGTGGGCATCGCGGCGATGATGCTGGGCGCGGGTCGGCGCACCAAGGAGGACCGCATCGATCCCGCGGTCGGCATCGACGTCCTGAAGAAGGTGGGTGACCGCGTCGCCGCTGGCGAGCCACTGGCGCTGCTGCGCGTCAACGACGCGGCGCAGGCCGACGCGGCCGCAGCGCGCTACCTGGGCGCGGTGCGTGTCGGCGCCGGGGCCGGCGCGGCAGTGGTGCGGCCGACCGTGCTGGAGGTGCTGCGTGATGGCGATGGAGGTGGACAGTGAGTGAATCGGCACTGTGGGACGAGCTCCAGCGCGCCGCCGAGGTGGTGCGTAGCAAGATCGGCGTGCGCCATCCAACCGTGGGCGTGATCCTGGGCAGCGGTCTGGGCGCCTTCGCCGACACGCTGACCGACGCGGTCGCCATCCCGTATGGCGAGTTGCCCGGATTTCCCAGCTCCAGCGTGGTCGGCCACAGCGGGCGCCTGGTCGCCGGCAAGGTCGAGGGCACCCAGGTGCTGGCCATGCAGGGCCGCGTGCACTTCTACGAAGGCCACCCGCTCTCGCGCGTGGTCTTCCCGGTGCGCACCATGGTCGCGCTGGGTGCGCGCACCCTGGTCATCACCAACGCCGCCGGCGGCGTCAACCCCAGCTACCGCCCGGGCGATCTGGTGCTGATCCGCGATCACCTCAACATGCTGGGCGAGAGCCCGCTGCGCGGCCCCAACGACGACCGCCTGG
>Ga0154020_10008861_pt1 | contig 11640 bp, 12 predicted proteins | sample Klosneuvirus_201_FD_109709 | JGI IMG/M metagenome (GOLD analysis project Ga0154020, IMG submission 109709) | Active sludge microbial communities from wastewater, Klosterneuburg, Austria - Klosneuvirus_20160825_MG | ecosystem: Engineered > WWTP > Aerobic digester > Activated sludge | place... | reverse complement strand
GTCGATCGGCAGGCCTGCAATGCGCGCCGCCTGCGCAGCGGCGATTTCGCGACGCCGCGGTTCAGGCGTCGAGAGCTTGGGCGGTGTAATGCCATAGGTTAGGTGCAGCGCATTACAATCAAAGCTCATGGTGGCTCAAAACGAAAGTCATTCCGGTTGTATTGCCGAAATTCACCCGTCCGTCATGCCGGATAACGCCTTTGAACCAGTCTTTTTCAAAATTTTCCATCCGCAGCCTCTGCGCGAGTGCCGCGGGAGCAGAATCCTTTACACCAGCCGGGTGAATTTTCGTTAGTGCCTTAAACCTATGAAACCACAAATCAACACCGACCAAAACGGCATTCCCCACATCGTCGCCGGCGATGCTCAGGATCTCTTTCGCCAGCTCGGCGTCGTACACGCCACACAGCGCAGTGTGCAGATGATCTTGATGCGCATTCTGGGCCAGGGCCGCGGCTCTGAATTGCTCGAGAGCAGTGACATGATGCTGGGCATCGACACGTTCTTCAGACGCATGAACTGGACAAAGAACCTGAGCGAAGAAGTCAGCAAGCTCAGCGGCACTGAGCAGAAACAACTCAATGCCTACTGCGACGGCATCAACAGCATACTCACAAAAGAAACACCGTGGGAATTCAAGCTCGTCGGTTACCGCTTCGAGGCGTGGAAACCCGAAGACTCGATTCTGATCGCGCGTATGATGGGCTATCTGACACTCTCGCAGTCTCAGGCCGAAGTCGAAAAGCTTTTCGTTGAACTTGTACAGGCGGGTGCCAGCCGCGCGCAGCTCGAAGAACTGTTTCCGGGTCTTCTCGGTGGGGCAGATTTTGAACTCATCAAGCAGGTCAAACTCGAACACAGAATTGTTCCGGCAGAATACCTGTGGCAGCTGGGCCTGCCGCGCATGATGGCGAGCAACAACTGGGTGATAGCGCCTGCGCGCACAAAGTCAAAGGCGGCGATACTGTCCAACGATCCGCACCTCGAAGGCAACCGGTTACCCAATGTGTGGCATGAATTTATCTGGAAATGCGGTGAGCGCAGCGGTGCGGGTGCCGGCGTGCCGGGTTTGCCCGGCATGATGGTCGGCCGTAATGAATCGGTTGGCTGGGGTGCGACCTACACCTTCATGGACTCGGTCGATTCGTGGATCGAAAAATGCCGCGGCAGCAAATACCTTGACCACGATAAGAAATGGAAGGCTTTCTCGATTCGCCGCGAAATTATTAAGCGCAAGAAAAAACAATCCGAAGAAGTGGTGTTCTATGAGAACCACCGCGGTACGATCGAAGGCGACGCAAGCGGCGCGGCAGAAAAACATCTGCTGAGCACCGCGTGGTCGGGTGCCGGCACCGGTGTCGCGTCTCTCAGGGGAGCGATGGCGATTCCGTTTGCCCGAGATGCCAAAGAGGCAATGGCAATTGCCGGCAATCTCGAAGTCTCATTCAGCTGGGTGTTCGCCGACAGCGCCGGAAATATCGGCTACCAGATGTCGGGCCAGATGCCCAAGCGCGTGAGCGGCTGGAAAGGTTTTGTGCCAGTGCCAGCGTTCAAAAAGAACAACGACTGGCAGGGTTTCGTAAAGGCCGCCGATCTGCCGCGCCGCTATAACCCGAAAGAAGGTTATATCACCACCGCGAATAACGACCTCAATGCGTGGGGCAAAGCGAAACCGATCAATATGCCGATGGGTGATTTTCGCGCGCGCCGCATCGCACAGGTGCTCGGCTCGGCAAAAAATCACACCGTAGAAACCGTGCAAAAACTGCATTACGATACCTACTCGCTACAGGCAGAAGAATACCTGCCGCTCTTGAGGCCGCTGCTCGACAGCTCGGCGAATGCGCAGATTTTGCGCGACTGGAACTTTGAGTACAGCCTCGATAGCGTCGGCGCTGCCATTTTTGAAGCCTGGTACCGCGCGCTGTTCACAGTAGTGTTCGGTCGCCAAAGCGACGCGGCGGGCGGCGACGAAAAGAATGCGGCCGAATTCATCTGGCGTGAGGGTGGCATCTTCATCGACTTCTACCAGAATTTTGACCGCATTCTGCAGGCGAAAAGATCCGCATGGTTTGGCCTCAAATCGCGTGATGAAATTTATAAAGCCGCGTGGGATTTAGTGCGCGGAAAAACATTTTTACCGTGGGGCAAGACGAACACTTTTGTTCTGAAACACCTGCTCTTCGGCGGCAAGTTTCCGCGCTTCATGGGTTTCGATCATGGCCCGATCTCGATACGCGGCGGCCGCGCCACAGTTCATCAGGGGCAGATTTACCGCTCTGCGGGGCGCGATACTTCGTTTGTGCCAACCTTCCGCTTTGTCACCGATTTCAGCACACGCACGCTGCATTCGAATATGCTCGGCGGGCCGTCAGACCGCCGCTTCGGCAAGTTCTACCGTAACGAGGTCGAAAACTGGCTGAACGGCAAATATAAACAGCTGGATTTCTAAATGCAGCAGCAGGCGGTGGAAATGCTATCGCGGGTCTTTGCCTCAGACCCGATTTTTATCCACCTGTTTTCTCCCGACGAAGGCGGTTTTCAGCTGCGGCTGATTATGCGCTTTCTGCTCGAACTCAGCCAGCGCGAAGGTGTGGTGCTGACCGAGGGAGAAAAGCCCGACGCACTGTTGGCATACTACCGGCCGAACCAATTCCCGGTGGCCTTGTGGCGGATTGCACCCTTTCTGCTGCACCTCGTACCCGAAGCGATCGCGAGCCCGTTACCGCTGGGTGCAGCGCTGAATGGCCTGAAAATCTACTCCCGGCTGGAAAAATTCCATCCGACCGAACCGCACAACTATGTCGCCGCGTTGGCTGTCGACCCCGCGGCGCAGGGCAAGGGTTTGGGCGGCAGACTGTTTGGCAGATTTCTCGCCGACGTCGATACCCGCAATGAGACAGTTTATCTGGAAAGTTCAAATCCTAAAAACCACAGTTTCTACGCACGCCATGGTTTTACCGTGGTCGAAGAATTCCGTTACGCACCCGAGGCGCCGACCATCTGGTGCATGTTCCGCCGCGCTGCGGGAAATCGCAGCTAACTCAGCGAAACGACCGCCGGCCCGCGAGCGCCTTGTAAATCTCGTGCCAGAATTTGTCTCGGATGTCTGTCTGGTTCGGAATCATCTGCGTCATCAGAATGATGGTGAGGCCCTGTTGCGGGTCGACACGGTAAAAAGTACCGTAAGCACCGATCCAGCCATACGAACCTGCGGCCTCAGGGCCATTGGCACCTGCGCGGTCGGTGGTTTCGAAACCATAACTAAACCCCATGCCGCGCACACTCGTTGGGCCGCCACCTGCCTGCGAGGTAGTCATCAGCTTCACCGTTTCTGGTTTCATGATCCGTTTACCTTCAAAAATACCGCCGTTGCGAATCATTTCGAGAAAACGCGAATAATCCCGCGCTGTCGAAACCAAACCAGCACCACCGGAAAAATTCTTGCGCGGGCCGTAAACATAAGGCCCGTCCGCAAATGAACGCTCCGCCTTATATTCTTTCGTTTCTTTGCCATTTTTCAGTACCTTACGCGAACCGTACACGACGGCAAGCCTGTTGCGGTCTTTGAGCGGCAAAAAGAAGTGTGTATCGACCATACCCAAGGGTTCAGTAATGCGCTTGCGTATAAACTCGTCGAGCGGCTTGCCGGTGATTTTTTCGATCACACACCCCAGAATGTCGGTGGCGTAACCGTAGGTCCAACCTGCGCCCGGTTGCCCGACGAACGGCAGTTGCGCGAGTTTTTCCATCGTCTCGCAGACCGTCTCATTCTTTCCTGAAATATTCCACGGCGAGCTGAGAGCCAAACCCAAATCAGCGGCGCGATAGAGTTCGGCAATTTCGGGCTGCGTGCCGTATGAAATACCCGCAGTGTGCGTGAGCAGATGGTGGATGGTGATCGGTGTCTTCGCCGGGACAATGGCAACTTCGGTGGAATTGGGCACACGCTCGGCGACATGCGTTGCGGCGTAGGCAGGAATATACTTACTGACTTCATCGCGCAATGACAACTTGCGCTCTTCTGCCAAAATCAATACCGCCGCACTGGCAATTGCCTTCGTCATCGAGGCAATGCGGAAGATCGTCTGCTGATCCATCGGCACTTTGGCCTCGCGGTCACGCCAGCCGACGGCACGGTCATAGATCGGGTCACCGTCCATCAGCACCAGTGCAACCGCGCCTGCAATTTTGCCTGAGCTGACATAACTTTCGAGCGCACGATCGACATGCTTCAGCTTTTTAGCCAGCGTGACCGCGGGATCTTCGGGCACAAAGGTGTAACCCGCAAGCAGCGTGATAGCGATGGCAGCGGAAATTACAGGGCGGGGTACAAATTTCATCGCGAAACAACCGCAGAATGCTGCGGGGGCGTCCAGCCGCGAGCCTACCGGCAGATTGTAAATCGGGAAATGCCAGAGCGCTGACGAATTGCTGTGCAAACCTTTCAAAGGTATTGACCCGCTGACGGCAAACGCCGCCCGACTCAGCGCCTATGCTGAATGGGTTCCGCGTACTGGGCTATTTAGAGGGTATCTCGTTTTTGCTGCTTGTTTTCGTGGCGATGCCCTTTAAGTATTTTCTGCACGAACCCTTGCCCGTCAGAATCATCGGCTCACTGCACGGTGCACTCTTTGTCGGCTACTGTGCCCTGGCGGCACTACTGTATTATAAGGAGAAATGGCCACTGCAGCAGTTGCTGATTTGCTGGGTGCTCTCCTGTCTGCCCTTAGGGACTTTCTGGTTTGACCGCAAATATCTGCGGCCCGTTGAGGATAGGTAAATCATGGATAAACTCATCTGGGAAGACCAGTTTTTGGCCAGTGTGCCGGCTTTCGTCGAAGCAGGCATGCCCGAATCTCGCGCCCGGCAACTGTTACAGGATTACATCCGCCTTGCGCGCACCACTGCGCTGCCTGCCGTGCTCGACTTTGAGCACCACCCTGAACTTGCAGCCAGCACTTCCCCTTTTCTCGAACGCGACGCAGAAATACACGATCTGATGCTCGCGATTGTGACACCGCTCTTGAGCCGCTTTACCGTTAAAGGGCTCGATAATTTTGAAAAGATTATCCCCTGCCTGCACACGACAGGAGTGACGCTGGTCGCCAACCATCTAAGCCTGTTCGATGCCGCCGTCGTGTATGCGCTTTTATACCGCGAACCGCATTTAAGGCAATATGCCGAAAAAATATTTTTTATTGCCGGTCGGCTGGTTTTCACGTCGGATTACAGCCGTGTCGCCGGGCGCATGTTTCACCAGATGCTGGTTGCTTCGCCGCGCGATATGGCCGAGAACGAGCCGATCAAACGCGAGCTGGCGAGACTGAATATTCGGTCTTTTAAAGAAGGCAAAGAGCGGCAACGGCAGGGACATATATTGGTGCTCTACCCCGAAGGCACCCGCAGCCGCGATGGCAAGATGCAGCAGTTCCATGCCGCGCTCTATAACTATCTCGACAGCACTGTGGTGTTGCCCGTCGCCATCACGGGTGCAGACAAAATTCTGCACTCTGACAGTGTCACGTTTGAGCTGACAGACGGCAGCATGACGATCGGTGAACCTGTTTTTATCGGGGCTGCAGAATCAGCACCGAAAGACATCCGCCATCTCGACCCGGGGTCATTGCCGAAAGAGGCTCGCAAGCAGGTAGTAATGGATGCTATCGGCCACAACATTGCCGCACTTTTGCCAACGGAAATGCGCGGTGCCTATAGAGTATAGACGATTTTGCTGATTCCTTTTCTTCTGGACGGCGGAATTGCGAGTTGCAATGCGTGATCCATGAAACGATATGTCTTCATTCTCGCGGTACTCCTTCCGCTAGCAATTTCAGCCGCGCGCATCAAGACCAGCAGCGGTCTGCAATATGATGTTATCAAGAAGGGGAACGGGGCAGTCGCCCGGCCCGGGCAACGCGTTCAGGTACACTATACAGGCTGGTTGAACCAAAAAGGAAAAAAAGGACTGAAATTTGATTCTTCAGTCGACAACGGCCGACCATTTGTGTTCGGTCTCGGTAACGGCATGGTCATTAAGGGCTGGGACGAAGGAGTTGCCGGCATGAAAATTGGTGAAAAGCGCACACTCTATATTCCTGCTGCGCTCGGTTATGGTGAGCATGGTGCCGGAGCTTCGATTCCACCGAATGCCGACCTGATCTTTGATGTAGAACTACTGGACTGCGAGTAAAAATATGAAAATAGAAATTACCAAAGAAGGCGACGGACAGGTCGCAAAGGCAGGCCAACAGGTGCGCGTGCACTATACAGGTTGGCTCGATGAAAGTGGTCAGAAGGGTAAAAAATTCGACTCCTCTGTCGACCGCGGCCAGCCGTTTGTTTTCGGTCTCGGCCAGGGCATGGTCATCAAAGGCTGGGACGAAGGCGTGGCCGGTATGAAAATCGGTGAGAAACGCACGCTGTTTATTCCATCCGCCAAGGGCTATGGCGCGCGCGGCGCAGGTGGAGTGATTCCGCCGAACGCCGATCTGATCTTTGACGTAGAACTGCTCGGCGTCGATTGATGCGCGCAAAAGCACTGATCAATCCTGCTCTCTTTTTTTCTGCAGCGTGGATGTCTGTGCATTGCTTCGGCACGATCGTCGTGCCGCCCGTGACCATCACCGGGCAAAAAACCGCGACTGAACGGCAGATTATCGGCGACCAGACAGAACTCGAAAAAGATGTGTGGATGATCTCGTCTGCCAAAACGGCCGAACACGCGGAGCTGGAAGCCAAACCCAAAGAAGTCCGCCAGTCAATGGAACGGGAGAACGCCAATACCTACCGGGCTTTTCTGAAGTTTGAAATGTTTTCGACTCACCTGACGCAGTTGAAAAAGGACCGCGTTGTCGGTGAGAATAACAAAGGTTTTGTGGCGAACCTGTTCAATGAGAAGGTTGAGATTTCTGCCGAAATGCGCGAGAAATACGCTGCAAAACACGTAGACGAAGTGGAGCTCGGTCGCCCTTACCGCACCTTGATCCAGACCGTAAAAGAGATCAACGAAGGCCGGGTGCTCGCCGCGAGAGGTTATGTCGAGAGCCAGAAGCGGGCCAACAAGGCATTCAAAGCCAGTGAAAAAGATATACTGGCCTCCCAAAAAGAAAAATACCAACAATCAGCGCTCAAAGGCGAAATGGTGCAGTCTGCCGACGGTGCGTGGGCGCCCAAGGATTAATCCGTAATGTCAGAAGCAGAGCGCAAGGTCAATGTCGAGCTGATGGGAAAAACGTTCACCATCAAGGGTGACGCAGATCCCGAATATATGGCGAAAGTGGCCGGCTATGTGAATGCCAAAATTGCCGAAATGGGCAAGCTGACTTCAACCGATCAGGTGAAAATGCTCTTGCTGACGGCGCTCAATATCGCCGATGAATTGTTCCAGGCCAGGCGGGGCATTCAGGTGTCGCCGGCAGATGCTCAGCAGATTGAAAAGCGCACTCAGGCTTTGTTGAAGATGCTGGAAACCGGGCTGGTCGGGCAATACACCCAACCTCGGCCAGATATCGAAGCACCTGATTGATGCACCGCAGGTGCATCAATCAGGCAGTTTTTAACGCTGCTTGCCTTCAATTACTTGCAATAACACGACGGCGGCAAGACCCAGACGGCGATCGAGCTTTTTTGCAGTGTCTGCTGTAAAATCAACTTTCATTTGCGGCAGAAACGGATTCCAGGTTTGTTTGGCGTGACCGACAGGAGTTTCACCGATTGCGATCAGAAACTTTTGTGGAATGATATTGGCGAGATAGCGTCGCACCATAGCCAAAAGCATACTCTCTTCTTTGATCGAGCCGATTACGGCATCGTTCTTGTCGAGAATTTCCCATGCGTCCATGACAAACGACGACATCATGCCCTTGCGGCGCAGCACGCCGATTTTCTCACCTGTCGCCACATCGGTCACATCATAAGCGGCACTGAAATCGAGAATATTGCGCGCATTGATCTTAATCACGGGTCTGGTCTGCGCTTCGTCGGCAAACATCGTGATGTCTTCTTTGAGCTTAAAGGCTTTCTGCTTCACGTAAAGCAGCATATTCGTTTTGGTTTCGTCAAATATCCGGATGGTATTTCCAAATAGCTTGAAGAATTTCATTTTTGCGAAATAGGTATCGCGGTTAAAAGTATCCATGTTTTCCTCCGTTGCGCATGCCACGCGAACGGGTCAAGTCAGGCTATTTCTTGTACTTGGCGAGCAATTTATTGAGTTCCCCCATAAGGCCTTCAAATTCATTTTCTTTGAGCACCTTGGCAAACTGAGAACGGTATGTACTCGACAGGCGCACCCCTTCGACTTCAAAATCATAGACGAGCCACTGGTCGCCCTTCTGCGTCATGGTATAGTTGACCTTGGCCATTTTTCCCTGGTACTCAAGCAGCGTCATGACGGTCGCCCGGCTGCCTTTGATCTCTTCGCCGACAAACTCTATCTTGTTGCGTTCGTATTTGTCGATCTTGTCCAGATAGAACTCCAGCACGAAGCGTCCGAATTTGTCGGCGAACTCTTTTTTCTGAGAGTTGTCGAGCTTCTTGTAATCGCTCTTAAGCGTATTCGAAGCCATTTTCTCGAGATCGAAATTGTTGTGATAGATTTCTGAGATGATGTGCCGTTTTTCTTTCTTGGACTTTTTGCTGTCGAGAGTATGCAGCACTTTGGATACCGCCTTCTTCACAATTTCCTGAGGACCGGCAGCAAAAACGGAAACCGAGAACAAAAGAGCGGCCCCGAGTGCGGCACGCTTCACATAAATGAACATTCAGTCGGCTACGTTCTTTCGGGTATTCTGTAAATAAATATCGCGAATAAAGACGTACGGGTCAATCGAGTCTTTGATCAGGTTGTCATATTCGTCAGGGTCGAGCGAAAAACGGTTCACGGCGCGGGCTGAATAGAAGCCCACAATGAGGCCAATATCAACCCATATTGTCCTGGGCTGAATGTATACCGGCACGAGAATCGTCTGCGGCTGAAATGTGACGTCGCCGCCAAAGCCAAAGGTACCGCGCACGGTGTAAGGTCCAATAAACGGCCACACGATGTACGGCCCCTCGGGTATACCCCATTTTCCGAAAACCTGGTCGAAGTCTTCGTTCGTCTGTTCGAGCGAGAAAATTTCTTTCGAGGCGTTGTAGAAACCCAGCATGCCCACGGTGCCATTGATGACAAATTGCGCAGTTTCGCGTCCCGCACCGGTGAGTTTGGCCTGTAGCAAATTGCTCACCAAGCGCCCCGGTGTGTATGCCCAATTGAAGAAATTGTTAATCCCCTGGCGCAAAAAAGCAGGCGTGATGAAATTCCAGCCCTGCGCCACGGGTTTCATCAGGTACCTGAAGAACAGGTCGTTGAATGCGTGAATCTTGCGGTTGAAACCCTCCCACGGGTCATTGATAACGAGATCTTTTTCTTCGTCTGCTTCGTCCGGAACGTTATCCGTACTCTTCGCATGCATTGCATCCGCATTGGCGCCGGTTGCCGCTGCAGATGAATTACTTTTCCTGGGAGAACTGCTGCAGTGAATCGAAGCCAATGCGAAAGAAGAGAACAGAACAAACAATACCCGCACCGGCACAATGTACAATTTATTTGCATCAGCTCGTGTAAAGTAAGTTATCGCAAACTCCGAGCCGCGGCAAACCTCACCATAGCGGGAGACAACTTCTCCTAGGGAAGTTCTGCAAAAGCCGAAATTAGGAGCGCGGGCGTCCTCGCTTGCGCGCATTCTTTCACGCGGGCTTGGCCGCGCATGACTTTTGCAGAACTTCCCTGGCCCGTACATTAAGGCGGAGTAATCAGACCGATCCTGTCTCGTCTTTCATAGGCATATTACTTACACAAAATGCTACTTTTCTTTCCAGCATGTCGAATTCATAGGCTAAGGGCTTAGTGCAAAACGCCTTTACAAACCCGCTGGTCGCTCTCCATGAAGTGACGCTGTCGCTCTTAACACAGGAATCAAGCGACAAACTGCTCAACGCACTGCTCGATCGTGCTGTAGAATTCACCGGTGCTGATTCAGGAACTATTTCCATTCTGGACGATTCGCGTAAATTTCTCGAAATCAAGGCTTTCCGGGGTTTCGAGCAAGATGTGCCGCACACCGTAAAACTCAAAATCGGTGAGGGGGTCACCGGTCGGTGTATCGTCACCGGCAAACTGCGCAACGTCGGCGACACCTCGCAAGACAAGTATTATATCGCAGTCAGGCAAGACATCCGGTCAGAACTGGCAGTGCCGCTCAAGGTCGGCAACAAGAACTTCGGCGTCATTTCGGTCGATTCGAAGCGCCTTGAGGCATTCAACGCCGAGCACGAAGAATACCTACAAATGCTCGCCGACTATGCCGCGCAGATATTCACCACCACAACTTCTGTCGAGTCGCTCAGCCACCGCACACACCTGCAGGAAGTGCTGTTACAGATCAGCAGTGTACTCGGCAAATATGCCGACGTGAAGCTGTTTTTCGAAGAAGTCATTCGTATTCTTTCTGAAAAGCTGGGCGTGCGGCGCTCGGCGATTTATCTCTATGACTCGGTGACGAACGAACTGTCGGTCGCCGCTGCGCTCAACTATACGGCCGATGAAATCGAAAAAGGGCGTTACTCGCCCGGCGAAGGCGTCACCGGCAAAGCCTTCAAGCAACGCAAAGCGATTGCCGTGCCCGACATTTCGCAGGATAACCAGTTTCTCAACAAAACCGGCCACCAACGCGAAGAAGAGATCGTCAGTTTTTTTGCCGCGCCTTTCTTTGAGGGTGGCGAACCACTCGGTCCACAGCAGCGGACCACAAGTGGCGTGTTCAACATGGAGATCCGTTTCCAGTCGCAGTCAAAATTCGAAGACCATGCGTTTCTGGCGCAGATTCTTTCGTCGCTGTTTGGCCAGGCGCTGCAGATTGAGAAACTCGTGCAGCAGAGCTCGCGCGAAGCTAAAGAAGAAAACATCATTCTGCGCCGGCAGTTAAAGAGCACGTTCGAATACGAGAATATTGTCGGCGGCCACCCGCGCATGACCGAACTTTTTGCGCGCATGAAGATGGCGGCTGATTCGGCAAGTGCGGTGCTCATCACCGGCGAATCGGGCACCGGCAAAGAGCTCATCGCGAGCGCTCTGCACCAGGGCAGTATACGCTCGGCAAATCCGCTGGTGAAAATCAATTGTGCGGCAATTCCCGCCGATTTGCTCGAAAGCGAACTCTTTGGCTATGCGCGCGGCGCTTTTACCGGAGCGGTCGATGACTACAAAGGCAAGGTCTTGTCTGCGCACAAGGGCACGCTGTTTCTCGATGAGATCGGCGAACTCGATCTGAAACTGCAGGCGAAGCTGTTGCGTATGCTGCAAGAGAAAGAATTCTCCCCGCTGGGCAGCAATAAGGTAATTAAGGTAGATGTGCGCATCGTCGCCGCCACCAACGCCAACCTCGAAAGTGCCGTCAAAGAGAAGACCTTCCGCGAAGACCTGTTTTACCGGCTCAATGTCGTGCGTCTGTCGATACCGCCGCTGCGCGAACGTATTTCCGATCTGCCGCTTTTGATCCAGCACCTGCTGGATAAAATCTGTGAGCGGAATAACAAGAAGATTTCGGGCGTAACGCAAGACGCCTTCCACAAATTGCAGGCATATTCGTTTCCCGG
>Ga0154020_10008860_pt1 | contig 11641 bp, 6 predicted proteins | sample Klosneuvirus_201_FD_109709 | JGI IMG/M metagenome (GOLD analysis project Ga0154020, IMG submission 109709) | Active sludge microbial communities from wastewater, Klosterneuburg, Austria - Klosneuvirus_20160825_MG | ecosystem: Engineered > WWTP > Aerobic digester > Activated sludge | place... | reverse complement strand
CCGGATGTTCGACTCAAAAGTTCGCTGGTTCAAAGGCAAGGCTGAAGCGGGCAGTTTCTTTCAGGAAGTAGGTGGAAAGTTTCAATATTCCAAGTTTCAGCCCACCCGCTTCGTGTCGGATGGAGATGATGTATTCGTCCTCATTGATGTCGAGTACATCCACATCCCAACGGGTAAAATGTACGCATCCACGTACACGCACCACTTCAAAGTCGTCAATGGAAAAATCACGTACTTCCGAGGGATAGATGACTTCCAAACACAGAAATAAACGATTTTTTAGAACGGTGAATGCCGCCGGGAAATGCGCAAGCCGCTCGGCGGCACCTTTCAGAGATAGAATTTAGTAGATTCCCAAAACCAGGCTTTTTTGACAAAACAGCACATTAAACAATTATCTATCAATAATTAAACATCAACAATGGAAAACACACTCGAGAAATTGGTAGTCGAACTCCACGATTCCTTTTCAAACAATGACTTCGAAAAAACCCTTTCAATGGCTACCGATCATATAAATGTCGAAGCCTACGCATTGGGCTCCTCATTCAACGGGAAAGATGAGTTCAAGCAATTCATACAAGGCTTCAAGGGCGCATTCCCGGATATGCGCATCACCCACAAAAATATTGTATCAAATGACCAAGAAGTAGCCGTCGAATTTGTAGCAACCGGCAAACACACAGGCAATCTTGTAACGCCCGCGGGAATCGTGCCACCAACAGGTAGGTCTGTAAGCCTTAACGTTTGCGAGGTACAGACCTGGGAAAACGGAAAATTGAAATCCATCCGCAACTATCAGGATGCCACGTCGCTGATGCACCAATTGGGCTTGTTGGGCTAACCTAACTATAAATGAGCACCCAATAAATACAGTCTGATTCTCTCACCATATCTAAAAATACTTTTCACAATGAAAAACACACTGTTCTTCGCACTTACCTTCTCCATGCTCTTGTTCGGTCTGAGCACCATGTACGCCCAAACGCCCGCCCAAAACAAGGAAACCACCAAAAAGGTACTTGCCGCCATTGATGCCGGCGATCTGCTTACCTTCTCCAAGTACGTCAGCCCCACGATTGTCGAACACATGCCCATGCCGCCGGATGTGCCCGGTAGCACCGATTTTGAAAAAGTAAAAAACCTCCTCGCGGGCTATCACGCGGCGTTCCCCGACAGCAAAACGACCGTAATGAACATCGTCGCCGAAGGGGACATGGTGATCGTGCACTCTACCTGGACCGGCACCAACACCGGTTCGTTCATGGGCGCTCCGGCCACCAACAAGGCGGTGTCCATTGATCAGGTGGACATCGTCCGCTTCGATGCCTCCGGTAAGGGTGTGGAACACTGGGCGGTGATAGACCAACTGACCATGTTACAACAACTCGGTATGATCCCCACCGACGGAAAGTAGTACCGGTTCCCTACCCCAAAAAACCATTTTCAACCGATCAATTTTCAAAACCATTTCAAACAATGAAACAAGTCAAATTTTTCGCGCTCGCACTGTTCTGCGCCTTGCTCCAAACCACAGCCTTCTCCCAAAGCCAAAATGCCGGCAAAATTGTTACCGACTATTTCGCCTGGGTAGATGCCGGAAACCTCGATGCCGTCGGCACCTTGCTGGCAGATGATTTTTCAGCAACCGCCCCTTTTTCACCTGTTCCATTCAACAAGATGGCCTGGCGCGGCGTTGGGCAAGGGTTCAATGCCGCCTTTCCCGATATGAAACACGACATCGTGGACTGGTTTGCCAACGGCAACAAGGTAGCCGTGAAAGGGGTTTTCCGCGGCACCAATACCGGGCCGAACATGGGTAACCCTGCCACTGGCAATAAAGTGAACTGCGCGTTCAACACAATCCTCGATCTCGACGGCATGGGCAAGATCAAATCAATCAACATTCAGTTCGACATGAAAGCCTTCGAGGCCCAACTGATGGCCGGCCTGCCCGACCCCGGCGCCTCCGCCGAGGCCACTGTAAGAGGTGTGCTCCTGGCTGCCGATGCCGGTGATGTGGAAAAAATGGTTTCCTACTTCACCCCGGACTGCACGCACTACTTTAGTGGCCAGGCAGCCAACATCGAAGAATTGAAAAAGCGGGTAATGGGATTCAAAATGGGTTTCCCGGATGTTAAACGCGACCTCGAAGTGGTCTATGCCAATGCTGGCTTGATTGTTCTGAAGGGTTGGCTCACCGGTACAAATACAGGATCGTTCATGGGCAAACCCGCAACGGGCAACAAGGTCAGGGCTTCCGTGCTCGGCTTCTACAAACTCAACCCTGATGGTAAGGTAACGGAGGCTTGTGTGGAAATGGATTTCGCGACGCTGCTCAATCAGTTGAAAGGAGCGGTAGCGGGCAATGGGAAGTAACCGTCTCAGGCCGGTTTAACAAGCATGCCATGGTGCACATGCGACAAAGCATTCATCACCACAGATTACACAGATTAACACAGATTTTTCCGTGAAAAATCTGTGTTAATCTGTGTAATCTGTGGTGTAATTTTACCTCTTTGCGGCCTTGCAGGCAGTTGCCAAATAGTTACTAAAAATGAAAAAAAGCGCCACCGACATCAAAACCTATCACCTCGACACGGCGCTGTATCGGCTGCATAAAGACGATGCGCTGCACAGCGACTTCGGACTGGACAATTCGAGCACGCTAATCGAAGGCGGTTTTGGCTTGTACTCGTCGGCGAATATCAAAACCAGTATCGGCCCTGTCAAAACCCAGTACTATCGAGTCGCGCTCGTCCGGGCAGGCTCCGCCAAAATTGACATCGGGATCGAAACCTACCAGCCTGTTCGCGACTGTATCGTCTTCGGTTTTCCCGGTCAGGTGTTTTCGTTGTACGACAAAAGCGACGGTTTTCTGGTGTACTACATGCTGTTCAATGAGGACTTCATGCCCGACACCCATCTGCTGAAAAATGCCCGCGAAACCTATCCGTTTTTCACGTACTCGGGTATCCAGGTCTTCCCGCTCGACACGGATGTGGCCGGCGAAATTGAAACCCTGATCCTGAAAATCAACAACGAAATCAAAACCCACAGGAACGATACGGCCCGGATGATCCGGCTTTATCTTCAACTCATTCTTGCCCTCGCGAACCGCTGTTACGATACCCGACATCTTGCCAAGGAGGAAACCGCCGTCAGCGGCAATGCCCTGTTCCGGCGTTTCGTCAAATTGGTGAGCCAGCATTTCCTGACACTCCGAAAGGTGTCGGACTACGCCAACCTGCTGTATATATCCGCCGACCATCTCAACCGTACCATTAAATCTCAATCGGAAAAAACAGCGGGCGAACTGATTGACGCCATGATCCTGACCGAAGCCAAGGCATACCTGCTGCACACCGAGCTCTCCAACGCAGAAATCGCGTACCGGCTCGACTTCGCCGACCCCTCCCATTTCAACAAGTTTTTCAAAAAGAAAACCAGCCGAACGCCCTTGCAATTCCGAAGCAAATCGTAACCGAACCACAAGAAGCCGTTTTGGTACCATGCCATCGGTTGACAGGGCATGCACCTTTGTTTCTGAAATTGTTTCACCACCTAAATTTTTCAGAAATGACACGCATGTTTCTTCCTTTTGCTTCGTCCTTAGTGTTGGCCACAGCCCTGTGTCTTGTTGCCTGCATCGGCGAAAAACCTGATACCATCGCTCAAACGGAAGCCAAAAATGAGGCCACCGTCCGCGCCATACTCGCCGCTATGGATGCCGGCGAGCCGGCGAAGTTCGATCAATACCTTGCCGCCGATTTTCAAATTTACAACCCCTTTCTGCCTCAACCCGGCAATCTGGAGGTGTTCAAGGGCCTGATGGCCGGACAAAAGGCCGGGTTTCCCGATGTGAACCATGCCGTGACGCAGATATTCTCGAAAGGAAACCTCGTGTGCGTGCGGGGTGTGTACAGCGGCACCAACACCGGTATGATGCAAGGGAATCCGCCAAGCGGAAACCGGGTAGTGTTGCCGTTCATTTTCACCGACGAGTTCGATGCTCAGGGCAAGGTGAAAGTCCGGCACGTGCAGTTCGATACCGGGCTGTTCAATGCGCAATTGATGGCGAAAAAATAGGGCTCTTCAAATTACCGCACCACCACCTCGTCCGCAAAAATCCAGCAGGGATTCCCGTTGCAGCTGTGCCAGTCCGGGCACACGCCGATGTTGGTGGCCGTCACGCGGACATACCGCACCACGCCCGACGTAGGGGCGACCGCAAGGGTCGCCCCTACGGTTCGGAAAGCCTTTTTGCCGTCGGGCACAATGTCGATTTCTTCCGCATGCACCTGCCGGAACAAAACACCGTCGGCGGACACCTCAAACACCACCCGTTTGGGAAAAAACACCCAGGATTGCTGGTCCTGCAAAAACGACACGCTGATATTTGAGCAGCTGTCGCCCTGCACCCGCACAGTCACCTGCAGGTCGTTGCCCTGAAAACCCAGCCAGTTGTAGCGGTAGTCCGGTTCGCCGATGCGGCGATTGGTCAGTTCGTTCGGGTCGCCCTTGGCGTAGGTGGCCGAGGCGGGTTTGGCCAGCACGGCTGAATATGCCCGGGAACCGGCAGCCACGCGTTGTTTTTCAATAAAATTGGTAAAATCCGTCCTGTAAGCCTCCGGCGCATAGCGGTTTTCGTGCAGGTTTTGGAATCCGGCAGCCTTGCAGCCGTCCACGAACAACTGAAGCCCGCTCCGGTACTGCTCGGGCGAATCGCCGAGTATTTCCAGCAGGGCGAGGCTGTCCGCTTTGGCCCGTTCGGCTAAGGCAAAACTGATCGGCAACCGGGCCGCCAACACTCGCCGTTGGCGTGCCGTGTCGGTTCCCAGCCGTCGTTCCGCATAGATCAGGTTCACGAGGTGGTTGCGCAGCAGGCTGTCGGACAAAAAGCGTTCGTTTTGCGGAATGTCGTAAATCCACAGGTGGTTGCCATTGGCTTGCAGGCTGGTCGTCAGGTCATGGATGTACCCCCACACGGCAGGCTGCGCGCTGCCATAGTAGCCTTTGCCAAAATCAAGCAGGATGGAGTCCATGTTGGCTGCCGGGTTCCACATCAGTTTGGCCAGCAGGTAGGCGCGCATATCGGAAAACTCGGAGCGGTCCCCGCCGGAACCCTGCTCGAACAGCATCCGGACACCGTTTTTTTGGAACAACTGTACGTTGGGTTGCAGGGTGTGCCAGTTGGGGAACGGACTGACATAACTGCGGAACTGCACCACGTAGTCCCAAATCATGAGATTGTCGGTCAAGGCAGCCCATTCTTCCACATCGCGGGCAAAGTCGCGGCACCCTTCGGCGATCGGTTGACCCCGGTCGCACTCGATGCTGCAGAGGCAAATGCTGAGATTGGATGCGGGCCGTATTCCCTTAGGCGCCCGGCGCGTGTACTGGTAGGCGAGGGTGCTGATGATTTTGTCGGGGAAGGCTGCGGCCACGGCGTTCACGAAAGCAAGCAGCGTACCGGCCGGGCTGCCGTACCGGGCATCGGACGCGGCGCACCGGGAACATTTGCAGGAATCGTAGTTGTCGTCCTGGCTAACCGACCAGTATTTGGCCTCCGGTTTTTTTTCCATTTTTTCCCGCAGCGCAGCCGTAACGATCTGGCGCACGGTGTCGTTGCTCAGGCACAACTGGCCCGTCGAACGCTGGGCCCCGTTCCAGGCGAAATACTCCGGATGTTCCGTGAAGTATTTTTCCGCCGGGCACAGGATGTGGAACGTATGCACAAACAGGCCCCATTCCTGCTCCTTGTTGCGGCGGGTTTTCAGGCGGTGCCAGCGCGCCCAGCCTTCGTCGAATGCCGGTTCGTAGTGAAGTTCCCGGTAGGGGAATGCAGGTTTTTGCAGTGTTGGCGCGAGGGTTGGCAGGACCAACCGGGTAACGACCGGCACCAGCGAATCGCGCGGGCTGTACTTGCGACAGCCGAGGCGTTCCAGCAAATCGTACACGCCGTACTCAGTGCCCATGCCGCCGCCTGCGATATGAAACACGTTGTTTTTTCCCTGTAAAAAATAAGCGTCTTCGGCAAGGGCCGGCGGTGTTTCCAGGCCGAAGCGCGCGAGGGTCGGGTGTGCACCGAGCAGCACCAAGGGCCGGCCCAGCGACCATTTTTCGGGCACAGTGGCCTGCTGATATACTTGCACCGTACCTCGGGTCATTTCACCCAGATAATGCGCCAAAACCCTTGCCGCTTCCTGTTCGGCAGGCAAGGGGCGGGCAGGCAGCCAAATGGCAGGCGTTTGGGCGCCCGCAAGTGCAAACCAGAAAAATATGAAGGAAAAAACAAGGGTCAGGCGCATGGTAAAAAACGATTTGTTCGGGCAAAGGTAGCGCCTGAAATGTTGGTCATATTTCTTCAGGTTCCAAGACTTTCCAGGTTTTGAAAACCTGGAAAGTCTGTCGCCCCGGGAAGCCGCAACAAAAACCTGCCACTTTCGGTGAAAACTTGACAACGAGCATTTTACATTTATCCCCGAAAAACACAACCTTCCAACCAGAAACCTTCCAACCAGAAACTCTCCAACCAGAAACCTTCCAACCAGAAACCTTCCAACCAGAAACCTTCCAACCAGCAACCCTCCAACCAGCAACCCTCCAACCCACACCGCACCATGCGTACCCTGCTCACCCTCGTCACCCTGCTCTCCGCCCTCTTTTTTTCTTGCACCAAGTCCGTCAAAGACGAAGCCTACCTGCAAGCGGTAGCCCGATACATCAATGCGTACACCAGTGGCTCTATCGGCAGAACCGATGCTATTTTGGTGCGCTTTGTGGATCCGGCCGTCGGTCAGGACAAGGTGGGCCAAAAGGTACCGGGCGATTGGTTTTCCGTAAGCCCGGCTATCCCCGGCGATGCGGTGTGGGCCGACGACCGAACCATCAAGTTGCAGCCCTCGGAACCGCTGGCTTATGGCAAACGCTACACCGGTACGGTTGCGCTTGGTAAAATTTTTGGCAAAGTGCCCAAGGAAGCCGCCGAGTTCGAGTTCGAGTTCAGCATTCGCGAAATCGCCTTCGAGGTTGTGACCGACGGCTTGCGCACTACCGACGACCCAAAACGCCAGCAACTCATCGGGCGCATTTTCACCAGCGATCCTGCCGATGCCGGCGCCCTCGAAAAGGTGCTGACCGCCAAACAGGGCAATAATACGCTTCCGGTTCAATGGACCCACACGGATGACGGCCGTACGCACGAGTTTGTCGTATCCGACGTGGCGCGATCCAACATGCGCTCCAAAGTGGTGCTTTCCTGGTCGGGCGATGCGCTCGGGTTGAGCGGTAAAACCGGCAGCCTCGAACAGGTTGTGCCCGCCCTCGACGAGTTCACGGTGCTCAACGCCCGCGTGGTACAACAGGACGAGCAGTACGTGCTGCTCAATTTTTCCGATCCCATCCAGGCAGCCCAAACGCTCGACGGCCTCATCAGCATCGAAAACTTCGACGGCACTCTGCGCTTTGCCGCCGACGGCAACTTTGTGCGGGTGTATCCGAGCAGCCGCCTGAGCGGCGCCCACAATGTGCGCGTGGAGGCCGGCATCCGAAACACCGCCGGCGCAGCAATGAAAGGCCGCAGCGACTGGCCGCTCAACTTCGAGGAACTCAAACCCGCCGTTCGGTTGGTGGGCCGCGGAGCCATCATTCCCCAAAACGCCGACGGCGGTATCATCTTTCCCTTCGAAGCAGTCGGTTTGCGCGCCGTGGATGTGGAAATTTTCAAAATATTCAACACCAACATCCTGCAATACCTCCAGGTCAACGACCTCGAAGGCGACAACGAACTGGAGCGCGTGGGCAAGATTGTCCTGCAGAAAAAAGTGGCGCTTTCCGACCTCAACCCCAACGCGTCCGGCTCGGCCTGGCAACGGTATGCCCTCGACCTCAAAGACCTGATCCATCAGGACCCCGGCGCCATTTACCAGGTACGGCTGGCGTTTCGGCACGGCTACGCCCTGTACTCCTGTGCTGCTGCCCCTGCCGTGTCGGAAAGCGACGGCAGCGAAACGGGATTTGACCAAAACGATGATCTCGCCCGGCTCGGCAGCCCCGACGAAAACGGCAACCTTGTCAGTGTGTGGGGCGGGTACTGGGGTATTTACTATTCCAATGCCGACTGGTGGGGAGACGATGAGGGTGGCTACGACTGGAGCAATCGCGACAATCCCTGTTCCCGCGAATACTACAATTCCGACCACTTCGCCAAACGCAACGTGTTCGTCAGCGACCTCGGTATCACCGCTAAACAAGGAAAGGACCGCTCGCTGTTCGTATGCGTCACCGACTTGCACAGCGCCGAACCCGTGAGCGGCGTGGACGTGGAATTATTCAACTACCAACTGCAACCGATAGCCAAAATCCGCACCGACGGCAGCGGAACCGCCACGCTGGATGGAACCCGCGAACAGCCCTTCGTGGCTGTAGCCACCCGGGGCGAGCGGCGCGGATACTTGCGCATGCTTGACGGCGGCGCACTCTCGCTCAGCCGCTTCGACGTGGCCGGTGTGGAACCACAAAAGGGCCTCAAAGGCTTTCTTTACGGCGAACGCGGCGTGTGGCGCCCGGGCGATTCGCTCTTCCTGAACTTTGTGCTGGAAGACAAAACCGGCGACCTGCCGGCCAATCACCCCGTCACACTCGAACTCACCGATCCTCGCGGATCACTCCAGTTCCGCACCGTGTCTGCCCAAAGTGTCGGCGGTGTGTACCCGTTCCATTGCATTACCCGCTCCGACGCTCCCACAGGCAACTGGAACGCGCGTGTGCTCGTGGGCGGCGCCACGTTCACTAAATCCCTCAAGATCGAGACCGTCAAACCCAACCGGCTCAAGATGGACCTCGATTTTGGGAAAAAAGTCCTCGTTGCCGGCGACGAAAACATCAGCGGTAAACTGCGCGCCACGTGGCTGCACGGGGCCACAGCCAAAGGCCTCAAGGCGGTTGTGAAACTGCAACTCAGCGCCGGAAAAACCGAGTTCAAAAACTTCAAGGATTTCGTGTTCGACGACCCTGCCCGCACGTTTGCGAGCGAACCCGAGGTACTGCTGGACGGCACCCTCGATGATAACGGACAGGTTTCTGTACCAATCAGCCTCGGCAGCAACGAAAACGCTCCGGGCAGGCTTATCGCCAATTTCAACGTCCGCGTATTCGAGCGCAGCGGCGATTTCAGCACCGACAATTTTGCCGTGGACTATTTCCCCTTCGAGCGTTTCGTGGGCGTGTCCGTCCCGGCCAACCAGTGGGGCAGCAAGACGATTGACCAAAACGGCGGCCAGATTCAAATCGCCTGCCTCGACAAAAACGGCAAACCCATGCCCGGCCAAACGGTCGAAGTGGGCCTTTACCGCTGCGACTGGCGCTGGTGGTGGGATGAAGACCGTACCGACAACGTGGGCCAGTTCAACTCCGCCGACCACATCAATGCCGTGGACAAAATCACCCTGACCACCGATGCCCGCGGCTTAGCCACCTGGAAAGTAAAACCGAGCGGCTGGGGCCGCTACCTCGTACGCGCCACCGATCCCGACGGTGGCCATGCCGGCGGCGACTTTTTCTGGAGCGGCTATCCCGACGAGCGCAACGACATGTACAGCCGCAACGCCGCCGCCATGCTGCCGTTTTCCGTTGGAAAAGAAAAATACAACGTGGGCGACGAGGTGGCGCTCAAAGTGCCGGCAAGCGAAAACGGCCGTATCCTACTCACGCTCGAAAACGGCGCGCGCGTGGTCAAACACCTCTGGTTCGATGCACAGGCAGGGGACAATGCCCTGTCGTTTGCCACCACCGCCGACATGGCGCCCACGGTGTATGCCCACGTCAGCCTCTTTCAACCACACGCCCAAACCAAAAACGACCTGCCCATTCGCATGTATGGCGTGATGCCCGTCAACGTCGAAAACCCGGAAACGCACCTCAAGCCGAAACTCGACATGCCCGACGTGCTCAAGCCCGGCGAGCCGTTCAGCGTTAGCGTGCGCGAAACCTCCGGCAAAGCCTGCACCTACACCCTCGCCATCGTGGACGAAGGTTTGCTCGACCTCACCCGGTTCCAGACACCCAATCCATGGGACGTGTTCTTCGCCCGCGAAGCGCTCGGTGTCAAAACCTGGGACGTGTACGATTATGTGCTCGGCGCTTATGGCACCGAACTGGAGCGTATCCTGAGCATCGGCGGCGACGCCATCAACCAGAAGGCTAAAAATGCCGCACAGATCAACCGATTTAAACCAGCCGTGCTGCACGTGGGGCCGTTCCAACTGGAAAAAGGCAAGACGGCCAAACACACGTTGAAACTCGACAACTACGTCGGCTCTGTGCGCGCCATGGTGGTGTGCTCCGCGCCCGCTCCCGGCAGCCAGGGCGCCTACGGCAGCGCCGAAAAAACCTGTCCCGTGCGCAAACCGCTGATGATCCTGCCCACCCTGCCGCGCGTGCTCGGTCCCGGCGAATCGCTGCGCTTGCCGGTGGACGTATTTGCCATGGAAAAAAAGGTGAAAAACGCCACTGTACGCGTGTCGGAAAAATCCGGCCTTGTGCGCATCACCGGTCCGGTAAGCAACACCTTGCAATTTGCCCAACCGGGCAATGAAATGACCTATTTTGATCTGAAAGTGGGCAACCGCACGGGAGCGGCCAGGTTCATCATCGAAGCCCAGGGCGGCGGTGAAACCACGAAGCAGGAAATCGAAATTCTCGTCCGCAATCCTAACCCCGTCCAGACCGCCGTGTGGGAAGGCGCCATCGAGCCGGGGCAAAGCTGGGATGCCGGCTTCGACGCCGCCCGCTATTCCGACATCGGGAAAGCTGCCTTTGAAGTGAGCGCCCTGCCACCCATCAATTTGAGCCGACACCTGGAGTATTTGATCCGGTACCCGCACGGCTGCGTGGAACAGATAACCTCCGGGGCTTTCCCGCAATTGTACGTTGGCCTGCTCACGCCTTTGGATAAAAAACAACAGGACAAAATTGCCCGCAACCTCACTGCGGCCATTGACCGCCTGCGGAAATACCAACAGGGCGACGGCGGCTTTTCCTACTGGCCGGGCGGCGGCGGTGTGAACGACTGGAGCAGCACCTATGCCGGGCATTTCCTGCTCGAAGCCAAGGCCAAAGGGTACGCCCTGCCACAGGGAATGCTCGACTCGTGGGTAGGCTACCAAACCAAGACCAGCCGCCAATGGAATCCGCTCGCTTCCACCGGTAACGAAGGCTGGCGCTACTACGACAACGACCTGAACCAGGCCTACCGTTTGTACACCCTTGCCCTTGCCGGCAAGCCCGACCTGAGCAGCATGAACCGCATGAAGGAACAAAAGGGTCTGTACAAAGAGTCGGCCCTGTTGCTTGCCGCCGCGTATGCCCAGGCCGGAAAGCCCGAAGCCGCACGCGAGATTGCCAACAAAAAATGGCGTGACGACTGGCGCTACGAGTGGAGCGGCTACACCTACGGCACCGACCTTCGCGACCGCTCTCTCATGCTCGAAACCTTCACCGCCATCGGCGACACGAAACGCGCCGAGAGCCTGGTGCAGGCCATCAGTAAAGAACTCGGCGAACAGGCAAACCTGCACTGGAACACCCAGAGCCTCGCCACCGCCCTGCGCGCCCTGTCCAAGTACGCTGTCAAAAACTT
>Ga0154020_10008858_pt1 | contig 11645 bp, 3 predicted proteins | sample Klosneuvirus_201_FD_109709 | JGI IMG/M metagenome (GOLD analysis project Ga0154020, IMG submission 109709) | Active sludge microbial communities from wastewater, Klosterneuburg, Austria - Klosneuvirus_20160825_MG | ecosystem: Engineered > WWTP > Aerobic digester > Activated sludge | place... | reverse complement strand
GGGCGCTCCGCAGAACACAGCGTCGCAATCCGCCACGCCGGGACAGCCGACTGCGGCAACTACGCCCGCTACAGCCGCCGTTCAAGCCGCCGAACTCGTGGAGACACAGACCGAAATCCCGAAGCTCGCTGCCGCCGGCGCGTATCTGCCGAAGGACAACACCGTCGAGATCGAGTTGAGCGAATACGCGGGCTACGCCGGCTTGGTGGTCGCAAACGGCGGCCTAGCGCCGAACGAGAATTCCGTCTTCTTCAAAAAGCACGGCTTCAAGGTCGCCATCAAACTCAGCGAGGAGGAAAGCTGGTCCGCGCTCAACAGCGGCAAGATGGCCGCCTCTGCCACCACCGTCGATGTGCTCGCGACCTACGGCCGTCAGTTCCAGGTCGTAGTGCCGGTGCAGATCGGTTTCTCGCGCGGCGCGGACGGCGTGGTGGTTCGCAACGACATCAAGCGCATCAACCAGCTCAAGGGCAAGATTCTCGCGACCGCGCAGTTCACCGAGGCGGACTTCTTTATCCGCTACCTCGCGCAGGAAGCCGGGCTCGGCATCAACATGATGCCGGACCTCAAGACAGCGCCCGATCCGGACAAACTCAACCTTGTCTTCTGCAAGGACGCCTTCGCGGCTGGCGATTTCTTCCTTCGCGAAGTGAACGCCGGACGCAACGTGCTCGCCGGCTGTGTCACCTGGGCGCCGAAGACCACTGAGGTCGCCGAAGGCAGCGGCGGCAAGGCGCACGTCCTGACCACGAGCAAGAACCTGCTCATCGTCGGCGACGTCCTGATTGTGAACAAAGGTTTCGCTCAGCAGAACCCGAAAATGGTCGCCGGCCTCGTCGAAGGCCTGCTCGAAGGCAACCGCATGGTCCGCGACAATCCGACCACGTGGGTGGACGTCATCGGCAAAGCGTTCAAGTGGGACCGCGCCGAAACCCAAGCCGAACTGGCTAAGGTGCATCTTTCAAACCTCCCCGAGAACCTCGCGTTCTTCTCCGGCGCGATTGACGCGGCCGGCAGCTTCGGCGGCATCTATCAATCGGCGGTCTTCGCTTACGGCAGCGGGCTGATTAAGGACCCGGTCGACGCGGATCGCTTCGCCGATCTCCAGCATCTCAAGGCGCTGGAAACCGCCGGCACGTTCAAAGATCAGAAGGTTGCCATCGCGCCGATTCGTTCCAGCGGCACCGCGCCGGTGGAAACCGATCCGCTCCTGAGCAAAGACATCCGATTCCTGTTCTCCCCGAACAGCGCGAATCTCGACATGAACAATCAGGACAACCTGAAGAACCTCGAAGCGATTAAGCGTCTCCTCCAAGTCAGTCCCGGTTCGACCATTCTACTACGCGGGCACGTGGACAATTCGATGGTCGAGGAATTTCGCAAGCGCGGCGGCGAAGCGTTCGTGCGGCAGATGGCGCTCAAAGCAGTCGACTTCAGCAAGCAGCGCGCGAATGAAATCAAGCGTCTGCTCGTGGAGCGCCACAAGATCGACGCGCAACGTCTTGATGGCGTCGGACGCGGCTGGGAGGAACCGCTCGGTCCCGATAACGATCAGAACCGCCGTGTGGAAGCGCAGTGGTTTACGCTGGAGTAGCGCATGACGCTACGCGATTTGATTCAAGCCGCCGGCAGCCATCCAGCGCCGGTGTTCGGAACGATGATCGCCGCTCCCGCGCTGGCCTGGATCGTCGGCGTCTGCCATCGAACAGGAGAAGGACGCAACGCGCCGTGGAAGTTCGCCTACTCCGTGCTCGTCTATCTCGCCTGCATCCCGGGAACGTTCGCCGCCGTTCTCACCGGCTACGCGCTGTTCTTTCGGAACGAGAACCTGCTCGACGCGAATCTGCTGATCTACTTCCTGCCGATCGTATCGATGATCGCAACGCTGGTGTTCATCCGCAAACGCGTCTCGTTCGATGACGTGCCGGGCTTTAACCGTCTCTCCGGATTGATGGTGCTGATGGCTTGCAGTTTTGGCATCGCGCTCGCGCTGCACAAGACGCGGATCTTCGTCGGGTTCTTTGGCTCAGTGGAAATGCTCTTCATCCTCGCGGCGGGAGTTTTTGCCCTGTTGAAGTGGGGCCGCTACATGCTGTTTCGCAGTGGCGACGAACCCGCCAAACCGATGCCCAAGTTTCCGTCCATCGATTCGAACAAGTAACCACCCATGACCACGCGCGGAAAAATCGTTCTTACGTTGCTCATCCTCGGTGTCGTCGGATTCGGCGCATGGAAATGGTGGGACAAGTTCGCGCCCGCCGGCGCGGGCGGCACTACGGCGTCGACTTCCAAAGGCAAACCCACCACTGCAGCCGCACCGACTGCGGGTCTGGTCGAAACGCAGACTGAGGTTCCGCCTCTCGCCGCGCCTGGCACCTACCTGCCGAAGGACAACATTGTCGATCTTGAACTCAGCGAATACGCGGGCTACGCGGGCTTGATTGCGGCCAACGGCGGATTGGAGCCCAATGAGAATTCCGTCTTCTTCCGCAAGCACGGCTTCAAAGTGCGCATCAAACTCAGCGAAGAGGAAAGCTGGTCGGCGCTGAACAGCGGGAAGATGGCGGCATCCGCAACGACGGTGGATGTGCTCGCGGTTTACGGGAAACAGTTTCAGGTCACGGTGCCCGCGCAAATCGGATTCTCGCGCGGCGCGGACGGCGTCGTGGTTCGCAGCGACATTAAGCGCATCAACCAACTCAAGGGCAAGGTTCTCGCGACGGCGCAGTTCACCGAGGCGGATTTCTTCATTCGTTACCTCGCGCAAGAAGCCGGGCTCACGATCCGCACGCTCGGCAATTTGGGCGAGGCACCCGATCCCGAGAGCTTGAATCTCGTCTTCTGCGAGGACGCCTTCGCAGCGGGAGATTTTTTCCTGCGCGAAATCCAGGAAGGGGGAAATCGTCTCGCTGGCTGCGTGACCTGGGCACCGAAGACCACCGAGGTCGCAAGCCAGAGCGGCGGCAAGGCGCACATTCTGACCACGAGCATGAACCTGCTGGTGGTCGCGGATATTCTCGTCGTGAACAAGGGCTTTGCGCAGCAGCAGACGAACATGGTCGCGGGACTCGTGAACGGATTACTCGAAGGCAATCGAATGGTCCGGGATAATGCGGCAGCGCACCTGGACGTGGTGGCGAAGGCGTTCAAATGGGATCGAGCGCAGGCGCAGTCCGAGCTGGCCAAAGTTCATCTGTCGAACCTGCCCGAGAACCTCGCGTTCTTCTCGGGCTCGATCGATTCCGCCGGGAGTTTCGGCGGCATCTATCAGGCGGCGGTCTACTCGTATGGCGGGCAGTTCATCAAAGATCCAGTCGACGGAGATCGCTTCGTCGACCTGCGCCATTTGAAATCGCTCGAAAGCTCCGGCGCATTCGCCGGCCAGCAGATCGCCATCAAGCCCATTCGCGCCTCGGCCGCCGCTGCGGTGGAAGGCGATCCCGTGCTGAGCAAAGACATTCGTTTCCTGTTTGAAGCGAACTCGGCGACACTCGATCAGGCGCGGGAGGACAACCTCAAGAATCTCGACGTCATCAAGAAGATGCTGCAGGTCAGCCCGGGCTCCGTCGTGCTGCTCCGCGGCCATGTCGACAACTCGAAGGTCGAGGAGTTCCGCAAGACCGGCGGCGAAGCGTATGTCCGCACGATGGCATTGCGGGCGATTGAGCTGAGCAAGAACCGCGCGAACGAGATCAAACGGCTGCTCATCGAGCGCCACAAGATTGAGCCGGCTCGCATAGATGTCATGGGACGCGGCTGGGAGGAAGCGACAGGCACTGACAGCGAGAAGAACCGACGGGTGGAAGTGCAGTGGTTCATGCTGGAGTAGACAAGCGCCGAAGTGTCGGCAGGAATTCAGTATCCCAGCAACTGCGTCGGCTTGTTGACGTCATCGCCAACCTGGAAACGCGGGAAGGCTTTTGAGGAGAACGTAATTGCCCCGCCGTAGTCGGTCGACCTGCCCTGGTCTTTCAAAATTCGGAAGGTCAAAGCCACCGTCCAGCTGCGGAGGTCGCGGTAGACCGTGTAGGACTGGCTCTGCACAAACTGTTCGCGGGCGTCGTAGTAATGAATCGCGCGCGCGGCCCAGTTGGGATTCACGCGCAGATACGCACTGCTAAAGAGGAGGTTATTTCCGATGTTCGTTCCGTAAAAGGCGCCGCTGCGGAGGTAGCGATGACCCACCGTCCAGCTCCAGGTATCGTTCGGCGTAAAGGTGGCCGAGTGATTCACCTGATCCCACTCGCGCTGATTGATGCCGTAGTTCAGTTCGGAGTTCAGCATCAGCCAGTGGAACGGCTTTAGATCGAGCTTGGAGTAAAGGTCGGCAAACGTCTCTTGATCCTCGCGCGGCTTGAGGCGCCAGTCCGTGTAGAGCGACCAGTGGACAAAATTCTCGACTCCGTCCTGACGCTTTGTCTGCAGTTTATTCTCCAGCCCGAGGCGCAGAACGTTCTGGCTGTCGATGGCGTCGATCGAACTGTAGTCGGGATACAAAATCGGCAGGAGCTCCGCCGAGGGCAGCTCGTAGTCGAACTGCGGCAGCCTGCGCGGCGGCGCGCCGGGACGCGGCACGTAGACGTAGTTGAATGAGGGCATGACGATGTGCCGGACGCCATCCACCTCGAAAAACTTGTTCTTCACGCCTGCCCAGGTCCGCGAGGCCTTGAAGGAAACCTCGGCACCCGTATTGAACACCGCGCGTTCCTCTTCCAGCGTCGTTGCACCGGGACCATCCGCTTCGCCGTAATAAGTGAAGCGTCCGCCAGCGCGTGGCGTGATGTTCAGCCAGCCGAAGAAGGTCCACGGAAGAAGCACCTGATGAAACGTGTCGCCGCGCATCGCCGCGAAGCGATCCGGATCGACGAAGACGTTACGGTTCGTGTCCACGACGGCGAACTTCCGCTGGAAATATCCAAAGGAACTTTCGCTCTCGTAGAAAAGCGGCGTGGGCCCGATTTGCTGACGAAGCCCGGTGAGTTTGAGATCGGGCAGCCGTTCGACGGTTTCCTGGAACTCGTTCACGCGAGGTTGGGCGAGGAGATTGAGACTCCAGTTCGACCAGATCTGGTTCAGCTCGACGAACGTGCTGGGCTGGGTGTTCTGCTTGTACTCCGTCTCGAAGAAATCGCGGACGATCTGGGAGTCGCTCTGGTAACGAACCGCTGACTTGATGGTCAGGTTCGTGCGGAGAATTCCTTGATGCGTGAACCAGGCACGCTGCCGTTCCTCATCGTTCTCCGGGCCGCGACCATCGCGACCAGGTCGTTCGTCGTGCGTGTAGTAATACTTCGCAGTTCCCTCGCCGAATCGCGGGATGTTGTAACTCACGTCCGGACCGGCGGCGAGACCGCGGCGCGAACGCTCATCGATATGAATCGCGCCGCTGAGTCGCTCGTTCCAATACCACTCGTAGGTCGTCAGCAAATACGCCCCGTACTTGCTGCGGTAACCGGGCACGAACACCCAGTGATTCGGATGGCGCTTCAGGTTGCGACGCCACTTCGGGAACCAGAAGACGGGCGTGTCCTTGAGATACAGCACCGCATCCTCGAACTCGATGTAGTCGCCAGGCGCAATGGTGAGGGATTTGGTGCGGATGCGGTATCCGGGTTGATCGTAGTCGTCCGTGGTGACAATACCGTCCGCCAGCACGTAGACGTTGTTGGTCTGATCCCCGCTGAGCGCCGAACCCTTGACGAAGAGCGGCGGCTGGCCGGCCTTGAACTCCGTGGCGAGGATCTTTCCCGACTTGAAATTGTACTCCATGCGCTCGCCATACCAGACATCGGGTCCCTGCTGGAGACGAACCTGGCCCTCGGCTTGCACCTGACCCGAGTCCTGATCGAGCCTGGCCTTCTTCGCCGTCAGCACTGCGTCGCCGTATCGAACAGTGACTCCGTTGGTGTAAGTGATCGTTCCACCGGCGAGATCAAACGAGAGACTGTTCTCCTCTGACGTAATCTCGAAACGATTCACTGTCGCCTCTGCAGCGCGCGAGCCTGCCAACGTTCCCAGCAGGCACGCAAAAGACAAAATCAAGATGTGGAGTCGGCGCATTCGGCGAGAACAGTGAAGCAAATGGCGCGTCCCACTGCCAAGCAAGGAGTTCGCGGGCGTTGGTAAAGAAAAAGCCGGTCTCTCAGCGAGACCGGCTTGTTGAATCTTTTGTTCGCCTTGTGGTTACGGCTGCCGTGGCAGCACGACGCGGTAGTAACGGTTGGTGGTCCAGTTCGGGTCCGCGAACTCGGCCACGAAGTTCGTGGCGCGACCGGCCACATCCGCCAGCTTCTGCCAAGGCGCACCGAGGGCATCCGTGTATTGAACCGAGTAGGTGCGGTTGGAGATCGCGGCGAATTGAACGGCCGCAGCACCCACCGAAATGTTCTCCGCGATCTTGAGGTAGCTCAGGCTGTTCGTCGGATCCGTGCCCGCGAGGAACTCCGCCCGGTTGCTCATGCCGTCGCTGTCCAAGTCGCCGGACGCATCGGCGACGTTGTTGGTGTCAAGCCCCAGCTCCTGTTCCACGAGATCCGGAATTCCATCACGATCCGAGTCCGCCAGGACGCGGATGTTAAACGTGGTGGTCGCGCCCGGCGCGGTGTTGGCGTCATTGTAAACCACGATGCGCATGACGAAGTTCGACGAAAGAATGTTATTCGTCAGGTTCAACAAGGCGCTGGTCGTGTTCAGCGTGATGAAGTTCGTGCCGTACTCACCCGAGTTCGTATTGATAACGACCGACCCTACATTACGACGCCAGCTGTAGGCGAACCGGTTGGGATTTCCCGTCACCGCGACGCTCAATGAGAATTCACTTCCAGCCGCCACCACGAGGTCGGTGGGCCGCTGGACAATCACCGGCGCAATCCACGGCACGAGTCGCGCAGCCGCGCTGGTAACGGTGTCGACCGAATCAGTCACGATACATCGATAGTCGCCCTCGTCATCCAGTTGCACGTTGGTAACCGTCAACGAGGATTGATTGGCTCCGGGGATATTGACGCCATTAAACTGCCACTGATACGTGACTCCGGAATTCACACTATTGGCCACGACGGTGAAGGTGACGTTCGTGCCATTGGGCAGGTTCGCGGCTTTCGGGTCCGGTTTGATGTAAACCGAACGGCTGACCGGATTCTGAGTAATGGAAGGTGGCAACAACACGGTGAGCTCAGCCGTGGCGCTTTGCGCGCTGCCGGCCGAGTTCAAGATGGTCACACTGTAGAGTCCTGCCTGGCGTGTCAGAAGATTGTTCAACGTCAGAGTAGGCCCATTGGCTCCCTCGATGTTGATGCCGTTGAAACGCCACTGGTAGAAGAACGGTGCCGTGCCTTCAACCACAACGCTCATGGTGGCAGAGCGCCCTTCCACACCGAAGGTGGACGCCGGTTGGGTAATGATTGTTGGAGGCGTACCGCCGGGCACATACGAGAGGCCACCCGAAGGACCAACCGCAACCCAGTTCGTCGGGTCATTGCCGTAGGCTGATTCCACCAACCGCTGCAAGGAGGCGCCGCCACCGTCCGCCGTGACCGGCCACGGAGCGGTATCACGATACTCGACCTCGTCTGCGATGATGTAAGGCACGCCGTTGGTCGTGGCGACCCCCGGCTTCTTCAGCTCGATGCGTCCGCCGGAATTGTCCAGCTTGCCGCCATACGGACCAAACACCTGCACGTCGGCCGCCAGGTCATACTTCGCGCGAAACGCCGCCTCGGCGACCGAATCCAACGCGTCAATATTGGCCACGATTACGGCCTTACCCGCGGGGATGGTGACACCCTGCGGGAAGGTGAAGTCCACCAGCTCAGTGAGCTTCCACGTATTGGTCGGCGCCGCCGAATCGAAGAGGCGCACTTCCGCGCCGGTGATGTTGCGAAGCTCGATGAACTCGTCCACGGAATTATCGTTCGTTCCGATGTCGAGCGGGTGATACATGATCTCGCTGATGACGACCGGACCCACCTTGGGACCGGCGTTGGCCGCACCCAAGGTCTGCGCAGATTGGGCCACGAAGAAAGTGTTCGTCTGGCTGTTCGTGTAGCGCCCGAAGGAAACACCGACCTCACCTGCGCCGAACTGTTCGCCCTGCGCGTAACCCGTCAGTTCACCGGCGGAGTTTCCAGAATAGATCCAGGCCTCGTCATCGTTCGAGCTGAATGCGAAACCAAGGCCGCCCGCGTTGAACTGCGATTCATCAAAGGTGATAAAGCCGCCGGCGGGAATGGTCGTCCCATTCGGAATGCGATACTTCTTCGGCGTAAGCGTATCGTCGGTGATATACCACCCGCCGATGTCAGCGACGCTGGCAGAAGGATTGTGAAGCTCGATGACGTCCACTTGGGGAAGCAGGGACGAGGAGAGAACTTCGTTGACCACAACTCGCGCGAAGGGCGGCGGAGCGGGATCGTTGTTTCCAGGCGAACCGCTCAGCTGACCGCTGGCGCGCCACTGCGCCTTGCTATCCCAGCTGTCCGGCTCGGCGTTTTCATCCACGACAACCAGCGAGAAGCCCTGGCCGTCGGTGACGGGATACCACTTGTTGTTGTAGCTGAAGTCGTGAATCTCCTCGTTGACCGCGTCCACAAGACGAATGCGTTCCCCGGCACTGTCGAGATTACCCGCAAACTGGCCGGCCACCGGGAGACTCGCACCATAACGAGCGTTGAAAGCATTCGTGTTCCGCACCACCAACGCGCGCGCGCCCGGCGCCAGGCTGGTGACAGCACTGCCGGAGAAGACGAAATCAATCCCGCCCTCGAAGCGGACTCCATTGAGATCCAGTGTGACACTGCCCGAGATGTTCTTCACCTCAATATACTCAAATTCCTGAGCCTCGACCGTGTTGGTGCTTCCGGCCACCGGAGCCGGATTATACATAATCTCCGTCACGCGAAGATGCTTCTGCAGATCGCTCGAAAGGTCTGGAGTCGTGAAGCTGTCCACCTGGCGACCGATCGTGTCCGTGATGAGAATGGTTTCACCGCGGGCGGAAAGCTGGCCCTTGTAGCCGCCGATGACGAACAGGCCCTGACCACGACGAGGTCCGGTCGTGCGAGTCTTGAACCCATTCAGATCGCGCGCGACATAGATGACGCCACTATCCGGAATGATCGTACCGGGCCTGAACGTGAAGTCGATTCCGCCACCAATCTTCCAGCCGGAGATATCGAGCGCCAACGACGTAGGATTCGTCACGCAGATGTACTCCTGCAATTGATTGCCCCCGGACGGGTTCACCTCAGCCGAGAAGATGCGAATGACGGCATTCGCTGGCTGCGTCAGCGGAATGCCAGCGTTGTTCGTCCGAAAGAGGCCAATGGGTTTGGCGCCGTTGGCGATGCTGTGAGTCTCGTTGAAATGAATGCGGCGCAGGTTGATGAACTCGTTGAAGAGTTCGTTGATCGCGTTGGTGAGCGGTTTGTTGGACGCCGTCCACGTCGAATAGCCCCACGACGCACGGTCGAGGAACGCCTCCGTCCAGATCATGTTCGTCATGTGCCGGATGTGGCTTTCCAACAAGCGTGACTCCGCCGGAACTCCGGGCTCCAGAACCCAGTTATCCAGCACCGTGCGCATGCGGCGCAGCAGCATCTGGCGGGTTTCCGGGAGCGCAATAATGGTGTCATAGATGCGGTTATAGCTGCCCCCGTCGCAGGCGATAATCGTGGAACCACCGTAAAGCGGATGGCTCTTGCAACTGTCGTTGATCGCGTCGAGCGGCGTGATGCCGCCGTATCGCTGACCCCAGGACGCGTTCATGTCGAACGGGATGATGCGCCACAGACCGTCGCCGAAGGTGTCGCGATAGATGGACATGTTCGCCCACACGTCGTCGTTCTCAGCGCACCATCGCGCGCCGGCGAGGTGGTTGATGACTTGTGGGATGTCCAGCATGTCGTACGCGGCGGCGCGACGCTGGGCCAGATTAGTAGGTTGTCCCGGCGGGAAATTGGTTTCGTTGATGGCACGAACGAGAACCTGATAGTCGGCGTGGTCGGTAAGTGGCGGCGGCGACTTCTTCTGAAATACGCCGGTGCTGCTCTCCGAAGGAAGGGCGTTGCCGACCGCCTTGTAAAGGGCGCCCGCCGGATCGTAGCCCATGCGCGCGACCTGTTCCTCGTCGATCACATCGTTGTGGAAGACCAGTCCGTAAAACTGACCGTTGAGCTGGGCTCGGACCGGATAGAAGAACGGTGCTTTCGCGCCCATCTGCTCCAGCAACCAGAATGAGAGATGCTGCCGTATATAAGCTGGGTCGAGGAACTCCGCCATGAACGAGGTCTTGCGGATTCGTGGAAACTCAGGGAGATGACGGAACAGGTGTTCGCGGTTGAACTCCAGTCGGTGAGACTTCTTGTTCTGCCCGGCCGAGGTGTTGCCGCGCAATTCCATCAGGACATTGTCGTAGAGTTCACCGTCGTAAAAGACCGCCACACGCCCGCCGTTCTCGGAATCCGCCCCCGTCTGCGACGTTTGCGGAGTGATGCGAGGAGCCTGAAGCACGCCAGGCGCAGCGAACAGGTGGAAGATCGGCAGCTTGCTGGTGACATAACCGGGGTTGACCATCGTGCCGAGATATTCCGCCGAGTCAGCCGGGTTCGCAAAGAGCGGGTAGCGCGACTGGTTGCCGCGAACATCCGTCGCGCGGAAGAACCAGCGAACCATCTGGCTGTTTGTCGAGATTGTGGATGGAATGGTTCCCCCGTAAAGACCGTCTCCGGCAAGGCCGTCTCCGTGCTGACCGTCATCGAACATCGGTGCTTCGACTTCTGCATCGAACATCACGCGATAACGCATCACGACATCCGAGATCGCGAAGAACGTGGGAGAGAGTCTGAGTGTCACCTGAATGTCGTCGTTATCGAGCGGCACATTCGGCGAATGAGTAACGTCGTAAATCGCCGGACCGGGATTCGCGATGCCGCCGGAGTTTGCCGCACCAGGAGTCGGCGTCGTGAAATACAGCGGACCAGGCGCTGGAGAAGGTTCGCCGGTGAGAATCAGTTCGCAGGAGACGAGGAAATCGATATCCGCTGCACTCTGGTTCAACCCCTGAATCGCGAGGATGTTCGTCCCGGGCTGGAGCATCAGCGCTCCAAAGCGATATTCTTCCAAGGTCGATGCGGAATGGGTGTTCGTCGCAGCCGAATTGAACGTGAGCGTTTCGGGCGCGTTCGCCTGCACCACGGGAACGCCATTGACGAACGCAGCGAAGCCATCGTCATAGCGAATCTTCAAGGTCATCAGTTTAACCTCGGTCGGATTGTTGACCACGAACGGCAGGCGAATGTAGGCCGAGGCGTTGACGTTCGACATCGAGGTTCCCACATCGGTCTTGGTCTGAGACCGGACCGGCGTGTTCGCCGTGACGCTGTAACCCACCCCATTGGTGCCCGCGCGCCACGCGCTGTCATTGAAGGATGCCAGCATCCAGTTCGTGCCGTCGTTGCCATTGGAAGGAATCATTACCCGCGCCGGCGCATTGGTGGGAACGGCCGTAATGCTCGGGGTAAGCACCGCGGTGCCGTAGGAGACGTCCGGAGTCTGCGGGGGATACGCCGGAGAAAACTCCGTCGCGACAACACCATCCGGATCAATCAGCGCTAGATACTCTCCGCCCGCCGCGAGTTGAAACCCGG
>Ga0154020_10008856_pt1 | contig 11646 bp, 10 predicted proteins | sample Klosneuvirus_201_FD_109709 | JGI IMG/M metagenome (GOLD analysis project Ga0154020, IMG submission 109709) | Active sludge microbial communities from wastewater, Klosterneuburg, Austria - Klosneuvirus_20160825_MG | ecosystem: Engineered > WWTP > Aerobic digester > Activated sludge | place... | reverse complement strand
GCTCTCGGCATCCTCTTGGCGTTGAATGCAGGTCTTCGCAAGGCCTTTGAAGGGAGGGCCGCTGCCGTATGACACGACGCTTTCTGACTCTCGTGATCCTGCTGTTTGCCGGAGCAGGTCTCGTCAACTGGCTCCAGTTCCGGGGCGAAAATGTTCCTTCCCGCGAAAAGCTCACGAACTTTCCCGAAACGTTGGGTGAATGGAAACAGCGTGGCGATGCATTCACCTTCAGCGAAGAGACGGATCGCGTGCTTGGTGCGACCGATTACACGATGCGCGAATACGTGTCGAACGACGGCAAGGTCGCGAATATCTACATCGGATACTACGGCTCGCAGCGTGTCGGGGCAACATATCACAGTCCGCAGAACTGTCTGCCGGGAGCCGGTTGGGTGATGCTCGATCCGCGTGAGGCTGAGATCCGACGTGCGGACGGCACCACGTTCGCGGCGAATCAGTTCTTCGTCGAGAACGGCGCGTACCGCGAGGTGATGATCTATTGGTATCAGGGCCGCGGACGCACCGCCGCAAGCGAATACACCGACAAGCTCCACTCGGTGATCGACAGCATCTTCAGGCAAAGGACCGACGGTGCGATGGTCCGCGTGATGGTGAACGTGGGCGACAACGAGGCCGCCGCGATCGAGGCCGCAAAGCTTTTGTCCACAAAAGTTGCCGACAACCTTGACGCCTTTGTCCCTAACTAGAATGTCCGTTACCTGACAGACCGGCCGCCGCATTCCGGTCTAAACTGTTCCCTCAATTGGGGAGGCAGAATATGGCAAAGGACATATACGGCGTTGACGAACGGGAGAATCCAGTAAGCGAAGACAGGGCCAGCCGGCGTCGAGCAGTAAACTGGATGATAGTCAGTCTGATCGCCTTCGTGTTGATCGTTGCGGCCGTTGCAGCCTTGTTTTTTCTGGGCTCGGCCCGTGACGGAGAGATCGACACGCCGGCAAACCTGAGCAACCGGTAAAAGGCTGAGGAATAACAGTACCGAAGACCTCACTAAATACAAACAGTCACTACCCTTTTTCAGATTTTGTCAGAGGAGATCTTTGTGAGCCAGTTGAGGGCCAGCATTGATCTGATCTTGGAACGACGCTAAGTGTAAGGCATTAGACAGTCTTATTTGACCATCACCTCAAATAATAGAAGTAGGGAAATATTCAGAGGAAAGCTGATAGCCCGAAATGAATGAAAGGAGGAGGAAAAATATGCTTTGGACAATCATCATAATACTGCTCGTCTTATGGGCTCTCGGTTTCGGTTTTGCCGGGGCGTCACTCGGCGGTCTTGTACATATTTTGCTGGTTCTGGCGGTGATAGTGCTGATAATTCAATTGGTCACCGGTCGCAGATCTGTCTAAATCAGGTTCCAAGAATGGCGTGGTCGTTCTGTAAGCGGTTTGAACCGCCCAAACACCACGCCATCGTTCATATTCCTGCATAGGCGATCGGTGCGCCTAGTAAATTAAGACGGGAATCCAATTTTTTGGAACGTTCGTTCGGGCGAAAGAAGGTCGCCCGGATCTTAGTAAGCGTGAGCAAGCTCCGTGTAACAGGTACACGCAGACTGCTCGACCTTCGCACGGTCACGGATCGAAAGTCCGCCTCGTGAATAGTCGATCAGCTTTCCCTTACGCATTTCGAGTGCGATGCAAGTTACGCTCGGCCGATAGACGCCGAGGATGCGGGCGATCTGCTCATGCGTGAGCTTCATTGTTTTTTTGCCAGAACGGTCCTGTACAAGCAATAGCCAGGTGCAGAGACGTTCTTTGACCGAATGATACATATTGCAGATCGACCGCTGCGATATCTGTCGAACGTATTGATCGACCTGCGGGGTCAGCGCACGCGATAGTTCAGGGTAGAGCCTGAATAATTTTGAGAGTATCTCGCTTTCGATGCGGATAGCGGAACCGGCCTGCGAGACCTGCGTGCAATTGGAGACCAGCGAGTTGCAAAAGAGCGGCAGGAAACCGACCGCGCCTTCGTGGCCTGTGATCGTGATCTCGACCATTCGGCCGTCGTCAAGCGTGCGGAATTCTGAGACGACCGCCGTTTCGGGAAAATACACATAGTCGAGCTTATCGTCCTGCATATACAGATACTGCTCGGCGGATAAGAAGACCGACCGCAGCGATGGCTGAAGCTTGCTGAAGAGATCTCGCGAGAGGCCTGCGAGCAGGTCGTTGCTGGATGAGACGACCGGCATCGACGCCGTTGTCGATGCCCGTCCGGATGCTCTAGGTGTTGAGCTTACGGGAGAGTAATCGGTCGTGTCTATGGAATAATTATATGAATCAAAGCGTTCCATTTCCCCTCCTGAGTGAAAAAGTGAAAGTTATCAAATCGGTTTGTTCGTTCGTATCAAGAGGGAATTGAGCTTTTGCGAACCCCTCGGGAACTTGGGCACAAGCCGTGCACACAATATCCGCGGAGGGATCTCGAAAGTGGAAATACCAAATTGCCGAGTTTTTTTGTCTCTACGACCTTCCGAGCGAAGCGTTCCCCTTAATATTTTTAAGTATGAAGGAGCGGGCGGCAGGGCGAAATTGGGAAATTGCGTGAGAAAGATAGGGAAAATCCCTATGCCGATAGGGAAATGCGCGACATTTCAAGTGTCCTGCATCCAGCCTTGAAGGATCGCATATTTCACGATCTCGATCCTGCCGCTGATGCCGAGCTTGCGCATCGCATTCGCCTTATGAACCTCAACCGTCTTGACGCTCAGGTCAAGGCTCGCGGCGATCTCCTTGTTGCTGTAGCCGAGAGAGATGAGGCGCAGGACTTCCGTTTCACGGTCGGTAAGTGCCTTTTGATTCTCGCCTCGGAGCGACGGACGGCTGGCGTAGCTGCCCATCACCTTTTTCGTCAGCGACGGATCGAGATATGCATTTCCTTGGGCAACTTCCCGGATGGCATTTATCAGATGATTCGGTGCGCTTTGCTTGAGCACATAACCGTTCGCACCGGCGGCGACCAGCTGCTGAAGGTAGCCGTCGTCGGTGTGCCGTGAGAGCGTAAGCAGCTTTATATCGGGATATTTCGAGCGCAGCTTTTTCGTAGCTTTCAGGCCGTTCATCCGCGGCATCGAGATGTCCATAATGATGATGTCAGGCCGAAGCCTCTCCGCCTGTGCAAGCGCGAGTTCGCCGTCGTCGGCTTCACCGACAACCTCCATATCGGGCTGGGCGTTCACGAGAAGTTTCACGCCCTCTCGGACAGTTTTGTGATCCTCGGCGAGGAGGACCCGCAGCTTGGCTTGCATAAACTCACCCTGTGAGCGGCACACGGACAAACACGGTGGTGCCTTTTCCGACTGTCGATTCGATGTCGAAACTGCCGTCGATCAGCGAGGAGCGTTCGCGCATCCCGACCAGGCCGAAACCTTTCCTCTGCTTCGACGCATCTTCGGGCTGGATCTCAAATCCTTTCCCGTTGTCCTCGATGATCAGCAGCAGATCGGTCTCGTGCCTCTCAAGGATAACATCAACTTTCGTAGCTCGTGCGTATTTCGCGGTGTTATTCAACGCTTCCTGAGTGATGCGGTAGAGATTCGTCTCTACGTCCTTGTGGATACTCGTTCCCGATACCGCGATCGCGTTGAAATCGGCAAAGATCCCCGAATATCGGGCCCATTCCTTTACGTAATTCCCAAGAGCGGTGACGAAATCGGTCTCGTCGAGCACACTCGGCCGCAATTCCCACGCGAGAAAGCTCACTTCGCTGTCGATCGTCTCGGCGATCTCGGCGAGCCTATCGACGGTCTCGACGAGGTCCGAGCGATCCTCGCAGAGCGTTGCGATGCTAGCGATCTTTAGGCGTAAAGCTGTCAGCCGCTGTCCGAGCTGGTCGTGAAGGTCGCGTGCGATGCGGCCGCGTTCGTCCTCCTGGATCGTGAAAAGCTTCCGCAGCAGGCCGAGGCGCTGTTCCTCCATTCGGGCACGCTCTTCCATTTCCTTCATAAGGACGGCGTTCGTCTCGGCAAGAGCCTGTGTTCGGCTTGCGACGCGGGCCTCAAGGTCGGTCCTGGCCTGATGCAGATCCGCCTCGTACTGTATCCGTTCGGTGAGGTCGGATGCGATCTTCGCGTAGCCGGTCAGCGTATCATTCTGGTAGAGCGGAACCAGTACGCCGCTTGCAAAGAAACTCGATCCGTCCTTGCGTAGATGCCACCGTTCGTCCGACGCACGGCCGTCCGCTCTGGCCTTTGCCATCTCGTGTTTCGGGATATCCTTGGCATTATCCTCGGGCGTAAACAGCACTTCGCCGGACTTGCCGAGGATCTCGCGTTCGCGATACCCGAAGATCTTCTCTGCTCCCGGATTCCACGTGTCGATCATTCCTTCCGTATCGGTCGAGAAGATCGCGTAGTCGGTAAAACTCTCGGTCAGGACGCGCATCCGCTCACGGCTGAATTTTAGGGCATCCTCGCTCCGGCGAAGATCCGTGAGGTCACTCACAAAAGAATAGAATCCGCGCACCTTTCTGTCCGGGCCGAAATCAGGCACGTAAGAGACGTGTACATAGCGGTCGCCGAGGCCCTTGTATGCGACCCAAGAGTCGATCGAGAAACTCTCGCCGCCGAATGCACGTTCGATCAGCGGCTGAAGCTGCTTATACGACCGAGGCGAGAGCACGCTGCTTAGCTTTCGTCCGACGATCGCGGTCTTATCGATTCCGAAGAGCTTGGAATACTGATCGTTCACAAATCGATACCGCTCGTCGCGATCGACGTATGAGATGAGAGCGGGGATCACATTCGTGATCAGCCGCAGTTCGGCCTCGCTGTCCCGAACACGCTCGCTGATGAGTTTTTGCTCGGTAACATCGATGACCGTCCCGTATGAACGCAGGGCCTCACCTTCGCTGTCGCGAATTATCGCTCCCGAAGCCTCGACCCAACGCACACGTCCAGTCCGCTGCCTGATGCGGAATTCATTCTTGAATTCCTCCGTTCTGGATTTGAATGCGGCAAGAAGATGGGCCCGCACCTGGTCGCTATCATCTTCGTAGATATATTTATCGAGCGTCTCAGGTTTTACCCAATTCAGACGCGCTTTCTCACCGCAGATCTTCCAAAGGGGTTCAGACAAAAAGATCCGTTTCGTCTGTGAACTCCACTCCCAGCTCCCGAAACCGCCAGCCTTTTGCGCGAGCATCAAACGCTCTTCGGTCGAGCGATACGCTTCTTCGGCGACCCTGCGTTCGGTGATGTCGATGATCACACCGTCGATGCGAACGGGGCGGCCGTTCTTATCTCGCATGATCGAACCGACGCTCTCGACCCAACGCAGGCTGCCGTTCTTGTGCCGAATGCGGAATTCGTCCTTGTATTCAGCAGTAACGGAGTTCAGAGCAGCCTGAAAATGAGCATCGGCGCCAGCGCGGTCCTCCTCGACCGCCAGATCTTTGTAAAAGGAAATGCCGGTCTTTTGAGAGGGCGGCGAAATGCCGAGGATATCCAGTGCGGCCGCTGAGAACCAAAGCTCATCCTTGTCCTCGAGCCATTCCCAGATGCCGAGCCTTCCGGCCTCCTGGACCATCTGAAGACGGCGTTCGAGGGTGCTTTCTTTTTCACGAATGTCGCCGTTCTCGGACAATCCTGCCGAGCCTTCCCGCTCGGATCCGTAGGTGAGTGTTTCTACTCGCTTATTTAGCTGAGCGTTCTCGGTCATCGCTGCTTCGGTTCGCTTGATAGCTCGATTCTAACACACCGAAAGATGAAGGCATTTTGGGGTAATAAAAATGGACGCATCCTCCCCAAGATACGCCCATAAACGCCAAGAGGCGTCATAAAGTAGATGTGAACCGACAAAGAAAGTATTCTGATCCGACTTCCTCCGTCCGTTTGTATGACCGCATACGAAATTCCACACTTCCCACACCAAAAAAAATACAAATTCTGAAACTCGACGGCGATTAGGCCTTTTACCTGAATGCCGACAGGGAATCAGATCTTTTCAGTAGTTTCCCGCAACTGAAGCAGTGAACTCGCGTAAACCGGAATTGCCCTCCGATCGCGTGATGTGTTTAGCCGTTGAACGGCAAGGTTTTTTGTTATGTTTTTTGCCGAGTGCCCAAATCGAAGTAAGCTTCTTCTGCTGCTCGCGGTCGTCGCCGTTTCCGTATCTCTTTTCGCGGCCTGCGGACACTCCACCGAAGCCTTTATCGCAAAAGGCGAAGAATACCTTGCAAAACGAAAATTCAACGATGCCCTGATGCAGTTCCGGGCAGCGGTCGAAAGCGACAGTTCGTCGTCCCGTGCTCATTGGGGTCTGGCCCGTTCGTACGAGAATTTAGGAGAATTCGACGAGGCATTCAACGAACTGCGGAAGGCGACCGAGCTCGATCCGAACAATCTCGACGCACAGGCACGCCTCGGCAACTACTTTCTTCTCGTAAAACCGCCGCTCATCTCAGAGGCGGAAAAGGTACGCAGCCTGATCGCGAAGAAAGACCCGAAATTCATCGAAGGCGTCGTCCTCGAGGCTTCCATCCTGAATGCGAGCGGCCGCGGCGAGGACGAGGTCGTCGCAAAGCTCAACGAGGCCATCGCGCTCGATCCGAAACGCACGGCGACATACGTCAGCCTTTCGCGTTATTACACGACGATCGACAAGCCGGAGAAGGCCGAAAATGCCTTACAGCAAGGCATAGCCGCAGACCCGACCGTTGCACTTGGATATACCGAATACGGCCGTTTCCTGATGTACGCCAAGCGTGATCAAGAGGCAGAGGCACAATTTGAGAAAGGCATCACCGTCGATCCTGCGAATATCGAAGTTCGCGAGACCGAAGCAGAATTCTTCGTAACGAGCGGCCAACTCGACAAAGCCGAGGTCGCATATAAGAAACTTGTCGAGATACAGGAGAACAGCCCTGAAAGCCGTCTTGAGCTTGCCGATTTCTATCGCAAAGCGAAGCGCGTTCCCGAGGCTCTTAACGTTCTCGAAGCCGTTGTAGCCGAGAATCCGCAGTATGTCCGTGCAAGGTATGCGCTTGCCGAGATCTATCTTGATTCAAAGGACGAGGGCAAGGTCGAGGAGCAGGTCAACGTCCTTCTCGGTCTCAACGACAAGGACGAGGAGGCTCTGATGCTGCTCGCACGCCTGCGACTAATGCAGGGACGTCCTGAAGAGGCGATCAAGCAGCTTGAAGAGGTTCTGAAGCGGACACCGAGCAAGCGTGACGCTCTCTATGTGATGGCACAGGCGAAGATCGCAGCGGGCCTGACCGACGAGGCGAATGCCTTTATTGGCGATCTGCAGCGATATCACCCTGAGTTCTTGAAGGCCGGGCTTTTGAAGATCCAGGCCGCGTTCGCCGCTGGCGACAATGCTGCGGCATTACGGCTCGCGAACGAACTCTACGGCACCGTCAACAGCTCTCAGCCGAATTCAGAAACATCGGTGAACGACATTGCCGAACTGCAGCTTCGAGCCTTGTCGGCACGCGGCCTTGCCGCACTCGCTCTCGGCAGAACGAACGATGCGATCACCGATCTTGAACGTGTTCGCGCGATGACGCCGAATGCTCCTTCGGCCCTTATCAATCTTGCAAAAGCATATCGGCGCGTGAACCGCCTTGACGATGCAGCGGCACTTTACAAGACCGCGATGCAGCGGGACGAACGCGATTTTGACGCGGTGAGCGGCTACGTCTCGCTCTGTATCGAGAATAAGAAGACGGCTGATGCTTACGCGACGCTCGATGCGATGTCTTCGCGAAATGCCGGCCGAGCAGATGTCCTTGCGGCATTGCATTTCCTTCGCTCGCAGGTGCTCTCCTCGGAAGGAAAAGGTGCCGAGACCGAAGCCGAACTTTCGACGGCGATCCAGCTCGATCCGGACTACTTGCCGGCATATTCCGCGTACGCGGCGATCCTGGCGGGCAGGAACGAGATCCCGCGTGCGATCGATGAGTACAAAAAAGTTATCGCGGCAAGGCCGTCGGCGAGCATTTACACAATGCTCGGCATTCTTGAGGACGCCCGCGGAAATACCGCGGAGGCCGAGAAGAGTTACCGTGCGGCCCTCGAACTTTCGCCCAATTCGCCGGTTGCGGCGAACAATCTCGCGTGGCTGATCGCAGAAACTCAAGGAAATCTCGACGAGGCTCTAAGCCTTGCGTCATCAGCAGTTAGCGGCGATCAGACCGTCGCCGCGTACTATGACACGCTCGGCTGGATCTACTTGAAGAAGAATTTATATTCAGCGGCCGAACAGCAATTTCGCAAGGCGATCGAGACCGATCAGCGGAACGCAAAGGCTTCAAATGCCGCATATCGTGTCCATCTCGGAATGGCACTGTCGTCTTCCGGGAACACCGAGGCCGCGAAACGCGAGGCCGAGGCTTCGCTGAGGGATCGGTCCGCGTTGAACGACCAAGAGGTTGCGATGGCCCAAAGAATATTGGAGGCGAGATGATCAGCACAATTGCGGCGTTCTTTACGCATATTCCCGAATCGATCGGCCTGCTCGTTGCAGGCGTTGCGATGACCGCGACAGCGGCCGGGTTACGGAATCTTTTGAAGGTCGCAAAGACCGCCAAAGGAGAAGATCGCGGTGAACAGATCCGCGAAGAGCACCGGACGGAAGGTTAGTTATGAGTGAATTCAGACAAAGATCGATGGGCGAATGGGTCGCAATCCTAAAGCGGCGGAAGTGGATGATCATCCTGCCGATGATCACGCTTACGTCTGCGGTCGGCTATGTTGTTTACAATCTGCCGAGCATCTACGAATCGACGTCGCTGCTTACCGTTAAGCCGCCGACGATCTCGTCGAATCTCGTTCAGCCGCTCACTAACGAAGATTTCTCGCAGCGGCTGCAAACGATCAATCAAGAGGTCTTGAGCCGCTCTTCGCTCGAACCGATGGTGATGAAATACGACCTTTATCGCGCCGAGCGAAATGCCGGGATGCCGATGGAACTCGTCATCGCCAAGATGTACAAGAACATCAAGGTCGATCTCGAAGAGACCGGCGATCAGAAGGTCGCGGCCTTCCGCATTCGATACCGCGACCGCGATCCGCAGGCAACCAGAAACGTAACCGCCGAGCTTGCGAGCAAATACGTAAATGCGCAGGTCCAAAATACGACCGAGATCGCCGAATCGACAAAAGAACTCTTTTCGCGTCAGCTCGAAGAGAAGAAAACAGCCCTAGACGACCTCGAAAAGCAGCGGCTCGACATCATGACCGCGAATGTCGCGACCTTGCCCGAATCCGAACAGGGATTGGTCGCCCAGCTCCAGGGACTTCGCTCACGCGAGGACACGATCACAAAAGAGAAAGAGACGCTATTCAATGAGAAGGGCCGGCTGAACGATTCGATCGCTGCGAACAACCGACAGATGCGTCTTATCGAGGATTACGGCCAGAAGGAGACGCAGGACACCGCACGCCAGGCAGCGAGCATCGAGGACACGCTTCCGTATGCGGAGTTGATGAAGCGCCGTTCCGAACTCAATGCTCAGCTCGACAATCTGCTGAAGGTATATCGCGAAAAACATCCGGCGGTGATCGCAAAGCAATCCGAGATCGCACGCGTGAATGAGGAATTCGACAATCTGCGTAAGAGCGCCGACCGCCGTGTCGCAAACGCGACGAAGTCGAGCGATATGCGTGCCGATCTTCAGAAGAAAGGCCTCGAACTCGAGAATCAGCGGATCCAATCGCAGATCGGCCAGATCGAGAATCAGATCGCTCAAAAGGATGCTGACAGGGCCAATAACGCAAATGATATTGCCGCCATCGAGGCGCGTATCAACGCTGTCCCTAACGTGAAGGTCGCTCTCGAAGGGATCAACGCCCGATATCAATCCGCGAAGCAGTCCTACGACGAGATCCTTAAGAAAAAGAACGATGCCGAAACACTCGTCGGGGTCGAGACGAACGCGCAGGGCGAGACGATCCGCGTCCAGGATCCGGCGAATATACCGCAAAGCCCCGTCGCACCGAAGCGGTTCGTATGGACATTCTTCGGAGCGGGAATCGGGATGGCATTAGGTCTTTTATTGGTCGGGTTATTTGAGATACCGCGGCTCTTCCGCATACAGAACATCGAGGACGCGAAGTATTACACCGGCCTTCCCGTCCTTGCGTCGGTGCCTCCGCTGCTTTCGCTGCCTGAAAAGGTGTGGATCAAACGGGCTTCGCGTCTAAAACTCGCGGCCGGTGCGGTCTTCGCGATAGGCATTATTCCTGTGATCGTGCTGGTTCTGCAGGCAACCAGGGTCTTCGAGATCATTACGTCCTAGCGTTTACGGGCGAAATGATGATTTGCAAGAGGTGATTATGTACAACGAATTTTTCGGTTTAGAGGATAGTCCATTCACGCTGACGCCCGATCCGCGTTACATCGTGTTCACGCCGAGCTACAACGAAGTGCTCGCAAGCCTTTACTACGGCCTCGAAGAGGCAAAGGGCCTGATCGTGCTCAACGGCGAGGTCGGAACGGGAAAGACGACCGCCCTCAGATGGATACTGCGGCGTCTCGATTCGAGCGTGCTGGCCGCGTATGTCTTCAACCCGCGTCTTTCGATCGACGAATTCTACCACCATGTTACGCAGATGCTCGGCATCAAGGACTGGACGAATAAAGCAGAGCTCTTGAACGTAATGGGCAATGTGCTTGCCGAACGTCATCGACGCGGACTCCGCACGGTGATCATCATTGACGAGGCTCACGAGTTGTCCGATTACGTGCTCGAAGAGATCCGTCTCCTGATGAATTTCGAATCCGACAATGCAAAACACCTGCAGATCGTGCTCACCGGACAGCCGGAACTTCGCGATCGTCTGAATCAGCCGAATCTGCGGCAGCTCAAGCAGCGTGTCGCCCTTCGCTGCAATATGCACGCTCTGCCGAATATCGAAGAGGTCGAGCGCTACATCAGCGAACGTCTCATCATCGCAGGTGCAGAAGATCCGCAGATCTTTTCGCCCGAGGCGATCGATATGATCTTCCGCTGTTCGGAGGGAATTCCGAGGCAGATCAACAACCTCTGCGACAACGCGATGGTCGCGGCCTATAGCGCAGGCGAACGCATCGTTTCGCGAAATGCTGTGATCGAGGTCGCAAAGAATCTCGATATGCTCCCGGACGAACGGGTTGCCGGCCCATCGCACGGTGCGGGCACAATTCTTCGGCCCGACGCCCACGAGGAGCTGTGGAACTCGGCTCCGCTGAACGGCGGCGTTTCGTTCAGCCCGGCCTACACATCGGCCAACGGCAACGGCAACGGTCACGCGGTGCAGCCGCACGCCGCGAACGGATCGAATGGAAAGGCCTCCGGCCTCAGCTTCGGAGACCTTGATGACGAGATCCATCTTGAACTCGGCGATCTCGACAGGTTCGACTAATTGGAGAAATTGAAACAATGAGTGTCCTTCAAGCTCTGCAAAGAAAAAATTCAGAAAGCCCGACAAGCTCTAAGCCGAAAGTGGTGGCGTTCGACGCCGCCGGAAGGCGGAATCTTCCGCCCGACCTCCTCGGCTCTGAGCTCGCGATCGGGTCACCAAGATCGGCGTTCGACGGGCAGCCGAATTCTCCGCTCGGGACGGCACTCCCTGACGTAGAAACGGGCCTAACTGCCGGGGCAAAACCGAATGCCGATACCTTAACGCGTTCG
>Ga0154020_10008855_pt1 | contig 11647 bp, 9 predicted proteins | sample Klosneuvirus_201_FD_109709 | JGI IMG/M metagenome (GOLD analysis project Ga0154020, IMG submission 109709) | Active sludge microbial communities from wastewater, Klosterneuburg, Austria - Klosneuvirus_20160825_MG | ecosystem: Engineered > WWTP > Aerobic digester > Activated sludge | place... | reverse complement strand
GTCTGTGTCCATAACACTCCAGCCATCAGTCATCGGGACAACTCTTCCTAAGCTTTGCATTTTTGCATAGGTGATAGAGTGCAGATCAATAGAGCGCCTACGTAGTCGACTGCGTAAACCTACTTGAATCGACTTCTTGTTATAAAAGGGGACATCAAAAGCACCAATATGTAAGCCACCAATCATCTTGATTGAACGCGATTCAAGCCACGCGTCAAAATGCTGTATCAAATCACGCGTTGATTGCTTATTTTTATCCCGACATTCGTCTAACGTAAATCCATTTACATCTAGTGCGTTTTCGTCGATCTTTTCGCCTTCACGTATTCGACACTCTTCGTAAAATGAATCTTCCGGATTGTTTACGTCTATAGCTCCAATAGATACAATTCCGTGAACTTCCGGGTCCAGCCCTGTCGTTTCGATATCAAGTACTACCATACTAGTAAGTTTACCATAAGTACACCTATGTTGGATTATGGTAATGCTATACTTACGCAATGATACCTAAAGATAAATTGGTAGAACTGTACACCGTTCAGAGCTTATCGATGTCTCAGATCTCTAAGCGTTTGGGATGTTCAGTGCATAAAGTAGAATATTGGATGAAACAGTACAAAATACGCAGACGAAATCGTAGCGAAGCTAATTATTTGATATATAACCCATCTGGAGACCCTTTTGATATAAAAACCGACCTAAGTGTCGAAGAAAACTACTTAAAAGGTATAGCTCTGGGTATTTATTGGGGTGAGGGAAACAAACGTAATATCCACAGCATTCGAGTAGGTAATACCGACCCAGGACTTATTCTAGTTTTTACCAAATTTCTTCGTGAGATATGCCGTGTGCGCGAGGAAAAAATACGCTTTGGGCTACAACTGTTTTCTGACGTTGATAAAAGAGATGCTATAAATTTCTGGGTTACAAAGCTAAATATTTCTAAACAGCAATTTATGCCTACCATTAGTCGTATACAAAGTGGTAAAATAGGCACGTACAAATCAAAAAACATCTATGGAGTTATGACTGTTCAAGTCAATAACAGGAAGTTGAGAGATTGGCTAAACAGCCAATTAGTACAAATAAGCCCAGGTAGCTCAGTGGTAGAGCGCATCCATGGTGGGTCGCAAAGAACCCCGCCCACAAGGTAAGAAATTATCTAGTGAATCCCGAATAACGGTTAAAGTCTTGAAAAAGATCAGACCGTGGCACATTATCTGAAAGATAAAGGGCCCGAACGACTGACAAGGGAGGCTAAAGTGAATATCACTACGCCTAAGATACAGTCTAGCCCACTTATAAGTCAGTATGACGAAGTAGTGGTGTAAGCGAAGGATGAGGTCTCGAGTTCAATCCTCGATCTGGGCTCCAATATACGCTCAAAAAGCTTAGATTGGCGGGCCATTCATAACTTTTTGACGAATTCCTCTACATCTGTTAAAATGTACTAAAGTTGATATAAATCTAATGGGATATTACATACATCATGGCTAAAAAGACTGAAAAGCGAAAACTTATTGGACTCATTTGTGAGGCCTGTGGACACCGTCATTACTACACCACAAAAAACACAATGAATACACCTGATAAGATAGAACTTAATAAATATTGCCCAAAGAACCGTGTTGCTGCTAAGCAAGTAGAAACAAAAAAGAACCTAGGCGTCAACGTAGTCAAAAAACGTAAAGGCTAGTTCCGAATTTCTTAGCACGACCATTGGCCGATTAATCGTTACGAGGACGTGCATGAAAAAAACCAAAAATCCAAACTCTGAACTCATCAAAACCTTTTGGTGGTTAGTTAAAATATGCTTCACGCAGGCTCCTGTTAACTCTACTCTGTACCTAGCATCATCAGCATTCCAGATTGGCTTTAATCTATTTACCTATTATGCAACGGCCAGGATTAGCGCACTACTTGTACAAGCAATCGGTGGGGCAGAGACTACCTATGAATTAAGAAAGTGGTTTGTAATCTGGGCTACCTCGGGACTGGTAGCCTATGCAATGTATCGAATCATGCAGATCCAACAGCAGTTTCTGTATTATCGCCTATCTCTATGGTCTACTAAATTCTTCTTTTCACAGCTATGCAAAATTGATATGTCAGATTTCTACGACAATGAAATTCGCAACGAAATAAATAGGATCAATTCTGGTTTTGCATGGCAGATCCCAAATGCCGGTACTAATGCACTACTCATAATTCAGTCTACGGCTAATACGATTGCAACAATAGTCACAGTTGGTATAGTCGCTTGGTGGCTTATTCCTCTATTTGTGCTACTCATCCTGCCAACCTTCATCTATGAATCAAAAATCTCCAAAATTGGGTGGTTTGTGTGGGACCAAAAAGATGATTCACAACATATCTTCTGGGGGCTCCAGTCTATATTTACACAAGCAAAGCATCAGTTTGAAATTAGGGCGCTGACTTCTAGTAAACGATTGCTTACTATAGCAACTAAACTAAACGGAGATTTCTATAGTCGTCAAGAACAAGAAGTAAAGAAGTACCACAAGTTAGCAACTGCCGGCGTAGTGTCGCAGTTCCTCAGAGAGTCGATTGCGCAAGCATGGCTCATAACTAGCGCTATAGCTGGTAAAATTTCACTAGAACAGTACTTCTTTTACGTGGGGATTGTCTTTAAACTGGACGGGGCACTTACGGGGCTATTCACTGAGTTTGCAAGGTCTCAAGAGGGGCTTAAATATGCAAATGATTATCGACAGTTTATGAGACACGATCCAAAATTGGTGGATATAAAAGGCGCAAAAAAGATAGACTCAAAAACACCACCCGTAATCGAATTTGTAAATGCCTCATTCACCTACCCTGGTGCAGTTAAGCCAGTCTTCGAAGACCTAAATCTCAAAATAGAAAGTGGCCAAAAAATAGCCATAGTCGGCGAAAACGGCGCAGGCAAGTCTACTATAATCAAACTGCTTATGAGATTCTATAAATTAGATACTGGCGAACTCTTGATTGATGGTACAAATATAAAAGAAATAAACATAGAAAGTTGGCTCAACCAAGTAGCAACCTTGTTCCAGGAATTTAACCACTATCCGTTAACAGTCGGAGACAACATATCAGTCTCAAGCCAGGTACAAGATGATACGAGGGTGAAAAGATCAGCAAAACTTGCCGGCACTGACAAATATATAGAGTCTCTAGAGCACGGTTATGACACATATCTCGATCCAGCTTTCAAAAACGGCGTCGAACCAAGTGGTGGATTATGGCAAAGGATTGCTCTAGCTAGGGCGTTTTATCGCTATGCTAATGTAATAATTCTAGACGAGCCTACGTCTGCAATAGACTCAAAAGCTGAGTACGATATATTCAATAACATTTTTGCGGAGCACGACGGCAAAACAGCTATAATTGTGTCTCACAGATTTAGTACGGTACGCAAAGCCGATCGTATTGTTGTACTAGAGCATGGAGAGATTATCGAAGACGGTACACACGAATTACTACTCAAGAAAGACGGTAGATATGCCGAGATGTTCAACAAGCAAGCTGAAGGTTACCGTTAGTTTTTGAATAGCTTTTGCAGAAGCGACAAATACTCAGCATGAGACCATACTAACGGTGAAACACCACGAGGCTCACTAGTCTCGGGGTCAATCTGTTCACTCATAATACCGTTCGATGGAGTATGTTCAAGACTCCAATCAAGCATTTTGATAGCTCCATCGCGGTCGCCAGTGTTCAGGTAGTGCCTGCCAAGCCAAAGTGTACATACGTGCCACGGGTTTGCAGTCACGTGCGGGCTGGTTTTCATGTAGTCATCTCCGCGGTAACGAATTACTCCACCACCTACTATATTGTTTTCTTCAATAGCTCGCATGGTAGCGTATACGGCTGTGTCGTCCGGCTTGAGTGGCCCATACTCAGACATGCCAAAAAGTGAGGCGATATCAAGCACACGTTCTTGCTTATGGCCCTGAAATTCCGGGTGAAGTCCTCGCACAAACCATTGACTCTTTTCGTCAAACAATTTGCCGATGTTCTGTGCAATTGTATCTGCGACTTGTTGCCACTGGGACGTGTCGTGTCCATACTGTTTTTGTTCCAGAAGAGCTTTTGCGCGTACTAGAGTAGAGTATACGATACTCGTCGTATAGGCATTAGTCAGGAATAGCTGTTCCCATAGGTCGTAGCTCGCATGCGGTAGACCAGTGCTAGCGTCCATGTAACTAGTCATGAATTCACAGCAAGGTATAATCACTTTTTTGATCAGCTTTTCATGGAATTTTTCGTCGCTCGTTGTCTCTATATAGTCAATCGCCAGCCTAACTATAGACGCGGTTTCGTCTTCTTGTATGTTTAGCTCTGCTTTGCCATTTTGTACGAGAGGGTGCCAGGTACTACCTGGTGCCGAGTCGGGTGAGTATTTGTGGTGAGCATAGCCTCTAGGGTGAATTAGCGGGATCATAAACTCAAGGAACTTCTTCACTTCTTCCGAATAGCCTAGGCCAAGTAGCGGACTGAGCGCGTACATAGCATCTCTGGGCCAGACATAGCTATAGTAGTCACGTCCGTAATTATAGATACCACTGTCGGCACTAGCGATGACTCCACCGCGGTCGTCACAGTGAGCTTTTATGGTCAGTAGACTTTTTCTAGCTAAACTTTGGTACTTTACATCTAGTTTATTTACAAAAGGATCGCTCCGGGAAAGCCAGTTTTTCCAGTGAGCCACTGTGCTATTTAAATATGGGTATAGTCCATTGGTAGAAATATTTCGGTGCACTCTAGATGCCCGAGAGTATCCTTTTTCACTTGCCGCCACCCAGTAGTCAAGGTGATATGAGCCTTTAGGGTTGAGGGTAAAGCTCGAACGAATAATCGAATCAACTCCGCCGTGTTCCACAGGGTTACCAGATAGTTCACCATCTTCGGCATCAAGGTATGTACCAGCCTTACCTTCTAGTGCGTAGTTACCAACAGCAAATTGATCAAATGGTGCTCCATCCATAGTTCGTAGGCCAGCCACAAACGAAGTGTGTCGGTTATAGGTTAGAATGTACGGGTGTCTGCCCATTGTATAAAGTGCCGTATCGGCTCGACCGTTTCTTGATATTTGAAATATCTGTCCAAAAAATAGTCGTACGTCCCTAACTTTATTGAAACGGTTTTCTACGATAACTACTCGGCCAAAGACATCTTGCTCGTTGTCTACAAAATCACGCATATGGATTGAAATGCCATACTTATCGGACACAAATAACGTATGCGACATCAAGCTATGCTCGTCAAGTGTCGTAGTGCCAGACCACTGAGAACTATCTAACCAGCTAAAATCGCCATCAACCCAAATACCCATCTTATGTTTTACAGACCGGGCACTAGTAACGTTATTGAGACCGACATACGGGTAGTAAAAATCATGTACAAACCCTCGCTCATCTAAGCCTACTGCTAGTCTGCCGTTGCTTAGTATTGCGCTTCGTGACACTAGACTTCAGCTCCTTTTTCCATAAGTCTAAACTTGATGTCATGGTACGCGTTGATGAAGTTCATGTATGCAATATAGGGCGTATCGTACGGGCTAAAGTAGGCGTGCACATCTCCGTCGCTCCACCATTTTGTACACATATAGTAGAAATTATCGCTCGCTTGAAGCTTGCGCCAATCTTCGATTAATTGCAGGTCACCACTAGATACCACTTGCTGTTCTAAGTCGTATAAGGCACCGATTGAACCCTGTTGCATTCTGTTGCCTAGCCATGCAGTCAAATCACGCTCAGTGTCTGCCCATGTAGTCGTTTGAGGTACGTCCAGATAATCTACCGCGTCAAATGCAGTTGAAGCTTCCGTAACAGTCATAAAGGTATGCTCCGGGTTACGAAGCCATGCAGTAGGCAAGTGCTCTAGAAAATCAAATATACCGCTATCTTCCCATTGGTGCTCACCAAAAGTTTCGTAGTCCATAAATAGGTTTAGCAGTGGCTGGTCCCAAGAAGCATTTGCCCAATCCATAAACTTGTCAGTGGTCAGAGGAAACTCTTCCCAAGATCGGTTACTAAATCTAAAGGCTATGTCGTCACTGAGTTTATAATTTTTGGTTAATACACGTATGTCTTTCGTGCCACTTGGCCTATAGACAAAGTTCGGACTTCGCCAGCCCATCACCGGGTCCCAGCCTTCGCACAGAATGGCCTTGTAGCTGGCATTGTCGGCCCATTTAGCAACATCATTGTTATAGCTAAGTTCTGTATTTCTAAAGGCAGTAGGAGTCACCCCAAATAGTTGCTGTACTTTGTCAGCATGCATCTTTACTTGTGCTTCAAACTCGGTTCTAGAGTAAAAGAACGCCAGTGAATGATGGTATGTTTCAGCAACTATCTCAACACGTCCAGTAGCTATGACGCGTTTGAAGCTTTCCAGTGCCTCAGGACAATAATTTTCGAGCTGTTCAAGAATTGTCCCAGTAATTGACATCGACAGCCTGAATTCCGGGTGTGCTTCTATCATCCGCATCAATCTCTCATTCGTCGGAATGTAAGACTTATATGCCACTTTACGAGCTACGTCGGCATTGTTTTCTCTGCTACCAGATGGTGCATCAAAATAATTATGTGCGGATCCGGTGTCAAAAATCGTATAGTGGCGTATTCGATAAGGTTGGTGGACGTGGAGGTAGAGAACTATCGCCCTACTTTTTGTCATACAATTACTCCTGCATGTTCTCCGTACAGCCCCATGAATTTACGGGCGTTATTGCCCCATGTCAGCTGTTCGATTTCGTTATAGCTATCGGCAGTCAATTGTAATTGTAAATCGGTGTTTTGCACCACGGCGACTATCTGGTTGGCCATTTCATCAATATCCCAGTAGTCTACTCTCAGAGCCGTTCTCATCACTTCTGCAACCCCAGACTGTTTACTTACAAGGGCAGGAACACGAAATGCAGCAGATTCAAAAGGCGTTAAGCCAAAAGGTTCACTCACCGACGGCATGACAGTTATATCGGCAACGCCAAATGCGTCGCGCCACTGTTTACCACGTTGGAACCCAGCAAATATAACATTACCACTCAGCCCAAGCTCGGCCGCGAGCTCAAGAAGCTCGATATCCTGATCACCCGATCCTACTATTAGCAGGTAAGTCTTAGGGCACGCATCAACAACCTTACGAAATGCTTGCATTAGGTTGTAGAGTCCCTTTTGGATGGTAAGCCGTCCTACATACATGACAACTTTGTAGCCATTCTCACGGGCCTTCGTAAGGTATTTATAGTCATTAGGCCCAGTAAGACCGTCGTAGAGGCTCAAATCGAAGCTGTTATGGATGACTTCGATTTTATCTTCTGGGATGCCGTATTCACGGATTACGATGTTTTTTGTGTACTGCGAAACTGTCACCACACGGTCGGCCATCATCATACCTTGATACTCAATCTCCCAGACCATCGGGTTACCACGTTTGCCACCGGCACGATCATATTCGAGTGCGTGGATGTTCACAATTAGAGGTTTGCCGGTAAGTTGTTTGGCGAGCAATGCAGGTCGAATCGTTAGCCAATCGTATGCATGAATCACGTCGTACTCGGCCATTTTAACGATAGAACGAATCGATTTTTCGTATATTCGGTGGTAATCGTATATATCCACCAATTCACTTTCACCACGTTCGTTTGTAAATCTGACACTGTCATATGCACCAATAGCACCGTGCACTACTTCGGCGCTGGCTGGGATTGCTGGTATGACGTTCATAAAGTTGATATCCGAATGGTCGGCGGTATAGGGGACAATAAAATCAATATCAGCACCATGCTCGGCGAGCGCTATGCACATATGATAGCAAGCGACCCCAAGGCCTCCAGCATTATGCGGAGGCAATTCCCAACCTAGCATGAGTATTTTCATCTCTGTTTTTGTCCACCAGTTATTATGAATTCATTATAGCCTTAGCGTAAGAAGTAAGCAAGACTATTTAAGATGATTTTTGGCCGAAATTGTGGTAAACTATACCCATAGGGAGAATATCACCAACTAAGTAAGTCGAATTCGCTTCGACTTTTAGAGTCCAATTAGGGTGGATCAACCGGTTACCAGTAAACATTCTGGTCGAATAAGCAGGGAAGTCTGCTATTAATGATCCTGCTTTCTCCACCCTTTAAACCACTGCATAGGGCACTAAACCAAGGAGTATATATGAACGACGCTTCAAAAATCAGAAACGTAGCTATCATAGCGCACGTTGACCACGGCAAGACAACACTTGTTGACGGTCTATTAAAACAGTCCAACACATTTAGAGACAACCAAGCCGAAATGACTCAGGATCTAATCATGGATTCTGGTGACCAAGAAAAAGAACGCGGTATTACTATTACCGCCAAAATTACAGCCGTAGACTGGGAAGGTTACCGAATCAACATTATAGACACTCCAGGACACGCAGACTTTTCTGGTGAAGTAGAGCGTACTCTACGCATGGCTGACGGTGTCATCCTAGTTGTAGACGCACAAGAAGGCCCTATGCCTCAGACAAAGTTTGTACTTAGCAAGGCACTACAGCTAGAACTCAGGCCAATTGTCGTCATCAACAAGATCGACAAAACTGCTTCTCGTATCGCGCAAGTAGAAAACGAGCTTGCCGATCTTTTTCTTGAGCTAGCCGTACACGAAGATCAACTCCACTACCCGGTTTACTATGCAATAGGTAGAGAAGCAAAATCTTGGACAACCCCACCTGCAGACCCTACAGAACCTGCAGATCTTATTCCGATCTTCAAAGCAATTACCGAGCACGTACCTGCACCAACTATCGAGCTAGGTGGCAACTTGCAACTTCTCGTATCTGCACTTCGTTATGACTCTTTCCAGGGTAAATATTCAGTTGGTCGCGTTGAACGTGGCTCTGTCAAAAAAGGATACGCAGTCGTACTCATGACCGAAACCGGTCAGGTAAAAAGCAAGATCGATCGTATTTATAGAACTGTCGGCACAAATTTCTTTGAAATTGACTCTGCCGTAGCCGGTGATATTGTTTCCGTAACTGGTCTTCCAAACACAAAAATTGGCGACACTATAGCTAGCGCGGATGCACCAGAAGCACTTGCCCGAATTGAAGTCGCCGCTCCAACACTCAAAATCTATCTCGGGCCAAATACCAGCCCACTCAAGGGTAAAGAAGGTGAATTCACTACATCTAGACAAATCGGTGACCGCCTCAAGCAAGAACTCGAAACAAATGTCGGGCTACTCGTAGAAGACGAAGGAATTGGTTTCCTAGTCTCAGGACGTGGTGAATTGCACTTATCGGTACTTATAGAAACTATGAGGCGCGAAGGCTACGAGTTTGAAGTAGGTCGTCCGCAAGTCGTTACCCACGTCGAAAACGGCGTCACTATGGAGCCAGTAGAAGAGCTAGTCGTAGAAGTGCCAGGCGAATACGTTGGTGCAGTACAAATGGAGCTCGGTAAACGCCGTGCCGAAATGATTGACCAATTCTCTAGCCCAAAGGGCGTTACCAAGCTTGTCTATAAGTTGCCTACCAAAAGCCTTCTTGGCGCAAGGAACATCCTCATGACTGGCACAAAAGGCACAATCATCATGAACACTCTACTTGATGGCTACCAACCACTCAGCCCAGGCCTAGACCAACTTCGCCCTGGAGTTCTGATTGCATGGGAAGCAGGTGTTAGCACTCCATATGCTCTACAAAGTAGCGAAGAGCGCGGTACATTGTTTGTAGGACCTGGAGCGCCAATTTATGCCGGTATGATCATTGGCCTAAACTCGCGTAGCGACGATCTCGAAATGAACGTCTGCAAGGAAAAACACCTCACCAACATGCGCTCAAAAGCATCTGACGGTACCGTACAACTAACTCCTCCAGTTATTTTTAGCCTAGAGCAGTGTATCGACTTTATCGAAAATGACGAGCTATTAGAAGTAACTCCGAAATCATTGCGTCTACGCAAAAAAGAGTTAGACCACAACAAGCGAAAACGCGCAGCCAAGTAGTATAATTGTTGTATGGCAAAACTACTTAAGCTGAACCTTTTGTATATAATAGGCTCGATTTTCTACGGACCTTTTTGTGTACTTATGGGATTATCCCAAACAATTGGCGTAGGTGATGATCAAGACGTTAACTACATTTTGCCAGACGGTAGCATAGATATAATCCAAAGAAATAGCGAATACAATCGTGCTAGGTCCGTCATGACAGCACTGGCCGGACTGGGTTTACTTTTAGGAGTAGCAAGCTTCGTGAGCTTAATTTACACATATCGATCTAGCAAAATAAAAATGCCCGAATTACTGGTAAGATCTATATTAACAATACTAATGACTTCAGGTTACGTGCTTGTTGTAGTACTTGCTACGTCGTGGTATAAAATTTCTTGAAGCAATAATCTATGATTTCACTTATAGAAAAACTTGGACTATCATCACAAATGAGCACGTATTTCTTGCGTGCACCTCAAGAATACTGGCAGGAGCTAGGATTTAAGCAAGCTCCATATGACGACAATAGCGGTGAATACGAATTCATTCACGCTTTTTTTACATCTAAAGATGAAATGTCTAACTTTGCAGACATCTTGATCAGCAAGTTAGCGCATGGTGGAATGATGTGGATTTCATGGCCAAAGCTGTCAGCCAACAATGACAATCCTTCAGATATTACAGAGCAGGATCTTCGCGATGTATTCCTACCGCTAGGTGTAGTCGACACAAAAGTTTGCAATGTTACAGATGTCTGGTCAGGCCTCAAATTCGTCTGGCGCAATAACTAGCAGTAATCGTACGCAACATCGTAGTAAGTATATTTTCATCTCAATTCATGTACTCCCGACATACCATTTTTCGACAATTGCGTAATAATGGTATGTTTATGATCAAATCGGCCTTGCACCAGCTCCGAATAGCGCCACTTCTTTCAATAACCACCGGCGGTGATACCAAAAAACTGGTCCATAGTCTGGTTACTGTCGCCTATACCCCATGCAGTGTTCGTCCCGACAAACCTAAGATGCCACGGCTCATATTGGTAGCCAGTTTCAGCTTCTTTTCCACTTGGATAGCGAATTATATAACCGTACTTATATGCATTTGTCTTGAGCCATTCACCAAATGGCGTCGCCCCAAAGCAGATTTCTAGGTCACAACCACCTCCGCCAACGTCAACTGCAAGCCCTGTTTGGTGCTCACTATGGCCTGGACGGGCGCTAATGGTGTCGGCGTATTCTTGCCCGTACTGATTCACGTACCCGTTATAGGTATTGATCTGAGTACCGTATGACCGATATGAGCTGATTATTTTTACGCCTAAGCCCGCTGATTCGGCGTCCGACAGTAAGCTTTCGAGAGCACTCGCAGCTTCTGGCCGGAGGCTAGCACCACGTACGGTCGTCAAATTCGGAACGTAGTCGCTGGGTAGCTTATGTTTCTTGTTAACTACAACCGATATACTACTTGCTTCATCGGTGCTTAATTGAACGGGGTAGGCGCCACTTTGGGGTGTAGCTACAGGTTCTGGTTCTTGCACTGGTGTCGTTTCTACTTCTACCGGCGCAATCACTTCCTTTTTTGGGAATTCACCAGGTACAAGCTCTACGCTTGCTTGGTCTTGTGCTTTTTCAACTGATCTCCACACCATGTATCCAGCCAGC
>Ga0154020_10008854_pt1 | contig 11647 bp, 6 predicted proteins | sample Klosneuvirus_201_FD_109709 | JGI IMG/M metagenome (GOLD analysis project Ga0154020, IMG submission 109709) | Active sludge microbial communities from wastewater, Klosterneuburg, Austria - Klosneuvirus_20160825_MG | ecosystem: Engineered > WWTP > Aerobic digester > Activated sludge | place... | reverse complement strand
TCGACCCGCAAGGTCCTGGCGATCGAGACCGCGCTCAAGGAACACACCAGCGCCGGGATCGGCCTGTTCCACGAGGACCTGCCGCTGGTGCAGCGAGACCGCCAGGCGGCGTGGTTCGCCGAACCGGACGGTGCTCAACTTCTCCTCTGTTCGGAAATTGGGAGTGAGGGCCGAAACTTTCAGTTTGCCCACCACCTCGTCCTCTTTGATTTGCCACTCAATCCCGGCCTGCTCGAGCAACGGATCGGGCGTCTGGACCGCATCGGGCAAACCGAGACGATTCGGATTTACGCGCCCGTGATCGAAGGATCGGCGGAAGCGCGCGTGCTCGACTGGTATCATCGCGGCCTCGACGCCTTTGAGACCGCGCAGGCCGGTGGCAGCGAGTACCGCGAGCAATTCCGCGAGCCGCTATTGGCGCTGACCGCAGAGACGAAGAAGAAAGGAACCATCGGGGGACGTTCGTGGGAAGCGCTGATCGCCGAGACGGTCGATTTCCGCGAGAAACTCTCCCTCCGACTCCGCAAGGGCCGCGATCGACTGCTCGAACTTAATTCGTTCGATGCGGCGACCGCCCGGCATGTGATCGAGCAGGTACGCTCGGTCGACGCCGATCCGTTTCTGCGGTCCTTTCTTCCCGAGCTGCTCGACCATTTCGGGGTCCGGATCAAGGAGCATGAAGAAGGCGATGTTTTCCTGGATCCAAGCCACGCCTACATCGAAGCGTTTCCCTCAATCCCGCGCGAAGGCATGCTCGCGACGTTCAGCCGCACCCGGGCGATCGCTCGGGAGGATATTCGTTTCCTCTCTCCCGATCACCCACTCGTCAGGGACGCAATGGACCTGCTCGTCGACTCCCCGGCGGGCACGACCGCTTTCAGCTTCCTTCCCTCGACGACCCCCAACCTGCTGCTCGAGGCGATCTTCCTGCTCGAAACCGTGGCCGACTCACGCTGGCACGTGGACCAGTTCCTCGCGCCCACCCCCGTCCGGGTTTTGGTCGATCTCCGCGGGCAGGATCACAGCGCGGCACGCTCGGCTCTGGTGATCGCGGGTGGGGTCGAAGACTCCGATCTGCGCCGCTTCCTTGAGAAAGCAGCCTTCAACGCCGCCGCACTCAAGGCGCTGATTGCCGGTGCCGGAGAGAAGGCGGCCGAGACCGCTCGCGGGCTCACCGAGGCGGCTGAGGCACGAGCCGTGAGCGTCCTATCGGCGGAAATCCAGCGGCTTACCGACCTACAGGTTCTCAATGACCACGTGCGCCCAGAGGAGATCGCACTCGCCGAGGAGCAATTACTCCGAACACGCGAAGCGATCCGGACCGCACGCCTGCGTTTGGATTCCATCCGGCTGATCATCGAGGGCCCCCGCGGCCGGTAGCCACGCATGAGTGAAATTAATCCAAGCGCCCGGCCAGCCGGACACTTCGACATTTTTTTGCGTCTTGAGCAGGTCCGGCGACCGATTCTCCCAGATTACTCCTCCAGACGTCGTACTTCTTCTGAGAACTGATGAACTAGGATTGACCCGTTCGCAGGACAAGGGAATCTCCCGGGGTCCTCCCGCTTCCCGCGCGCCCCTCGCGGTAATTCGGACCTTTCTTCCGTTACCCATGCCATTTCTTCGTGCTTCAAGCGTAAAGGGGTCGCCCGACCGGGGTGATCGTGCGCTGACACCCATTAAGCGCGCCGCGTTTGCCGTCGCCACGGTTGCGGTCGCCCACCTCGCGACGATGCAAGTCACCGGTGGCGAAAGTTCCGCCCCGGAGCAGCTCCGGTCGATCACGCCGGCGTCCGCCCGGCTTGCACTTCGTCCTTCGGCGAATGCACCCTACCGCCGCGAATCGTGGATTTCACCGCCCGGCCATACGCGAACCGTCCATTGCAGCACGCTCTCGACCCTGCCGAATGGGGAAATTTTCGCGGTTTGGTACGGGGGTGAGCGTGAGGGCGCAAGTGATGTCGCCGTCTACACGTCCCGCTGGTCCGATCCGGTGAAGTCCTGGAGCCCTCCTGTCCGGGTGGTGGACGAATCGAGTGCGGAGCGCGAATTGGGCCGGCCCATCAAGAAAATCGGCAACGCGGTGGTTTTTCCGGATCAATATGGAACCCTTTGGATGGTTTATGTGAGTGTGATGGTCGGCGGGTGGTCGGGCTGCACCTTGAACGTCAAGACGTCGATGGACCAAGGCCAGACCTGGGGCGAAAGTCAGCGGCTCAACCTGAATCCTTTTCTGAACCTGAGTACCCTCGTCCGGAGCAAACCCATTTACGCCACCGACGGGCGGATCGGACTGCCGGTGTACCACGAAATGGCGCTGAAGTACCCCCAGATGCTTTGGCTCACTCCGGCCGCGGATGGAACCATGCGCCATTACCAGCTTCGCAGTCTACCGACTCAGAACGACTTGATTCAGCCGGTCCTGGTGCCGCTGGGACAGGATCGCGTGCTGATGGTCCTCCGCGATGGTGGTCCGGATCGCGTGCTGCACACGGCGTATTCGGGGGACAATGGCTGGACCTGGTCGGAGCCTGGCCACAGCAATCTTCCCAACCCCGACTCGGCGGTCGACGCTCTCCGCTTGAGTGATGGACGGGTCTTGCTGGTCTACAATGACGCCGAGCACGGACGCGAGACGCTGCGGCTCGCGATCTCAAACGATGATGGCCACAGTTGGAATCCCGGGCCGGTGCTGGAGCACGAGGCGCTCAAAGAGTTCTCGTACCCGTCCCTGCTCGAGGACGCCACCGGGAAGATCCATGTGACGTATACGTGGAAGCGGCAGCGCATCAAACACGTCGAGTTCAACCTCGCCTGGCTCAATCAAGCCACGCCCGTGCAAGCGGTCGCCTCCCGATGAGCCACGCCTTCGCTTCCCTGTTTCACCCGGTCGCGCTGGGAACCTGCATCTGGCTCATCCTGCTCTGGCTTCACGCACGCATCACCCGGACAAAACCAGCCTTGGCCGCCAAACTCACCACGGGCCTGGTCACGGGTCTGATTCTCCTCCTGCCGGTGCAGGGAGCGTCCATCGGTTGCTGGGCGCATGGCCTGCATCCCAACCCCAGCCTTCCCGGCGTCGGCCTGATCGTCGCCGCCCTTGGATACCGACTTTTCGGTCTCGTCTTGCTGAGGCCGGCAGATCTTCGCGCGCTGCTGATCTACGGAGCGATTGCCGGCGGCGTGCTTTACCTCCACCCATTCTGGTCCAGCACCGCCGACCTGTATTACCTCGGTTGGCTCGACACGGCCGCCATTTGGACGATTGCCGTGCTCGCCCTGACATTCCTCGCCGCCGGCAATCGGATGGGAGTGATTCTCCTCTTCGCCCTGCTCGCGTTCGCCTTCAGCGCCCTCGAATCGGACAACGCGTGGGACTACCTGATCGATCCCATCACCTGGATGGTCTGTACATCCCTCCTGATGCTCCGGCTCCTGCGAAGCGGATGGGGTGCACGCAGCTCCATCCGGACGTTTTTTTCGCCAGCGCGCGTGGAGGCAAACTCTCGTTTAGGCCGGGTCGAACCCTCGCTGCCTCCGCCCTGATTTCCGGGATCCGTTCACCGGCCGCAACCTGCGGCGGGTGAACGGTCGTACTCACCGCTCGCGACTACTTCGCGCCCGACGCGGCTTTGACCAACTCGACGAAGCTGCGCGACTCCAGACTCGCGCCGCCAATCAGGCCGCCATCGATGTCCTTCTGGCCGAGGAGTTCCGGCGCATTGGAGGGCTTCATCGAGCCACCGTAGAGAATCCGGATCTTCTCGGCGACACCGTCGCCAAAGTTCTTCGCGAGCAGACTGCGGATGAAGGCGTGGACCTCCTGGGCCTGTTCCGTCGTCGCCACTTTTCCAGTACCGATCGCCCAGACGGGTTCGTAGGCGATGACCACGCTGGTTGCCTGATCTTTGGCGACGCCCTCGAGACCACCCTCGAGCTGGGTCTGCACGACCCGCAGGGTCTCGCCCGCCTCCCGCTGACCGAGTGTCTCACCCACACAAAGGATCGGCTTCAACTGTCCCTTGAGTGCGGCCAGCACCTTTTGATTGATGAAAGCGTCGGTCTCGTGGAAGTAGGACCGGCGCTCGCTGTGGCCGATGATCACATAGCTGGCGAAGAGCGCACGCAGCATGCCGACCGAGGTCTCTCCCGTGTAGGCGCCACTGGCCTCGGGGTGGACGTTTTGAGCGCCCAACTTGAGATTGGAGCCGTCGAGAGCCTTGCCGACGGACTCGAGCGAGGTAAAGGGCGGGCAGACCACGACATCCACGTCGGTCTGCTTGCCAATGGCGGCCACGATCTCCTGCACGAGCGACACGGCGTCGGAGGAGGTCTTGTTCATCTTCCAGTTGCCGGCGATGAGTTTCTTGCGGGAGGACATAAGGAAAAAATAAGGGGGCGCGCCGACCTCGGCGCGCCTAAGGGATCAAGCAGGGAAAGCGGGTTGAGGTCAACGCGCAGGCATCAATCAGGACTCAAGGAACTGAACGCCGGGCAGAATCTTGCCTTCAAGGAACTCGAGGCTGGCGCCGCCACCGGTCGAACAGTGACTCACCTTGTCGGCAACCTTGAACTTCTTGGCCGCCGTCGCGGTATCGCCCCCACCGACGACGGTGGTTGCGCCCAAGGCCGTTGCTTCGGCAATCGCCGCCGCCATGGCCTTGGTCGCTCCGGCAAAGGCTTCGAATTCAAAGACGCCAGCGGGACCATTCCAGACGATGGTTTTGGAACGAAGGATCGACTCGCGGTAGAGCGCAATCGACTTGGGACCCGCATCGAGACCCATCCAGCCGGGGGGAATCCCGGTTGCATCGGTGGCTGGCTGCGTCGCCGCATCCGGGGCGAATTTGTCCGCCGCCACATAGTCGACCGGGAATGTCAGGGTGACGCCGCGTTCCTTGGCTTTGGCGACCAACTCCGGCACCAACTTGGCACCCTCGACGTCAAAGAGGCTCGTCCCAATCTCCATCCCATCCGTCACCTTCTTGAAGGTGTAAGACATACCTCCCCCGATGATGATCTCATCCGCCTTTTCGAGCAGGTTCTTGATCAGCGGGATCTTGTCCGCGATCTTGGCCCCGCCGAGAATGGCAAGCAACGGACGCTGGGGGTGATCGAGCACGGCGGCGAAAGCCTTGAGCTCCGCCTCCATCAGAAAGCCAGCGGCCTTCTGCGGCAAGTTGACCCCGACAATCGATGAGTGGGCGCGGTGAGCGGTCCCGAACGCATCGTTGACGTAGACGTCGCCGAGCTTCGACAGGCTACTGCGAAAAGACTCCACCGCGGCCTTGTCGGCCTTGAGCGACGTTCCGTCCTCGAGCTTGACCTTGCCCTCCTCCTCAATGTGAAAGCGCAGGTTCTCGAGCAGCAGCACCTCGCCCGGCTGGAGCGCCGCCGCGGCCTTCTCCGCCACGGGACCGACGCAATCGCTGACGAACGCCACCGGCTTCCCCAGGAGCTTCTGGAGTTCGGCCGCGACCGGCTTAAGCGAGAATTTTTCGATCACCTTGCCGTCAGGCCGCCCCAGATGGCTGGCGAGCACGACCGATGCACCCTTTTCCAGGGCGTAACGAATGGTCGGAAGCGCGGCGGCGATGCGCTGGTTGTTGGTGATCGCGCCCGTCGTCTTGTCCTGGGGAACATTGAAATCGACGCGCATGAATACGCGTTTCCCGGCAAGATCAAGGTCTCGGATGGTCTTGAATTTAGGCATAATGAACCTCTGAAAAAGAAAGTGCCCACGGCCCCGGGGGAAACACGGAAACGTTCATTTTTCCGTGTTATCCGAGGGTACCGTGGGCGACACTGCGCAGCGGGACTTAGAGCGCGACGGCGATCTTCTTGGAGAGATCGACCACGCGGTTGCTGTAGCCCCACTCGTTGTCATACCAGCTGACGAGCTTGAAGAAATTCTTGTTCAGCTCGATCGAACTGCCGGCATCAAAAATCGACGAACGCTTGTCGTGGATGAAGTCGGACGAAACGACCTCCTCGTCGGTGTAACCGAGAATGCCACTGAGATAGGTCTCGGACGCCTTCTTCAGGGCCGCCTTGATCTCTTCGAGCGAGGTGTCCTTGGTCGTCTTGAACGTCAGGTCGACTACGGAAACCGTCGGTACCGGCACACGGAACGCCATGCCCGTGAGTTTGCCCTTCACTTCGGGCAAGACGAGAGCGACGGCCTTCGCGGCACCCGTGGTCGACGGGATGATATTCTGAGCCGCCGTCCGGCCGCCCTTCCAGTCCTTCTTGGAGGGACCATCGACCGTCTTCTGGGTCGCGGTGTAAGCGTGGATTGTCGTCATCAGGCCCTCGGCGATGCCGAAACCTTCCTTGAGCAGCACGTAGGCGACCGGCGCGAGACAGTTCGTCGTGCAGGACGCGTTGGAAATGATGTGGTGCTTCGCGAGATCGATTTTGTCGTCATTCACGCCCATGACCACCGTGATGTCCTCGCCCTTGGCTGGAGCCGAGATGATAACCTTCTTGGCACCGGCGGTAATGTGGCCCTTGGCCTTTTCCGCCTCGGTGAAGAGACCGGTCGATTCGATGACCAGTTGAACCCCGAGTTTGCCCCAAGGCAGCTCGGCGGGGGAACGGGCGGACACCACGAGGATGTCGTGGCCGTTCACGACCAAGACGTCGTCTTCCAGCTTGTCAGGGGACGACTTCTTGGAGGAAACCGTGCCGTCGAACTTCCCCTGTGAGGAGTCGTACTTGAGCAGGTAGGCAAGATTGTCGGCCGGAACAATATCTCCGACCGCGACGACGTCGAACGTCGAGCCGAGCAGGCCTTGCTCAACGAGGGCGCGGAAGACGAGGCGGCCGATGCGGCCGAAGCCATTGATTGCAACTTTAACTGCCATGGGACTCTCCGATTTCTAGGTGTTGATGAGCTGTTCTAGGTGAAGCCGCATCCTCCGGACGCGGGGAAGGCCAACCAAAGGGGGCCCCCACGCAAAGGCAAGGGTTTTGGCTGCGCAGACCGTGCCAAAGCAAAGGCACTTCTTGTTTCACCGCGGACGCCCACAAAGGATAAACCCGCCCGCACAACTCATGCGGGACTCATCCAGAGCATGCAACTCAACGGCGGGAGCAGGAGCGTGGGCGCCACCGACGGTGGATAGCCGCGAGTCTCCGGACGGTAAAAGCGCTCCGAGTCCGCCACCGCCTGCCAGGGATTTCCGGAAAAAATCTCCATATCGAGGACGATCTTCACATCGACCAGGGTAGGATTCACCGCAAATAGCAAACGTACAGCACCTTGCGAAAGATCCGCATTGTACAGTGCGGCGGCCGCGCTGGACTCATGGGCGAAGAAGAATCGAAAGAAGCCTTCGCTGGCTCGCGAGAAATGACGAAGAACAGTTCCCTCCGGACTCCGGCGAAATGCCACCCAGTCCGCAAAGTAGGCGTGCGTGGACGGGTAGCGATACACCCGGTGGTAATCCAAGACATTGAGATCCCCACGCTGGTAGGTGTTGTTCACCCCTCCTTTGGATCGGAGAAAGTCCTGACCCTGTGCAAGCATGGGAATGCCAATGGACATCATCAGCATCGCCACCATCAGGTGGGTTCGTCGGCGGTCATTGGCCGTCGGCACAAACCCATCATGCTCGTGATTCTCCGTGATGATGTCGATCCAGGCCCGGTCATCATGCGATTCGGTGTAATTGACCGTCTGTGCCGGCCATTTCGCAAAGTGCCAGGGTGAACCCTTGAGAAAATACTCATAGCTCCCGTGCGACCCGCCGCCCCGGACATACTCGCGCATGAAGTCGCGGTAACCATCGTTCCAAGAGGCCCAGCCCGTGTCGCGGAGAGCGCCGGCGATGTGCCCGCGAAAACTCCAGGGCTCGGCGATCAGGATCAGGTCCGGCTTGACCACTTTGAGGGCCGCCTCGATTTCCCGAAGCGCCTCGATGCCGAGCAACTCGGCCAAATCGAAGCGGAATCCATCCACTCCGAAGGTGCGCAGCAGATGGGAGCAGCTATCGATGATCAGGCGCTTGCTCATCGCCGAGCGGGCACGCAGGTCGTTGCCGCAGCCACTCCAGTTCGACAACTTGCCCGCGCCGTCCTGCTCAAAGTAATAGAGCTTGTCGATGAACATGAGGTGCGCCGGTTCACCCACATGATTGAAGACCACGTCCAGAAGGACCGCGATGCCCCGCTCATGAAACGCCGCGACCACATCCTTCAGTTCCTGAATCCCCGACGCGACTTCAGGCGCGGTCGAATACCCGCTCGCCGGAGCAAAGAAATTCGCCGTCATGTATCCCCAATGGTACTCGGAGTGGGTCCGGTTGTCGAACTCCTGGACCGGCTGCAATTCCACACAATTGATCCCGAGGGCATGCAGGTAAAACTGCGGGCTGCGGACCCAGGCCGCCAGTCCGACAAATCCCCGACGCTCCAACGCGCCGCCGCGCACCGGCGCCTTTTCCGCGAGATCACGGACATGTGCTTCGACAATCACCAGATCGTGCCAGGCGGGAGTGGCAAAACCGTCCGCCACCTCCCCGACCCAGCTCTCCGCCAATACAATGCCCGGGCCATCCCGCCCGACGGTGGCCAACGCGTACGGATCGAGTATCCGGCGTTCAGGCACAAACAGTCCGAAGGCATCCGACGGGCCATCGATATGATACCAGTAGTACCACCCATGCAGATTCTGATCGAGAGCGACCCACCACGTGCCGTCGTCGTGTCGCCCCAGCGGATAGCGCGAGGCCGAGTCGAACAGATCCAAATCATCGGTCACGCAAAGTTCCACTTTTCTCGCCCGCGGTGCGAAAATCCTGAAGGTCGTGATCTCGCCGGCGACCTTCGCCCCGAGAGGACCCTCCGCCACGAGATCGAAGAAAAATTTCCCGGGCTTCAAGGGTACCCGATGCCCCTCGTCGGAACCATCACTCCAACCAACCGCCCACGATTCCGAAAGCACCATCGGCGAAGCCAAGGTGAATCGAAACAGGTGCTGTCCCGTGCGCTCCGGATCAATCGCCCGGTTCCGGTTGCCCAAGTCGTCAAACGAGACATTCGGCGCATCCGCCGGAACCTCCAGCCAGCGATGCCCGCCGGTGACGAACTTGAAGCGCATCCACGGATGGGCGAAGAACGTCGCCGCCCGACCGGTCCACAGCAGTACCGGTTCCCCGTCCACCGAAGCCGCCCGCAGCTCCCACTGGGCCTGACCCACGGGGTCCCATCCATTGAAATCTCCCGCGAGGTACACCCTTTCCTCCGGATCCGCCGCCAGCTCGGGCTGGTCCGACAGCCTCACCAGAAAATAGATCTCGTCCTTCCGGTTGACGAAATAACCGCTGGCACAACCAAACACATAGTCGGGAAAACGGGAAAGTGACGAAAACTTCGGAGCTTGATCGCCGATCAGAACCAACGACGGCGGATGTCGAGCCCGCCAATCATGCGCAAGTTCAATCAGCCCTTGGGTGGGCGACTCGAGTAACGCCTGAACGATCTTTTTTCCACGCGACGACATGAGTAAAGGCAGCGACTCTCCAGCATCCGCGGCGTCGCACGATGCACAAGCGCGCATTTCGCCCCGTCACCGCTGAATCTGACGTTCCTCGGCGTCCCTCACCGACTCGGCCATCAGGGAAAGACCCGGCGACCGAGAGCGATTTCACCCGCCTGGACGGACCCAACCTAAAACGTCGCCCCGTAGCTGGTGGTGAACGTGCGGCCCTGTCCGGGCCGGGCGAGCAGTTCCAAGAGGTCGCGATCAAAAGCATTGCGCAAACCCACCGTGACGCTGTGCCGAACCGTTTTCCGGCGAGTCCAACCGTAGCCGACGGTCGCGCCGACCAGCGTGTAGGCAGGGTACTCAAGGTAGGTCCGGTTTCGCTCGGCATAATTGGCGACGAATTCGCCCACGTACGTCAGCGTGCCTGAAGCGCTCAGCCCTTTCCATCGTCCGTCGCTAACCAAATACCGCGCGCCGAGCGCGAGGGTTTCGGCCGGGAGACGCGTGAGGGCCCGCCCCACTTCCTCTGGAATGTCTGGCGAGGCTGTGGTGATGGCGCGCGTATAGGTGCCGCGACCGGTGAACAGCCAGTTTGCGTCCAGGGCGTAACGAACGTCGATGGAGCCGCCGGTGAACCGCTCGCCGCCAGCCGCGACCAACTGCGGTTGGGTCTGGTTGGCGTCGGCAATCGGGTCGTCGTACAGCGGATTGCGACGAGAGATGTTGTCGTTGAGGTACCAGAATCCAAGCACGGTGGTGCTCAGCCGCCGCCCCAGCTCCAGGCTCTTGAGGCCCGCCTCGAAGCCGTGCGTCGTTTCATTTCCTTGAATTCGGCTGGTGCGGGCGTCCACCCGGGTTGATGGCTCAAAGGCGGTGCTCGTATTGGCAAACAGTAGAATCCGTCCCGGGATCAACTGATAGTTGGCTCCGGTGAGCCACGTAACCTGCGCCGTTTTGTCGGCCAGGGTGGGTTTGGCCGCGCCCGGCCGGCGATCGCTGATGTCGAGATCCACGGTGTCATGCCGGAATCCGGCGGTGAGCACGGTCCGGCCCCGCGACAAGGCCATGCGCTCGGTCACGGACAACGCGGTGTAGGTCGCCTTCTCCGTGCGGTCCGCGATGATCCGGCGATAGCTGTCCGGTCCAAACGCCGGGCGGAAGTAATCCGGTTCCTCAGGATCGAATCGGCGCACGCTCAGGGGCAGCGCGGCCCTCTCCGCCGTGTCCAAGCCGCGCTGCACCCGGGTATTGTCGACCCGGGAACTTTCCAGCGAAACCAGCAACTTGTGATCGGCCTTGGCGGCAAAAAAACGGGTCGTAACCTCCACGCCCCCGTTGATCGCCTCCAGAGGCTGGTCCTGATACTGGGGCTCGCGCGTTCCCGCGAAGACCCGCTCGTCGAGCAGGAACTCGCCTTTCGTAAAACGTTCGTCCACCAGAGAACGCCAGAACCACTGCGCTCCGGCCCGAAGGCTGACGGCCTTGTTCAGCTGGGCTTCAAATTGAGCGCTGGCGCTGGCCACCTTCTTCCGGATCCGGCCCTCCGGTCCATTGACGTGCAGGTAGGCCAGAGGCCGGTACGGCCCGAGAACCGGACTGGTCCGGCTGGCCCGGTACTCCGGAACCCCGGAACCCGGGTTGGCGTCCGTATCGGAATAGTCCAACTGGATCATCGTGCTGGCCGACCGGGAATGCTTCACCGTCACGGCACCGCTGATCGTGAGCAATTCATTGACCGAAAAAGCTTCGGGGCCGTTCTTGTTGCGCCAGCTCACCGCCAGGCGCTGCCAGGCCTTCTTTGGCACGATGGGCGCATGGTATTCAACCAAGCCCGAACGTTCGCGGGCGCTCGTGGCGGCGAAGAGGTATCGACGTAACGGAGTTGCCCGCGGGCGCGCCGTGGCCACATTCTCAATGCCCCCCGGGGCCGCTTTGCCCGTGACGGGGGTCAAGGGCCCTTGAATACGCTCGGCAGCGCTGGCGTTGAGCACTTCCGGGACCCCCAGTTGAATAAACCCGTTGCGCAGCCGGGGGGTCGGAAACCCGCGCAGGTTAAGCCGGTTCAGGCCCGAAACGAGATCCGCCGGCGAGGGCGTGGCAATCAAGCCCAGCTCCAGGTTCAACTCCCCCACCGCCTCGGAATCCTCCCTCGAGGCC
>Ga0154020_10008853_pt1 | contig 11648 bp, 11 predicted proteins | sample Klosneuvirus_201_FD_109709 | JGI IMG/M metagenome (GOLD analysis project Ga0154020, IMG submission 109709) | Active sludge microbial communities from wastewater, Klosterneuburg, Austria - Klosneuvirus_20160825_MG | ecosystem: Engineered > WWTP > Aerobic digester > Activated sludge | place... | reverse complement strand
GACCTCAAGAAGCGGGGGCGCACGGTCATCTTCAGCACACACATCATGGACAACGCCGAACGCATGTGCGATTCGGTGTGCATCATTGCCAACGGCGAGAAGGTGCTCGATGGCGGGGTGACCGACGTACGCGAATCGCATGGTGCCCGCACCATCGCACTGGGGCTCGACGGCGCGCCTTCGGACGCCGTTCGCGCGGTACTCGCCGATCGTCGGCTGCTGTCGCGTGTGGACGACTCCAATCGGTTTCTCAAACTGGAACTGGCCGAGGGCGCGAAAGCACCCGAGGTCTTGCTGGCGCTGGTTCACGCGGGCGCGTCGATCGAACGGTTCGAACTCGTCCGTCCGTCATTGCACCGCATCTTTCTGGAGAAGGTCGGGGCGACTCACGTTGACGCGGGGATGAGCGGCCATGGGTAAGCTGATGGCGGTCATCCGCCGAGAGTATCTCGAGCGCGTGCGGTCGCGGTGGTTCGTGATCGCCACCGTGTTTGGCCCGGTGTTGATCGGCGCGCTGATGTTCCTGCCCGCGCTGATCTCGTCGCGTGACAAGGGATCGGCCGATGCATCGAAGATCGTCATTGTCGACGCCACCGGCGCGGGCCTTGGCGAACGCGTCGCCGCGCGGCTGAGCGGTGGCATCAGCGGCGGAGGCGGCGCAACGCCGCGCGTGGAAACGGTGTTGGCCGACGGCGTGGCACAGGCGGAATCGCTCGCCACCAAGGACGTGATGTCGGAAGCGATGAAGGGCTATCTCGTCCTCGATTCGACGACGCTGGCCGGCCAGAAGGCGCGCTATGCCGGCAGCAACACGTCGGCCCTCTTCGACATGCAGAAACTCGAGCGCGCCGTGCAACGCGAAGTCCTCTCGCTGCGCATGGAAAAAACCGGCATCGATCCCGACGTGGGCCGGCAGCTGATGGAGATCAACGTCAACGTGTCGACCGAACGTCTCACCAAGCAGGGACGCGGCGGCTCGGGACAGCTGAATTTCTTCTTCGGATTGGCCGTCGCCATGCTGCTGTACCTGACCATCTTCATCTACGGTCTGAACGTGTTGCGCGGCGTGCTGGAAGAGAAGCAGTCGCGTGTCGCCGAGGTGGTCATCTCCAGCCTGCCGGCGTCGCGACTGCTGGCCGGCAAAGTGATCGGTGTGGGTGGCGTCGGCCTGACACAGATGGTCATCTGGATGTCGATGAGTTTCCTGATGTACAAGATTCGCGCGCCCATTCTGGCAAAGTTCGGCGCCGCCTCCGCGCCGATGGGCATTCCGGATATCTCGTGGGGCACCGGACTGGTCCTGATCGCCTTTTTTGTACTGGGCTTCATGCTTTACGCCGGGCTGTTTGCCGCCGTGGGTGCGACGGTCAACAGCGAGCAGGAGGCACAGCAGGCACAGATGCCGGTGGTGTTGCTGCTCGTCAGCAGCATCATGTTTGCGCAGAATATTCTGCTGACACCAGACGGCACGTTGTCGCGCGTCTTGAGCATGTTGCCCTTCAGCGCGCCCATCGTGATGCCGCTGCGCATGACGGTCGCGCCCGTACCACCTTCGGAGATTGCGATCGCGCTGGCGTCGGTCGCGCTCGGTGCCCTCGCCGCCGTCTGGCTCGCGTCGCGGATCTATCGGGTGGGACTGCTGATGTATGGCAAGCGCCCGAGTATCGGCGAAGTGCTCAAGTGGGTGCGGCAACGGTGAGCCGTACCGCCTGACCGCTCGCTCAGCGCGAGCGGTCAGGCGGCAGCAGGCGACTCCGCGATGCGTGCAGTTGCTCGTGCGCGGCGCGTTCTTCCTGCAGTTGCCGCGCGCGTTCGATGACGCGCCGCAACACGTCCTGCGCCTGTGCGTCCCGCTTGGCCGCCGTGCGACCATAGAAGTAGCGTGCCGTGCCGTAGATGCCGCCGAGAAACGCGGCGATGGCACCCATCACGACGGGCGCGCTGTGAGTGACGTTTGCGACGAGGCCGCCGACCAGGGCACTCATGCCAGTACCCGCGCCGACGCCCAAGCCCATGAACCAGCCCATCGCGACGTTCGTCAGATCTTCGTAGGTGCGCACCTGCGTGCGTCCGTTGCGCGATGTCAGCGTCAGCTGAAAGGCGCGTTGCTGTCCTGCCTGCCGCCCGGCCGCGATGGCGGTGTTGACGGTCATCGAGCGTCCAACGGCACTCACATTGACGATCTCGCCGAGCGCTCGGCGCACCTCATCGGCAATTTCCTCGAAATCGTCGCTCGATAGATCGCCGGGAATGCTGGCGACATACTCGATCTTTGAGCGTGCACCCAGAAACTTGTTCGGTGCGCTCTGCATCAGTTCCCCGCCCTGCACCTCCACGTGCGCGATGCGCTCGACCTGCGCCTTTTCCTGCAGTGCACGGTCCACGTACTTCTGTTCGATTCCGGCCTCGACGGCCGATTGTTTCACCAGGGAGGCATCATACCCCTGCGTCAGCAGCGGCTGATCGCCGCGTGGAGCAAATGTTGCGGGCGGCGTGATCATGCCGGTGTTCGCCTGCAGTTGCGCGGCACGAGACCACACTTCCTGCGCTTCCCGGCTGCTGAGCATCACCGGTTCGCTCCGGCTGGTGCCAGGAATACCCATCTCGCGCACCTCGACCACGCCAACGGCCGCCTGCTTCGCGTCCTGCAGTGCCACACGCAGCGCGTCGGCATCGGGGTACCGCTTCGCCGGCGATTTTTCGAGCAAGCGCCCAACGATCTCCTCGAGCACCGGCGGACAGGCGGGCCACACGTCACGCAACCGAGGTGGCGGCGAGTTGATGTGCGCGACCACGATGGCGGATGGGGTCGACCGCTCAAACGGAAATCGCCCGGTGAGCGAGAGAAAGGCGAGGACGCCGAGGGCGTAGAGATCGCTGCGACCATCGAGCGCATCACCGGACACCTGCTCGGGACTCATGTACTGCACGGTGCCCAGCACGGCACCGGTCGCCGTGAGCGGTTGGGTTTCCGCGACGCGGGCGATGCCAAAGTCGGTCACCATCGCGCGGCCCGTGCGCCGATCGAGCAGCACGTTCTCCGCCTTCACATCGCGATGCACGATGCCGCGCGCATGGGCAAAGCCCAGCGCACCGGCCAGCTCGTCCAACAGCGAGACCACGTCCAACGGCGGCAACGGCCCGTCGCGCGCAATACGCTCGGCCAGCGACTCGCCATCGACCAGACCCATGGTGAAATACACGACCGCATCCCGTTCGGCCGCCGAAAAAATGGGCACGATGCTGGGGTGCGAGAGCGCCGCTGCCGTGCGTGCCTCGCGGAGAAACCGGCTGCGCACCTGCGCATCCGCCGACAGATGCGGTGGCAAGGTCTTGATCGCGATGTCGCGCTGCAGTTGCTGATCGAACGCGCGATAGACCACGCCCATCCCGCCGCGCCCGATCTCGGCAGCCAGACGAAAGTCGCCCGCGACCGCACGCTGTAGCGCGACGGCAGTCGGATCATCGAGACGCGAAGGGTCGTGTGGAGTGTCAGTCATGTTCGTCTGGGCAAAGTCCATCGTCGTCTGGTGCGACGACGTCACGCACCGCGGCTGAGTAGACCGGCCGCCCGATCTGCCGCGGTAATGCCATGCCACTGCGCCTCTTCGAACAGACTCAAGCTACTCAGGTCGGCATGCCCCACGAAGATTCCCGGTGCGGGAGACCAGTCGCGCAGGCGCTGCACCCGATCGAGCACGCCGGGCGTTGGCCGCGCCATCGCATGGCCCCACCGCATCACATCGATCCGCTCAATGCACTCGGCGATGTCCGTGTGTGCACGCGAGAGTTCGGCGACGATGACGTCACGCCAGTACGACCACGGCTGCTGCTGCAACCATTTGCGCCCCTCGACGCCTGGCCGATCCACCACGGCGTGGTACCAGGTCCATACGCGCCGCGGCGAGCGGGTACCAAGCTGCTGATGACCCGCGTCAACGTATCCAAGCGACGGGCTGCCGTAAATCACACTATCCCAGGCGGGCGGGGCCCCCTGCTCCGCCGGTGGGCGAAAGAGAGTCAGATTGGCGACCACCCACGATGCGTATTCGGTGCGCACCGGCAAGACCACCGATGGCAGTACCTTCGGCAGCACAAACAGCGGCGCCGCCCAGACAATCGCGTCACACAAGACGTCCACGTGCGGTGTGCGCACCAACCAACGGCGACCGACACGCTCCAGCGCGACGGCCGGCGCGCCGGTCAGCACGCGGGCGCCGGCGCGCGCCCGCAGGCGCTGCGCAATCCAGTCGTTGCCTTCGGGCCAGGTCAGCGGACCGATCTCCTCAGCGTCCCGAGCGGCAAAGTAGTGCACCGCCGCCCACGCGCTCGACTGCGACAAGGCGCTGCCGTAGTCGTCACGCGTGCCATACTCCACCCACCAGCGCAGCGCTGGTGAGGTATACCCGTTCTCACGCATCCAGGCATCCGCGGTCTGCGCATCCAGCGCACGCACCCGCTGCACCGTGCGGCGATCGAGCGTGCCGCCGGCAAGTCGTGCCTGACCCAGCGCGGAGGGAACCGTGAAGGCGCCGCTGCCGCGCATGTCCTGGATCATCGCGTCAAACCGTGCAAACTGCGCACGTTCATCGCGTGACAGCGCATCCATCGGCTCGAGCCCTTCATGCCAGCGTCCGTGCTGGAACAGCCGCTCCTGCGGGGAGTGACACAACGTGCGCTCATCCCACCGCCCCTCCGCGTCCAGCACACCAAGCTCGCGCATCAGCTGGCGCACGTGGACCGCGTCGGGTCCGGGCACGGGCAGGTAGTGCGCACCCCACGGAAAAGCGCTGACCACATTGCGACCCGACCGCGAATTGCCTCCGGTCACCCCGCCGAGCTCCAGCAGCAGCCAATCGCGAACGCCTTTGGCATCCAATCGCCATCCGGCGGAAAGCCCGCCCATCCCTCCGCCGACAATGGCCACGGCCACGCGCCGCTGTTCGCGTGCCGATGATCGCGCCGTGCCATCGCGCAGCGCGTGTCCGACCGTACTGTCGTCATCGACAAAACCGCCCGCGATCACCGGTCCTGACTTTCGTGCCAGACCAACCAGCGCGGGTGCGAGCGCAAGAGTCGCCACGAAATCGCGGCGCGACAGCGGGCTCACGGATCGTGTGGCGCGCTGCGGGAGCCGTGCTCACCGCTCACCGGTTGATTGCCTCGAACTCGTGCTCATAGTAGCGCACCAGCACCTGGTCGTTCAGCCGATTCGGTAGCGCGGCCACACGGCCCATGTCGGTGGGGAAATCAAACAGCGCCGGGATGGACGATACGGTGAGATACCGCAGACCGGCCGGCAACGCGGACGGCATCGACAGCGCATCGGCGCCAGCAAGCACAAAGCCCCATTCGCCAAAACTTGGCACGTACACGTGGTACGGCGCTGTGCGCAGACCGGCACCCTCGAGCGTGGTGACAATGCTCCAGAACGACTGACGGGCAAACATCGGCGAGGTGCTCTGCACGACGAGAAATGCGCCGGGTGCCAGATGCTGTTTCACGAGGCGATAGAACGCGCTCGTGTAGAGTTTGCCGACGTGATAGTTGGACGGGTCCGGAAAATCGATCACCACGAAATCGAAACGCTCCGTCTGCCGGTCGAGCCACGTGAACGCGTCGGCATTGATGACGCGAACCCGCGGATCGTTGAGCGCGCCGAGGTTGAGCGCCGTCAGACGCGCGTGCGTCTGGAACAGGGCGGTCATGCCCTCGTCGAGATCGACGAGCGTCACGCGCTGTACGTCGGGATACTTGAGGATTTCACGGACCGCGAGGCCATCACCGCCGCCGAGGACAAGCACATTCGCCTTGGAGCGCGCCGAGGCGAGTCCGGGGTGCACCAGCGCCTCGTGGTAGCGGTACTCATCGCGTGAGGCGAACTGCAGGTGCCCGTTGAGATAGAGGCGGAGATCGTCCTTCCAGCTGGTGAGCACAATGCGCTGATAGCGCGTGTCCTTGGCCAGCACGATCGGATCCGCATACATCCCTTCTTCTGCCAGCGTGGTGATACGCTGTCCTTGCCACAAGCCGACGCCCAGCAGCACCAGCGACACCACACCGAGCACTTGCAGCGCACGGCGGTTGTGCAGCACATCGCGAAACAGCCAGGTGCTCCAGAGGCCCACAATGACGTTCACGATGCCGAAGAGAATGGCGGAACGAACGAGGCCGAGACGCGGCACGAGCAGCAGCGGGAACAGCAGCGAGGCAAACAGCGCGCCGATGTAATCGAAGGTCAGCACATTTGAGATGACATCCTTGAACGCAAAGCGGTCCTTGAGGATGCGCATCAGCAGTGGAATCTCGAGTCCCACCAGAATGCCGATCAGGATGACCATCCCGTACAGCACCGGGCGAAAGGCCTCGGTGTACGCAAACGCGAGAAAGAGCACCAGCGACGAGAAGCCGCCGATAACACCGACGAGCAGCTCGATCACCACGAACCGGGTCACCACACCGCGCGTGATGTAGCGCGACAGCCAGCTGCCGATGCCCATCGCGAACAGGTACGTGCCGATAACGGTCGAGAACTGCGTGACACTGTCGCCGAGCAGATACGACGCGAGCGCGCCGGCGACCAGCTCGTAAATCAGCCCACAGGCCGCGATGAGGCAGACGGAAACAAAGAGCGCGGCATTCACCGGATTAGTGTATCGCCGCCGCTACGATGATGCCGAGCGCGATGGCCACCGCTCCCATGAGGGTCGCCGCTGCCTGATTGTGCTTGACACCGATCTCATCCCACAGCTTGCCGGGCGTGAGCAGATCGAGCACAAAAAACGCCACCACGAACAGCACGACGCCGAGTCCGGCGAAGACGGCCGCGCTTGCCACGTTGGTCCAGATCGCATCCATGATGATCAGACTCCGTCACTTCCCGCGCATCGTGCGGCCGGGAATGTAGTAGGGTGAACGATACGCACCCGGGTTGGCACGTACCGATGTGGGATTCGTCTTGCCCTGCGCCGCCGAGCTCATCGACCACCCGAGATACTGCGCTGCGCCCAGCAGCAACAGCACGGCGGCGCCCCAGAGCGTGTACACTTTCGCCATCACTCGTCGTCTCCCTCGTCGTCATCCGATCCGGAGGAAGGAGCATAGTCGCTCTCCGCCCAGCGACGCCCCTCAAACGCGCCCTTCGGGATCCAGGCCAGGATGGCCGGCAGCGTCAGCGCAAAAAACGCGAGGACATAGAACCCGAACGACGGCGTGTCGCGCTTCACCGTGATCGTGTAGTGCACCGGCGGTTTGGAGGGTTCGCCACCTTCCGGTCCCACGCGCAGGAAGTAACGCCCGCCCGGTACGGACGACAGACGGACGCTGCCTTTTCGCGAGCCCTCCGACCAGCTGCCATCGCTGTCACGCCCGTAGTAGTAGCTCACTTGCTTGCCCACTTCACGCGAGATCCCGGTGGAGTCGTTGATCAGGGTCAGCGCAAAGTACGCCCAGTCGTTGTCCACGTCCGACGCCATCTCGATGGTCACGCTCGACGGTCGACCCTTGAGTTCGAATGCCGGTGTGACAAACGCGGCCGAGTCGTCAGTGCCATGCACGAAGGTATGACGACTGGTATACGCCACCTCGCCGCGAGAGACGAACACGTTGCCGATCAACATGGCGAACAACGCCACGAGAAAAAGCCCGAGGCGCCGGAGCACCACGCTGCCCGTTGTGCTGTACGGATTTGGTTGATTGGCGAACACTCCAAGCGGCGCCATCATGTCGCCGGTCTGCTTGAACGCCTTCCCGATCTCGTCGGCGCTGGTGTAGGTGCCCAGCGACCAGGTGGTTTCCCCGTCTGACGATTCCGCACTGAGCATGTACGGCGGCGCGATGTAGTCGTCCGCCATCACACTGTCGCCGACCCGCAGCTCCCAGGGAAATTCCCCGAGTGCCAGCGTGGTGTAGGCCTTGGCCGACTGAAAGTGCTTGAACTCGCGGCCATCGTGCGTCGCCGTCGGGCGTCCTCCCGACGTACTCGTGACGGGACGGCGCTTCAGCTTCTCGATGACGTTCCAGTGCCCCTGATACTCGGACAGATAGCGAAATCCGCGGAACGGATTGAACAGTACGTACTCGCGCCACGAGTAGTCTGTCCCTTCCACCGTGATCGTCACCACCTGAAATCCGATGATCTCCCACGACACACCGTTCCATGTGCCACGCGAGCCAAGCGCCAGTCTCGGCTTGACGCGAACCGCGTCCTCCTGCTGCTGCAGCACGCGCAGATTCGGATCGGTGGCATCCAGCACCGATCCGCAGCTGCCACAGACGACCGTGACGGCCCAGCCCTGCGCGCGTTGGGCAATGGCGGCGCCACACGACGGGCAGGAGAGCGACGACGCCTGCACCCGAGCGGGCACGGGGTCGAGCGGCACACTGCTCATGATCGGCATCCCGCGTTACCAGCCATCGAACACCCGCAGATTGCCCAGTTCGAGGGCGTCGAAGTCGCAGTACTCGCCGACATAGAGCACCGGGGGATCATCGCTGAAGTCGACCGTCGCCAGCTCGCCAGCATCGTTCTGCAGGTCGACAAACATGCAGATCTCGCGCGTGTACGACGTGAACGGCAGTTCGCCTTCCGTGCCGACGTAACTCGCGTGCGTGATCGTCGCCACTTCGTACCGATGCCGATCCCATGTAAACGCTTGCCCCACCTTGATCCGGTTGGCGTCCGGCAGCGGACCATCGGGTGTGATCGCACGCGTCATCGCGTACTCCAGTTGCGCATCCGACAGCCACGCACTGGTCCCGTCGTTCAGCAGACAGTGCCACTCGTTCCAGCGGCCACGCGCCCACGCATACGCAATGCGGCCAACGACCAGAAACGACGTGCCGCGCCACCGGCCCTCGGTGCCGATCTGAATCGGCGAACCGGTTGCCGGAAATTCGGCCTGCTGTCCGATCGTGGCGAGATCGAGATCGCGACGCACCAGAACGGCTTTGCAGTAGGCGCAGGTGGTTTGCACCGCCTGTGCCCACAGAAAACGCACGGGCGCGCCACAGTTGGGGCATGCCACCGACCGCGCGGCGGGTGCGCTCATCGCACGAGGCTCACGGGCGTCGACGCGGCCGCCGAGGCGGACGCCAGACGCGGCGCATAGTCGCGGTCGAATCGGCGCACCGTCACGGCCTCGGCGCCGGCCAGATCGGCCAGCCGATCAGCAAACGGCCATTCGGCGCGCGGCGTGCAGCAAAACAGGTTGAGGCACAACGACGCGTGCTCCGGAAAGGTGTGCACAGTCAGATGCGATTCGGCAAGCATGAGCATGCCCGTGACACCGCCCGGACCGGGGAACGTGTGCCACACGCTGTCACCGACCGGATGCAGCCCCAGTTCGGCAACCATCGCGTCGAACAGCGCGCGCATGGCGCGCACGTCGCCGAGGCGCACGGCATCGCAGCCGTACGCCTCGACCACCCACTCGCTACCGTTCATTGACGGGAGATTTCCAGTATCAGGCGCGGCGCTTACGCCTGCGCCCCACCGCATTCCGGGCAGAACTTCGCCTGTGCCGGAATGGACTTGCCGCAGTGCAGGCAGAACTTGGTCTCGCCCGTCGGGGCGGCCGATGCACCGGCTGCCGGCGCACTGCCGGCAGGCGCACCACCCATCGCGCCGCGCATGGCGTCGGCGATGGCGCCGCCCATCCCCATACCCGCGCCGAGCCCGACACCGATGCCGGCGATCCCGCCCGGGTTGGCTGCGGCAATCGGGATGCTTTGCGCCGCCTGATACTGCGTGTAGGCCCGCAGATCGCCCACGATGTTCATCGAGATGCGCTCGTCGAGGCGCTTCTGCAGTTCATCGGGCAGCGACAGGTTTTCAACGGTGAACGACTCGAGCTTGAGGCCAAGTTGCTCGAACGCCGGCGCGACCGTGACGGCAATCTGCTTGGCCAGTTCGGCCTGATTGGCCGCCATGTCGAGGAACGGCACCTGCGCGTTGGCGAACGCGCCGGTGAATCCGGCAATCACGGCATTGCGAAGCTGCGGTTCGATCTGGTCGACCGTGTACTCCGCATCCGTTGCCGCGATGTTGGCCTGAAACACCGCCGGATTGGCGACGCGGAAACTGTAGACACCGAACGCGCGCAGACGCACCGCGCCGAATTCCTTGTCGCGAATCGTGATCGGCTGCTGCGTGCCCCACCGCTGCGCCGTCTGCACTCGCGTCGAAAAGAAATAGACGTCGCTCTTGAACGGGGACTCGAAAGCCTTGTCCCAGTTCTGGAGGTTGGTCAGCAGCGGCAGGTTGCTGGTGACGAGCGTGTGCAACCCCGGGCCGAAGAGGTCGGCCGCTTTGCCTTCGTTGACGAACAAGGCCATCTGCGACTCGCGCACGGTGAGCTTGCCGCCACTCTGAATTTCCATATCGCGCATCGGAAACCGGTACATGAGTACACCGGGTCCCGATTCGGTCCACTGGATGACATCGATGAACTGCTTCCGCAGAAAGTCGCCGAGCGCCATGTCCGTCTCCTGGATGCGGCAGTGGGTTGCACCGTCGCTGGTCGCGAGAACGCGCCCCACTCCGACCGGAGCGGGGCGCGCACTTGTTGTAGCCCTATGTTAGGACCATGCAGACACTACGGCAACTGCGCCGAAAAGTGTCAGCGGGCAGGCTAGTTGACGCTCGGAGCGGTCTCAGCCGCGACGGCGTCCGAACAGAATCGGTCGAAGGCAGCCGTCAGATCGGCGGCGATTTCCTGCGCGCTGCGCCCCTCGATGCGATGGCGCCCCAGCATGAACACGACAGCGCCATCCTTGAGCAGCGCGATGCTCGGCGAGCTGGGGGGATAGCCGACGAAATAGCCGCGCGCACGTTCCGTGGCGTCGGTATCCTGACCGGCAAATACCGTCGTGGCCCGATCGGGCGTGACGGCATGCGCCATAGCCATCGCGACCGCTGGCCGCGCGTTGCGGGCGGCGCAGCCACACACGGAGTTCACCACCACCATCGCCGTGCCTTTCTGATCCTTCAACAGCTCATCAACCGCCTCGGCGGTGCGCAGCTCCTCGATGCCAAGGCGCGTCAGCTCCTGACGCATGGGAATCAGCAACGGTTCGGGATACATCATGGGCGTTCCTCAGTATTCGGGAATGTCTTCACGGGCGGCATCACGGACAAGCGCGAGAATCGCGGCCTGCGGCACCACCAGATACTGCTCGCCTTCAAACGTGATTTCGACGGCCGCTTTGCGAAAGAACAGCGCAAAGTCGCCGACGCGGGCCTGCATGGGCACGTACCGGGCTTCGCGGTTGGAGCCGCCGACGCGCCACGGTTCCTCGCCCTGATCGGTCAGATCAGGGAGGGCGAGACCAGGACCCGTCGAGACGATCTCCCCGCCCTGCACCGCCTGGCTGTCGATGGCGGAGGGTGGCAGGTAGAGCCCCACCTTGGTGCGCTGTTCACCGTCTTCGACTTTGACGAGCACGCGATCGCCGACAACGAGCAGACGCTTTTTGGGCTTGGACATGGGAGGAAATCTAAGTACGGAGGCAACGGGGGAGTACGGTCGGGGGGGGCTGGCGGGGGGGGAGGTGGGCGACAAAAAGAGGGGGGCGGGGGAGACGGGGGGCGGGGGGCCTGGGCGGAACGGCGGGGGGGGAGCAAAGGCCTGGGAACGGGGGACGGGCGG
>Ga0154020_10008852_pt1 | contig 11649 bp, 10 predicted proteins | sample Klosneuvirus_201_FD_109709 | JGI IMG/M metagenome (GOLD analysis project Ga0154020, IMG submission 109709) | Active sludge microbial communities from wastewater, Klosterneuburg, Austria - Klosneuvirus_20160825_MG | ecosystem: Engineered > WWTP > Aerobic digester > Activated sludge | place... | reverse complement strand
CCGTGCAAAAACATATTCATTTTAGCGAGGGCATAAGTCTGACCATTGACCTCTTGTCCGTATAAATAAAAGTCGTTGATGTCTTTTTTAAGGAGCTGATTTGCACACTTAATCAATAGTGAACCCGATCCGCAGGTGGGATCACAAATCCGGTCGCCTTTTTTTGGATCAATCAATTCTGCGATCAATTCTGAAACTTCGGCAGGCGTATAGAACTCTCCCGCTTTCTGTCCGCCACCTGCGGCAAATTTACCGATCAGATATTCATAAGCATTACCAATCACATCAAGGTTTCCAATACGATTAGGGCGAAGGTTCAATTTTGGATTATTGAAATCCTCAAGCAGTGATTTCAGTCTAGAGTTGCGATCCTTTGTTTGTCCAAGCATCGCCTCGCTATTGAAGTCGATATTGCGAAACACTCCGCTGAGTTTTTCTTTATTAGTATCTTCAATTTTCTCTAGAGCGACATTGATAATCTCGCCGATGTTGGCAGCATTTCTTTTCTCGTAGATGTCTTTAAAATGGCACTTGTTAGGCAGAATGAATCGCTCTTTTTTAATACGGCTTTGGATTCGCTCTTTATCGCCTTTATATTGTTTATCGAACTCTTCGTATTTTTCTTCCCATGTGTCCGAGATATATTTAAGGAACAACATCGGGAGCAGATAATTCATATAGGTGGCGGAGTTCAAAATCCCACGGAAGGTGTCGCAGGCCTGCCATAGAATTTGGTTAATTTCGTCTTGATTGATTTGGTCTTTGCTCATTTTCTTTCCTTTATTTTTCTTCGCTAAATTTATTTAAAATGCCATCCATGAAGGTCCGCCGCTTTTCGACAAGTGTCTGCATGATCTCTTTTTCCCTGGCTGCGGCTCTAATGAGTTTGATGAAACGATCTTGCTCTTGCAGAGGCGGCAGAACGATCTCCATCTCACTCAACACATTTTTAGGAATATTCAGGACGGAACTGCCCATCGCATTTTGTTTAAAAAACCGTCCACCGTGAACCTCGGAGTTAAGGAACCAGTGAAGGTACTCGGCTCGTACTCGCTCATTGTTCACGGATAAAATATGAAAGGTTGGTGCAGCCACGAGGTTTGGGATATCGGCATCCACCAATACACTGTATGGAAGCGATCCGCGGAAGACCCGTGACACAAACAGGAGGTCGCCTTTTTTGATCAAGCGAGGCCCAATTCGACCCTTTAAATTAATTTTATAGAGACCGTCAATATTGACACCTGAATCTTTAGCCACATCCTTCATCTGAACGATCGAATAGTCCCCTGATGGGGTGTTTTCGATGCGATCCCGGATGGGCTGGCCAAGATAAATATCTGTAACCTCAGATAGTTTACTAATCATTAGTCTTTCCTTGCGATAATTAGATTACTGCGATATTATTATGTCAACAATAACTCAGTTATTGCAGATAAATATCTGCAATACGCAAGGAGGAGGCATATCACGAATAGTCTTTTTTAGTTTTAAGTACGAAGCGATCTCAAGGGCGATGGTCGTTCGCAACAGCTGGCCTTACTTAAGGCACCGAGGCTGATCTGCTGACTTTTTGAGAAAGTAAAGTGGAAAGGCTATTAGGCCATTAAAAACTGGATCGACAATCAGCTCAGAGGACATCCTTCACTGTTATTTTGGTCACAGAAAGACTTGCCAAATCCAATGGGTTCAATACAAAATCCAAAAAAGCATTGAAAAGGGCAATGGACTGTTAGGAGTCAATATCAGCAAATCAAAGACCTTCAAGACAAAATGAAGATGCGGTCAGGTCCCCAAAGGGCATCAGTTCTATTTATGGAATAAAGAAAATGGTTACGAGAACATGTGTATCTGGATCGAAAAGATAGGCAAAGCTGCGGGCAAATAATCAAAAGCAATTAATAAGGAGTGATAATGGCACGGAGAGTATTTTATAGCTTTCACTACAAGCCAGATAATTGGCGAGTTTCTCAAGTCAGAAACATAGGTACAATTGAAGACAATAAACCTGCAAGTGACAACGATTGGGAGACGGTTACCAAGGGTGGCAATGCTAAGATTGAAAAATGGATCACCGATCAAATGAATGGTCGCAGCTGTACGGTGTTACTGATCGGAAACGAAACAGCCAACCGTAAGTGGATCAATCACGAAATTATTAAAACATGGAATGATAAAAAAGGGATAGTTGGAATTTATATCCATAATCTCAAGGATAGAAATAGCAACCAAGCAATGAAGGGAAATAATCCGTTTGATTACATCAAATTTGAAAATGGTACTGTTCTTTCATCCATTGTAAAAGCCTATAACCCGCCCTACTCCGATAGCAAAGATGTCTATAAATATATTGCAGACAATATTGAGGCCTGGATCGATGAGGCCATCAGAATTAGAAATAATAACTAAGGTGGCTATCGATGCATGCAACTGAGTCAGTAAAATCAATTAACGAAAATGATACCGCCGTCCAGTCCCACCTGACCATTCTTCAGAGTGTAATCCAAAGGATGTCCTTCAACAGCAACTCATCAAAAACTTGGTGTGTGACAATTGTCTCAGCGATACTTGTAGCGATTGCCGATAAAAACAAACCGCAACTGGCTTGGCTCTGCATTATTCCGATTCTTCTATTCTGCTCACTCGACACCTATTATTTAGGCTTAGAAAGGGGATTCCGAGAATCTTACAATCACTTTATTAAAAAACTTCATACAGAAAAACTGAATCACGATGACCTTTTTGCAGTTCTACCGAGGGGGAAAATGATCTGCCATTATATTGGGTCATTTTTCTCGTTCTCGATCTGGGCATTTTATTTGGTTCTACTCTCAATGGTGGTCTTCGCTTACTTTTGGATTTTTGGAGCATAGAAATGGAGATCGCTAATGGCCATAACAAAAAATGATATCATTATTTCTACCTCGAACAGCACCGATAGCTTTGAAACTTGGATTGAAAAATCTTTTATTCCAGAGTCTCTAAAGCCTTCACTTAGAGCTTCAAGCCTTTTAATTGTCCCATCTGAGTTCATCCGCAATATTGAAGGACCAGTATTTCCGACTGGAACCGAAGATCTTTACTTCTATCTTAAAGAAAAAATGCCGAATCTGAATCCAGAGCTCTGCATTAACGATGAGGATTACCGTGAATATGCCTTTCATGGCATTTTGCTCATACTGGGGTCTTTTGTTGTGACAGCTATAGCTGCACCTGTTTTTGCTAATGTTATTTCCGAGTATGTTAAGAAAAAATTATTTGAATCTGACGATAAAAAGGACACTGAGGTTCGGTTTGAAATGACCGTTACAGATGAAAAAGGCTCATCAAAATCAATCAAATACAGTGGCCCCGCAGCACAATTTGAATCCCTCTTAAAAAGACAAGTAAATGCTCTGCCTACATCGAAGGGTAAGGCAAGAGAAAAGCATGGACCAAAATGAAGTCGAGCAACTCCTTTTAAATATTCGCTCAAACTGGTCCACAAGAGACACAGATGCGATCCGTGCGGCATTGACCAGCATAAAGTTTGAAGCCATTGCTAAACTGGACGAGATCCGAGCAAAGCATCTGTGGATTCTTCAGGGCATTTTTGAGGCGCAAACAAAATTCGTAAGTTCATTCATGCTATGCAAAGAAAAAAAGTTTTATGATGGCTGGTGCAGCCTTGAGAGGGCGGAGATTGAAGTTGCTAGCTTGAAGAGACACTATTCTATTAATAATCAATATGCCTTGGATTTTATCGAAAAATATACAACTCAGTTTCAGACATTATTTCTATACAAAATCTTTATGAGTCCCGAATTCGTGAAAATGGTCAAAAAATGCAGCATCTGTAAAAAGCAAATTTCTTTCCGCAACCCCTGCGGTCATAAAGTTGGCGAGATCTATATGGGAGAAGTGTGTGGGCGGATTGTTGAGAATATTGAGTTGGCTGCAGTAGCAATAGTGGAAAATCCAGTGCAAAAATATTCTGTGCCTTTTATCTCTGACGGAAATGGTGGTCAACGAGATCTATACGATTACACACTAATTGAGTACGCTGTTTCGGCCTTAGCCTCCCCCTTTCATGTTTGGTCATACACAGAGACTCAGACATGGCACCCACACGACAAATTTAATAGAGTTGGCCGCAACGATCTTTGTCCATGCCAATCTCAGCCTCCAAAAAAATATAAAAAGTGCTGTCTTCCTAAGCCGGGCATTCTTCGTCCACACTTTCAATTTAAGTTTGAAGAAACGCCACCTGCAGGTTTCGATGAATTTAAATATAGCTACTGATCGCTGCTAAGGCGATCTGTCCACGATGTAGCTGGCGCTGGCCCTGTCTAACTTACATTTCTTTCGCAATTAATGGTTGGTCGTACCAGCAATTCAAAAAAACAGTTCTATTAAAGTTCAGAATCTTCAAAGTCAGAAATCCATGTTTAAAGTTACTTAATGGTTTCCTGTATAACCAAAAAAACGAGTTGAATCCTATTTTGTTATGTTGTATTAATAATTAAACACAACAATGGAGGCATATATGCCGTATGTTCGTACTAGAGGTAGCCAAGTATTGATTGTTCATGGTGAAAGAGATAAAGAAAGTAAGACCGTAAATCAGAAAATTATTTTTACGTTTTATTCTCAAAAAGAAGTTGAGCAAGCTTTTGGAGCTGATGGTAAACAACATTCGTGGTCGATTGTGCATATTGTAGAAAATGAATATCCTCAAATCAAATTCGATTGGAAAAATATCAAGAAAGAAGTTTACCAAAATCTGAATATTCTACCACTAGAATATCATGGGTCGGAGAATCCAAATCAGAAAAGATTTAGAAATGCACTTAGTAATTTTATTAAAGAACTAGCTTTGCTTGATCCGCAGTACTCAACTGAGGCCAAAGAGATTATTAGCTCCCATCGGCATGAACTGGAACATTTGAGTGAAATTGTAGATTGGCGAATCAAGATGGCAGAAATGACCGATAAACCATTTGATTTTTCTGACTCAGGCAGACTTAAGTTTCACTGGCTTTCAGATTTTAATCGGCGGCAACTTCCACCAGAAATTGAAGAGCAATTGGCTGATCTCTATCAAAAGGGCGACTACAACAAAGCTTCTTCTATTTTTAAATTGTATGTTGAGTCTTTTGAAGACTATGCAGAGGGATTCAATTACCTTGGCCTCATTGCACTTGAAAACAATAAACTTGAAGAAGCAGAAGCTTACTTTAAGCAAACAATGACTGTGGGACGACGACTTTTCCCAAAGCGAATTTCAAAGAATCATTACTGGAATAATATCGATACGCGACCCTATATGAGGGGTTTGAGAAATTTAATTTTAACTTCAAATCGATCAGGCAAATTTAAACAGGCCTTAACTCTATGTGAACAACTTGAAATCGAATGTAATGATCGAATCACAGCAGAGGTTCACAGAGCTAGCATTTATCTTAATCTGGGAGAGTTTGAAAAAGCTTTCGATTATTCTTCGAAGCTTGTTCGACTTTTTCCAAGCGAAAGTTTTATTGCCGCATTTGCAAAGTTTGAGCTAGGTGCAATCGCAGAATCAAATAAGTATTTTATTCACGGAATTTTCAATGCTCCATTAACTGGTCGTATGTTGATTGGGCAAAAAGTGAAGGTAAACTCTAAGAGTTATGGATCTGTTGATGATTATAATGGTGGTTTTGAGACCCTTCAAACTTTGGGTCATTATCTTTCAAATAAACATTCAAAAATGAAAAAGAATTTTATGGCTATTTTAGATAATCCGAAGGTAAAACAATTTGAAGATGAGTTGAGGGATTGCGAGGAGAAACGGGCTTCTGACCGCCAAGGCAACAACAGAAATTATTTTATGCGGATCAATGAAATGAAAACTTTAGAGTTTGCAGAAAAGATATCTCATCGTTTAAATTCACCATTATTTTTAGTGCCTCCTGAAATCTAAGTTAGAAAGGTTAATATGAAATTTGGATTTGCATGGTATAAAAAAGATCAGTGGTCAAAATGGCTAAAAGTTCGATAAGATAGATCAAGACTTGAAGACGCCTTTGCTTCAACGATGCTGTGAATAAGTCGTTATTTTAATCTTTTCGCAATAAGCTCTTCAAAGCTTAGATAATCATTGGGATTCTTGCCATTTAAAATTTGCTTGAATCCTTCCATAAAAGAACTTTTTCTTTTATGAACTGCACATAATTCTGTTGCAAATGTTTGCCACTGAGCCTGTTGACCGAGCTTAAACATTAGTACTTTAGCATTAAACAAGTAATTGTGGGCATGGTGATAGGCTTTAGATTTTTTATCCTCTAAAATTCGATTAGCCTGAGAAATATAAATTCGTATAGCGGCATCAGGATATTTTTCAGTAAGGCTTTCAGCCACTCTTATAGATTCACCATAAAATAATCTTCGAAGTTCTTTTTCGTCAGCAGCTACGATTTTATCAGCTAATACAGTAAGTTCGCCGATTTTAAAAAGGCCAGAAATAGCATCATCGAGATCTGCGCCTTTTAGAACCTCGGTGGCACGTAATTTATAGTTCGATAATTCTGATTCAGATACAACTTTTAAAAGATTTTCAAGATCATACCAAGAATGTGATTTTTCAAACCTGCTCCAAGCTTTATTTGCAACATCTTCATGGCGACCCATTTTGAGTAATACTTCTTGTTGAAGTTTCTCAAGTTCATAACTACTAAACAGGTCTTCTTTATTTGAGATTGCTTTTTCGATCCATGATAGAGTTTCCTCTAAGTTGCCGTTGGAAAAATAAATATTGGCAATAGACAAATAATCCTTTGAGGTTGTACCAACTATTTTGCAAAATTCAATGAGTGCATCCAAATTTTTGTTGTGATTATAAAGCATTTTAAGGTATTTTATATGATCTTTATTTTCAGTAATTAATTCTTTTGGAATTGATCCTTGATTGTTTGATAAACCAATTTTTTCTTTTAAGTCATTCTCAAGTGCTAAACTAAGCTTAGAATCAAGACCTGGGATGACCTGGGCTTCAACATCCATTAGGTAGCCAATACTATCTGCTTTTTTAAGACGTTCAAGTTCGGCAAGAAAATCTTTTCCTGAAATACCAACAACAGTGCAAACTTTAGCCCATTCACACATAAGTTCATCAAAAAATGTGGCGAGTGAACCATCTGAACTATCAACTTCTTCGCTCTTTTCAAGGCAGGCAGCAATAAAAATTCTGAACACTTCAAGTCCATGATCAGGATCAGCTTCAGCAAAGCGAACAATTTTTTTTAGAAGAGCTTCAAGATCGTCTGTGAAGTCGGAGTTATCATTCCATCCAATATATCTACCGAGATCTAGAGTAAGCTCTATTTCTTCAAGCAGAGGTTCTTTTTTTAAGTTAAGCGTATGTGTAATTACAGGAAGTGACTTTGAGTTGCTTGTTCGTTTTTGCCATTTGATTTCGAAATAGCCATCAGGGGTTTGAGGCGTCGTCAAAACAAGTGTATCATTTTCTTGCTTGTAATAACGAGTTTCTTCAGTATTACGTCGCGTTGATTTGGGTGAGTTTTCAATATGGTGAATTATTTTGCTCTCATCAAATGAATATCGGCCTGTGTAGATCACCATATCCGAAAACTCGAGTGAATCATTAACAAAAGTTATGAAAACACTCATAAATCCATCTTCTGAATACATTAGTTGACCAGACATCTGATGCCCACTTGGTGAAAATGTACCAGCAGAATCAAAACGACCATGGGAGATAAGTTCATAGGTGCCTACTAACTCGATTTTCACTTCTTGCATTCCTTTGTTTATTAATGCGACCACTGTTTTAAGAATAATTGATTTGGTTTATAATGTCAGCAATTCTTGATGGGTCGCTACATTGAATCCAATGGGAGTCATGGGAAAATGAGTAGAGTTCGTGCGTTGCAAATTTAATCTTCATTTGTCTTTGAACATGTGGTTCTAAAAATGGATCACCCTTACTCCAAATTTGGGAGGCTGGTTGATTGAATTGACCATTACCTTTTAACTCTGAATTTAAAATTAATTTGTAATAGTGTCCGATATTTAAAAGTGTGCTTTCATTTGACCACAATGTGATGAGTGAATTTAAATAATCTGTTGAAAGATTATATTCTGGTGTAAATAAAAAGTATTTTAAAAATGCAAAATTATTTTTGGTCAAAACACCAACTGGGTCTTCTTGGATTTTTGTAGCATAACTTGATCGCATGGCTTGGTCTTTATCATTTGCAATTGCTTCTCTTAAAACTTGAACTGTGGGTGCATTAATAAGAATTAACTGAGAGATGAGCTTAGGATGTCTTTCTGCAATCACTGCACCTAAAATGCCACCAAAGTCATGTCCAATATAAATTGATGGTCCCTTTGGTAGTTTTTCAGCTAATTTATCGGCAAGTTCATCGAAAGTATTGCATTCCAAAATGGACTCTGAGTCACCAATACCAGGCAGTCCAATAAGTGAAATATTTGGAAACCTTGGTTTTAAAAGCGGAACCAAACTTTCCCAAGTTCCTGAATGATCAGGAAGTCCATGTACTAAAACCAGGGAGTTCAAACTTGAACCTCCAAATCAGAAAACTGAGTATTATTTTTGTTTGATGCTCGAGAAAATACAGGGTCTTTTCCTCGAACAGCAACTACACAGGTCGGGACATGCTCAATTCCCTCAGCTTCATAGCCAGTGGCCAAATAAATCCTTTTAAAACCCATTTTATGGAGTTTTAAAGCTACATCAGTGCCGCGAACACCATTGGCTAAATTAACATCAACGCTGATCGGTGTTTCTTTGCTGATATTTAAAGCGCTATCACAAAAGCTATCGAAAGAATCAAATGTTTGTATTGATACACCTGAGTCCTTGGCCGCAAATTCCCAGGTAAGTCTAACCAAAGGATCATCATCTATTAAGCATTGATCATATAAAGTTTTTGAATTCTCAATTTCGATAAATACCAAACTTGCCATGCCTTTTGGAATCAATTTTACTCCAAGCTCTGCGCACCGAGATTGAATCTTAGGTTCTTCAAAACGACTAGTAACGAGAATCGATTGATTTTGTAACCCGAACTGTTCAACTAAATCTAAACCCGTAACTTGTTGCCCTAGGAATTCAAAATCGATCAAGTAAAGCGCCTCATTCGAAATATTGCGATTTTGCTTAATCCAATTCACAAGAGCATCACCCGAAGACAAATTTATTAAAGATCCAACCCAGCCCTGTGATTTTAAATCCTCAAATCTCTTTGCCCAAATTTGGTGAATAGAAAAATCATCATCCAAGCAGACGATGGGAGTATCTGGCTTAAAAACTAGTTTGTCTACAAACCAACTCGGAATTTTCGCTCGATCAAAGGTCATTATTATTTTAGTGCCACGACCAATTTGGGTTTCAATATCAAATTTGCCCCCAAAAGATTCGATTGTATTTTTCGCATGATAAATTCCAAGACCTGAACCTGAGTTTATACCATCCTTACCATGAGAAACACCCATTTGCCCCAATCGATTTAGTATTTGATCTGGAATTCCACTTCCATTATCAGACACAATTAATTTTACTTTACTTTTATCTTCAATTGATTCAGAAATCGAAATTAGAATATTGCCTGATTCATTAGTAAATGATTCAACAGAATTATTTACTAGGTTACTGAGGACCCGCTTGAGTTCTAAAGCATTAATTTTTGCGAAAATACCGTAGCTATTTTGCAGATCAGCTTCGATATTAATACGTAATCGATCTCGATATTGAATTCGTTTTTCAGAAACTAAGACATCGACAATCCCAGATAAAAGCTCAACAGAATTTGTTGTATCTATATTTAATTGACTCTGTGAGATGGAAGTTGATTTAGTAGAGCTAAGCAGCTGATTGGCAATGTCATTAATTCTTTGAGTTGCATTACGAATTATTAATCTTCTATCTTCCGGAATCTCAAAAGTTGAACCTAATATCATTGTTAGAGCTGACAATGGAGATCTTATATCATGGGCCACTTGTTTACTGATATTTATTTTATATTCAGCTTCTTTCACCATCATTTGATTAGAGACGAGTCTATCGATTTCCTGTTGTCGATTTTCCAATTCACTTTGCAATTCTACTTTCGATTTATAAGAAGAAACTCTGGCATGTCTTATTGAATAAAATAAAAGAAAGGTCATGATAACATATGTTTTCAAAAACATCGCATCACCCGACAATAAAAAACCTATTGATTGGCCTCCATTTAAAATAGCCACAATATAAATACCAAGGACACCACACACGATTAATAAAAAGTTTCTCTGCCTTAAAGGTAAAATCGCTATCCCTAATAAGATCTGAATATAGGAATGAAAGTACTTAGAATCTACATATCCAGTTTTTGACAACAAGTAAGCATGGAAGCTTGCGATGTAAATTGCAATACTTCCCACAATTAAATCAGGAGAGATCTTATATTTTTTCAATTTGAATAAGTACATCGCAAAAAGTGATAGAGGGATAATTCCAATTCTTAAGTACACCCATGTCGAATCAACGAGGTTCGGGTACAATTTAAAATCAGTTAAAATTGACTGTAAAACAAGTATTATTGAAATAGGCCCGGCAACCCAAAAACCGAGCTGTTGCATCTGTTCCTTTCTGTACTCTTCAAAAAGATCTTTGTAATTAATTTTAGTCTTATCCATAATTCGGCTCTCTTTTTGACTTTCTAAATAGAAATGTTTGATACTTTAGGATAGGATGCTCAGTACTAATTCCTGTGTATTTGTACCCATATTTTTCAACTTTCTCAGAGAAACACGATCCGGTTTTTAAGTAGGAATTTCGAATTTTAAAGTCGGGAGTAGAATTTATCAATGTATCCAAGCCGAAATATCCGAGCTTTAAATTTTTGAATTTGGATTCAATCCAAAATCTCCCAAACTCAAATGAATTTTCCTCAAATTTATATTGCGGAAAAACTTCTTCGACTTCAGAAACTCTATGGTTGATTGTGGTTAATCGAAAACCTCCAATTAAATTTCCACAATAAAATAGCCCATAGTGATCTGATGTATCGTCGAATCGTAACAATGATTTTGAATCAACTTGTGGGAATCGCTCTAAATAAGACACTAATCGACCTGATAGATATTTTTCGTCAGGTTTTGTCGGATAAATCAAAATCTGCTCATCAGTCTTTAAATTATTTTTAAAATTTATCACAGTTTCCTCTCTATGGCGTGATCCATCATATTAGTATACAATTGAGATGAGATTACCGCTGTAGATATGATAAGATCCTTTTCGCGATTTGATATTTCACCAATTTTATTAAATAGAATATCAAGCTCATCAAGATGGGTTATATCATCTTCGGCATGTACATGAAGAAATGTCATGGACTCTTTCGGTATTCCATTTTCTCGAAGATTTTTAATCACTTTAGGGCCGGCTTCAATCGCCATAAATTCAAGTTGATATAAATATCCTAAGTAACAAAGAGGAGAGTAGTTCATAATGCGATTGAAGATAAACCCTAAATAAGCTTCTGTGTTTGGCAGAGGTTTATTTTTAATATGCAACTCTTCGCTAAATCCCAAATTTTTTAAATCATGAATACAAAGCCGATGATGCGGTTCTTCTTCCAATGCATGCTTTAAAAATGGACGTAT
>Ga0154020_10008851_pt1 | contig 11651 bp, 5 predicted proteins | sample Klosneuvirus_201_FD_109709 | JGI IMG/M metagenome (GOLD analysis project Ga0154020, IMG submission 109709) | Active sludge microbial communities from wastewater, Klosterneuburg, Austria - Klosneuvirus_20160825_MG | ecosystem: Engineered > WWTP > Aerobic digester > Activated sludge | place... | reverse complement strand
CGCAGAGCTTCGTCCCACGACTCTGCGCGCCGCGGGTCCTCCGACGGCGCGACCCGGCGAAACCCGACCAACGCCTCCTCCCACGCCGCAACGTCCTGTTCGGTGACTTCCTCCTTGCCGGTGACGATCGGTGCCTCCCGGAGAAAACGGTCCCGGGCGACCGCGGGGTCGAGAAAACGTTGCCGGTACCCGCGGAGAGTCGACAAAGGTGTCTCGAGCGTTTGGACGAAATCACCAAGCGATGCGCGATCGGTGATCCGGGCCAGCATCAGACGTGGCAGTGCCGCCTGAACGCGATCTCCGCTGCCGGTGAGTTCCGCCGCCACGGCCTCGACGTCGGTCCATTTCGGAAGCAGCAACAAGACGCCGTCTTCATCTTGCGACAGTCGATTGAACGCCTGGACATACGCCGGTGGCGTAACCTGGCCGGCGAGTGCCGGGAGCGGAAGGCTCCGCCGCAGATTTGCGGCCGCTCGCGGAAATCCGCGGGCGGTCAGCTGATCTCCGGTTTGCGCGAGATGCTGCCAGCGCGGCCACTGCCGCAGTTGATCGGCCAGCCCGTTGACGCGTTTCCAGGCATCCTGCACCCGACGATCGACCGAACTGCGCAACAATTGCTGGCGCACCGGCTCGGGCGGGGCATCCGCCAACACACCCATGCTATACCCTGCAGCTTCGGGGACCACGACCCGGGGATCAACGGGTGCACCGCCGCTCCGAAAAGCCAGCAACGCCGCGCGGAGCGGATCATCCGCCGTCCACAGTGCATCGGTCCGCTCCCAACGTTCGGCGTAGCGCAGGAGATCGGAGACCCAGGCATTCCAGTCGCGACAAAGCTGGGCCCATTCCTCGGCCACTTCCTCACGGAAAACCCGCGGATTTCCGAGCGTTTCAGCCAACGGCACCAGTCGCTGGGGCATCGACTCGAATGAACCGAACCGGGCAAGCGCCACGACCGCCGCAGCCGTCGCTACAGTCAGGCCGACGGCGGATCGGACCGCGGTGCGCACCGGTTTGGCGTCAGCTGGAATCTCCGCCAGGCGCCGACGCGCTTCCGCCACGGAATGCGTGCCCTCTTCGGGTCGGGGATTCAGCAGATAATTACAATATTCCCGCAGCGGCCCACCTGCCCGACCCAGTGCCTGCCACTCGGGTGCAGTCTCCATCGGCCACCCACCCGCGGCCCGCCCCCGGACCACGCGCACCAGCATCGCTCCGATCGACGCCAAGTCCCGACGGCGAAGTTCCGCGACCGAAACTCCGAGGGTCGGTGCGGGGTCCGAAAAGCGGGCCCAACGCGATCCCAAGGTGCCCGAGCCATCGAGAAAGACGTTGCTCGATTTCAGTTTTCCATGAGGTCCTCCGAAGGTGGCCTCCCACTCCGCGAGCCCCACGAGCAAGACCTTCGCGAGGTCGCGAACCCGGTCACCCGTCGGTTTCAGCGACTCCACCAACGGCTCCAATGAGGCATCACGCCACGGATAAACCGCGTAGGCCCCTTCCGAACAACGCCCATAAGCAATCACCGGCAGCGCGACCCGACCTTTCCCGGCTGCCTCTTGCTGCCGTTCCGCCGCGAGCAGCCAAGCTTCGATCAACAACCATCTCTTAAGCTGGCCGGACGGCTGCGGATGCAGAACCTTAACCGCGACTTTTCCAGCGGGTGTCTTCGGATCGACGGCTTCGTAGACGCTGGTCAACGCTCCGACGACATGGAGGCGACGGGTTTCAAAGCCGCCGAGGGAGGGCATGCGGTCGGTAAGTTCTCAGCGGCGATGGGGTCAGAGAAAACAGCTGCGGCCCGCGGGCCCCTCCGTTCTGCGGCGCAACCGAAACGGGCGGCGACGGGTCCAACGCCGACGCCGCGAAGCGGGTGTCACGCCGACAGCTCAAGGCTTCCGGGGCGTCATCAATCGGAGGCCACTTTCTTGAACGACCACCTGAAGTTTCTGCAGCTTCCGATCCCACGCAGCGCGGTCGAGCGGGAGGATCAGGCGCCGTGGATCCGCGTTCCCCATTTGGTCGCTCATTGGTCCGGGAAGATCCGCGATGATCACCAAATGCAGCGCACCCGTGCGCAACCACTCCGCCCACTGCGGATCGCTAATGGCGAGCGTTTGGGTGTCCGGGCGCCCACGGCCAAACGCGAGGGTGGCTTTGCGAGCATCCCGCCGAAACGCGTTGCCGGGCTGCCAATACTCGGTGACCGAGTAACTCTGCCATTTGGGAAGGTCCGAGAGTTCATTAGCCCCGACGACGTCGACTTGCAGCGAGGTTCCGGCCAATGCCGGATCCAGCATGATTTCGACATTATAGGCGCTCGGTTTTGGTGCCGTCGCGCAGCCGCCCAAAAGAATGGCGAAAGCAAGGGCTCCCAGCCAGGGAAACAGAGCGGAGAATCGGGTGATGGTTTTCATAGGCAATCGGGATGGTTTAAGTAAAAGTGAACTCGCCTGCCACAGAGGAACCGGGCCGGCGCGCAGGTTTCAACGTACTTTTTGAATCACTTGGGCAATTTCCCGGTTTGAAGGCCAATCACAAAGCAGCAAGCTCTGACTGCGGAGCATCAATGCATCGAAGGCCTCGATCGGCGCGGTAAACACGGCGTCGAGCTGGTACGGCGGCGCATCACCCAGGTCGCGACAAAATGCGAGCGAACCACTGCCGGGAAAGAGCCGGCCGAGCGCGGCGACGGTGTCCCACCACAATTCCAACGGCATCAGGGACGCAGCGCTCAGCGCATCCCCCGTCGCGTGTCCATGATGTTGCGGACCGAGCGACTCCAGCCAACGACCGTCGGATGCGACCACGGCCCGCGCGCGTTCACCGGGCGTTCCTTTGCCCGTTTGGAGGGCGCGGGTGAGGCTGAGGACGGTGTCGAGCGCGGTCGCGAGCGGTTTCCCGCCTCCGGTGAGGAACAGCTGAACCCCCAGAACCCCGAGGCTGTAGAGGTCGACCGGGCTGCTGAGCAGCGGCAGCGTTCGGAAGGGAGTCCCTGGGAAAACGCCTCCCTCGGCTGCGCGCAGCGCCGCTTGAACGGCCGGCGCCGGTTCCAGCAGCGCCGTGCGGAAGCGGGCTTCGCCGAGGGCCAGGGCCTCCGCTGCATCGATATTGCCCACCAGATCGAACGAACCGACACCGGGAAGCGGAAGCTTTGCCCAGACGAGGTCGCGAGGAGACGCGCCGGAGACCTCGTTCGATACCAGCGTTGCTTCCACTTGCAGCCGTTCACCCGTGCTGATGACTTTGCGAACCCGGAGTTCACCGCGCCCCCGAACCGAACGAGCCGCATTTTCCGGCCGATAGATCGAGGCCCCCAGCTCGGTGGTCGGTTTGAAGTAGCGGAGATCGCCGGGCGCCGTCAGCGCCACCGGCGCGGGAGGCTCGGTCACCCACGCGCGAGCGGTCCAAAGCACCGGCAGGTGCCCGCTCCCAGCCGCGAGATCGACACGGAACGTCGAAGGCGAGAGGTTCAACTGCGGCAGTTGGGTCGCGGCCACTTGGTCGCGCACCGCCCTCAGCATCGAGAGAAAGAACAGCAGTTTGAGGTGAAAGGTTTCGTGGAAGCGTCCCGCGCGACCACGGGATCCGGAAAACAGGTGGGCGCCGCTCTGCTGCAGTTTGTCCCAATCCTCCAACGATGCGTAAGGTCCACCCAATTTGATGGGCGGACGGCCAGCCTGCAGGCCCCGGTAGGATTGACCGGAAAGCAGGTTGGCGTAAGGCGTCCACTCCATCGGAGCCAGTCGGCGCACGAGGACGAAACCACCCTCCGGGTTGAACGCGATCAGGGTCTTCCCTCCTGCCGGTAACACGTCCGCGAGAGGCCGTGTGCCGGGGGGCGCATCTCCAGTCGGAGCGACTACGCCGGCGCCCGGTTGTCCGGGAACCGAAAGAAATCGCCTCCGCGAATCGGAATACGTGTCCAGTCCCAAGGCGAGCAGGGTCCCGTCGTCCCGGCAAAGCTGGAAAGCCTCCCCGCTGCCCGGATCCTGGGGAACAATCGGCTTGGCCGCCATCGGATCGAGCCAGACCGGCGCCGCGTGGACCTGCTCGAAACCGGTGCTCAACCCCGGTGCCGCACCCGCCAGCGCGGAGGCCCAGCGCTTCCAACGCTGATCTGCTTCCGGATTCGTCCCCGCTTCGTGATCATCGAGGCCGGGTGTCTCTCCGGCTGCCTGAACCCAGATCTCCATCCAACCCAGAATCGAGCCCGCCTGGTCGGCCAAAGCGCCAAGGTAGGAGCGTGCCAGCCAGCTCGAGGCGAGCAAAACGAGCGTCGGCGCACCCGCGGACGGTTGATGCACGACCGCGCATACCCGAACGGAGGAATGATGTTCCCCAGGGAAAATCGGCACAAGGCGGCACTGCTGCGGCACGGTCGCACCGTCGAGGTCGGGCATGGCTCCATTCGTCGGCACGTCCAGTCCTGAATCAATCCAAAAAAAGCGCCCACCCCTCGCAACCCGCGCTCGACGGCCCGGCCGCGAATAGCATTGGCTCCTAGCCCATCGACCGGTTCCCGCCGAGCGCTTCCTCCATGCCTTCCCCCATTGACACCGATTACGATCGCGTCGCCTACCCCAGCTTCGCGCATGTCCAGACATTCCCGGAGAACCTGGCCAATCGAGCCTGGTTGCGCGGGATGGATCCGGCGCATCCCGGCAGGTGCCGGGTGCTGGAGCTGGGTTGCGGCGACGGATTCAACCTGGCTGCGATGGCCATGATCTATCCGGAGTCCCACTACACCGGGATCGATTATTCCAGCGAAGCCATTGAACGGGGGCGCCGGATGATGGCGGAACTGGGACTCGGACGCATCCGGCTTGAGGCCGCGGATATCAGGGATCCCGGCATCGAACTCGGGGAATTTGACTACATCATTGTCCACGGGGTGTACTCGTGGGTACCCGAGGACGTCCGTGACGCCGTCCTCAGCCTGATGGGCCGCCACCTCGCCCCCCAAGGCGTTGGGTTCGTCAGTTACCTCGCTTATCCCGGAGCTTACCTGCGCGAAATGCTTCGGACGATGGTCCGCTTTCACAGCCGCGGCGCCGTCGAGCCATCAACCCGGATCCGGCAGTCCCGTGCCCTTCTCGACCTGTTGAGCAACGCAACCACGGTGAAAAACCACTACACGGAGTGGTTGAAATCGGAGACGGCGTTGGTGGCCAACCACACGGACGAGGGCTTTTTCCATGATGAACTCTCGGACACCAGCCACCCGGTGCTCTTCACCGATTTCCTCGCTCATGCCGCGACCCATTCCCTGCAGTTTCTCTCGGAGGCGGAGTACCTCATCCCCATCGGCCGACCGTTGACGGAAGTGGCGCGCGAGCGACTCCGGCCCTTGGAGACGAATCGAATTCTGCTCGAGCAATACCTCGATTTTATTGAAGGGCGCCGTTTTCGCCAGACGCTCCTCTGCCGAAATGGCCTTGGAGCGGAGTTGCGCGTCGACCGCCTCGATGCTCTCTCGGTGAGTTTCGACGGGCTTCGGGATTCGCCCATCGTCGCCCCGCTCGAAGCAGACTCGTCTGTCGAATTTCCTTCGGCGAAGGAGGCAGTCATTCTTGCGAGCCGGCCGCTCGAGAAAGCAGCCATGCTCGAGTTGATCGAGCAGCGCGACACCCTGCCCTTCCCGGTGCTTCGCGCTGCCGTCGCACGTCGGATGCAAGCGGCCGATCTACCCTTGACCGAGGGGTGGGACCAGGAGTTGGCACTCTTCATCGTCAAAGCAAACGCGCCCGGCGTGATCGAGCTGAATTGGGAGATTCCCGCGTGGGCCTCGCGACTGCCCGACCGTCCGCAAACCTCCGCTCTCGCGCTCTGGCAGATCGCCCATGGTGATCAAAAAATTGTCACTTTGGGAGGAACCTTCGTGAAGATGGAGGGTAGTCTGGGACGCAAGCTCCTGTCATTGCTCGACGGCACCCTCGACCGAGCCGGGATTTTGCAGCAAATCCAAGCCTACATTTCTGAGCGAACCGCATCCGGGAGTACCGAGGCCCCGGGAAGTCCCCCCATTCCCGCAGCGGACGATCCCCAGCTGCCGGCCCAATTGGAGCAAGGGCTCTTGGGTCTCCTCAGCATGAAACTGATCCGGCGGGAGTAGGTCGGCGTTTGCCATCGTGTGGCCGAAAGAGGTTTCGCGCCCGAGATTCCGGCGCGTGGAATCCGGACTTGTAGCCGTCGGCGCAACCTGTTTCCTCTGCGCTGGTCGTCAGGGTTGCCAGCCCCTCCCACGTAATGATTCCCGCCTCTGAACCCGGACTCGACTCCTCAGTCTTTGTACCTGAGGTGGGCGCGACGTGGTTCGGCCGTCTCCAACTGGAAGTCGCCCTCGAGAGCCGTGTCCCCGCTGCGCGCTGGCGGGTGAAAGACCTGCGGACAGGTACGATTCATACCTTGGAAATTCTGCCGCGTGAGCAAATTGTCCGCCTCTCCGACGCCGACCGTGCTCAGCTGGTGGAACCGTTTATCCACGCCACTGTGCCCGGACTCCTGTCGCATTGCCGGCTCGAAGGAACCTGGCCGGCCTACCAGGCGATCTCCGCGTTCGACGCGGTGCTCGCATCGGCATCGCTCGCCCATCTGCCCCGACCGTTCCAGGTCGAGCCGGCGCTGGCCCTGCGGTGGTTCTTTTCGGCCGGCGAAACCGTCGCCCAGCTTCATGACGCCGGTTTGCGGGCCCACGGGGCGGTGGTCCCGTCGCGCATCTGGACCCGTCCGGATGGCTCGGTTTTATTAACCGGGTACCCGTTCGCCATTTGGAGCGATGTATCCTCCGAAGAAAACTTTCTCAGTCCCCAGCGGCGGAAAGGCGCCCCCCCCGACCCCAGCGACGATGTGTTCAGTCTCGGCGCGCTCGGATATCATTTGCTTACGGGGGGGCAGCCTCCCCCTGACTCGACGCCAGCGGCGGATCGGGGCATTGACTACGCACGAACGCAGTCCGGCTTGCCCGCGACCGGTTGGGCGCGGGGTTGGGATCAGCCGTTGCTGGCCGCGCTGGCGCCGCAAGCGACCCTGCGACCCTCTTCACTGCGTGCATTGCTCGCGCGTTTGAGTGAACTCACCGGCCAGGTCCTTCCCGAAAGTTCGAAGAACCGTCTCGGACCCAAAGGCCCCGTCAGTTCCCGTCGCGTCCGCCGGCCCGCCTCGTGGCGCGTGGCGAAGCGGCCGGAGACTGCATTTCCTAGTGCGCTCCCGTCGGCTCGCGTGGACCCGAACGCGGACCGGATCGATCCGCTGAATTCGCTGCGCCAAGTCAGGGCCGAGCGGGCAGATCTCGATCGCGAGCGCGCAGAGCTCGATCGAAGGGCGTCGCTTCTCAACGACGATCTCGCGCAGGCCGCCGCCCGCCGCGCCGAAATTGCGCGGAGGGACGATGAACTTGAGCGCGACAAGGCGGAGTACAATGAGGCCCGGGTCGGACTCACTGCCGCCCTTGAACAGCTTAAGGTCGAAAAAGGCCGCTTTGCCGAACAGACTCAGGCCCTCGAGGAACAGCAACGCCAGACGCGGGCGGAGGATTCCCGCCGGCTGGCGGAGCTGCAAGCGCTCAAACAGGAGATTGATGCGCAGAAGACGGCCAACGAGGCCCGCCTGACTCAACTCAACCAACTTGAGCGCGAACTCAAAAACCGCACCGAGGAAGCCGGTCGGCGCGAACGGGCGGTGGACGAGAGTGAGAAGCGTATCCGACAGGAGCGCCTCGACTGGCAGGAGCAACAGGCGGAGGCGGAGCGACGTCGGCAGGCCAGCATTTCATCGGAAGCCACCCCGTCGGCTCCCAAGGAAACTGCCGAAGTTGCCCCGGCTTCCGAGCTCATCGCGCTTCGCGAAGAAACCCGCGAGATCGCGGCGCAGCTCAAGCTAGCCGAAGCCCAGAGAGAGAAGTTGGAACAAGAATTGGGCACGCTCAGATCTCAGGCGACCGAACGTCCCGACACCCGCGAGCGGGTTGCGGAATTGACCCGGTCGCTCACCGAGCGCGACGCTGAACTGAGCCGAAAGGCCGCCGAACTCGACGCGTGGAAAAAGGAACGTGAGGGTCAGGAAGGTGCTGTTTCCGAAGCGCGCAAGGCACTCGAAACCGAAAGGAAACGGCTCACCGAGGGTCAGACCGCACTCGAAAAAGACCGCCGAACTTGGGAAGAGGAGGTTCGCAAAGAACGGATCGCCCGCGAAGCGGCTGAAAAGACCCTGAGCAAGAAGGCGTCGAAGGCGGCGGCTCCGGCAGCCCTAGTCCGTACCGACGGCACCACCACAAGCCCCGCCGCTCCGCCTCCGTCGAAAACCCTCTGGATCGTCGGCGGAGCGGGCGCACTGGTCGCGATCGTTCTCGGTTTTTTGGTGTTTCGCTTTGCTGGCGAGGCCAGTCGCCTCCGTGAGTCAGCCGCGTCATCGGCTCCCGCGGTTGCGGCCGCGCGGCCGTCCACGGTGGTGGTCGTCACCGATCCCGCAGGAGCGGAAATCTCGATCGCCGGTCAGCCGCCGCGCAGCTCCCCGGCAACCTTCGAGGGCCTGCCTTCAGGGCCCGTTCAACTGCGCGCCACCAAGGAGGGCTACCGTCCCCAGGAACGTACCGTCCAGATCCGCGAAGGTGCGACCACCGTGACCGATGTTCTCGTCCTCAATCCGGTCGCGCCTGCGGCCGGCCCGACGGGCTGGCTCTACGTCCGCACCCGTCCGGTCGGCGCCCAGGTCAGCCTGCCCGGAGCGCCCGCCGGCCCCGCACCCTTGCTGCTCCGTGATCTTCCGGCTGGTCCGGCCCGCGTATCCGTTCGGCTTGACGGTTACCTGCCCGTCGAACGGGTGGTGGAGATCAAACCAGGCGAGGACAGTGTCGTTGACCTGACCCTGCAACCGGCCCCTCCGCCGCCACGGCGGGGCGCTCTCACGATCACCACTGACCCCGCCGGTGCCGAAATCCTCATTGATGGCAAACCCGCGCAAGCCTCTCCGGCGACCCTGCAGGATCTTGCGCCGGGCCGGGTGACCCTTACCGTCAGGAGAACTGGATACGAACCGGTCGAACAGACCGTCGAGGTGCGCGCTGGTGAAACCGTCACCGTTCCCCGGATTTCGCTCAAACCAAAGATCGTCGCCACACCCACGCCTCCACCGCTCGTGCTCCCCAAGGCGACGTCGGTGCTCGCGGGTGCCGTCGAACTCAAACTCGCCCGCGTGGAGCCCGGCGAGGTGGTTTTGGGCGACGGCGAGCGCGGCCGCTCGACGGTCACGATCAGCCGTCCGTTTCTCATGGCCGAGACCGAGATTTCGCAGGCTGCTTACACGGCGGTCATGGGCGAAAACCCGAGTGCACTCCGAGAACGGCGGGTGCCCGGGCCATCACGCACGATCATGGAGGATTTCACCACGACGGTGATGAGTGGGGGTCGGCCAACGTCCGTCACGCAGAAGCGACCGAAAGTCGTTCCGGGCGAAGAGGTCGTCACCGCCTTGGCCGACAATCCGGTGGAGAATGTCACGTGGGAGCAAGCAATGGAATTTTGCGCTCGGCTGACCCGCGCCGCGACTGCCCAGGGTAAACTTCCCCCAGGAACCGTCGTTCGGCTGCCCACGGAAGCGGAGTGGGATTTGGCAAGGACTCGCGGCACGGCGACCGTGGGCACCGATGGACGCGCGGCGTTCGAGCGCCTTGCGTGGTTGTCGGAGAACGCCGAGGGAGGCCACCGCGCAATCCGCACCAAGGCCGCGGATGCTGGGGGCTTGTTTGATCTGAATGGTAATGTCGCGGAGTGGTGCATCGACGCTTGGAGCACGCAGGTGCCCCCGGACGCGGCTCGCGACCCCATCGTGCTGGACGCGCCGCAGCAGGCGTTGCTTGGGTCCATCGCTCCCGGGACGTATTCGCTTCAGGTCGTGACCGATGCCTTCAACCGGCGGGTCGTCCGAGGCGGGAGTTTTCGCACCGACGTCGCCCGCCTGCTCGCCACTCCCTACCGTGCGTCGCAGCCTTCCCGCGCCGATGATCTTGGGTTTCGGATCGTGGTCGCGGCTCCAATCGGATCGGCAACGGTAACAACGGTTCGCTAACTTCCACCCAGCCGCCACGTTCCGACCGAACGCGACGTTTTCATTGTCAATCCGGCGTTTTTCGGACGAGAATCTTAATCCTGAACCGGAAGTTTCTGCAGGATTTCACGTGCCGGACGATTTCAGTGGCACCCTCGTTCATCGCCAGCTCGCTCCCACCATGCGCCCACTCGAACTTCTACCATCCCCCCAGCGCTCACGCCTCGCATCAGTGAACGCGCGCGGGATCATCCGGCCCTCCACCCCCTGCGTCGTATCCACGACGTTGCAGTCTGCCCGGACAATCACGTGGCTGTTCGGGCTGCTGACCTGCGCCGTGCTCCTTCTTCCGCTCGCGCACGCCCAAGACGTCTGGACCGTCTCCTCACTCCGGGTGCAGACCACGTCACTCAACGCAACGGCGTTTGGCGGAGGTATCTGGGTCGCTTCCGGGGACAATCAAACCCTTCTCACGTCCACGGATGGAAGCGTCTGGACCCCGCGGAACCCGGGAACGAACGCGAGTTTGACGGGAGTGGCCTACGGATCAGGCAAGTTTGTGGTCGTCGGAGCGGGTGGCACGATCCTCACCAGCAGTGACGGTATCCTCTGGACCGCTCGCACGTCGGGCACGACAAAGTTGCTGCGCGGTGTCATTTTCGCCGGCGGCCAATTCGTGGCCGTTGGCAACGAGGGAACCGTGCTCACGAGTCCCGACGGCATCGCCTGGACTGCGCGTTTCTCTGGTCCCCCGGGAGGGTCCGGCACCAATCTCACCCAGGACCTGTACGGCGTCGCCTACAGCGGCAGTCTCTGCCTGGTGAGCGGATCCCTCGGCACCATCATCACCAGTGCGGACGGGATCACCTGGCTGACCCAAAATTCGGGCGTGACAGTTGAACTGACCGGAGTCGCCTACGGAAACGGCCGTTTCATGGCTGTCGGCGACAGCGGGGTCGTCCGGGAAAGCACCAACGGCACGAACTGGGTGGACGTACCGGTGACGTGGCCGATCGACGACGGCCTGCCGTACATTGTTTCCCTCGAAGCAGTCACCTTCGGGGGCGGTAAGTTCGTCGTGGCCGGCCATGGGGGCGTCATTCTCCAGGGTGCTGTGGGAGTCGGAGGATCCCTCCAGGCGGCGGAGCTTGGTGAAGGGACAAACATGGGGAATTTCAACGGCGCGGGCCACGATGGGTCACGCTTCGTCGTGGTCGGCCAGGTCGGCGCGACGGTCACGAGCACCAACGGCGTCGACTGGACGGGCATGCCCCCGATCACCGTGTCGACCCTGCAGGCGGTCACATCCAGCGGATCGGCCTATTTTGCTGTCGGAGTCAATACGTATGGAGGAACCACCTACGTCAGCACGGACGGGCTCGCCTGGACGGGCCGGCAGAACTATACCTCGTTCCGCGGAGCAGCATCGGGCGGAGGAGTGTATGTCGCGGTCGGCAGCGGGGTCGCAACCAGCTCCAACGGCCGGGTCTGGATTGGGCGGACCCTCCCGTTTGGGTAGTTCGTGCCGCTCCTGCGAGGAATCGTTTACGGCGGGGGGGCGTTCGTAACGGTCGGAAACTCCGGCCAGATCTTCACGAGTCCGACGG
>Ga0154020_10008850_pt1 | contig 11652 bp, 10 predicted proteins | sample Klosneuvirus_201_FD_109709 | JGI IMG/M metagenome (GOLD analysis project Ga0154020, IMG submission 109709) | Active sludge microbial communities from wastewater, Klosterneuburg, Austria - Klosneuvirus_20160825_MG | ecosystem: Engineered > WWTP > Aerobic digester > Activated sludge | place... | reverse complement strand
GACCACCGCGGAAGTCATCGCGCCGCGTCTCGAAGACTTGTTTCAAATCAAGGGCGACTTCGCAAGAAAGCGCGCCGTCCGCCACGTCGTGCTGCGCGGACTGACCTTCAGCCACACCGATTGGTCGATGCCCGCCGAGGGCTACGCCGACACGCAGGCCGCCATCGCCACGCGCGGCGATCTTTACGCCGAGGCCGCGACGGATTGCGTGATCGAGAACTGCACCTTCAGCCATCTCTCCGGCTACGCGCTCGATTTCGGACGCGGTTGTCAGCGGAACAAGATTGTGGGGAACGAAGCGTTCGACCTTGGCGGCGGCGGCATTCGTATCGGCGAACCCGGTGACCGAACACCCGACGCCTTCACCGCCAATCACACGCACACCGTCACCGATAATCATTTCCACCAACTCGGCCGCATCTACCCGCCCGCCATCGGCGTCTTCATTCTTCAGAGCGGCACCAATCGCATCGCGCACAATCACACTCACGATCTGTATTACACTGCGGTCTCCGTGGGTTGGAACTGGGGCTATCAGGAAACGCCGTGCCGCGAGAACGTGATCGAGTTCAATCACATGCACGACATCGGCCAGTCGATGCTCAGCGACATGGGCGCGGTTTACACGCTCGGCATCCAGCACGGCACCGTAATTCGCAACAACCTCATCCACGACGTGAACTCCTTCACCTACGGCGGATGGGGATTGTATCCGGATGAAGGCAGCACCGGCATCGTGTGGGAAAACAACGTCGTGTATCGCACCAAGAGCGCGGGTTTTCACCAGCACTACGGCCGCGAAAATGTCGTTCGTAACAACGTCTTCGCGTTCGGCAAGGAACATCAGGTCATGCGCACGCGCGACGAGGAACACATCTCCTTTTTCTTCACCAACAACATCGTTTACTTCAACTCCGGCACATTGCTCGGCAGCAGTTGGAAGAACGATCGCTTCGTCATCGATCACAATGTCTACTTCGACACCCGCGCTGCGGACGCGCCGGAGGCATTGAAATTCTCCAACCGCCCGATCGACCAATGGCGCGCCCGCGGTCACGACCGGAACTCAATCCTCGCCGACCCGCTCTTCGTCGCGCCAGAGAAGTTCGACTTCCGTCTGCGCAAGAACTCCCCTGCCCTGGCTCGCGGATTCCATCCCATTGACGTAAGCACCGTCGGCGTCCGGCCGCCCGGGAAACGGAACGACCGCTGATACGCGTCTCCGCGCCAAACTCCGATTGTCCGATTGGGCGCGGGCAAAGTGCGCCCAAGATTTCCGTGACGCTGAACTGAAGCGTTCTCTACTCTCCGCGCATGAAATCATCCTCCACCCTCACCAGCACCGTCGCGTGCATCGGCGTCGCAGTCACTCTGTCCGCCGCAGAACTCCCCAACGGTTACAAACTGGTTTACGAGCAGCAGTTCAACGAAGCCGCAGCGCTGAACGACTTTCGGTTCACCGATCCAAATGCGTGGACGTTCGCAAAGACGAATGAGATTTCCGCTCTCGCCCTCGTCAAGCAGAGCCAATACAAGCCCGGCGTCCGATCGCCGGTGAACATCGCGCTCATCGCGGACAAGGTGTTCGGCGACTTCGTGCTGGAGGCTGACCTGATTCAAACCGGCAAGGAATATGGCCACCGCGACATGTGCCTGTTCTTCGGATTTCAGTCGCCCACTAACTTTTACTACACGCACATCGCGACCGCAGCGGACCCGAATGCGCACAATGTTTTTATCGTGAACGGCGCACCCCGGAAGAACTTCGCGAAGGAGACGACGAAGGGCGTGAACTGGGGACTCGGCGTCTGGCACAAGGTTCGCCTCGAACGCAACGTCACAGCCGGAACCATCAAAGTTTACTTCGATGATCTCACCAAGCCGATCATGGCCGCGGAAGACAAGACCTTCAGCTCCGGCCAGATTGGCTTCGGGTCGTTCGACGATACCGGCATGGTGGACAACATCCGCATCTGGGCGCCGGGCGTGGAGACGAAGCCATCGGGGTTCTTCAAACCGGCGAATTGAACCCGCCACTCCTGCCGATAACGAGGCATGAGTCCGGTGACACATCTTCTGCTCGGCTGGGTGACGGCGAACGTTGCGCCGCTCAATCGACGTGAGCGCGCGATGGTAACCATCGCCGGCGTCATTCCTGATGTCGATGGACTCGGGCTGATCGCCGAGATCGCAACACGCCACTCCGAAAAGCCGTTGCGGTGGTGGTCGGAGTATCATCACGTCCTCGGTCACAATCTCGGGTTCTGCCTGCTGGTTACCGTGCTCGCTGCCAGCTTCGCGCAACGGCGACTCGTGACCGCGGCGTTGGTCTTCGTCAGCTTTCACACGCACCTCATCGGCGATCTCGTCGGCGCGCGGGGACCCGATGGAGAGCAATGGCCGATTCCCTACTTCGCTCCCTTTTCGCAAGCGTGGGAGTGGACCTGGTCTGGCCAATGGCCGTTGAATGGCTGGCCCAATATGGTCATCACCGCGCTCCTTCTCGGAATCACGCTCTGGCTCGCACGAACACGAGGCTACTCGCCGCTGGAGTTGATTTCGTCGCGCGCCAACAACGCCGTCGTTGATGCACTGCGGAAACGTTTTCCGCTGCCGGCCAACCGTTGACACCCCGCGCCCGAAAGGCAGACTTCCACGCGTTAGAGCAAATCCGGATGGACAAGAACCGGACGCGGCGCGGTGCTGCCTGATCAACTGATAAGACTACGAACGAGTGTTAAGCCAGAAGGAGATGAAATATGGGCCAGATCACGCCGCGCGAGCACTAGAAATCATGGAGCGGCTCTCACCTCTCGTTTCGCAGCGGTCTGAATATCAAGAATTGATTGCTATCCTGCATGACGCTCAACGCTGGAAGGAAGCCCACGAACTCTTTACCAAGATTCGTGTCAACATCACGTTGCCATCCGAGAGCCACAAGAAGCAGGATCTCGATGCCTACTTTGTTTATGTGGCCGAGAATGCGGCGAAGACCGCTTACAATTGTAGCGGATGCTCCGCACCCTTTGACGAAGACAGCTATGAGTGGCTGTTGAAGTGCGAACGACAGTTCACTCAAAAACTCAATGAAACTCCATCCTAGCTCCAGACCTGCTCGAACGGTGGTCGGACCTTTTCCGGTGTAATCCCCCCGCTCTCATCCTCAGATTGACGCGCTCGCGTCATTCTGTGAGCGTCGCCGCGTTTTACGAAAGGCATCTCGTGGACATCAAGAAAGCCATCATCACCGCCGCCGGGAAATCCCAGCGCACCCTGCCCCTGCAAAGCCTCGTCGACCGCGACGGCGCCACCAAGACCGCGCTCCAGATCATCATCGAGGAGATCCTCCAGGCGGGCATCGAGGAGATCTGCGTCGTCGTCTGCCCCGGCGATCAGGCCGCCTATACCACCGCCGCCGGTCCGCACGCGAAACGCCTTCAATTCATCGAGCAGACCACTCCGCTCGGTTACGGCCACGCGGTCTTCTGCGGACGCGAGTTCACCGGCAAAGCGCCGTTCCTCCTGCTCGTGGGCGATCACCTTTATCTGAGCGGCACGCAGAAGCGTTGCGCCCAGCAACTCGTTGAGACTGCCGCTGCCGAGAATTGCAGCGTGTCCGCCGTGCAAGCCACGCACGAAAGCAAGTTGCCGTTCTACGGCGCGATTGGCGGCCAGCTCGTCACCGGACGCAAAGGACTCTTCGAGATCGCTGAAGTCGTCGAGAAACCAACGCCGACGGAAGCCGAGCAACGCCTGATCGTCCCTGGCTTGCGCGCCGGTCACTACCTTTGCTTCTTCGGCATGCACGTCCTGACCCCGCTCGTGATGGAACTGCTCGCTGAGGATGTCGCGCACGTCGGAGCAAAAGGCGGCGTTCACCTTAGCAACGCCCTTTCCCAACTCGCCGCCCGGGAACGCTTCCTCGCCTGCGAATTGCAGGGGCGTCGCCACGACATCGGAGCGAAGTACGGCCTGCTCACCGCGCAACTGGCACTTGCGCTCGACGGCGAGGATCGCGACGAAGTGCTGAGCGGCCTCGTTGAGTTACTGGCCGGCAAATCACGCTGACTCCACCACAGCGCTGGCTCGCTTCAACCAGAATCACCAGCACTTGTCGAGGCGACGGAAAGCTGTCACAACTTGGTTTCCTAGTTGTGACATCAAGCAGCAAAACAGAAGAACGAACGTCGACGGAATTGGTCCTTACGGAGGAAATTCCAGCGTCGGCAGTCCAAGGCGCCACATCGGCCGGCAACCTCCTGCCGCACGAGATCGCGTTTGGATTCTTCCTGATGATTACATGGTTGCGGCTCGCCATCGGTCTCGGCCCCGCAAATGTTTTCTCGCTGGTCTTCTTCGCGAGCCTGTTGGGCGCCTTTGCCGTCTGGCAGTGGGCGGAACAAAATCCCACCCCACTGCGCTGGCGGCTGCGGTTGCTCTACTATCCGGTCGTGATGGGAATCACCTTCTACGCGCTGGGCGGCGCCATTCCCGCTCTCGGCCTGCCCAAGGTGGATGTGCCCTTGCTGAATCTCGATCGCGCCCTGCTCGGCGAGACGCCTGCCGTTTCGTATCAGGCGTGGAGCCAGCCTTGGCTGAACGACACGCTGATGCTCGGCTACCTGTTCTTCTTCGTTCATCTCGTCGCGGTCCCGGGTGTCTACTGCGTTCAGGATCTTGCACGCTTCCGCCAGTGCATCGTGGGATTGTTCACCGTCTACGGAATCGGCTTTCTTTCGTACACGCTGCTCCCTGCCGGCGGTCCGCATCGTTGGATGGAGTTTGAAGTTCCGCTGCAGGGTCCGCTTGTGATTCCAGCCACGCTCGCGATGGTGAACTCCGGCAGCAACGGCGCGGACGTCTTTCCCAGCCTACACTTCGCCGTGTCGTTCTACTTGCTGATCTTTGACTGGTGGCATGCGCGAAGCCGTTTCTGGATTTGTCTCGTGCCGTGCATTGCACTCTGGTGTTCCACCGTGTTGCTGCGATTCCACTACTTCGTTGACCTCATCGGCGGCCTCGCTGTCGCTCTGATCGGCCTTTGGATCGCCGCCCGCTTCGCCCGGCGCGCAACGGCCGCGCCTTGACGTCGCCTCGCGGCAAATTCATCTTCGCCGCATGATTCGACCCACGCTCCTTTCGCTCAGCTGCGGACTGTCCGTCATCGCCTCCCTCCACGCCGCACAGGACTGGCCGGAATTCCGCGGCCCTACTGGACAAGGACACGCGACGAGCACCAAGCTCCCGCTGCAATGGAGCGCCACCCAGAACGTCGCCTGGAAGCAGACCATTCCCGGTCGGGGCTGGTCCTCACCCGTGGTCGTCAACGGCCGGCTGTATCTCACTTCCGCCGTGGGTGAAGACGGCTCGACGCCAATGTCCCTCCGCGCGCTCTGTCTTGAAGAAGCGTCCGGAAGAATCCTGTGGGACGTCGCTGTGTTCGGACAGGAACCCGCCGCCGCGCCGCGCATTCATAACAAGAACAGCCACGCCAGCCCCACGCCGCTCGTCGCTGATGGCCGCGTCTATGTCCACTTCGGTCATCAAGGCACCGCGTGCCTCAGCCTCGACGGCAAAGTGATTTGGAAGAACACCGATCTCTCCTACCCGCCGGTCCACGGCAACGGCGGTTCGCCCATCCTCGTTGAAAACAAACTCGTGTTCAGCTGCGACGGCGGGAGCAACCCCTTCGTCGTCGCGCTCGACAAGACCACGGGCAAGGTGATTTGGAAGACGCCACGCGTCACGCCCGCCAAGAAGACTTTTTCGTTCAGCACGCCCCTGTTGATTACAGTGAACGGGAAGCAACAGATCATCAGTCCGGGCAGCGGCGCGGTGTGCGCGTTCGATCCGGAAACGGGAAAGGAAATCTGGCGCGCGCGCTACGGCGAAGGTTACTCGGTCATCCCGCGCCCGGTCCTCGGTCACGGAATGATTTTCATCGGCACCGGCTATGACTCGCCGATCGTGATGGCGATTCGGGTCGACGGCACCGGCGATGTCACGGACACGCACGTCGCGTGGACGATGAAGAAAGGTGCGCCGAACACGCCGTCGCTGCTGCTGGTCGACACGGAACTCTACATGGTGTCGGACGGCGGCATCGCCAGCTGCGTCGACGCCAAGACCGGCGCCGTGCATTGGCAGGAACGCGTCGGCGGAAACCATTCCGCGTCGCCCTTGCACGCGAATGGCCGCATCTACTTCCAGAATGAGGAAGGCACCGGCGTGGTCGTGAAGGCGGGGAAGACATTCGAGAAACTTTTTTCGAACGACCTCGCCGAACGCACGCTGGCCTCCTACGCAGCCGCCGGAGACGCGCTTTACATCCGCACCGCGCAACACCTCTACAAGATCAAGGGCGACGCCACGAAGACGGCTTCCGCGCAATAGTTCCGAGCCGGACGCAGACGCTCATCGGCATGCCGTTGAGGTTCGATTCGCAGATTTCGCTTGGGCAGTTTGGAAGCCGGATGTTCTAATTTCCTCCACACGCATGGCCCCGATTCGACGAGCCGTCATCGACATCGGCACCAACTCGATCAAGCTCCTGGTCGGGGAGGTGCTGGACGGATCCGTGCGTCCCGTTGAGGAAAAGAGCGAGCAAACACGGCTTGGCGCCGGCTTCTACGAGACCCACATCCTGCAGCCTGCGCCCATTCAGCAAACAGCCGCCGCAGTGGCTCGCTTTGTGGCCATGGCCCGCGATGCCGGCGCCCAATCGATTCGCGCCGTCGCCACCAGCGCGGCGCGGGACGCGAAGAATGCAGACGAATTGATCGATGCCGTCCGTCGCGTCGCCAGCCTGCGCATCGAGGTGATTTCTGGCGAACAGGAGGCGGAGTGGGTTTATCTCGGCGTCACGTCCGACCGCCAGCTTCACGGCCAGCATTTGTTGATTCTGGATGTCGGGGGCGGCAGCACCGAGTTCATCCTCGGCGATCACGGACATCACTCCTACCGCGAAAGTTTCCCGCTGGGCAGCGTGCGCCTGCTGGAGAAAGTGCGCCCCTGCGATCCGCCAACCCGCCGTGAACTCGAAGCGTGTCGTGGCTGGCTCACCGCATTCCTGAATCAGAACATTGGCGACGAGATGAAATCGCAGCTTGCCGATCCGTCGCGCGGCCCCGTCACGCTCGTGGGCACCGGCGGCACCACCACCCTGCTCGCACGGATGAAGAAACGCCTGACGACCTTCGATCGCGACGCCATTGACGGAACCCAGCTCAGCCTCGACGAACTCACCGAGTGGGCGACGGATCTTTGGTCGCGCTCCCTGACCGAGCGGCGAACCATTCCCGGGCTGCCCTCGAACCGTGCCGACGTCATCATCATGGGCGTTGTGATTTACGAAGCTGTCCTGCGTCACTTCAAACTTCCCGGTCTCCACGTCAGCACGCGCGGGCTACGCTTCGGCGCGCTGCTCGGAATGCCATGAACTTCGACGCCGCCCGCGAGGAATTTCTCGCCCTCATGCACACGCTCGAAGAAGACGTCCCTCACGTCCAGCATGTCGCCCGGCTGGCCGCGCATCTCTTCGACGAACTTTCCGACCTCCACGGACTGGGGGAACAAGATCGTTTCCTCCTCGATGCTGCGTCGCACCTGCACGACATCGGGCACAGCGTGGCCACCACCAGCAAGGGCCACCATCGCGAATCCGCGCGCCTCATCCGCGAACACGGCTGGCAACATTTCGCGTCGCACAGCGTCGAGATCATCGCGCAGGTCGCCCGCTACCACCGCAAGAGCCCGCCGGACCTCGAGCATGAAGAATTCGCCGCGCTCGGCCCGCTCGAACGCCAACGTGTCCAACGTCTCGCGGCGCTGCTGCGCGTGGCCGACGGGTTGGACCGCTCCCATCGCCAGCACATCACCCACTGCAGTGTGGAGATTCTGCCCGGACGAATCGTCTTTCACCTGAGTGCGACGAATCCGGTCCCGAACGAAATCACCTCGGCCACGAAAAAATCCGACCTCGCCCAATCGGTCTTCCAACGCGAGATCACCTTCTCCACGCACCCCGCGATGCATCAGTGAATACCAGGCCGGACACATCACCCGCTTCGAACCTGTGAACGAATCCATCGCCCGAACCGAAGCGCTCGCTTTGATGAAAGAACGGGAGGCGCGCCCCGTCCACGTGCAACACGTCACCGCGCTGGCGCTGCAGCTCTTCGACTATCTCGGCGAACTCCATGGCTTCGGACCGCGCGAACGCACGCTCTTGGAGATGGCCGGTTACCTGCACGACATCGGACATCGTTCCGCGCCCGGTGGGAAGGCACATCACAAGGAATCCGCCCGCCTCATCCGCGAGTATCCCTGGACCGGAATCGACCACGCCGAAGCGGAGATCGTCGCGCAAGTCGCGCGCTACCATCGCAAGGAAATGCCCGAGCTCACGCACGAAGACTTCCGCGCCTTGGCGCTCGTCGACCGCAAGCTCGTTCAAACTCTCGGCGCATTGCTGCGGCTGGCCGACGCGCTCGATCGCACTCACGAGCAACTGATCCCCAAGCTGCGCGTTGAACTTCCGACCAACCGCATTGTCCTCCACATCGAGATCAACGGACCGGTTCTTTACGAGCTTCAGGCGGCACGTGTGAAAGCCGACCTTGCCGAAGCCGTGTTCCAGCGCGACGTCGTTTTCATGGTGGACGACGAGGAACTGATGCCCCGCCAGTGACCCCGGCGCCCAACCGCCAGTTGCCCTCACGACAACAAGTTTGAATTGCGCCCGGCGGATTGGCGTAAATAGTTAAGCCATGAAGCCAGTTTTTACAGTTGCGCTCTTGCTCGTCGGGTTCATCGCCTCCGCGGAGGCCGCCCTCACGCCCGAGCAGCGCCAGAAACTGCCGCCGCCCGCCGCGCAGACCATCGACTTCGCGCGCGACATCCAGCCCATCCTCGCCACCAGCTGCATGAAGTGCCACGGCCAGGGCAAGGATAAGGGCGGCTTCCGGATTGATACGCGCGACCTGTTCGTCAAGACCGGCGACAACGGTCCCGCCGTCCTCCCCGGCAAGAGCGCGGACAGTTACCTCATCGAACTCGTCTCCGGCCTCGACCCGGACAACATCATGCCGGTGAAAGGTTCGAAGCTCACCGCCACACAAGTCGGCCTGCTGCGCGCGTGGATCGATCAAGGCGCGAAATGGGACGAGAAGATCGACTTCGCCAAGAAGCCGCCGGTAAACTTGCATCCGCGTCAGGTTGAGTTGCCACCCGCGACGCGTGGCGCGGAGAACCCCATCGACCGCCTGCTCGCGCCGTATTTCGCGCAGCACAAACTCAAGCCCGGCAAACCGGTCGATGACCGCACGTTCGCCCGCCGCGTTCACCTCGATGTCGTCGGCCTACCGCCGTCGCCCGAGGAAATGGATCGGTTCCTCCGCGACAAACGCCCGGACAAACGCGAGCAACTGGTCACGCGGCTACTGGCGGATAATCGTCGCTACGCTGAACATTGGCTGACGTTTTGGAATGACCTGCTGCGAAACGATTACAAGGGCACGGGCTACATCGACGGCGGGCGCGAGCAGATTTCCTCGTGGCTCTACGCCGCGCTCTTCCAGAACAAGCCTTACGACCGCTTCGTCGGCGAGCTGATCAATCCCACGCCGAAGTCCGCCGGTTTCGCGAAAGGCATCGTCTGGCGCGGCACGGTGAACGCCAGCCAGATTCCGCCGATGCAAACCGCGCAGAACATCTCGCAGGTGTTCATGGGCGTGAACCTGAAATGCGCGAGCTGCCACGACAGTTTCATCAACGACTGGACGCTCGCTGATGCCTACGCGCTGGCGAACGTCTACGCCGACGAGCCGCTGGAGATGTTCGAATGCGACAAGCCCACCGGCAAAAAGGCGGGCATGGGATTCATCTTCCTGGAGCTGGGCGAAATCTCGGCCAAGCAGCCGAAAGCCGAGCGCACGAAGCGTCTCGCCGAAATCATCACGCAACCGTCGAACGGTCGCCTCACGCGCACGATGGTGAACCGGCTCTGGGCGAAGTTCTTTGGCTACGGACTCGTCGAGCCGGTGGACGAAATGGAGCAGCCCGCATGGAATCAGGACGTGCTCGACTGGCTCGCGTCCGACTTCGCCACGAACGGCTACGACCTCCGGCGCACGATGAAGCTCATCCTCACCTCGCGTGCGTATCAGCTCCCCGCCGTGAGCCTCGATGAACAGAAACAGACGAGCTTCGTCTTCCACGGTCCCGCCGTGCGCCGTCTCAGCGCCGAACAATTCCGCGACGCGCTCGCCGCGGTGACCGGCGTTTGGAACAAAGAGCCGGCGAAGGGCATCAACCTCGCGGTGGCAGGCTCCCCTGAAGCGGAGTCAAACGCGCTGCCCGCGACGGTGAAGTGGATTTGGAGCGAGGCGGACGCCGCGAGCAAAGGTAAAGCGGAGACAATTTACCTCCGTCGCGAGTTCACTCTCGACGCCGCCACCAAAGAAGCGTGGGCCGTCGCGGCGTGTGACAACAGCTACACGCTCTACGTGAATGGCACGCGACTCGGTTCCGGCAAGGACTGGAACACACCCAACTTGTTCGACCTGCGGCCGCACTTGAAGGCCGGCACGAACGTCATCGCCGTAGCCGCCGTGAATAACACGCCGGACAACAAACCGCCGGTCGCCGGCCAGGCGCCCAAAGCGAGCGACGCAAATCCGGCCGGGTTCATCTTCTTCACGCGCATCAAGACCACCGCGCAGAAGATCGAGATCGGTAGCGACAGCTCGTGGCAATGGTCGCGCACGAAGACCGATGGCTGGGAGAAGCCTGCGTTCGCGTTCACCGACGCGCAGCCCGCCGCGGAACTCGGCGGCCCCAGTCTCGCGCCGTGGAATTCGGCCGCACAACTCGCGTCCACGCTGGCGATGTCGCACGCGCACACGGAAGTTCGCGCCAGTCTGGTCGCGGCGGACCCGCTCGCCGTCGCGCTCGGCCGGCCCAATCGCGAGCAGGTCATCACCACGCGCGCCAGCGCGGCGACGACCCTGCAAACGCTGGAGCTCACCAACGGCGACACGCTGAGCAAGCTGCTCGCGGACGGCGCGGAGAAGGTATTGTCGGAGAAGCCCGGCTCGAGTCGCGACCTGGTGACGCGTCTCTACGCCAAGTCGATCGGACGCAAACCGACGAGCACCGAGATCAAGCTCGCGGAAGAGCTGCTCGGCAAACAGCCCGGCAAGGAAAGCGTCGAGGATTTCCTTTGGGCGCTCGCGATGCATCCGGAGTTTCAATTGATTTACTGAGTATGAGCATTGCCCGCGAAACACGCCAAATGACGCGAAAGAAGAAATCCCTTTTCGCGCTCTTTCGCGCCTTTAGCGGGTCAACCATCTTGAACCCATGAACACCACGAACTTCTCCCGCCGCGACTTCCTCAAGACCGCCAGCGCCGCCACTCTTTCCGCGCTGGCCGGCGGCTACTCGCGACCGCTACTTGGCGCCGAGGCTGCCGAAGAGAAAATCAAACCCACGGCCGACACCATCATCGTGCTCTGGATGGGCGGCGGCATGGCGCACACCGAGACCTTCGATCCGAAGCGCTACACGCCGTTCGAGAAAGGCATCAAGTCCAATGACGTACTCAGCACCTTCCCGCAGATCGACACGAAGGTGGACCGCATCAAGTTCTCG
>Ga0154020_10008847_pt1 | contig 11653 bp, 8 predicted proteins | sample Klosneuvirus_201_FD_109709 | JGI IMG/M metagenome (GOLD analysis project Ga0154020, IMG submission 109709) | Active sludge microbial communities from wastewater, Klosterneuburg, Austria - Klosneuvirus_20160825_MG | ecosystem: Engineered > WWTP > Aerobic digester > Activated sludge | place... | reverse complement strand
TTTTTTGCTGATGATTGTATTGGCGAACAGGCTGCACTTACGGCGTCGATGTTAAGGCCCGGAGAAGTGTTGCTGCTGGAAAACCTGCGTTTTCACAAGGAAGAAGAAAAAGGCGACGAAGCCTTTGCTGAAAAATTAAGCAAACTGGGCGATGTGTATGTGAACGATGCTTTTGGTACGGCTCACCGGGCACACGCTTCAACGGCAGTGATCGCAAAATTCTTCCCGGCATCAAACAGGATGTTCGGGTTGCTGATGAATGACGAAGTATCAAGCGCTGAAAAAGTATTGCACCAGGCCGAGAAACCTTTCTGTGCCATCATTGGCGGGGCAAAGGTTTCAGACAAGATACTGATCATTGAGAATTTACTGCAACGGGCAACCGATATCATCATTGGCGGCGGCATGGCCTATACCTTTTTAAAAGCAAGGGGCGGTAAGATCGGTTCATCACTCTGTGAAGATGACCGTTTGCAAACCGCTTTGGACATACTGGAAATGGCCAAACAAAAAAATGTAAGTATTCATTTACCCGAAGATTCGGTGATTGCCGATAAGTTTGCTGCAGATGCCAATACGGATACCCGCCCCAGTGATGCCATACCTGATGGCTGGATGGGACTTGATATTGGCCCAAAGGCTACCGGTATTTTCAACGAGATCATCGGCAAATCAAAAACCATTTTATGGAACGGTCCGATGGGTGTTTTTGAAATGGAAAAATTCCAGGCAGGAACAAAAGCAGTGGCCGAAGCCGTTGCAGCATCAACTGCAAACGGGGCCTTTAGTTTAGTAGGTGGTGGCGACAGTGTGGCAGCGGTCAATAAATTTAACCTGGCCGATAAAGTGAGTTATGTAAGTACCGGTGGCGGCGCCATGCTCGAATATTTTGAAGGAAAAACTTTACCAGGTATAAAAGCTATTAATGAATAGCATACTCTTAAAAACCCCTCTCTCCAGAGCGTAGTCGAAGGATGGAGAGGGGTTGGGGTGAGGTAAGATTAACAGGTTTTAACGGTTACTTTTTAAATAACCCGTAATTAATCTGAAATACTGATTTAAAATATTATTTTTAACTTCTTAACACTAAAACAAAAAATCATGAAACGTATTGGATTATTGGTAATACTCGGGATACTTGTTATCCTTGGCTTTTGGGGCTGCAGTGGATATAATGGCCTGGTAAAGCAGGATGAGAGTGTAAAAAAAGCCTGGAATAATGTAGAGGCAGAATATCAAAACCGGTCCGACCTGGTGGGCAACCTGGTTAATACCGTTAAAGGAGCAGCCAATTTTGAGCAGGAAACGCTGACAAAGCTGGTTGAAGCAAGGGCGAAAGCTACTTCGGTAAATTTTACAGCCGACCAGTTAACACCTGAGAACATTGCAAAATTCCAGGAAGCACAAAGCCAGATGACCGGTGCATTAAGCCGCCTGCTCGCTGTTGTTGAAAATTATCCCGACCTGAAAGCTACACAAAATTTCCTGCAGTTACAGGGACAGCTGGAAGGGATCGAGAACAATATCAAGAATTCACGTAAGGTTTTTAATGATGCCATCAATGTGTACAATACCCAGGTGAGGTCTTTCCCGATGAATATTTTAGGTGGATTATTTGGCTTTAAAGCCAAGGAAGGATTTAAAGCAGATGCAGGTGCGGAAAAAGCGCCGGAAGTTAAATTCTAAACATGGTACCGCTTAAAAAAAACAGGACCGGGGGGTTCATTATTGGAGGTATCATACTGGTGATCGGTATTTTTTTGATCACCACCTATAATGGCCTGGTAAAAAAAGATGAAAAAGTGAAACTTCAGTGGAATGAGGTTCAAAATGCGTACCAACGCAGGTTAAGCCTCATTCCCAATATTGTAAATGTGGTGAAGGGTGTTTCCGAATTTGAGCAAACCACCCTGGAGAAGATCACCGAAGCAAGAAGTAAAGCGGCATCTGTAAATATAAATACCAATGCTGTTTCTGCAGACGAGTTTAACAAACAGGCTGCTGCACAGGATGAACTGGCTGCAGTAACCAATAACCTCATCATCCGCATTGAAAAATATCCAACCTTAAAAGGCACTGCAGCCTATTCGGGTTTGCAAACACAACTGGAAGGAACCGAAAGGAGGATAAAAGTTGCCCGGAAGGATTTTAATGAAGCGATCAACAGTTATAACAGTACAGTAAGGTCATTTCCAACAAAACTGGTATCAGGCATGTTTGGTTTTACAGAAAAAAAAGGTTTCCAGTCTGATACCGGGGCCGATAAATCAATAGAAATAAAATTTTAATGGGCATATTTCCATTTTTTAAACAGCGTGAATTCTTTTCTGCCAATGATAAAGCAGAGATCGTGGAAGCGATAAGACTGGCTGAAAAAGAAACAAGCGGGGAGATACGGATCTATGTAGAGAGCAAGAATGCTTATATGGATCCCATTGACCGGGCTGCTGAAATTTTCTTTAAACTGAAAATGCAGGAAACCGACCACCGGAATGCCGTGCTGCTCTACATCGCCATGGATCACCATGAGCTGGCCCTGTTTGCCGATGAAGGCATTTACCAAAAAGCAGGTAAGGTTTACTGGGATGAAGAAGTAAGAAGAATGATCGCCAATTTTACAAGGGATAATATCAGTAAGGGAATTGCACAGTGTGTCAGGGAAATAGGCGAGACCTTAAAAGAGAAATTTCCATACATACCCACAGAAGATAAAAATGAATTGCCCGACGAAATTGTCTTTGGCAAATAAAATAAAAACAGGGCCCGTTTCAAGAAATGAAAAAATTTTTCTCCATAATTGTTTTACTGCTGGTTTCAGTTCTTGTTTTTTCGCAGGAATCCTTTGACCCGGAAAAATTACTGAAACAAAAACCAACAAAGCTGGTTAATGATCATACCGGGACGCTTACAGCCGGCCAGCTCCAGGCGCTTGAAAATAAACTGGTTGCATTCGACGATTCCACATCTACGCAGATCGCTGTGGTAATCATCCCTTCATTGAATGGCAGGGATGTTGCAGATTATAATATTGAACTGGGAAGGGCATGGGGTGTTGGCGGCAAAGAAAATAACAACGGGGTTATATTACTTATTGCCAAGGGCGACCGTAAACTGAATATCAGTACCGGTTATGGGTTGGAAGGCGCTTTACCGGATATCACAGCCAAACAGATCATCGACCAGGTGATCGTACCCAAATTTAAAGGTGATGATTACTACCGAGGTATCGAAGAAGGTACCGATGCCATCATACAGGCTGTTAAAGGCGAATATTCGGCACCGGAAGGATATGGAAAAAGCAGTGGCGGTGGTATAGGACGCATTATTTTTATCATTGTATTGATCGTACTGTTCCTGGCCATTGCGGGCGGAAAGGGTGGCGGAGGAGGTTCGTTTATGAGCCGCCGTGGTTTTGCTGCCTGGACAATTGCCAACATGCTCAGCAATGCTGGCCGAGGTGGAGGAGGTGGTGGCTGGAGTGGTGGTGGCGGAAGCTCCGGAGGCTTTGGCGGTTTTGGCGGTGGCAGTTTTGGCGGTGGCGGTGCAAGTGGAAGCTGGTAAATAAAAACATATTGATATTAAAATGCCTCCTGTTCCTGGAGGCATTTTAAATTTTAGATATCCCGAATTTCCAGGCGAGTCTCCTGAAATGGACTCGCCGTCTTTAGGATAAGGAACAGTTCAGCTTTTTATACTGCATTTAAGTCTCATCCATTTTTTATTTTTGAATAAATATCCAGACTGATAAATTTCCCATTTTTGATCTCACAGTCTCTCATCGTTCCTTCGTATTGAAAATCAAGTTTGGCCATTGCTTTTTTACAATTGAGGTTGTCTGATTCTACAAGCCCTTCGATCCGGTGAAGCCCCAGGTTTTCAAATCCATAATTGCAGATCAGGGGCATGGCCGTTGTCATGATTCCCTGTCCCCAAAAATCGGTAAGCAGCCAAAATCCAATTTCTGCTTTTTGATGTGCTTTGCTTACATTATTCAGTCCGCCTGCACCATAAAATGTTTTGTTGTCGGGTGAGCAAACAGCCCACCAGGTACCGGTTTCATTGTTCTCGAGATCAGTAAAAAACTTCATCTGTTCTTTTGTTTCTTCAAGCGTACTGTAACTAACGCCATAGTATTTGATAATGTCCGGGTGAGAAAGTCCTTTAAAAACATTTTCCAGGTCAAGCTCATTAAATTGTCTTAATAAAAGTTTGTCAGTTTTTATTTCTGGAAAAATAGGTGATGGCATTTTATTGTTATTGATTTTTACAATGTAGAGAAAAGCTTTTGCCTGGATCAATGATCAATTTGCTGACTTTTCATCTGTTTTAGTTTTGTCATCCAAAATATTTCTATCCTCAATGTCGGGAGTTGCAGAAATTCTTCCAAAAAAATTGTCTAAGCCGTAGTTTTTTCTAACATACTCAGCAAAAATTATTCCCAGGATAAATCCGGCAATCGCAAGAATAATTGAATACGGCAAATTATTATTGTTTTTTTCGTACAACAGGAAACCAAGGAATGAAAATATCCCGGTTGGTACAAAAAACAACCATAACCAAAAAATTGAATTGATAAAAAACATGAAAATGTTCAAGTGAATGTTAGATTATTTTTGACAGCAGTTTTAATGAACGATTTGTTTAGGTTGAAAATCAGGATGCCCTGTTTGCCAGAAGGCAAACTTTAGCATGTACAATAATTCTTTCTGCGAACCCGAATGTCCGGATTCCCAGTCTACCAGGAATAAAACAGGCCTTTCGCCTTTTTGCATCTCCTGCAATTTTGCAGCATATCTCGCAACAGGGTGCATGCTGAGTATATAATCTGTTGCACCATGGGAAATGAGCATGGCAGGAAGTTTCCTGTTTTGTGGAATATGATAATAAGCACTGATGCTGTATCTTGATTCAAATCCTTCTTTAGTACCCAATAACCCTGTCGATTTTTGTTCTCTGCCACCGGCGGCATCCATGTTTGTTACCAGGTCGGGAAGGCCACTAAGAAAAAGACCCCCGGCAAAAAGATCAGGACGTTGATTAATTGCATTGCCAACAAGAAAAGATCCGGCACTTCCGCCCATGATCAATTGCCCGGTAGGCGATGTATAATTATTTTTTACAAAATATTCGGCAATATCGACTGCATCATTAATTGAATTCATCTTATTCGGAAACTGGCCATCTCTTACCCAGTCTTCTCCAAGCTCACCACCACCACGCACGTGGGCATAAGCATACACACCACCCCGGTTTAACCATGGCATAAAATTAGGATCATAGGTAAGGTCTGTTACAGCACCGCTGTTGCCATAGCCATCGATCAGTAACGGGTTTTTATTTTTAAGCTCAAGCCCTTTTTTAAATACCAGTGAAACAGGTATTTTTTTGCCATCACGGGATGGCACCCAAACTATCTCAGTTTGTAAAATTTCACCGGCATCGTATACTTTACCGGCAAATGGAAGTGGTAATACTTTATTCGTGTTGTTTGTATACAGCAAATATTGAATACTGCGTGTTGCTGAAAAACCGGCAAATAAAAGGTCATTGTCACCAGAAAGAGATAACCCGTTGATGGAACCTTTTACAGGAATTGGTAAAGGGGAAACAGTTTTTGTTTTCAAATTTATTTTCATGATCCGCATATCACCAATTTTCCTCGTTAAAACATAAAGCACATCCTTTCCTGCGATAATACCGGAACTGTGGTTTACATCTGTAACTGAGATTATGGTACTGTCCGGTTGCCAGAAAGCCTGCGGACTTGCTCCTGTTTCCATGTTGATCTTAACGATATTGTAGCCCGGCCTGTCTTTTGTGCCGGCATATAAATATTTCCCATTTGCATCAAAGCCTTCACCAAGATTGATATAATCCTTCAGCTTTTTCCAGGGCGTATTTTTTCCGTTTAGTTTTGTGTAGGGCACTGCAAATGCATAATTATCCTTATCGCCTGATCTTATCCTGGCAACGAGGTACGGAGAGTTGGAAAAGCTGTAGATATAAGGTGTTTCATGCGGTTGTAATTGTATCCCCGGATCTTGACCGATACCGAAAACGATCTCATCTGTTGAAACAGCATTACCCAACAAATGCAGTTTTATCTTTCCATTGTAATATTTTTCTTCTGCTAATGCTGCAGGCGGAGCCTGGGCATATAAAAGGCCCTTATCATCCGGCAGCCATGTCATTGAAACGCCCCGGGAATCATTGAACATGACCGGGCTGATACTATCCGGTAAAAAGTCTTTTTTATCAATATCAAAGATCCGTATATGGGGATTTGCCTCGCCCTGTTGCGTCAGCATCAATGCCAGCAATGCTTTGTTATGTGCAAAAGCCCTTTTACGGATCGAATACCGCTGTCCATTTATTTTCACAGTGCTTATTATCTTTTCTTCTGTTCCGTTCAATCCTTTTCTCCTGCAATACCATGTGCCTTCTTTAGGGATAAACCTGCTGTAATAAATATATTCTCCTGCAGTTTTGCCATTCCATATCTCATCATCCAATGCAGCAAAAGCTTCATTCCATTCTTTTTCTATTATATTACTGCCCGGAATACTGTCTAATATCGTTTGCGCCAGTTTTCCCTGCTGCCTGCAGAATGCTGTCACTTCTTTTTCATTATGATCACGGCTCATCCAGAAATAATGATCATTGATCTTTTTTCCATAGATCACCGTATCAAAAGGTTCTGTTCTGGCAACGGGGTATTTAAGTTGAGCATCAGCTAAAAGGTTGCTAAACAAGATAAGTGTTGCAAAGAGAAAAGACAAATACGGCAATCTCTTTTTATTCTCAGGATTTATTACAGTCATCATAAGCTCTATTTTAAATTATAGCTAACGTTCGGTTATTTGGAAAGGCAGGGAATTTATTATTTGCCCGGCCCGGTATTAATGCCAAATAGAAAATATGTTATTGAAGTTATGAACTAAAGCTTAAAATTAAACGTCGTGCCGGATAGTTGCCGGTGCCTTCATATAGTTTATATTGTCAGCCTGTTACTTTAATGCATCCATGAACAATTCAGCTAAAGCTTCGGGTTGAATTCTGTTAATAGTTGGGTTGACTTTTAAAAAGAAACCATTTTCAACAGGGGTATTTAACTGGATATATTTTTTAGCAAGTGAATCCCGAAAACGGTTGATGTCTTTTGTTTTTACATCAAGCCTCACAACATGGGTACCATTCTCCAGTTCGGAAATAGTAAATCTTTCATCTTTTTTGAGTATGGAAAAAAATGTTTGAGCATTTTGCCATGCTGTCTTGTAATCGCTCATAAAGCTATCTGCATAATAAAGTGCGATGGCTGCATATGGCCATGCTGCATGCAATCCTCCCCCAAACATTCTTCTTTCATGATAAAGGGATTCAGTAAATTGCCTGGTTCCCGCCAATATTGCACCGGAAGGGGCATTAAAACATTTATACATGGAGGTATAAACCGTGTCGAACAACTCTCCATATTTTGCCGGTGCTATGTTTGTATGTGCAGATTGTACAAATAATCTTGCCCCATCCAAATGCATTTTTATGCCATTGCTTTTAGCATAGTCACTTATCGGCTTGATTTTCTCAAATTTAAAAATGCGGTCCTGCTTTCTCCGGACAGGCGTTTCAACGGCAATGACACCTAACCTTGTTTCAACCCTGCCCGTTTTTGTTTGGTTTGCAATATGTATCACATCGTTTACAGAAAAATCAACAGCATTATCTCCTGTGGTAATAAGATTTAACCCGCTGAGTGTTTCAGCACAATCACCGCTGTCATTATAAAAATGGCTTTGCTCCTGGACGATGATCCTGCGGTTATTGTTTGCAAGTTTGCGCACGGCAATATGGTTTGCTAAAGTTCCCGTTGGCATGAATACCGCTGATTCTTTTCCTAAAAGAGCAGCAAATTTATTTTCCAGTTCCTCTACAACCCCTCCATTGGAATAATTATCTGTCTTAACCTTTCCTTCGTCCACCAGTTTCACCAGGAGGCCGGCATATTCTTTTGGAGATAATTCTGTTCCATCATACATAAAATCTATTTTCAAATTGTTGCCGGCTGGCTTTTTGGTATGCGGTATACCGGCAAAAGAATTAAGTTGAGCGGCAGTTGCAGCAAGCAAACCACCCATTTCAATAAATCTCCTTCTTTGCATAGATTTTATTTTAGCATGTCAGCTTTCCATTATAAAAGCTGTTCAAAAAATTGCAGCTAACCTAAAAATACACGAAAATTTATCATTATAATATACATTCATTAGTCCCATTCAAAAAAATGCCCCGCAATTTTGCGGGGCATTTTTAAAACATGTTCTGCGGTTATTTAAAACCCTGCTCAATATAATCTTCGATCTCTTTTCCCTTTGCCTTTCCCAATTTGTTTAACCCGCTTTTAAACATGGGGTCAACAAAACTCCTGAACTGCTCGGGTACTTTATTCCTGAATTTGATGATCAGGTCAATTCCTTTTTTTACGTTTGTTATGTTCTGCACTTTTTCCAGGTAACCGGAAAATGTAGCTGTGGCTGTCAGTTTCTCCTGGCTCAAAGGCATTTGATCATAACGGTCAGCAATAAAATCAAAATCGGCCTCGGTGCCATCCCGGATGATCACTTCATTTACCACGTCACCCAAAGTACCTTTGGCATCTTTACTGTATTTTTTTGCAAGTTCATACGCTTTGCCGGGTTCCAGGCCAATGATGCCTTCCAGCGAAGCACCGGCAACTGAATAACTGCTGTCGTTGATATTCTTATCATACAATGCCCGGTATTTTGCATTGCTGGTCTTTGCCAGGTAAGAAATAGCTGCAGCTTTAGTCTTCCTGTCCTTATCGGTATTGGCGATCTTTTCAATGGCTTCAAGCACTTTTGCATCTTCCGCCATTTTGGATGCCTCCAGTTTCAGGATCGTACTTTGACGCAATGGCGCAAATTTATCGGTTAAACCGTTGGTGAGCTCAGGCATTCCTTTTTTTGCAAAATGATCCAAAGCCTCTTTACGGTCTAAATAGTTGGGTGCAAATTTATACTGGTGAATAAAATTTTCATTGGTCTTATTGTCTGTTTTAACCCAAAGCATCACTTTATCAGCATCCACATTGACCAGGTCGGGTTTTTGGCTATAATTGAAATAGAAAGTATCCACTTTATTTTCGATCCATACATGGTGTCTTTTTTTGGATGCGCCGGTATACACATCTACGGCAATGGGTAAACGAAAGATCTTATCCGTTTTCTGTACCTGTTCTATGATCACCATGGCGATGCCGGGTGTTTCATAATTGTAATCGATCTTTACAACGGGGTGGCCGCTTCCGTAAAACCACTGGTTCCAGAACCAGTTCATATCCTTACCGGTAACTTCCTCAAAAGACAGGCGCATTTGCCCCGCTTCCCCGGCTTTGAATTTGTTGGTAGTTAAATAATTGTTCAGCGATTTATAATACGCATCATCACCCACATAGTTGCGCAGCATGTGGTGCACACGGCCGCCTTTTTGATAACTCACCAGGTCAAATACGTCTTCTTTATCGGCGTACTTAAAACGTACCAGGTCTTTTTTAGCTTCATTGGGGTTTGACAAATAGTTTTGCAGTCCCTTGAAATTTTCTTCATCACCGGCATCTTTTCCGTATTTATATTCTGCCCACATTGTCTGGCTGTAATCGGCCATGGATTCATTTACGGTAATATGGCTCCAGCTTTCGGCAGTCACCAGGTCGCCAAACCAATGGTGAAACAATTCATGGGCAATGGTGCTTTCCCAGCCAATGCCATCAACCAGTTCACGGGAATTTTGGTAAGCGCTTTCCTGGTGCAGGGTAGCTGTTGTATTCTCCATCGCGCCGCTTACATAATCACGTCCAACGATCTGCGCATATTTTTGCCAGGGATATTCAACCCCTAATTTTTCGGAGAAGAATTTCAACATTTCGGGCGTATTCCCAAACACACCCCTTGCATAAGGAGCCTGCTCTTTTTCTACATAATAACTTACTTCTTTGCCTTTATAACTGTCTTTAATAACCGAAAATTCACCTACACCCATAAAAAATAAATAGGGCGCATGCGGCAGGTCCATTTTCCAGTAATCGGTCCGGGTGCCGTCGGCATTCTTTTTCTGGCTTATTAATAAACCATTGCTTAGGGTTACATATTTGGCAGGTACGGTCATGTAAATTTCCTGCGTGGTCTTTTGGTTTGGTTTGTCGATGGTGGGCATCCAGGCACTGCTGGCCTCTGTTTCGCCCTGGGTCCATATCTGTGTTGGTTTATCTTTTTCCGTTCCCTTTGGATTGATGAAATACAATCCCTTGGCATTGGAAATGGCAGCACTTCCTTTTACTTTTAATTCATCGGGCTTACTGATGTAGTCAATATAAATGATATAATTTTCACCGCCTTTATACAACCGGTCAAGCGTGATCCTCAATTCCATACCGTCGTAGGTATACTTCAGTTTCGACTTTAAAGCACCTTTCATCACAGCTACTTCTTTTATATCCATGCCCTTTGCATCCAGCAGCAGCGAATCGGTACTGTAAAAATGAGGTTTCAGTGTGATCCAGGCTTTGCCGATCAGTTGTGATTTGGCATAGTCAAATTTCACATCCAGCCTGGTATGTACCAATGCATTCACCTTGGGGTTCGATTCCCTGAATATCTTTTTCCAGGAGGTATCTTTAGGCTCTGCACCAAATTGGGCCATCATCAATAAAGGCCCGGCAAGCAGGGTTAATAAAAACAATGTTTTTTTCATATATAATTTTTAGAAGGCAAAAATAAGTATGGCATGGTTAATGCCGACACCTTTTTTATTTAAATGGTAAAATAAGGTTTAATAAGTATTTTTAGCGGACTAATTCAATATGAAATGAATGGCGTTATGGTAAAATCCGGGTTCATGCTTTTATTGGTGATCCTGCTGCCTGTATATGTTTGGGCGCAGCATCCCCGGTTTATTTATTTACAAACAGAAAATAAGCTGCCGTTCTATGTTAAAATTGATAAGCGAATTTTAACTGCTTCAGATCCGGGATACATGATCGTTCCGGGGCTCACAGGCAATGAATACCCGGTTGTTATTGGGTTTCTGCAAAAAGAATGGCCCGAAATGAATGTTACCATTAATGTACAGGATGCCAGTGCAGGGTTTCTTTTAAAAAATGAAGGGGAAAAGGGATGGAGCCTGTTGAATTTACAAACCAATCAGCGTCTTGAAATGCAGCGGTCAAAGTCATTTCAGCCGGGGGTAGAGATTCAATCAGGCGCCGGTGAATTTGCAAGGGTATTGGCCGAAGTGGTCAATGATCCTACCATTGCCGAAATTACTGTGACCGGAACGGCGCCGGATACCGCAGGCTTAACAAAGGATAATAAAGCAGTTACAGAAAATACAGGCATTACAAAGTTGAAAGCTGACAGTACCGCAGCTGGACAGCTTATAACCTATATTGATAATACAGGTACCGGTACCGATTCGGTAAAAGTTTTTATACCTGTAAATAAAACGGAATCCCTGCCTGAGAATGAGGCAATAACCGCATCGCCACCAGTTGATTCATTGAAATCAGATAAGGAAAGAACCGGTACGCGGTTTATAAATATGGAATTACAAAATCCAAATGCTTCCACAGATTCGGGATCATTAA
>Ga0154020_10008845_pt1 | contig 11655 bp, 7 predicted proteins | sample Klosneuvirus_201_FD_109709 | JGI IMG/M metagenome (GOLD analysis project Ga0154020, IMG submission 109709) | Active sludge microbial communities from wastewater, Klosterneuburg, Austria - Klosneuvirus_20160825_MG | ecosystem: Engineered > WWTP > Aerobic digester > Activated sludge | place... | reverse complement strand
TGACACACGGCACGGATACGCTGGAAGAGACCGCCTACCTGGTGCAGCGTGTGCTTTCACCCGCCAAGCCGGTGGTGTTCACTGCGGCGATGCGACCTGCCGACGCCTTGCAGGCCGACGGTCCGCAGAACCTGCTGGATGCGTTGGCGGTGGCGGCCCGTCCCTGCGGACTGCGGGGTGTGCTGCTGGTGCTGGCCGGCAAGGTCTGGGCGGGAGCGGAGGCGCGCAAGGTGCATCCCTACCGGCTGGACGCTTTCGACGCAGGCGATGCCGGCGCGCTGGCGGTGGTGGAGGAGGGGCGGCTGCGGCGCTTCCGGGACACTGCCGAGGTGCCGGTGGCCCTCGGGTTGCAGGTGCTGGCGCGCGACATCTGGCCGGAGGTGCAGATCGTCTCCAGCCACGGCGGGGCGGACGGTCGCATCGTTGAGCTGCTGCTGGAGAGCGGGGTTCAGGGCCTGGTGGTGGCCTGCACCGGCAACGGCACGGTGCACCAGGACCTGCTGGCGGTCCTGCTGCGGGCGCAGCAGCAGGGGGTGTCGGTGCTGCGTGCGCTGCGGGGCGGCGGCGGCTCGATCGTCTGCGGTGCAGCCGAGGTGCTGCCCAGCGCGGGAGGGCTGACCGCTGCTCAGGCCCGGGTCGAATTGTTGCTGCGGCTGCTGGCCAACGGGTAACGGGTAACGGCACAACCTGTGGGGTGCAATCTGTTGAGCTGGCGGCGAAGAGACTTGGAGCGCGCTCAGAACAAGGCGACCTGACGGGGTTTAGCGGGTTCTTTCAGCCGCAGCGCGGCAGGCGGCCTAAAGAGGGTGGTGTCCAGCTCCGGCCAGCGCCGATCCAGCCCGAAGCGCTGTGCCAGCGCCGCCAGGTCGTCTTCCTGACCGAGGTCGGGTGCCCAGTGCACGAAGCGGGCACCCGCAGCCTGCACCGCCTCGAACAGGGCTTCGCGCTGCGGGTCCTGATCCGCTGGCAGCAGCGGGCCCAGCCACAGGCCCACCGGCACGCCGGCACGGGCAAGGCGGCCCATCGCCTGCAGGCGCTGTGAAGGGGCTGCACAGCGGCCCTCGAAGCGGGGCCAGACGGTGGCGTCCAGGCTGCACAGGCTGATCGATACGGCCAGCAGGTTCTGTGCGGCGAGTGCCCTCAGCAGGTCCAGGTCGCGCAGCAGCGCGGGAGAGCGGCTGCGCAGCGTCACCGGGTGGCCGGTCTCCAGCAGCAGCTGCAGCACCGCCCGGGTCAGGCCCAGGTCACGTTCGGCGTCCTGGTACAACTCCGCGGCACTGCCCAGGGCCAGCGGGCGGGCGCGGTAGCCGGGCCGGCGCAGCTCTTCGCGCAGTCGCTCGGCGATGTTGACTTTGGCCAGTACCGCAGCGTTCGCCGTGGACGGGTCTGGAGCAGCATTCGCGGTGCCACCAACGGGTTGGAGGGCCACCGCAGCCGGGCAGAGCTGGCAGGCCAGGGCGCAGCCCAGGTAGGGGTTGACAGACAGGGCGCCGGGCAGGTCGCGGCCGTCGTGGGCCCGCAGCACGCTCTGGCAGCGGGTGGGCTGCACCGGCGGGGGAGCTAGAAGCTCCGCCAGGTTGCCGAGGGAAGCCTGTGGCCAGCGGCCGCGGCGCAAAGGAAGAGGCCGCGGCAGCGGCGCTGCACCGACGGCGTCGGTGCTGTTCGATGCCGACGTGGATCCACTGCCCGGTGGCTGGCCGCCCGCGCGGCGTCGGCGCAGCGCTGTCTCCGGCGGCATGTCTTCGAACAGACCGGGGGTCCAGGGTTGGCGTTCGGCCAGTCCACCCGATGGCGTCACGAGGGCAGCGGTTCCATCCATACCTGGCAGTGTGCCACGAAACTGGATGGATATACAGTTGTTGTTCGGCAAGCTGGACGATGGGACCTCAGGCCTTTTCCAGGGCCTCCAGCAGCTCACCCAATTCCAGCCAGCGCAGCTCCAGTGCCTCGATCTCGTCGTCCAGCGCCTTGAGGCGGCGGCCCTGTTCGGCCCGTTCGGCGGGAGGCACATCGGGCAGGCCCATCTGCTCCAGCACCTGGGCGTGCTCCTTCTGTGCCGCGTCCAGGCGGGTTTCGACCTGTGCCTGGGCCTTTTTGTGCGGCCGGGCCTGCTCGGCGATCTTCTGGCGCTGCACGGCCTGGGCGCGGCGCTCGTCCCGGCGGTTGAGCGGCGCTGAGTCGTCCGGCGCGGTTGCGGGGGGGCTGGCGGCGTCCCGCGCCGCGCGGGCGATCTCGCGGCTCTGCTCCAGCAGCCACTTCTGGTAGTCGTCCAGATCCCCGTCAAAGGGTTCGACCCGGCCATGGGCCACCAGCCAGAACTCGTCGCAGACCTCGCGCAGCAGCGCGCGGTCGTGGCTGACGAGCATCACGGTGCCTTCGTATTCGTTCAGGGCCAGGCTCAGCGCCTCCCGGGTGGCCAGGTCCAGGTGGTTGGTGGGTTCGTCCAGCAGCAGCAGGTTGGGGCGCTGCCACACCAGCATCGCCAGCACCAGACGGGCCTTCTCGCCGCCGGAGAGACTGCCCACGGCCTGCATCACCATGTCGCCGGTGAAGCGGAATCGGCCCAGGAAATCGCGCAGTTCCTGCTCGCGAGCCTGCGGGCTGACCTCCTTGGCCAGGCGGACCATGTGCAGCAGCGGCCCGTCGTCCGGACGCAGCAGGTCCATCTCCTGCTGGGCGAAGTAGCCAATGGCCAGGCCCTTGCCCTCCTGCACCCGCCCGGCCAGCACCGTCAGGGTGCGCGCCAGGGTCTTGATCAGCGTGGACTTGCCCTGGCCGTTGGCGCCCAGGATGCCGATGCGCTGACCCGGCAGCACGCCGCGGGTGATGCCGCGCACGATGACGGTTTCGCGTTCGAGATGGGTGACGTCGTCCCGGCTGCGGTAGCCCACCGCCATGTCGTTGAGCACCAGCATCGGGTTGGGCAGGCTTTCGGGCTCACGGAACTCAAAGGCAAAGTCCGCGCTGGTCAGCACCGGTGCGAGCTTTTCCATGCGCGCCAGCGCCTTGACCCGGCTCTGTGCCTGCTTGGCCTTGGTGGCCTTGGCCTTGAAGCGGTCGATGAAGCGCTGCAACTGCGCGATCTTGTCCTGCTGGCGTCCGTAGGCCGCGGCCTGCTGGGCCATGCGCTCGGCACGCATGCCCTCGAAGGCGGTGTAGTTGCCGCCGTAGCGGGTGACGCGGGCCTCGTCCAGGTGCAGCGTGACGCGGGTGATCGCGTCGAGGAACTCGCGGTCGTGGCTGATGACCAGCATCGTGCCCTCGTAGCGCTGCAGCCAGACCTCCAGCCAGACCAGGGCGTCCAGGTCCAGGTGGTTGGTGGGCTCGTCCAGCAGCAGCAGGTCGCTGGGGCACATCAGTGCGCGCGCCAGTTGCAGCCGCATGCGCCAGCCGCCGGAAAAACTGTTGACCGCCGCATCCAGCCTGGCCACCGGAAAACCCAGGCCCAGCAGCAGCGCCTGGGCGCGCGCCTTGGCGTCGAACTCGCCGGCCTCGGCCAGGGCGGTGTGCGCGTCGGCGATGGCATGGCCATCGCCAGCGGCTTCAGCCTTGGCCAGAGCGGCGCGCGCCGCCATCAGCGGGGTATCGCCTTCCAGCACGAAGTCGGTGGCGCCCTGGTCGGTTTCGGGCATGGACTGGGCGACCTCGCCGATGCGCCAGCGCGGCGGCATCTCGACATCGCCGCCGTCGGCGTGCAGGCGGCCGGTCAGCAGGGCAAACAGGGAGGACTTGCCCGCGCCGTTGCGACCCACCAGACTGGCCTTCTCGCCGGGCTGGAGGGTGAAGCTGGTGGCGTCGAGCACGAGTTTGGTGCCGCGGCGCAGGGAGATGTTCTTGAATTGCAGCATGGGGGACGCAGGACGGCCCCGGGCCCGGGGCGAAACGCTGCGCAGTGTAGGGGCGCCGCGCGCTGTTGCTCCGCTGTTGCCCCGGTGCGGCCCCGGTCAGCGCACTGGGGCGGAAGGGGCCGATGCAGTCGGCGGCGCCGCGGGAGCGGTCGCGGCGGTTGCTGCCGTCTCGCTCTGGACGAGGGCGGCCTGGACCTGGCGCTGCCGGGCCACCGCCTCGCCCAGCTGGATCACCGCCATCGCGTAGTAGGCCGACCAGTTGTAGCGCGTCACCACCCAGAAGTTCTGCGTGCCGATCCAGTACTGCGGTGGCGCATCCGCGCCGTTGCGCAGTTCGACCAATGCCAGCGGCGGGCTCAGCGCCAGATCGGCCGCATCCAGCCCGACGCCCATCTCGGCCAGGCGCGCCGCGGTGAAGCTGGGGCGGATATCCGGCTCCATCAGCCGGGCCAGCGCCTGGGGGTCTGCCGGCGGCTGGACCGGCCGGTGAGTCGGCAGGCCCTTCTGCCAGCCGAAGGCGGCCAGGTAGTGGGCCACGCTGCCGATGGCGTCCACCTCGCTGCGGTGCAGCGCCACCCGGCCATCGCCGTCGAAGTCCACCCCGTACTGCGTCCAGGAGCTGGGCATGAACTGGCCCCAGCCGATCGCCCCGGCGTAGCTGCCGCGCAGCTCGCGCAGGTCCAGGCCCTCGCGCCGAGCCAACCGCAGCAGCGAGGTGAGCTCGTCGCGGAAAAACGCGCTGCGGTCGCTGCGGCCGCTGGGGAAGTCGAAGGCCAGGGTGGCCAGTGCGTCCAGCACCCGGAAGTTGCCGGTGATCTGGCCGTAGAAGGTCTCCACGCCGATGATGCCGACCACCAGCTCGGCCGGCACCCCCCAGCGCGCCTCAGCCGCCTGCAGGGCCGTGGCGTGGCGGTTCCAGAAGGCCTGGCCAGCGTCGATTCGCCGCGGCTCGATGAAGCGGTCGCGGTAGGCGCTCCAGTTCTTCGCCGCCGGGCTGGCCGCCGGCATGATCAGCCGGGTGACCTGCGGGATGTGGCGGGCCTGGCCGACGGTGGACTCCAGCCAGGCGGCGTCCAGCTGCGGTTCCTGCTCGCTGAGTGTGCGCATGTAGCTGCGCACGTCCTCGCGCAGGCCGTAGGGCGGGGTGTCAGGGGCCCGCTTGACCGGGCGCTGTGTGTGGCTGGCCGCCTTGCTGCCCTGATGGGCATCAACGGGCGTCCCTGCGCCGCTCCCGAGGGTGGCGATCAGGGCAAGACTCAGGCTGCGGACCGTGAAGTTTGTCATTGCATTCGAGCATACGCCCAGAGCGTGGCCTGCTGCCGTCCTCGCACCCTCCTGTTGAGTGTTGCTCGCATGCCCTGGGTGCGGGGAGCGGTGTCGCAAGCTAGCATCCTGTCATCCCCATGATGACTTCCCCAGGAGACCGATCGCCATGCTGACCCTCGACGACCCGCTCGTGCTGCGCCAACAGGATTCCCGTGGAGTAGTGACCCTCACGTTGAACCGGCCGCAGGCCTTCAACTCGCTGTCGGAGGACATGCTGGCGGCGCTGCAGAAGGAGTTCGACGCCATCGCCGATGACGCGACGGTGCGGGCGGTGGTGATTGCCGCGGCAGGCCGGGCCTTCTGCGCCGGCCACGATCTGAAGGAAATGCGCGCCCAGCCCTCGCTGGAGTACTACCAGACGCTGTTCGGCCGCTGCGCCAAGATGATGCTGGCCATCCAGGCCCTGCCGGTGCCGGTGATCGCCCGGGTGCACGCGGTGGCCACCGCGGCCGGCTGTCAGCTGGTGGCGGCCTGCGACCTGGCGGTGGCGTCGGACAACGCCCGCTTTGCCGTCAGCGGAGTCAACCTGGGGCTGTTCTGCGCCACGCCCAGCGTCGCGCTGTCGCGCAACATGGGCCGCAAGCAGGCTTTCGAGATGCTGGTGACCGGCGACTTCATCGGCGCCGAGAAAGCCCGCCAACGCGGCCTGGTCAACCGCGTGATGCCGTTGGACACGCTGGACGCGGAGGTGGAAAAACTGGTGGCCAGCATCGTCGCCAAGCCGCGTACCGCCATTGCGCTGGGCAAGGGCCAGTTCTACCGCCAGCTGGAAACCGGCGTGGCCGGTGCCTACCAGCTGGCCGGCCAGACCATGGCCTGCAACATGATGGAAGACTGCGCACTGGAGGGGGTGCAGGCCTTCATCGAGAAGCGGCCGCCGGCCTGGGCGAAGCAGTGACTCACATCCCCGCGTAGTTCGGCCCGCCGCCCCCTTCGGGTGTGACCCAGACGATGTTCTGCGTCGGGTCCTTGATGTCGCAGGTCTTGCAGTGCAGGCAGTTCTGCGCGTTGATCTGCAGGCGGTCGCTGCTGTCCTCGTTCTTCATGAACTCGTACACCCCGGCCGGGCAGTAGCGGAACTCCGGCCCCGCGTACTGTGCGAGGTTCACACTCACCGGCGTGCCCGCGTCCTTCAGCGTCAGGTGCGCCGGCTGGTTCTCTTCGTGGTTGGTGTTGGAGATGAACACGCTGCCCAGCCGGTCGAAGCTGATTTTTCCATCGGGCTTGGGGTAGTCGATCTTCGGGCACTGGTCGGCCGGCTTCAGGTAGACATGGTCCGGCTCGCTGCGGTGCAGGGTCCAGGGCGGGCTGCTCACGCCGATCCTGGGCAGGAACCACTGTTCCACGCCGGTCATCAGTTCACCGACCAGGCGGCCCTTCTTGAACCAGAGCTTGAAGTTGCGGGTCTGGTCCAGCTCCTCGTACAGCCAGCTGGACTCGAAAGCCGCCGGGTAGGCGCTGAGTTCGTCCTGCGCCCGGCCTGCGGTCACAGCTTCGTAGACGGCTTCGGCGCAGAGCATGCCGCTCTTCAAGGCGGCATGGCTGCCCTTGATGCGTGCAGCGTTCATGGTGCCCAGGTCGCAGCCCACCAGCGCCCCGCCGGGGAAGACCATCTTGGGCATCGCCTGCGGGCTGCCGTTGTTGATCGCGCGGGCGCCGTAGCTCAGGCGCTTGCCGCCTTCGATGTGGCGGCGAATCGCCGGGTGGGTCTTCCAGCGCTGCAGCTCTTCGAAGGGGCTGAGCCAGGGGTTGCTGTAGTCCAGCCCGATGACAAAGCCCAGGGTGACCTTGTTGCCCTCCAGGTGGTAGAGGAAACCGCCGCCGAAGGTCTGGTCGTCCATCGGCCAGCCGGCGGTGTGCACCACGCGGCCCGGGTCGGCCTTCTCGGCCGGGATTTCCCAGAGTTCCTTGATGCCGATGGCGAAGCTCTGCGGATCCTTGCCGGCGGTGAGGTCGTACCTGGCCAGCAGTTGCTTGCCCAGGTGGCCGCGCGCGCCTTCGGCAAACACGGTGTACTTGCCCAGCAGTTCCATGCCGAGCTGGAAGTTGTCGCCAGGTTCGCCGTCCTTGCCCACGCCCAGGTTGCCGGTGGCCACGCCCTTGACACGGCCCTGTTCGTCGTAGAGCACCTCGGCGGCGGCGAAGCCGGAGAAGATTTCCACGCCCAGCGCCTCGGCCTGTTCGGCCAGCCACTTGACCACGGCCCCGAGGCTGATGACGTAGTTGCCTTCGTTGTGGAAGTTGCGCGGCACCAGGAAGTCCGGCACCCGTTTGCAGCCGTCCTCGCTGAGCACCAGCACGTCGTCGCAGGTGACCGGCTGGTTCAGCGGAGCGGCGCGTTCCTTCCAGTCCGGGAACAGCTCGTTCATCGCCCGCGGGTCCATCACCGCGCCGGAGAGGATGTGCGCGCCCGGCTCGGAACCTTTTTCCAGCACCACGACGTTGATCTCGCCGCCCTTTTCAGCCGCGAGCTGCTTGAGGCGGATGGCCACAGCCAGGCCCGCCGGGCCGGCACCGACGATGACCACGTCGTACTCCATCGACTCGCGCGGGCCGAACTGCTCCAGCATCTCCTGTGGGGTCATGATCTTCTCGGGGTGGGGGTGGCTCTTTTCGGGGGACCCGGCCTGAAGACAGGCTCCGGATGGTCGGCTGAGGTGGACGAAGGCCGCTGCGGCGCTGTCCCGACTTGTGACGAAATTCTACCGGTGAGGGCAAGCGGAGCGGGTCACCTGGGCGATACCGGGGTGCCCGGCCCGCAACCATCCGGCTCGCTCGCATCAAGGATCCGTGGTCGCAGCGCAGGACAGTCGGGCAAAGCCGGCGCTCATCCGGCGATGGCGCCCCGTTTGGCGGGCCTACGCTCGGGTTGATTCCGGTGCAAGGGTTGCAGCCGGATCTGCCCGGTTCGGCCGGCAGAGGATGCCATGCCCAAGCCCATGCCCATGTCCAATCCCCAGCGCGATCACCCGGTTGTTCTCTCTGCACCGCCGTGCCCGGGTGCCGATCCGGCCGCCACGGCTTGTCCCTGCCTGGGACCGGGCGCGGCGACTGACTTCGACCCCTGCCTGCAGTTGGCGCTCTGGGCCAGCGGGGAAGGGGTTTGGCGCTGGGCGGCCGAGGACGGGGCGCTGCGCATCGATGGCCTGGAGTTCAATGGCCGCCCGACCACTTTGCCGCCGCTGCAGATTGATGCGCTGCTCGAATGCATGCATCCGGACGATCGCCAGGCCGCCCAGCTGGGCTGGCGCATGCACCTGAGCGGCGCCCAGCCCAACTGCGAACTGGTGTTCCGTCTGCGCCTTCAGGAGGACGAGCGCTGGGTGCGGTTGTACGGCAGGGCACTGACCCGCGGGGTGGATGGGCGCGCCACGAGGGTGATTGGCACTGCACGCGACATCAGCTCCAGCCGGGAGGCGGAGGAGTCGCTGCGGGTGATGGCCAGCGCGTTTGCGCAGGCCCACGACCCGCTGGTGATCACCGACGACGAATGGAAAGTGCTGGAGGCCAACGACGCCTACGCCGGCCTGGTCGGGCAGCCGGCCGAGTGGCTGGTGGGCAGCTCGCTGCTGGCGGCGTTGCCGGTGTTCGATGCCATGCTGGCCAACCTGTCCGGAGATCGGCATTGGCAGGGCGAGTGCGAGATCTGCATCGGAGTCAGGCAGTGGGTGCCGGTGGAGGTGAGCATCTCGGCGGTGCTGGGCGAGGACCTGAGTCGGCGTTTTCACATCGTTGCACTGCGTGACCTGCGTTCCGTGCGCGCTCAGGAGGCCCGCGAGCGGGCGCTGCAGAGCACCGATCGCCTCACTGGTTTGCCCAACCGCAGTTCTCTGGAGGCCCGACTGGGCGAGGTGCTGGGCCGCGGTGAAACGATGGCGCTGATGTTTCTGGACGTGGCGGGCATGAAGGAGGTCAACGACTCCTATGGCCACAAGGCGGGTGATGGGCTGATGCGCTCGCTGTGTCTGCGTCTGCAGCAGGTGTGCGACCGCGTCGGGGCCGCTCTGCTGGCGCGCTGGTCCGGTACCGAGTTTGCGGTGATGTTGGGTGCCGACAGCGCCGAAACGGAGGTGCGTGCTGCCTCTCAGGCGGTTCTGGCGGCACTGAGCGAACCCTTCCAGATCGATGCCCAGGAGGTGGTGCTGACCGTGTCCATCGGTGCGGCGCTGGCGCCCCACGACGGTCGCCAGTGCAGCGAGTTGCTGCGCAAGGTGGATGTGGCCACCCGCAGTGCCAAGGAGCGGGGCCACAACCAGCTGGCCTTCTTTGTGGCCGGGCAGGAGTTGGACGCGCAGCGGCGGGTGCGCATGTTCACCCAGCTGCGGCTGGATGCGGAGCGCAACGGCTTCAGCTTCGTGGCCCAGCCGAAGGTGGACCGCACGGGCTGCGCCGTCGGCGCGGAGCTGCTGATGCGCTGGCCCACCGAAGCCTTCGGCATGGTGTCGCCGGTGGAGTTCATCCCGATGGCCGAGAAGCTCGGCCTGATCGGCCTGATGGGGCGGCACGCGCTGCACGCCGCAGCCCGCCTGGCTGCAAGGTGCCAGGCCACAGGTCAGCGGCTGCCGGTGGCGGTCAACCTCTCGCCCAAGCAGGTGCTGCAGCGTGGCCTGGACCGCCAGGTGATGCTGGCCTGCGAACGTGCCGGCATCGAGCCCGGCCTGATCGAGCTGGAGCTCACCGAGTCCGCCCTGTCGGTGGGCCTGGAGCTGGTCGCACCGGTGCTGCACAACCTTCGCAAGCGGGGGTTCGGCCTGGCGCTCGACGACTTCGGCACTGGTTATTCGTCGCTGAGTTACCTGCGCCACCTGCCCTTCAGCAAGATCAAGATCGACCGCAGCTTCGTCATGGACCTGGGGCGGGAGGCACGCACCGACACCCTGCTGCAGCACATGGTGGGCCTGGTGCATGCACTGGGCATGACGGTGGTGGCCGAAGGGGTGGAGACGGTGCAGCAGTTCGAGCTGCTGCGCGAGCTGGGCATCGAGGAGTTCCAGGGTTACCACTTCGCAAGGCCGATGCCGCTGGAGCAGTGGGAGCATTGCGTCGAGTCCCATGGCGCGGGGCAGATCCTGTTGCCGCAGGGCAGTTGAGGGCTGCGACATCTGTGAACGTCTCGGGCGCAAAAGGCGCGGGGCAGATCCTGTTGCCGCAGGGCAGTTGAGGGGGCAGGCTCGCCACCGCCCTGAACTGCCGGGCCGAACCGAACCGTGCCGGGTCGGAATGGATCGCAACGCGGCTTGACGCAGGCGGTCCGGCCAGCCTGGGCGCTCGTGCTATCGTCGATTTCATTGATCCGCTGCCCTTCGGCAGCCGGATCCGGATGAAGCCCAACGAGGAGCGGGACCCGTCATGAGCTATGCAATCGATCTTTCCGGCCGTGTGGCCCTGGTCACCGGCGCTTCCAGCGGACTGGGGGCGCAGTTTGCGCGCACGCTGGCCCAGGCCGGGGCGGCGGTGGTGCTGGCGGGACGCCGCACCGACCGGCTCAAGGAGCTGCGCGCGGACATCGAAGGCCACGGCGGTGACGCCCACGTGGTCAACCTGGACGTGACCGACGTCAACAGCATCCAGGCGGCGGTGGCGCACGCTGAAACGGAAGTGGGCACCCTGGACATCCTGGTCAACAACTCCGGCGTCAGCACCACGCAGAAGCTGCTGGACGTGGAGCCGCAGGACTACGACTTCATCTTCGACACCAACGTCCGGGGCGCCTTCTTCGTCGCCCAGGAAGTGGGGCGGCGCATGGTCGCGCGTTCGCGTGGCGCGGCGCCGGGCACCTTCACCGGCGGGCGCATCGTCAACATCGCCTCGATGGCCGGATTGCGGGTGCTCAGCCAGATCGGCGTGTACGCAATGAGCAAGGCCTCGGTCATCCACATGACCCGCGCGATGGCGCTGGAGTGGGGCAAGTTCGGCATCAACGTCAACGCCATCTGCCCGGGCTACATCGACACCGAGATCAACCACCACCACTGGAAGACCGAGTCCGGCCAGAAGCTGGTGCAGATGCTGCCGCGCAAGCGGGTGGGACAACCCAAGGACCTGGACACCACGCTGCTGATGCTCTGCGCCAACGAGAGCCACTTCATCAACGGCGCGGTGATCCAGGCCGACGACGGCTTCGGCATCTGACGGCGGAGCCCAGGCCATGAGGGATCTGACGCCGCTGGAAGCGCGGGTGGTGGCCGTGCTGGTGGAAAAACAGGCCACCGTACCGGACACCTACCCGCTCAGCCTGAACGCGCTGGTGGCCGGCTGCAACCAGAAGACCGCACGCGAGCCGGTGATGAATGTCGACGAGTCGCAGGTGCTGACCGCGATCGACGGCCTGAAGTCGATGAGCCTGGTGTTCGAGGGCAGCGGCAGCCGGGTGGTGCGCTACGAACACAACCTGGGCCGGGTGCTGGTGGTGCCCAGCCAGGCGGTGGCGCTGCTGGCCACGCTGATGCTGCGCGGCCCGCAGACCGCCGCCGAGCTGCGC
>Ga0154020_10008844_pt1 | contig 11657 bp, 9 predicted proteins | sample Klosneuvirus_201_FD_109709 | JGI IMG/M metagenome (GOLD analysis project Ga0154020, IMG submission 109709) | Active sludge microbial communities from wastewater, Klosterneuburg, Austria - Klosneuvirus_20160825_MG | ecosystem: Engineered > WWTP > Aerobic digester > Activated sludge | place... | reverse complement strand
TCATTTTCATTGGTGTATTCCATAGAAGCATAGTCTGTTATGCCGGGCTTTACAGATAGGACTTTTTTCTGTTCATCGGAATACAGATCTACATATTTTCTTACCTCAGGTCTTGGGCCAACTATGCTCATATTTCCTGTTAGAACATTTAAAAGTTGTGGCAGTTCATCTAATTTGTATTTGCGTAAGTAATATCCAACCCTTGTAATCCGTGAATCTTTTTCTCCTATGGTGAGCAGCCCTTTTTTATCCGCTCCCTTGTTCATAGAGCGAAATTTTAAAAGAAAAAAATCTTTATTTTCTTTACCAACCCTTTTTTGTTTGTATAGAATAGGAAACCCTGATTCAAAAATGATAAGAAGGGATATTAATAATAGGATAGGTGAGAGAATGATTATTCCTATAATAGAGGTAATGATGTCGAATAATCGTTTAATGATCATCCCAACACTTTTTTTACTGAACTTACTACAGCTTCTATCACTTGTGTGATTTGTTCATTGCTTAGATTGTAATATACAGGCAAAGAAATCTCGCGGGCGTAATTGTTATAAGCTGTTTTGTAATTAGATATTTTATACCCGTTCTTTTTATAATAGCTCATCATAGGAACAGGGATGAAATGCACATTTACAGAAACATTCCTCTCAAATATTTCCTTTATTATTTCATCGCGTTGCTTTTCCTTAATTCCCTTTATTCTTAAAGGATAGAGATGGTAACATGATTCTCTGTTTTCATCCTTCATCACAGGTAGCTCTGCCCAATCGTATTTTGAAAATGCATTGGAGTATTTATCACAAATTTCTTTTCGTTTTTTTAATGTATCTGAATCATATACTGCCAACTCCGCTAAACCTATAGCAGCTGCTATGTCCGTCATATTGCATTTGAAACCTGCTTCAATTATATCGTAACGCCATGCGCCTTTTTGAGTTTTGGCAAGGGCATCTTTATTTTGCCCATGCAATGTTTTTATACAAAGTTGTTTATATATTTCTTCATTATTGAATGGAGTAGGCAAGTTTAAACATATGGCCCCTCCTTCAGCAGTAATTAGATTCTTAACTGCATGAAATGAAAAAACAGAAACATCTGTAAGGCATCCTGCCTTTTTGCCTTTGTAAGTAGCGCCTATCGAATGAGCAGCATCACTTAATACTAAAATTCTTTTTAATTGCTTTTGCTCCTTTGTTTTAGCTGTAAATTTTTTCTGAATATCTTTTCTTTTTACAAGGGCATTTATGGCATCGTAATCACATGGTAATCCGGCAAAGTCTACCGGCATTATTACTTTGGTGTGTTTGGTAATTGCTTTTTCTATTTGTTCTATAGAAATATTAAAATCATTCTTCTTTGTATCTACAAAAATTACTTTAGCACCACAATGTACCACTACGTTAGCAGTAGCAGAGTATGTATAAGCCGGTACGATCACTTCATCACCTTTTTCAACTCCAAACCATCTTAGTATTATTTCCAGTCCTGCTGTAGCTGAATTAAGGCAGAGAGTTGATCTGCAGCCACAATATTCTGTTAGTTTTTTTTCAAACTCTTTTGTTTTGGGCCCTGTAGTAATCCAGCCTGATTTAAGAACTTCTTTTACAGAATCTATTATTTCATCAGTGATCTTTGGGGGAGAGAATGGGATCATATTTTGCAAAAATAAATTTTATACCTAAATAATAAGTGCCTAAGTTATGTTGGTGATGTATTATGTTTTAAAAGCAATACATAAAAAAATGAAAAGAATATTGTTCCTGCCTGTACTTCTAGCATCGATTCTACTGAAAAGTTAATAATGGTAATGATTATAAATGATAGAAGGATGATATTCTTGCTTCTAAATCCAATATATAAAGGAATTGTAAAACATGCAATGATAGCAATAATGCCTGCTAATCCTAAAGTGATTGCAGTCTGAAAGAATTGATTGTGAGCATTAAGATTTTTTTTGGCAAGATCGGTATAATTATATTGTAAATAAGTTTGTATCAGTTCATCCTTTATATCACCTGTTCCTGATCCTAAGGGAATATTTTTCTGAATGGTTGCAAGATCTGATTTCCAGATTAAAATTCTCTCTGCATTGCTTTCTTTTGTATTGGAGTTTATTTTTTTCGAATTAAGTAGGGTTTTTAATGCTACATCAATTCTTTGTTTTGTATAAGGAGAAATATAAAAAATTGTTGTTGCAAGCAGTATAAATACTGCAAGGAATGATAATGCAACACTTGTTTTATTTTGCTTAATAGATAAGTATAAAAGATAAATAAGAAGAAGCAAAAATAAAGTGACTATGCCTGATTTAGAAGCAAGGATTATAACGGTTGTAAATAAAAATAGTACCATGATCACATTTATTGATTGTGTTTTTCTTGTTTTGTCCTGTTTTAAAAATAGAATAACCGCTATGGAAAAAACCATATACATAGCAAGATACGAGGGGTGCATGTTGTATGAAAAATACGTATATGCAAAATGATTCTCACCCGTGTTTATATAATGTAAACCTGCTACGCTATAACAGATTATTCCGCTAATGATGCATCCCCATACAAACGACCAAAGTGTTTTTGCATAATATTCTTGTTTGTTTGTTTGTGATGCAATAATAAATGGGAATAATATCAATGATAGTTTAACTTCGAGATCAAACCAGCCTGCGGATTTATTTTCTGTCCAAAGCATTCCAATTATATGCAGGATGTATAATATGATAAGCGTCCATACAATCTTGGTATTTTTTAATTCAAACCACTTTGAACGAAAATTCCCTTCTGCAATCCGGTTGACTAAGAGCAGTACGATAACTGGAGGAGTAGCCTGAATATATACCGGTAATAAAAATGCAATTAACATGCATAGGTATAAATGAATTTTGGTATGCATATCTTTTTTGTTCACCTTGTTATGGTTTCGTCCTTTTTAATTTTTATCCGTAGTAACATAAAATCGATAAGTCCTTTTAAATAGCCTGCCCCATAGCTTATATGTAAAACGATAAATGCAAAAAATATTTTTGGTACCTGAGAAAGCTTTTTACTAAGGACGGAAGCATTAGCTATGGCACTAACGATATATAATGTAATTAAGCCCATATAAATAATAATAAATCTCTTATCAATCAAAAGTGATAAGGGAAACAGGAATAGGAATAAGACAAAAAATAAAGGTACTAATTGCCTTAGCGTTGTAATTGTTTTGTGTAATTTGTTTATATATACTTTCCAATATCCGTATTGGTAATATTGATTAAATAGCTTGGCAAATCCGGACCGTACATAATATTTTGACCGTATGTTTTTTGAAAGAAATATTTTATACCCTGCTTTTGTGAGCCTGTAATTGAATTCATCATCCTGGTTTCGAACCAACTCTTCATTGAACAAACCTATTGCTTGGAAGATTTCTCTTTTATATGCACCAAATGCAACAGTATCAACAAATCCTTCTTTTGTGCCTGTTCTGAAATGTGCATTGCCAACTCCAAATGTTGAAGACATAGCCATGCCAATTGCTTCGGAGGTGTTGTTTTCATAAGTGTTTTCAAGTATTCCTCCGGTGCATTGTATTTGATCGTTAGATGACAGTATCTGCACACACTTACTTACATAGTCGGGGAATAATTCTGCGTGTGCGCCCAGAATCAGTATAATATCAGAACTAGACTTGTTTATTCCCAGATTAAGTGCAAAGGGAGTAGTCCTGTTAGAATTAATTAATAACTGTATGTTAGATTTTTTAGCAGAAAAATCATTTATAATTTCTGCTGTTCTGTCTTTGCTTATACCATCGCAAACAAATACTTCAATCAGATGTTGCGGGTAATCTTGATTTAATATGGACTGAAGACAGCGTGCAATATATTGTTCTTCATTTCGGCTGGGAATAATTATGCTTACTGTCTTATTCATTTATGGCTTTACAATATAGGTTGAAGAATATCTCTGTGGTTTTATTTTTTTCGGCATTATCCCTTATTTTTTTCTGGTTTATGGAAAAACAATTTTCCAAATTCAATTTTAATGCTTCCTCAAACGGATTGGTGTTTTCTTTCTTTATAACTCCATTTATTCCGTCCTCGATCCATTCTTTATTTGCAGGCAGGTCCGAAACAACTGGAATGCAATTAGCAGACATGGATTCTAAAAGACTTACCGATACTCCATCGCTTGAAGGTATAGATGCATATATACTTGCTTTTGCATATTCTTTTCGGTTTTCTTCTTCATTTAGCCACCCCAGGAAGGATATTTTTTTTCCGGAATTTAATTTTTTTGAAAGCTCTTTGAGCTGTGCTGTTTCAGTGCCTGATCCTGCAATATGTAATTCCCAGCCTGTATGTTTTTTGAAAAATGCATCAAAATCCACAATGATGTCTTCAATATTGTATAACTTTTTGTGTAAACGGTTGGAATAAATAATATGTTCTTTATTAGAAGGTTGTACCGGATTGATTCCGTATTGAAGATGAACATATTTTGTTTTTGAAGGAAATATATCATTCATAGCATTGATCATAATACCGGCATCAGCAGTAATGTATTTACTCTTCCTAAGTACGTAACGACATATATTTTTATAGATAATATTTTTTTTAGGCATTAAAAGTACATCACTTCCCCACGCAGTAGAAACGATAGGGGTTTTTTCGGCACTACTTGCAGTAAAATAAGCTAAACGATTGATTTGATGAATATGTATTATGTCTGGCTTTTCTTTTGAAATTATTTTTTTTATTTCTTTTCTATTTGATAACCATTTTAGCGGGTTGCTGCCTCTGAAATTCGCTACATACGATCTGGATGCTTCCGGAATATTCGCGGGTGTTTCGGTAAGAAGAATAATTTCCTTAATGTGTTTTTTTATAGCACGGCAGTAATTTTGTAAGTGTACGGATGGTTCTCCTGCTATCAATACTCTCATGCTTCCAGGATTATATTAATAAGTAAAGCTAATTTTTTTACCTGATGTTGCCTATGAAGCAGTTCAATGCTATTCGTATTTACATGAAACGGTTTTTGTTCTTTCCATCGCACATAAGCCTGTTGTATTGCTTGTACTATTTCATTTGTATTATTGAAGTCGGCAATATATCCTGCATTTAATTTTCGTATCAGATCAGCTGCCACATCATCTTTGTCTACAACGGCAATAATGGGTTTGTATACCGATAAGTAGTCAAATATTTTCCCGCTGTATACCCCTTTACCACTTACGGGAGGCAATATCAGCAGGTTAGCATCTGCTTTAGAAATGATTTCAATAGCTTGAGCGTTTGTTACCTGCGGTATAAACTGGCAAAATTTTTCTAATTCTTTGGGAATATTAAAATTTTTATGAGTGCCTATAAACTTTATTATAATAGAAGTCTGTGTTTGTTTTATAAAGTGAAATAAAGCATTAAAAAATGTATCAGGTTTTCTATCTCCATAAAAAGTTCCTGCATAGCAGATGGTAAATACATCATTAAAATTATCTGAGCGGTTTATGGAATGATCATATCCGTTTCGTATTTCCTCAAAATATTTTATTCGTGGTAAAAGATTTTTGAAGTCATTTAAAATAGGCTCACTAACTGCTGTAATAGCAGTACAGCGCTGGTTTATCATGTTTTCTATTTCAGCAAGCTTGTTTTGAGCTGATGCATTAATATGTGGGTTTTTAGACATTTCATCGCGCATATCAGCAATCCATTTAACTGATGGGTATTTGATGCAGAATTTATACGCAGCAAGGTGAGTTTCTTCTGGCGAGAATGAGCTGATCACTATGTCTATTTTTTCTTCAATATTTATTTGCTCTAATGTTGCAATAACATGGCTATGCCATGCATTGTATTTCTTAACTCCTAATTTGTTTATGAAATAATTCCAAATAACTTTTATGGAATGAAGTGTTCTTGATTCACCCGGAATTTCATTTAAATAGCGGAGAAAAGCATTGTTCTTTAATCTGTAAATGTTTGTAGTGCCTGTTTGTTCTTTGTCTTTTTCATTTCCTGTTGTAATTGTAATGACAGAAACTTTGTAGTTGAAGTTTTCAAGGTATTTTGCAAAAGCATACATACGGTTTACGGCAACCCCTTTTTGAGGCGGAAACCACGTTGTGATAAGTACTATATGTGGTTTATTTTTTAACAAGATTCTCCACTGTTTTTAAAAAAGTAGTGAGTATTTTCTCTTTTGACAAGTGCTCTTTTGCAAATAAGATATTCTCTGTGTTTGCAGCAAGTCCGCGATTTTTTAGAATATTTACACAATAATTGAATGCTGTTTCAATTTCAGTTGTGGAAGATATGAAGGTGCACTGTTTGTGTGGCATTGTCCAAATTACTTCATTACCGCATGCCAATGCTTTCATGACACTTAATGAGTATCCATCATGTTGTAATATTCTAAGATGAATAGGATGGGTAAGTCGCAGCCGGTTCATTTCATCTTCTGAAATCCAACCTAAGAAATGTATATTTTTTCTTTGTACAATATTTTTTCCTTTCGTTCCGGCAACAAAAAAATCAATATCAAAGTGTTTTTCTGCTAGTTGAACAACGTTGTCTAGTCCGTATATGCTTTCTTTGCCTTGTGGTATGTATGTATGTGCCGAAATTTTATGAAATGTGTGGGTAGTTGGAATGGTTTCTACCCATTTATACTCAAGTCTGCTGCAATTAATGCCTATATTTTTTAATTCACTTTGTATCCAGGGTGCATCCGTATAGTGAATTGAAGAATCAATATATTTTCTGTACAAGATATTTTTTTTGTATGCCTCCGTTGCTAATAATGCATCTGTACCTTGCCAATGCATTAGTATTTTTTTCTTCATTTTGATTGCAAAGTCTAATGCACGGCTCTGTGAATACGCCCCGTTGATAGAAATAATTAAATCAGCATAAGGAAGAGCCGCTAAAAACTTCAGTGAGTGCCATTTGGAATAATATGTATTGCAGAATGAAAATGAATGCTGAGGTGAAAATTTATTCAGGTCGTTTTTTAATTTTTCGGCAAATAGGGGCAACCCTATAAATAAAATATTCATTTAGGCAGTTTTAATTAAATGTCGGTACCAGAATAACAAAGCAATATAATAAATAGTCATTCCTATAGAGTAGAACAGGAGGGATGTTTCAAATGTGTATTGTTGAATGATACCAAAAAATAAAGGTCCTATGCCGGCTGCATATCCTGCTATGCTGAAGAGGAAAGCACTTTTCTGACGGTTGTAAATGAGTGGTGTAAATGAAACGGGTGAGCAAATGAAATTAAATAAAATACAGGGTGACATTATCCGTGCATATGTTCCCGCATTTCTCCATGCTTCCCCTAAATAGAGTGCGAAAACATCCGGGCCCCAAAACAGGACAATCATTATCATAGGCGTTGCAATGAATCCTACTATGCGGGTTGATTTAATAAAGAGGGGGAGGATAGGGATATTATTGTTTTTTAATTCAGTTGCTTCCCTATAAAATATTTGTCCGGCTGCACTTCCTACTAAACCAATCGGTGCACGCATATAACGATTCATAATTGCAAATAATCCTAAAGTGAACATTCCGTAGTTTCTTGTTATAATAAAAAATAATAAAAACTGTTCTGCAAAAATTCCGGTGAATGCATGCAATGAGTTAATCATAGGAAAGTCTTTGTATTCTACAGCTACTGATTTCATCTCATTCATGTCAATATCACTTCGATTAAAAATATTAATGGAAGGGAATAGTAAAATAGCAATGCTGATGAGGTTTCCTATAAGCCAGGCAATGATGAGCCCATTTACCCCCCATCCTATATAACCCATTAAAGCATAACCACTATTTTGTGAAACTGATTGTGCAATGCGGCTCAAAGATACAAAGGGGTATTTTCCGGCTCTGATTGCCCATTGCATAAATATGTTGCTAATGCCCAATAGAAAAACCGATGGGGATAAATAGAGTATATATTTTCCCAGGTCATCATCGTTATACCACTTAGAAATTTGATCAGAAACAAAGATAGCTGAAAGCGACAAGAGGGAAATTGCAGCTGTAATAAAAATGCTAAGTACTAATAAGTTATTAGCTTTCTTGATGTTTTTAGGAAGAACGAGTGCCATTTCATATCTGCCCGCTACAATAATAGAAATCAATGAAACAATTGCTAGAAAGTTTTCTTGTATGGCAAGTTGCTGAGGGTTAAATATCCGCCCAATGATGGGTGCTAAAAGAAATGGCGCAAGCTGCCCAATTGTGTTGCCGGCAAACAATAATGCAAAGTTTTTATAATATGTGCCTTTGCTGTTAAACATTTTTTTCTGTTGATGAGGAAAGAAGTAAGAAGGCTGTGAGCATCCACCCAATATTTAGGATAAGAAACGCGGAGGACATGCAGCTGATAAGAACAAAAACTATGTATATGACAGTAGTATTGATTAATGCATTCAAATTAAATTTATCTGATTTTATTTTTTTGAACCAGTAATAAAGAAATAGTATAAGATAAGGAATGAATATGAGTAATCCATACTGACTTAAAATCTCTATTGGTCCGTTATGTACACTGTTGATTGTACCGGTAGGGTGAGGCACTTTATGATTGTCATGGTACCACATGAATTGACCGGGGCCTACTCCTAAAAAATTTGATTGTTGGGTTAAAAACAAACCATTCTTGATGAGATTTATCCGCACGTTTATCGACTTGTCTTTATTATGTGATTGATAGGTGCGGTAGGATTTTATTATATCTTCTTCGCTGAAGTTTTTTAAAAGTGAATCTGCAGGATAGAACCGGATGGTGTCCTTATCGGTTTTAGCGAGATTAATGGAGTTGATTAAATAATGTTCCCCGTTTTTCCATATAGGTCCGAAATATATTTCTTTTGTGAAAAGGCAAAAGAGAATAAACCCGGTTGATAAAAGAAACCATGCATAGTATTTTTTTATGATATAGTATTTATCAGTTATAATGAAATGTATCGTATTTGAAACGAACAGTAAGCAAGCAGATAATTTGCCGGACTGTGAGTCACCTATAATTGAAAAAAATAACAGGACGGCAATAATGAGTAAGTTGTTTTTGAAATTTTGTTTTTTATCCTGAGTTATAAATATGAGGAGAGCAAATCCAAAAAGATAGCATAAGAAGGTATTGGGGTTATCGTATAAAAATAGTGGTGCGTAGGTAATGTTTTCTACCGGCAAATTCCATAATAGCTCTGTGAATTTTCCTTTAAAGTGTATTCCGGTAAAGAACTCAAATAATGCAAACGAGGTTAAAGTGATGAAAACGAATACTGAAAGCTGGTATGAGATTGCAAAAAAATGTTTTTTCCCCATAACATATCTTGTTAAAAACAACATACTTATTGTGACTGCCATCATGATCAGGCTTCTTATATCATAAAGCGCATATGTTTTTTCTTTAACAATGGGTAAATAAGCAATTCCATAAATACACCAGATAAAGAAGAACAGCATAATTATTTTGTCGGCAAAATCTATTATCTGTGTTTTTTTGGCAAATAGGGTGCAGAGTAATAATATAAATGTCAGGATAAGGGCAGGATAAATGGTCATAATGCCGATTGATACTGGTAATACCTGTGCATCAAACGGAAATAGCAAGAACCAAAAAATAAATAATGCTGTAATGCTCTTTTGAGCTAAAAAATGCCTGAAGGTAATTTGCATTACTACTACTACTGCTTAAAATTTATGCAATTTACGAATTAGATTACATCTATAGCTGTAGGAATACCTATCCAGAGTATTAACAATATGTGGATATTAAAAATAGGTTTATAGATTATGAATTTATATTTTCGGCGTCTTTATGAAAAGGGTTTTCATATACATTTTTTTGCTTGCACTGTTTGTTAAATGTAAAAAGGAGACCTTACCTCTCCCTGATGGGGGCATTCCGCCGGTAACGGATTCACCATTGCTTGTTTGGACTAATCCCAGTCAGCCTAATCCTTCTAAAAATCCACCTGCAATTTTTTATGCACCTCACCAAGATGACGAAACGTTAGGCATGGGGGCTTCGATAGCTAATCATGTTCGCATGAAAAAACCGGTATATGTAGTTCTATTAACAAATGGAGCTTATTCAAAAGCAATCGACATATTAAATGGTTCGTCACCCTGTGAGTTTCATCATACTACTCATCATTATAATTTGTCTATTACTGAGTTTATTGCTGCACGTAATGCAGAATTTATTGCTGCATGCAAAGCATTGGGAGTGCATAGGGTGTATATTGCTAATGCAGGTAAAGGATACGATGAATCGATCGGATTGAATAATATGACAGAAAAATTTGAAAAAGTTATCCTGTATTTCCACAAACTATTTCCGGCATCCTATCAAAAAATTATAAACGGGGGTTGCGATTTTACTCCTTCCGGAAAAAGATCAGATGCTCACAGAGCTTGTACATTAGCTATGTATGAATTGAGAAATATGAATGCTGTTAAAGATGTATGTTTATATAAAGTATATGTTTATTTCTTTGCACAACAAGAGAGGCATGCTGATTGGATTAATACTGTAGATGAAGCAGATGTGATAAGCCGACAGCGTGCATGCGATGAGTATAAGTATTTTAATCCGGCCTTAGGCAGATATTCTATTGGGTATGCTCATAGTGTATGCCAATTATTCATGAACTCCTATTTGTCCCGCCAGGAGTATATAGATTACCTTAAAAAGGATTGCGAATAGTAACATCGTACCTGCTACAACTTCCGTTTTAACTTAATTATTATCAAAGCAGTATGTTACTTAGCAATATTAACTGCCCTTGTTTCGCGTATAACTGTAACTTTAATTTGTCCCGGATAAGTCATTTCTGTCTGTATTTTATTGGCAATATTAAATGATAACTCTTCTGCTGCTTTATCATTTACTTTATCGGATGAAACAATTACACGTAATTCTCTGCCGGCCTGAATAGCATATGCTTTTTCCACCCCGCCCTGTGAAAGAGCTAAGTTTTCCAGATCTTTTAATCGTTGTATGTATTGCTGGTGTACCTCTCTTCTTGCGCCCGGGCGTGCTCCTGAAATAGCATCGCAGATTTGTACAATAGGGGAGTATAAAGAAGTCATTTCTACTTCATCATGATGGGCTCCTATAGCATTACATATTTCCGGTTTTTCTTTAAGCTTTTCTGCCAGCTTCATACCTGCAATAGCATGTGGTAGTTCCAATTCTTCTTCAAATACTTTACCTATATCATGTAGTAATCCGGCACGTTTTGCAATTTTAGGATTTAAGCCGAATTCAGATGCCATTACCGAGCATAGGTTGGCTACTTCGCGCGAGTGTTGTAGCAGATTCTGTCCGTATGATGAACGGTATTTCATTCTTCCTACCAAGCGGATAAGTTCAGCCGGTAAGCCATGAATTCCCAGATCAATTGTGGTACGTTTGCCGGTCTCTGCAATCTCGTCTTCAATTTGTTTCTTTACTTTTTCTACAACTTCTTCTATTCGGGCAGGGTGAATACGCCCATCGGCCACTAATTGGTGAAGTGAAAGACGAGCAATTTCTCTCCTAACAGGGTCAAAGCAAGAAAGAATGATCGCATCAGGAGTGTCATCAACAATTATTTCTACACCGGTGAGTGATTCTAATGCACGTATATTTCTTCCTTCTCTTCCAATT